>Ga0102946_1000229_pt1 | contig 19779 bp, 16 predicted proteins | sample SalPon2A_A_D1_MG_FD_78209 | JGI IMG/M metagenome (GOLD analysis project Ga0102946, IMG submission 78209) | Soil microbial communities from South San Francisco under conditions of wetland restoration - Salt Pond MetaG R2A_A_D1_MG | ecosystem: Environmental > Terrestrial > Soil > Wetlands | place... | reverse complement strand
CCATCCCTTCGGACCAAGGCCACGCCATGGCGGTCGCGAGCAGCCCAGGCACCCTGGTGATCGCCTGCGGTGCGCTCGGTCGCGAACTGCAGGCCGTGCTGGCCGCCAACGGCCTGCTCGGTGCCGGCCGCGGCCATGGCGGCATCCGGGTCGAGTACCTGTCCGCCGACCTGCACATGACCCCCGCTCGCATCCCGGACGCCGTCGAGGAGCGCATCCTCGCGGCCGGCGACGAGGTCGACCAGGTGCTCGTCGGCTATGCCGACTGCGGCACAGCCGGTCGCCTCGACGAGGTCGTCGCCCGCCACGGGGCCACCCGGCTGCCGGGTGCCCACTGCTACGAGTTCCTGGCGGGCAGCGACCTGTTCGCCACGCTGCACGACGCCGAGCCGGGCACGTTCTACCTGACCGACTACCTGCTGCGACAGTTCGACCGGCTGGTGTGGCGCGGCCTCGCGTTGGACCGACACCCCGAACTGCTCGACGACTGGTTCGGCAACTACACCCGGCTGTGCTGGATCAGTCAGTTCCCCACCCCCGAACTGCACGCGCGTGCCCGCGAGGCAGCCGACCGCCTCGGGCTGCGACTCGAGCACGTGCACGTGGGGACGGGCGACCTCGGCCCTGCCGTGGCGGCCGGGGTGGGCGCCTCGTGAGCGGCCGTCGCCGCAGCAGTCGCCACGACCGCGGCCCGCGCCTGACCACGATCTGGTGGCGCGACATCCCGGTCCAGGTCGTTGCCGATGGCCCCGAGGGGACGGTGCGCACCGAACTGGGACGTCGCTTCACTGCCGCCGCCGACGCAGCCGCAATGCACGCGGGCCTGGCCGGTGGCGACGACTACCTGGAGCACTGGGACCGGCGCAGCCGCCCGTGCGGCGACGACCTGCAGGCCGCAGTGGCCGCGGAGGTCGACCGCCTGGTCGCCGCACACCCCCAGCCGCGCCTGCAGGCCCTGGTGCGGTGCGGCGGCGTCGCACCGGCCGACGGGGTGGCCGACGTCCCCGACGGCCCACCCGACGTCCCCGACGGCCCACCCCACCCCGACCCCGCAGCCGCAAGGAACCCCTCGTGACCGACACCGTCATCAGCTCGCCCACCCGCGAGGTCGTCATCAGCTTCGACCGCCCGTTCACGATCATCGGCGAACGCATCAACCCGACGGGCCGCAAGCTGCTGGCGGCCGAGATGCAGGCCGGCGACTTCTCGCGGGTCGAGGCCGACGCGGTTGCCCAGGTCGCCGCCGGTGCCCACATGCTGGACGTCAACGCCGGCATCCCGCTGGCCGACGAACCCGCCATCCTCGCCCAGACCATCAAGCTGGTGCAGTCGTTGGTCGACGTGCCACTGTCGATCGACTCGTCCATCGTTGCGGCCCTGGAGGCGGGGCTGGAGGCCTACGAGGGCAAGGCGCTGGTGAACTCCGTGACCGGTGAGGAGGAACGCCTCGAGCAGGTCCTGCCGCTGGTGGCACGCCACGGCGCAGCCGTGATCGCGATCACCAACGACGAGACGGGCATCTCCGAGGACCCCGACGTGCGCTTCGAGGTCGCACGCACGATCGTCAACCGCGCGGCGGACCACGGCATCCCGGCCGCGGACGTGGTCGTGGACCCGTTGGTGATGCCCATCGGTGCCATGGGCACGGCCGGACAGCAGGTCTTCCACCTGGTCCGGCGACTGCGCGACGAGCTCCGGGTCAACACGACCTGCGGCGCCTCCAACGTCTCGTTCGGCCTGCCGAACCGTCCGGGCATCAGCGCCGCGTTCCTGTCCATGGCGATGGCCAACGGCCTGAGTTCGGCAATCACCAACCCGCTGGAGCACGAGGTGCGCACCGCGATCATGGCCGGCGACGTCCTGACGGGCAACGACGCCAACTGCGCAAACTGGATCCAGGTCCACCGGGCGCCCGCCGCCGAGGGCGAGGGTCGGGGCCGCCGCGGTGGCCGCCGCCGGCGCGGCTGAACCGGAATGACGATGACACCGGGAAGCTCCGACGCCGTCGCCGTGACCTTCACGCCGTCTGGTCGTCGCGGCCAAGTCGCACGCGGCACCACGGTGCTGGACGCGGCGCGCGGGCTGGGCGTGGACCTGGACTCGGTCTGCGGCGGCCGAGCGATCTGCGGCCACTGCCAGGTGACCGTGGGGGCTCGCCCGGGCACGGATGCCAATCCCGACCGGCTGGCCCCACCCGGCCCGACCGAACGCGACTTCGACGGTGCCCGGCCCCTGGCGGACGACCATCGACTGGGGTGCATCGCGACCGTCGTCGACGACGTCGTGATCGATGTGCCCGCCGCCAGCCAGGTCCATCGCCAGGTGGTGCGCAAGGCCGTGGGCAACGTCACGATCGACCTCGACCCGGTCGTGCGCGCCCACCACGTGGAGGTGGCCGTGCCGACGCTGGACGACCAGCGCGGTGACCTGGAACGCCTCGAGGAAGCCCTGGCCCGGGAGTGGGACTTGGCGGACCTGGCGGTGGCCCCGGCAGCGCTGGCGGCCCTGCAACCCGCCCTGGCCGCTGGCGACCACGCCGTGACGGTGGCGATCCGCGACGGCGAGGTGATCGTGGCCGTGTGGCCGGGCTTCGTGGACCGGCTGTTCGGCCTGGCCGTCGACATCGGCTCGACCACCATCGCGGGCCACCTGTGCGAGTTGGCCAGCGGACAAGTGCTGGCGTCCGGCGGCCGCATGAACCCCCAGATGGCCTGGGGCGAGGACCTGATGAGCCGTGTCAGCCACGTGATGATGCACGACGACGGCCAGGAGCGCCTGACCGGGGCCGTGCGCCAGGCGCTGGCCGAACTGGCCGAGCAGCTGTGCGACCAGGCCGACGTGAGCGTCGAGGACGTGCTCGAGGTGGTCGTCGTCGGCAACCCGATCATGCACCACCTGTTCTTCGGTCTCGACCCGCGTCCACTGGGGACCGCCCCGTTCGCGTTGACGACCACCCGGGCACTGGACTGGCCGGCGCGCGAGGTCGGGCTGGCCGTCCTGCACCCGGCTGCGCGGGTCCACGCACCGCCCTGCATCGCAGGCCACGTCGGGGCAGACGCCGCCGCGATGGTGTTGGCCGACGGGCCGCATCGTGCCAACGAGGTGACCCTGCTGGTGGACGTGGGCACCAACGCCGAGATCGTGCTGGGCAACCGCCATCGCCTGCTGGCCGCCTCGTCGCCGACCGGACCGGCCTTCGAGGGCGCCCAGGTCTCGTCGGGACAGCGGGCCGCCCCCGGCGCGATCGAACGCGTGCGCGTCGACCGCGACACCCTCGAACCCCGGCTGCGTGTCATCGGCAGCGATCTGTGGTCGAACCAGGACGGCTTCGCGGAGGCCATCGCCACGACCGGCATCACCGGGATCTGTGGGTCCGGCATCATCGAGGTCCTGGGCCAGCTGTTCCTGGCAGGTGTCATCGCCGCGGACGGCACGATCGTCGACCCGACCGGTGCGGGGACGTCCCCGCGCATCGTCGACCACGGCCGCACGCTGGCCTATCGTCTGCACGATGATCCCGTCATCGAGGTCACCCAGCAGGACGTGCGCGCGATCCAGTTGGCCAAGGCCGCGCTCCACGCCGGTTGCCGGCTGCTGATGGACCGCCTGGGGGTCGACCAGGTCGAACGAGTCCACCTGGCGGGCGCGTTCGGCAGCCACATCGATCCCACCCATGCCCTGCTGCTCGGCCTGGTGCCCGACTGCGCCGTCGAACACGTGACCTCGGTCGGCAACGCCGCCGGCAACGGCGCAGTCATGGCCCTGCTGTCGCGCCGCGCCCGCCGCGAGGTCGCCACCGTGACGGGCCGGATCGAGAAGGTCGAAACGGCCACCGAAGCCGCGTTCCAGGAGCACTTCGTCGCCGCGATGGCGCTGCCGCACGGCACCAGCCCGACACCCCACCTCGCCGCCGCCGTGGACCTGCCGGCCACGACCGCGACCGGCCCGCAGCGCACTGCTTCGGGTCGTGCACGACGCCGGAACCGTGGCGACCGGGCGCGGCGCCCGGCCACCGACACCCCGACCGCCCCCCACGACCAGGAGGCTCCGCATGCCGCCCACCAGTGACCCAGACGCTCCCACCGCCCGCAGCGGACGACGAGGCGGCGGCCGGCGAGGTGGTGGTCGCGCCGCCCGCCAGGCCGCACGCACGGCTCGGGCGATCGACTCGGTGCCCTACCTCACTCGTTCGATCGATCCGGTCGAGGTGCTCTCCACCGAGGGACTGGAACGCATCGAGCACCACGCCGACCTGTTGCTCGCGGAAGTGGGAATCGAGGTCCATGACGACCCCGAGGCGGTGGCCATCTTCGCCGAGGGCGGCGCCGAGGTCGACGGCACGCGGGTGCGCTTCCCCGACGGCATGTGCCGGAAGTTGGTGACCGAGCACGCCCCGTCGTCGTTCACCCAGCACGCGCGCAACCCGGAGCGCAGCGTCGTGATCGGCGACCCGCACATGGTGCTCGCGCCGGCGTACGGCCCACCATTCGTGCGCGACGAGGCGGGCGGACGGCGCTACGCGACGATCGAGGACTTCCGAAACTTCGTCAAGCTGGCCTACCTGGCCCCGGGCCTGCACCACTCGGGTGGCACGGTGTGCGAACCCGTGGACCTCCCGGTCAACAAGCGCCACATGGACATGATCGCGGCCCACATGACGCTGTCGGACAAGCCGTTCATGGGCTCGGTGACGGCGCCCGAACGGGCCCGGGACACCGTCGACATGGCCGCCATCGTGTTCGGCCGTGAACGGATGGAGCGCGACACGGTGTTGCTGTCGCTGTGCAACGCGAACTCGCCGATGTCGTGGGACCGCGCCATGCTCGGCTCGGCACGGGTGTACGCCGGATCCAACCAGGCCACGATCATCACGCCGTTCATCGTGGCAGGCGCGATGTCACCGGTGACCGTGGCCGCCACCGCCACCCAGACACTGGCGGAGGCGTTGGCGGGCATGGCCTTCACCCAATTGGTCCGCCCGGGCGCCCCCGTCGTGTTCGGCTCGTTCGCCCCGTCGATGTCGATGCAGACCGGGGCCCCGACGTTCGGCACCCCGGAGCCGCAGATGGTGCTGTTCCTGATCGCGGCCCTGGCACGGCGACTGGGCGTGCCGTTCCGATCCGGAGGCAACTTCACCTCGTCCAAGACGATCGACTACCAGGCGGCCTACGAGTCGGCCATCAGTTTCCTGGCGACGATGCAGGCCGGGGTCAACTTCGTCCTCCACGCGGCCGGCTGGCTCGAGGGCGGGCTGGTCATGTCCTACGAGAAGTTCCTGCTCGACGCCGACCAGTGCTCGATGGCGCCGGCCTACATCGGCGGGGTGGACACGAGCGACAACGGCATGGCGCTGGACGCGATGCGGTCGCACACTCCCGGCGAGCACTGGCTGGGACACGAGCACACGCTGGCCAACTTCGAGTCCGCCTTCTGGGTCTCGCAGTTCGCGGACCATGCCAGCTTCGAACAGTGGGAGGTGGACGGCGCGTTGCGGTCCGACGAGCGAGCGGCAACTCGGGTGGCCGGGCTGCTCGCCAGCCACGAGGCACCGGCGCTCGACGATGCGGTGGCAGCCGAACTGGACGAGTGGATCACCCGCCGCAAGGGCGAGTTCCCCGACTCCGACGTGTGAACGAGGTGCCGGCCCGCGCACCGACCACGAGCCCCCGCCGTCGCCCACCGCGACAGACAGGCCGCATGATGCCGCGCAACACCACCGACCCGGCCTCCCCGTCGACCGTGCAGTCGGTCGACCGTGCGTTCGCGATCCTCGACCTGGTCGCAGCCGGTTCGTCCAGCCTGGCCGACATCACCGCACAGGTGGACCTGCCCAAGTCGACGGTTGCCCGCCTGCTCGGCACGCTCGAGTCCCTCAAGGCAGTGGAGCGTGACGGCGGTGACTACGGGATCGGGCCGCGCCTGTCAGCCCTGGTCGGACGGGAGCAGTCGTGGGCACGGCTGCGCACGCTCGTGCTGCCCCACCTGCGCCGACTGGCGGAACAGCTGGGCGAGGCGACGGGCCTGGCCGTCCCGGACGGCGATGCCGTGCGCTACGTGCTGCAGGTCGACAGCCCGACGCCGGTGCAGGTGCGCGACTGGACTGACCTGGTCAACCCCATGCACATCGGGTCGCCCGGGCTGGCGATGATGGCTCGCTGGGACCAGGAACGAGTGGACGCCTACCTGGCCCGACCGCTGGAACGCCACACGGCGACGACCGTGGTCGACCCCGACCAGATCCGCGCCCGCCTGGTCGCGATCCGTCGCGACGGCTACTCGGTGGTCGTGGACGAGTTCGCCGACGGCATCGCCTCCGTGGCCGCGTGTGTCCTGGGCGCCAACGGACAGGTCCTGGGAACGATCCATGCGCACGGCCCCAGTTACCGGTTCCCACCTGACGGCATGGCCGACGACGTCGGCAGAGTCATCGCCACCACCGCCCGGTCGATCCTCCCGCACCCTGCCGCCTGACTGGTTCCGACGACGTCCTCCGCTGCGTTGGGCCGTTGACGCCACTGCGGCGCGTCCGTCGGTCTCGGTCTGGCGGACCCAAGCCGGGACCGTGGCCGCCCCGGCACGTCGCCGACCTCACGGCGGTCAGGGGACGATGACGATCTTGCCCTGTCGACCGGGAGCGGCGAATGCCTCCTGGGCGGCGTGGATCTGTGCCAGTGGGAACGTGTCGTCCACGTGCGGTGCAACGTCACCGGCGCGCGCCACCTGGACCAGACGCCGGAACTGCGTCGGGGTGTGCATGGTCGACCCGATCAGGCGCCGCCGGCGCAGGTACAACCGCCGCAGGTCCAGGTCCACGACTGGTCCGGCGATCGCCCCCGACACGACCCACCGTCCGCCGGTACCCAGCAGGTCCAGCAACGCACCGAACGCCCACCCTCCGACCACGTCGGCCACCACGTCGAGCTCTCCTTCAGCGGCCTGTGCGATCTCGCCGGCCACATCGTCGGAATGCCGATCGATGGCCGCCGTCGCGCCCGAGGCTGCCACGAGCTCACGCCCCGAGGCACTCGTGAGCGCCACCACCCGGACGCCGCGCGCGACCGCCAGTTGGACCACTGCGAGCCCGACGCCGCCGGATGCGCCAGTGACCAGCAACGTCTCGCCGGCGGTGATCTGGGCACGGTCCAGCATGCCCATGGCGGTGCCGTAGGCGATCGGCAGGCAGGCCAGTTCAACGTCTGACAGCGGTGACGCGGACAGGTCGTGGGCGTGCTCGACGTCCACGACCACGTGGGTCGCGAACCCGCCGTCGAACTCCGAGCCCATCAGGCCGACGAACTCCGGCTCCTCGCCGTCGCCGTCCATCCGAGCCGGATCCAACAGCACGCGGGTCCCGACCATCCCACGGGCCACGCCGTCGCCGGCCGCGTCGACCGTGCCCACGACGTCGGCCCCCTGGATGCGAGGGAACGACAACGGCACGCCTCGCCACCCCGCGATCGCCTCCGGGTCCTGGGCCGTGCCGTAGGCGCCCTCGCGAGTCCACAGGTCGGTGTTGTTCACCGAGGCAGCGGTGACGCGGACCCGCACCTGACCGCGATCCGGGACCGGGGTGGGCACGTCGTGGCGGACCTGGAGCATGGACGGACCGCCGTGCCCCGTCAGCACGGCCGCCGTCATCGTCGCCATGTCAACGTCCAGTGTTCAGCCCGATCAGGGGCTCGACCCTAGCCGGAGACCACCCATGGCCGTCTGCTCAGCCCGAGGGCGTGTCCGGGAGTTGTTGCAACCAGGCACCGAGATGCCGGTCGAGGGCAGCCGGTTCGCGCGAGAACACGGCGACGAGGTCCTGGGTCGCGGTTTCCCGCACCAGGACCAGGTGCGTCCCCCAACGCCGCCCCCATCCTCCTCCTGCGATGCGGATGGAGAAGTCATGGGGAACAGGCCAGTCGTCCTCGACCCGCTTCTGGACGTCGGGTCGCAGCACCAGGGACGGTTGGACACCGAACAGCGCATCGATGTCGCCCCGCCGAAAGGTGTCCCGGCCGACGGTCAACCGATCAGGGCGCAACGTGATGCAGTTCATCCGGTGGATGCCCTCGGCAATGACCGCCAGGAGGAATGCCACGATGCCCATCAGGGCCAATGCACCGCCGAGGGGGTGGTCCTGCAGTTCCGACGTCACGAAGGCAGCGAGGGAAAGGGCCCCGAGCCCGAGCGCGATCCACAGGTAGCCATGGAGTTCGCGATGGATGACGTCGCGTGCCACGCCTGCTCCTCGATCACTCACGGCACCGAAGGTATGCCCTTGACGAAGCACGTCCTCGGCGGTTGCAGTGGCAGCCGTGCAGCCGACGTCCGGGCCCGGACTAGTCCCCGAGGTCGCCGAACCAACGGGTGTTGAGCTGGTCGTAGGCCCCGGACTCGATCAGTTCGAGCAGCGCCCGGTTGACCTGCTCGCGCAGTTCATCCTCGTCGTCGCCGATGGCGATGCCGTACCTGACCGTGTCGAACGGGGACCCGACGGTCTGCACCGAGCTGTCCCGGGCTGCCCGGTACTGCAGCACCGGCGCGTCGAACACGACCGCGTCGACCTCGCCCTCATCAAGGGCCGCGTACACCTCGTCCATGGACCCGAACGACACCGGCCCGATGCCCTCGCCGACCAACCACGATTCCGCGGGACTGTTGGCCAGTGTCGCCACCGCGTTGCCGGTCAGGTCACCGGGGCCGGCGATGGACCCTCGCAACTCGTTGATGGCCAGGCTCGACGTGATCGAGGCCGTGAACGAGGCAAACAGGAAGTAGCCCACGATCATCCACACGACGGCAAAGACCTGGCCCCGACGACCCTTGGGGGTCTTGTCGCCGTACCCGACCGTGGTGACTGTCACCGTCGCCCACCAGAACGAGTCCCAGATGCCGTGGCGATAGGCCGACGGGAAGTCGGGGTTGTCCCTGTGCTCCAGCCACCAGATCGCGTGCGCGGTCAGCAGCAGCACGACCACGAACGCCAGGATCCACCACGGCAGACCGGACCCGAAGATCACCGCGCCGACGTCGCGGGCTCGTTCGAACAGGCCGTCGCCCGACTCGCGGGGCACCAGGATCGTCAGGCCGGTCTGGAAGACGGGCAAGGAGAAGTCGACGTGCTCCTCACGATCGGAGGTGATGCTCACGGCGGCGACGGCGATGTCCGCGACGCCTCGTGCGACGTCGTCGAGTTGCTTGGCCACCGAGTTGACGCCGTAGACCTCGACCTCGCGCCCGAGCCGCGCCGCGATGGCGTCGGCAAGCTCCACCGAGTAGCCCGAGTAGGACCGCTGTTCGTAGAGGACGAACGGTTCCAGCGTGCGCACGACGACCCGCAGCGGCTCCCCACCGACCACGCCGTCGCCCGACCCGTCCGTCACCGGGGTGGCGTCCGGCGCCGCCGAGTCCACCCAGTCCCGCACGAGGCTGGCATGGTCCTCGATCCAGCCCGACGCCTGCTCGCGGATGTCCTCCTCGCTGCCCTGGCCGCGGTACATCAGGTCGTTCTGTGCCTGGATGTCGGCCAGTGGGAGTTCGACCACCTCCAACAGTCGCCGCACCGACGGGTTGGCGTCCAGGAAGTCATCGTTGGCCACTGCCCTGATGTCATTGGGTGGGAAGCCGGTCTGGCACGGGTCACGGACACACCCGTCCAGCCCCGACAGGGCGGTGTCGGCATCCGTGAGGTCGGGCTGGTCGGGCAGGTCCGCGCCCGGCACCTCCAACCACGCCAAGGCCTCGCCGGGCGGCAGTTCGGCCAGGATCCAGTGGGGCGTGAAGGCGTACAGCAGGACGGGTTGACCGTCGCGCTGTCGTTGGATGACCTCGGTCATGAGCGCGGCGTAGTCGGCCTGGACCTGTTCGACCGTGGTACCGAGTCCGAACACCTCGATGTGGTGGTCGACCTGGGGGGCACAGGCCCACTCGACATTGCAGCCGTAGAGGTCGGCGAGCCCGTTGCCGTCCACGTCGAACCTGGCGGCCACGTCCGGATCGGCCAGGTCGGCCAGCGACGTCAGCCCGAACTCGTCGGCACTGCCACTGTCGGCGAAGTAGCCCGTGCGCGCCCCGTCGTCGACCTGGACACCCACGGCCCGGGACCCCGGCGACAGCAGTGACTGGTGCAGCGGGAACCAGCCGTTCGCCCACAGGTCGACGTCACCGCTGGCCACATCCGCGAAGAAGTCGGCGTTCTCCATCGTCGTCGGACCCTCGACCCGGTAGCCGATCCGGTTGAGCAGCTGGCGATACACCTCGGCCTGGAACCACCCCGTGTCCCAGGTGGCCCGCGCCATGCGCACGGTCGGCACGTCGCCCTGGGTGTCGTTGGTGTCCCCGCGGTCCTCGCCCTCGCCGTCGGGCGTGGCTGCCGGCGTCGGCGCCGTCGACGGCGAGTCGTCCGCGGCCTGGCCGTGTGCGGGCGCCGGCGACAGCGCTCCTGCGACCACTGTCGCGAGCAGCGCCAGCACGACTGCAGCGAGCCTGCCTCGCCACGTCACGTCCACCAGTTGGCTGCGCCGAGCGACGATCATGTCGGCCCCTGGGTGGCGACGGGATGGTGCGGTCGACCCCGATCGTAGGCGCTGCGCAGGGGCTTTTGCGGCGGCCGTCACCATCCGAACCCGGCCATGACTGCTGTCCGGAGCAGCATGAACTCGACCAGCAATTGCGAGGCGGACGGGTCAGAATGGGCACGATGCGTCCTGCGCAACAGCCGCCATGGACGTCTCCAGCGCGCCTAACTCCTGCCTCACTGGCATTCTGGAACGGCATGCGGAGGATTTGTGACGTGCCGGACAGTCGTTTTTGGGGAAGTCGCCACAGATGCCACCAGGGCCACCTAGGGTCAGTCACGCCCCCTCGACGCGCTGATGGCCTGTGAGCCGCAGGCCATGGACGACCATCATTGACGCTGCCTGACTCGTGGTGACTGTCCCCGGTTCGCCGTCGGGGGTACTGGCCGGGGCACGTCGCACCGGCACATCACAGGGAGCGCGACATGGCGACAGACGACCACAGCGAACACGTGGACCTGACCGAGGCCGAGATCGCGCACGAGCAGTTCGAGGCCGAGGAGCGCAAACGCCGCCGCGAGGCGATCTACAACCGAGGGAAGTTCCAGGGACTCCAGATCGATCCCGACGTGGACTTCTATCCGGAGGTCGCCGACCGCGAACCCGGTGACAAGAACCTCGAGGGATTCGGGTTCGACCTGCACGGCCCGGTGACGTTCGGCTCCGCCGGCCTGCTCGTGCTGTTCATCGGCTACACCCTGATCTTCCAGGACCAGGCTGCGGCGACCTTCACCAGCGTGCTCACCTTCATCAACGACAAGTTCGGATGGTTCTACATCCTGGCCGCCAATGTCTTCGTGGTGGCCTGCGTGTACTTCGCGTTCAGCCGGTTCGGCAAGATCCGCATCGGTGGCCCGGAGGCCAAGCCTGAGTTCAGCAACGTCGCGTGGTACGCGATGCTGCTGTCCGCGGGGATGGGCATCGGCCTGATGTTCTGGTCCGTCGCCGAACCGATCTTCCACCTCTCCGCTCCACCACCCGTGTTCGGCGTGGAGCCCAACACCGGACCAGCCGCCGAGGCTGCCCTGGCGACCACGTTCTTCCACTGGGGCCTGCATCCGTGGGCGATCTACGCCCTGGTCAGCATCGCCCTGGCGTTCTTCGCCTTCAACCGCGGGCTGCCCCTGACCTTCCGATCGGTGTTCTACCCACTGCTCGGGGAGCGCATCTACGGGCCGTGGGGCAATGCCATCGACATCGTGACCGTGCTCGCGACACTGTTCGGGCTGGCCACATCGCTGGGCCTGGGTGTGGGACAGGCCGCCGCCGGCCTCAACTACCTGTTCGGCACGCCCACCGACACGTGGTTCCAGGTCGTGCTGATCGCAGCCATCACCGGCCTTGCGACGATGTCCGTGGTGGCCGGCCTCGACGCCGGTGTCAAGCGACTGAGCCAGATGAACATGGCGCTGGCGGGGGCCTTCCTGCTCTTCATCATCGTGGTCGGGCCGACACTGTTCCTGCTGTCGGTCTTCGTCCAGTCGACCGGCTTCTACGTCGCCGTCCTGCCCGAGCTGTCGTTCTGGAACGAGGCCTTCGACAACACCGAGTGGCAGGGCTCGTGGACCGTCTTCTACTGGGGTTGGTGGATCTCCTGGTCACCGTTCGTGGGCATGTTCATCGCGCGCGTTTCCAAGGGCCGCTCCATCCGCGAGATGGTCATCGGCGTGATCCTGGTGCCGTCGATGCTGTCGTTCTTCTGGATGTCGGTGTTCGGTGGAACCGCCCTGTACATGCAACTCAACGGCATCCGTGACCTTGCCACGGCCGTCAACGAGGACGTCGCAACGGCCATGTTCGACATGTTCCAGGCGCTGCCACTGTCGACCCTGACCTCGGTCCTGGGCGTTGTCCTCGTGATCTCGTTCTTCGTGACCTCGTCGGACTCCGGCTCTCTGGTCGTCGACCACCTGACGTCCGGCGGCAAGCTCGACTCGCCCAAGCCCCAGCGCGTGTTCTGGGCGGTCATGGAGGGCGCAATTGCGGGGGTGTTGTTGATCGGCGGTGGGTTGGCCGCACTGCAGACCGCCGCAGTTGCCAGCGGGCTGCCCTTCGCCGTCGTCCTGCTGTTCATGATCTGGAGCATGCGCCGGGCCTTCGCGGAGGAACTGGACCTGCTGGAGGGCCACTACGACGCTGCCGAGTTCCGATCCCAGCACCGCAACCTGCTCGACCGCCTGGGCCTGAGACGAGGCGAAGCGCCGAGGAGGGACGCCGAACCCGCGGCGGACACGGAGGCAGCGGCCGACGCCGAGGCAGTGGCCACAGAGGGAGCGTCCAAGTGAGCGGCTCGACGGCCAGGATGGACACGACCGCCGGCACGACGATGCCGACACGACGGCCGAGCCGTCGCCTGGTTGCGCTCGGGCTGGCCGTCGGGCTGTCCCTGGCCGGCTGCAACTCGCTCGGCGACGGCGACGGTGAAGGTGGACCGGCATCAGGTGGAGGTGGTGGCGGCGAGACCGTCACCATGGCCCGCGCGACATGGGACACCGGCTGGTTCCAGGCCGAGGTCTATCGCCAGTTGCTCACGGAGATCGGCTACTCGGTGACCGACCCGGCTGCGGTGACACGCGATGCCAACGGCTTCTACCCGGCACTGGCTCGGGGAGAGTTCGACCTGTGGGCCAACGGCTGGTTCCCGCTGCACGAGCCCTATCGGCAGGGCGAACTGGTGACCGGGCAGTCCTACGCCGCGGCCGTGTCGCCCGTCGGCCAGCAGGTCGCCGCCGGTGCCCGGCAGGGCTACCTGGTCGACAAGGCCACGGCCGACGAGATGGGCATCACGTCGATGACGGACTTCGAGGATGCCGCAGTGGCCGCTGCATTCGATGGCGACGGCAACGGGCTCGCCGACCTGATCGGCTGCAACGACGGGTGGGGGTGCAACCTCACCATCACCGACCACATCGCCGAGCTGCCCTGGGGCCCCAACGTCGAACAGGTCGTCGGCGAGTACAACTCCCTGTTCGACGACGTGCTCGCGGCGGTCGACGCCGGCGAACCGGTGCTGTTCTACACCTGGACGCCGAACTGGACCGTGGCCGAGGTCATCCCCGGTGAGGACGTCGTGTGGCTCCCGTCACCGTCCCTGGAGGGCGTGGACAACACCGAGGTCGACGGCCTGCAGGGCTGTGCGGGCGACGCGGATCCGTGTGACCTGGGCTGGCAGATCAACGACATCCAGGCCGTGGCCAACACGGACTTCCTCGACGACCACCCCGACGTGAACGCCCTGCTCGAGGCCGTCGAGATCCCGTTGGACGACATCGCCGCGCAGAACGAGGAGATGCGCCAGGCCGACGACTACGGCAGCGCCCAGTTGACGGCGGCGGCAGAGACGTGGATCAGCGACAACCGTGACCAGGTCGACGAGTGGATCCAGGCGGCACGCGACGCCGGCTGAGGGCTCGACGTCGACAGCCGACCTCGGGGTCATGCCGTGGGCTCCGGCGGGCAGCCTCCCGGCAACACGCAACCGGCGCGGCCAGTGTCGAACCCTCCGAGCGCGCACCATTCGACGGTCCCGGCGCGCCCGGCACGTCGTTCGAACGACGGTGCTGCGGTGTCTCGAAACGACAGCGCTTTCATCCTGTGGCTCGGAGAACGCCCGAGAATGGCCCCTTGAAGGCCGAGTGATGCCGCTGTCACGTCCAGTACTGTCCACCATCGCCATCCTGTCCATCGTGGGCAGCTGGAACGCCTTCCTGCTGCCCCTGCTGGTGCTGATCGAACCGAGCCAGCACACGTTGCCGATCGGGGTGAACAACATCTCGACCCAGTTCGCGACCGACTACGCCACCGTGCTGGCCTTCACCACGTTGTCCATGCTGCCGGCCCTGCTCTTCTACGCCGTCGCGGAGCGCCAGATCATCAGTGGACTCACCTCGGGAGCCGTGAAGGAATGACCCGTGAGCTTCGCTGACTTCGCCAACGCCCCCTTCGCCGACCCCACCGTCCCGGTGGACGAGCGCGTGGCCGACCTGTTGTCGCGCATGACGATGGACGAGAAACTCGGCCAGCTCGGCAGCGCCTGGGTCTTCCAGCTCGCCGACGCCGACGGGCTGGTGCCGGAGCGTGTCGAGGAGCACCTCCAGCACGGCATCGGCCACGTCACGCGCATCAGCGGGGCCAGCAGCCTCACCGCGCGTGGGTCGGCCGACCTCGCCAACGACGTGCAGCGTCACCTGCGCGAGCGGACCCGGCTGGGTGTTCCCGCGATCGTCCACGAGGAGATCTGTTCGGGTTTCATGGCACGCGACGCGACGATCTTCCCCCAGGCCATCGGGGTCGCGGCGACCTTCCGCCCCGAGCACAACCACGCCGTGGCCGACGCGATCCGCCAGCAGATGCGGGGCGTGGGCGCCCACCACGGCCTGTCACCGGTCCTGGACGTCTGCCGTGACCCGCGCTGGGGGCGGCTGGAGGAGACCTACGGCGAGGACCCCTACCTCGTCAGCCGCATGGGCCTGGCCTTCGTCGAGGGACTCCAGGGCGAGGACCTGGCCGACGGCGTCGTCGCGACCGCCAAGCACTTCGTGGGCTACGGCGCCTCGGAGGGCGGCATGAACTGGGCGCCGCCACACATCGGCCCACGGGAACTGCGCGACGTGCACCTGCGGCCCTTCGAGCATGCCGTCCGGGAGGGTGACCTCGCATCGGTGATGAATGCCTACAACGAGCTCGACGGCGTGCCGTGTGGCGCGAACCAGTGGCTCCTCGACGAGTTGCTGCGAGGGGAGTGGGGCTTCGACGGGACCGTCGTCGCGGACTACTTCGCCGTGGACCAGTTGCGTGGCTACCACCGGGTCGCCACCGACCAGCCCGGCGCCGCGGCCACGGCCCTGCGGGCAGGGATCGACGTGGAGCTGCCGAACACCGACTGCTACGGCTCGCCCCTCCGCGAGGCGCTGTCGCGCGGCGAGGTCGAGGGCGAGCTGGTCGACCGGTCCGTGGCCCGCGTGCTCCGGTCGAAGTTCGCCCTCGGCCTGTTCGACGACCCGTTCGTCGACCCCGAGGCAGTCGAGGTCCACACGCGCACCACCGGGCAACGGGAGCTGTCCACCGCCATCGCGCGTGACAGCCTGGTGCTGTTGCGCAACGACGGGGTGCTCCCCCTGGCGGCGCCCGGCTCCGTGGCGGTCATCGGCCCCAACGCCGACGACGCCCGGTCGATGCTCGGCGACTACAGCTACGTGGCCCACGTCGAGTCGCTGGTCGACCTGATGGACAGTGGCGAGAACGTTCTTGCCCTGCCGATCGAGGACGGGGCCGCGGTCGGTGACACCGTCGACCTGGGCCACGTCACGACCGTCCTCGCCGGGTTGCGGAAGGAGTTGGTCGACGCGGACGTGACCCACGTGCGCGGGTGCGACGTGACCGGTGACGACCGCTCCGGAATCGCCGCCGCCGTGGCTGCGGCCGCCGCCGCCGACGTCGCCGTGCTGGTCATGGGCGAGAAGTCTGGCCTGACGGAGGACTGCACCAGCGGGGAGAGCCGCGACGTGACCTCGCTGGACCTGCCCGGTGTCCAGGAAGCACTGGTCCGGGCCGTCGCCGACACCGGCACGCCGATCGTCCTGGTGATCGTCGGCGGACGGCCGATCGGGTCCCCGGCCGTCCACGAGGCCGCCGCCGCCGTCCTCCATGCGTGGCTGCCCGGGGAGCGTGGAGGCATCGCGATCGCCGAGGCGTTGGCCGGCCGGCACAGCCCGGGAGGACGCCTGCCGATCAGCTACCCGCGCACCGCCGGACAGGTGCCGATCTACTACGGCCACAAGGTCTCCGGTGGGCGTTCCCACTGGAAGGGCGCCTACGTCGACTGCTCGAACGAGCCGCTGTACCCCTTCGGCCATGGCCTGACCTACAGCCGCTTCGAGGTCGCGCCCACATCGGCCGACCCGGCCGACCCGGCCGACCGGAGCCCGACGATGTCGACCGGCGACGTGGTCGACGTCTCCGTCGTCGTCACCAACGTCGGCGACCGTCGTGCCGACGAGGTGCTCCAGCTCTACTCGCGCGACCCGGTCGCCACGATCTCGCGTCCCGTGCTCGAGCTCCAGGGGTTCGCCCGTGTGACGCTCGACCCGGGCGAACGACGACGGGTGACCTTCCACCTGCCGGTCGACGCGCTCGGCTTCAGCGGTCCCGACCTGGACTACGTCCTGGAGCCGGGCGAGGTCGAACTGCTGGTCGGCACCTCCGCGGTCGACGTGGAGGTCGTTCGGCGACTCACCATCGCGGGTGACGACCTGGTGCCTGCGATCCGGCCCCTGGCCACGGGCCTGACGATCGAGCCGTCCTGACACGGCCGTTCTCCCTCCTGCATCGCGTCTGACGGGAGCCCGTGTCATGTGCGACCGCAACGAGGGCTCGCCGCCATGGCCGTCTGGCCACATCGGGGGCCGGGGCTGGGAGTCAGGCGGTCCAGCCCAGCACGGATTCACCGAAGGTGACGAGCGCGAACAGGAGACCGGCATTGGCCAGCGGAATCACCGGTGCCAGCAGGGGACGGCGCCGCGCGGCCACGACGAGGCCGGCCACCGCGACGAGCCACAGCGCCCAGGCCGCGACGACGCCCCACAGTGGTGCGAGCAGCCCGAACCCTGCGGTGAACGGCACCGCGACGACGATCTGCATCGCGACCCCGATCGCGATGGCGGTCCTGCTCCTGGCCGGACGGCTCCTGTCGTCGGAGTCGGACGTGGGGTGTGCGCTCATCGCGGCTCCGATGCTGTGGGCACCCGACGGATGCCAATGAACGACTGTAGTTGCGGGACCCGCGCGGACGGGGGTCGCGAAGTGGGTTGGAGATGTTCTGAACCAGGCGGACGCGATCCCTTCAACCCGGTCGTACTGGCACGCGCGTCTGACCCATCGTCGAACAGGCGGACGCCTCGTGGTCAACCCTGTGGTCCGGTCCTGCCGGCCTTGTTGGGGTCTGTGTGGATCCTGATGGTGTGGATCGGATGGTCATCGGTGTCCATGAGCGCTTGAACGTGCGACGGGTTTGGAGTCGTTGCCCGGTGGGCACCATGGTCCCACATCGCCGATGCAGCGGAGCCCACGATCATGTCTCGAAACGCATTTGCAGCCTCCTCGCCACCGAGCCCAGACCGGCAGGCCGTCGAGCAGGAGGTCGCCGAGGAGTTGCGGCTCACCAGACAACAGTTGGAGGGAATCAACTCACCCGTCGGTGTGACGCAGGCAGCGGAACTTGGTGATCGCGCCACACAACGTGTCGAAGCCGAACTCGCGGTGGACCAGGTCCAGCGTCTGCAGCGTCGCCTCACGGAACTCGAGGCAACCCTGCAACGACTGGAGGACGGTACCTGGGGCACCTGCGAGGAATGTGGGCGGGCCATCAGCGCCGAGCGGCTCGAGGTGGTCGTGACTGCTGCCACTTGCATGAACCACGCAACCGTGTGATTCCCTGAACGGGCCACGCGGCTGCGAGATCCCCCAAGTCCAGGGACGAAGGTGCCACGAAGGTCTTCTGCACCCATGAACACCTGGACCTCTCGCCGGGACGATGTCGAGGACCTGGACGTCGACCGTGTCGCGATGCCGGTGGTGGCGCGGTTCATGGACACTGGCAGGGGGCTGGGCGCCCAGGCGGGCCGGCCCTTGACTGCGACGCCCGCCGGGCGCACCCTCGACGCAGGAGCGCGGGCGATCTTGGAGGGTGTCATGCCACGCTGGGGACCTGATCCGACGAGTCTGAACACGTACGACGTGCAGACCGAACGCCTGCACGTCGACCTCCCCAGGGTCGATGACGCCCCCCAGCTCTACTCGCTGGTGGGGGGCGACCGGCGCCAGGAGATCAGTGCAACCCTGCTCTGGGACGGCCCCGACGAGCTCGCCGACGTCGAGGACTGGGTCGAGCGTTGTCGAACCATGCCATACGAGGACTGGGGCCTGCACTGGGTGCTTCGCGATCGCGTTGGCTCGATCGGCGAGCCGGGTCACGTCCTCGGTGCCATCGGGATCACCCCTCGCGGTGCGCCGGGACGGGCCGATGTCGGCTACTGGCTGGGACGCCCGTACTGGGGATCGGGGCTCATGGCCGAGGCATTGGCGGGAGTGCTCGACCTGTGGTTCACATCCCTTGGTGGGCACAAGATCGAGGCCGACGTCTTCACACACAACGTTCGAGGACGTCGCCTGGTGGAGAAGCTGGGGATGCAGCAGGAGGGCGTCATCCGGCACGCACACCTCAAGCGAGGGGAGTGGGTGGACGCGGCCGTCTACGGGATGCGTGCCGACGAGTGGCAACCGACGTGACCCCGCGTCAGGTACGGACGTGGACGCGTTCGCCCTGGGGGCCCATGATCATCAACACCTCCACCGGTTCCGCGACGACGCCGAACCAGTGTGGGGTGAGGGTGGAGAACTCGACCGCCTCGCCGGGTTCGATGACGAGGTCGTCGCCGCCCAGTCGCAGCCGCATGCGTCCGCTGAGCACGTAGATCCAGTCCTGGCCGTCGTGGGTCGGGAGCGGGTCCGGAGGCGTGTTGCGCTCGGCGTGGACCAGACATCGGTAGGCGGACAAGCCCGCAGCCGGTCCGTGGTGGGTCAGCGGCCACATCGTCATCCCGTCGACGGTGGTGGGCTCGCGTCGCACGCGCGGGTCCGGTCGCACGGTCGGGCCGAGCAGCTGGTCGACCGTCACACCCAGCGCTGCGGCCAGTCCCGGCAGGTGGTCGATGGCGAGTCGCCGCTTGCCGGACTCGAGCCGGCTCAGGGTGGACACGTCGAGGTTGGCCTGCTCGGCGACCTGTTGGAGGGTCAGCCCCCGTTCGGTCCGCAGCTGCCGGAGCCGGTCCCGGACGCGCCGGTCGAGTGCTCGGTCGGCCGCGTCAGTCGACATGTGGTGGCCTCCATGGAATTGACCGCGGTTGCCAATATAGCAAACGTGTTTGCCATCAGGTCGGCTCGAGCCGTACGTTTCCTCGGAACGAGGAGACAAGCCCATGGCCACGACATCCGAACACGAACACGCCGCACACCGGGCCGACCACCACGATCACCACCAGGTGGACGTCCTGGTCGTGGGCGGTGGTGCAGCGGGCCTGTCCGCCGCGCTGATGCTGGTCCGGTCCCGACGCACCGTCGTGGTGGTGGACGCCGGCGAACCGCGCAACGCCCCGGCTGCTGGCGTGCACGGGTTCCTGTCGCGCGACGGCATGGCCCCCGGCGAGCTGCTTGCCGT
>Ga0102946_1000228_pt1 | contig 19884 bp, 14 predicted proteins | sample SalPon2A_A_D1_MG_FD_78209 | JGI IMG/M metagenome (GOLD analysis project Ga0102946, IMG submission 78209) | Soil microbial communities from South San Francisco under conditions of wetland restoration - Salt Pond MetaG R2A_A_D1_MG | ecosystem: Environmental > Terrestrial > Soil > Wetlands | place... | reverse complement strand
CAGACCAAAAATGATAAGAAGCAAACCACTGTTTACCGGACGAACTTGCTGAGCAGCCAGCCTACCTCTGATCATATAGATCATATACAAAGAAATAAACGGGATAAAGTATCCATGCGAATAGTCATCATTGGTCCCCCAGTCGGCAACCAGTGATTGCATATATGGGAAGTACAGTGCGATAACCGCCCCAAGGGCAATTACAAGCGGGAGCAGCCACTGTGTGGTAATTTTGCCTTGCCCGATTACAGCATTCAAACTTCTGCTCCGGGGAGATAATTTTCCAACTCGACCATCACCTCTTCGGCAAATTCCTGTACTCTTTCCTGCGCTGCTTGTATATCACCATCGTTGGCGTAGGACATGACCCGAATAAACGTACCATCTCTTCGCCCTTTAAGAAGAGCATCGACAACGAGATAAATTTTTTCCCAATATTCAGAGGCAATTACTCGCCCTCTGTTTTGGTACCAGTAGAGCACCACCTGATGTTCCGGACCGTTTTGGATGAGCATTTCCGAAACAGTCGACTGTTGATCTCCCTCGATGCCCTGGTCCAGGGTAACTTTCCTGACCTTTGCGATTCCCCATCCTCCGCCTGGTATACAATTTTTCGGTGAATGATAGCTTCCCTCTACGCCAACAGCTCTGTAATACCCCACATAAAAATTAATATGGTTGCCATTATCTGAAACATAATTGTACTGGATATAGTCATCGACCCCCAATAATTCTAAAACACCGGCAGAAGACTGAAATGAGTCGCTTAAGCGATATTCACCAACTTTGTGAGGGAAATTGGACAATGAGCGGTTAATCGCCACAGGTTCTACTGCGGAGGTGGTTTGGAGAAGAAACCAAGTGAGCGCCACAAAGACTAGCACGACCAGGACTCTGCCTTTATGGATAGTTGAGGTACTCATGATGATATATCCCGCCTACCAGCGTTTCAGTTCCCGATTCCAGGAAAGAGAAACCAGTATGCGGTGATCGTCATAGTCTGATCCTTGCGTGTCTGAATCCTGCGTTATAAATGTGTAACCGCATCTGAGCGAGTAATCCTTGAGAAAGATATAACTTAAACCGACACCGACTGTGTATTGTTCTTCCTGGTTTCCATCCTGCGTTTCTCCATCCTCCAGGACCACCACGGCCGTGTCGCCGTCCTCATGGTGATAACCGAGACGAGCGTCCCAGGTAAAATACCTGCTGAGAGCCTGAGTGTAGTTGAGGCCCACATCCCAGAACTCGACTATACCTCTTTCTCCGGTTCCGGAAAAGTTGTTGGTTTGGTAACCGTTTTCGACAACAGCACTGTAGGTTGAGTGCATTTGGGTGTAATGAATTTCGGCGATGCCGTTGGTTCCCCAGTTTCCATCCTGCCCGTCGGTCTCCTGGTAGGAAGGTCCAAGCCCCACGTTGGTGTAGAGGAGGGGAGAAATATCATATCGCCAGTTCAGACGCAGATTGTGCACATCGCTATCCGGCAGAAGCGCACTGTCATAGTCGGTGCCAAGATAATTGTAGGATAGAGTAAGCGGATGGCGATCTATGGAGTTGTTTTCAACCTCGAGCAGCAGATGATACTCTTGTAGGTCATTCGAAAAGCTTTCCAGGGGGTCGGTCTCGTAATCGCCGATGACGTAGCTGACATTCGCCGAGGTTTTCCAACGGCTGGTATACCGATGCTCGTTAGCCAGCACCAGTGAGTAGCGATCGTAATCCTCATTAACCAACTGGGTGTCGTCGTATCGCAGAACAATCCAGTTGAAACCGAAGTGAAGCAGACTGTCCGGCCGGTAACTATAATCGGTGCCGACATCAAAGGTGTTTTGCAGGTAGCGCGTTCTGCCAAGGTCTGCGGAGAGTTGTGGATCCGGTGTCGGATCTTCCTGAACCTGCGGTTCTGCGAACTCTCCTGCGGTACTGTTGTTGTAATAATCGGTTCTCAGCAACGTGTTGGTCCCTTCTATCGACCACTTGCTGGTCAGCGATCGTTCGGCTGCCAGAGTGAGGAGACCGTCCAGGTCGGTTTCGGAATCTTCCAGGTCGTATTTGACGGTCGGAGCGAGACTAACCTCAAAACGATCCCTTGGACTGAGACTGACATACTGCAGGGAGGGAGTCAGGCCCAAACTCTGGTACTTGTCGCTATCACCGGAGCGGACCGTTTCTCCTGCTGCAGAAGAGTACTGACGGTCAGAATAATCGTAAGAGGTCGACAGACCGCCGCTGAGAACATTGCTGCGCGCATGGACTCCTGCAGCCGGTAGCAGCTGAGCCAATGCAATAGCACATAGGAACGGAAAGATATTTTTCATTTTTCTGTCTCTTTGCCAATCAGTTAACGATTATAATGTCACCGTTTTGGATGAGTATGTTTTTTTCCAGTTTTTTTCCGGAAATAAAATCATCATAATCGAATTCAAGTGTGTTACCCTTGAAGAGAGGGGCATCCCGTTCATGAACCTTTTCCCTGACCACGGTGATCTCACTATTCGCCCATTCGGTAAAACCGCCTGATCTGGCGATACTCTGCACCAATGTAAGCGGAGAGTCGAGGAAAAGGTTTCCGGGACTGGCGATATTACCCATTATAGTGTAGCGCAGACTATTGCTCTGTTCAAGAGTGGTGGTGACAATGGGATCGTCATAGATGGTTGCATAGAGCACCTTCAAGTAGTCGGCCAGTTCCGTAAGTGTCATGCCGACTACCTCGACATCGCCGACATGTTTGAGCGACATACGGCCATCCATCATCACCCTGACCCCCTGTCCTCCGAACCTGGGAGCGTCACCGCCAGAAGCATCGCCAGAGCTTTCACCTCTGGAAATACCTGTGTTCGCTGACGCGGCCATATCTCCCTCGCCGTAAATACTGACGCTGAGAATGTCGCCATGACCTATGACATATTCCTCCTGAGGGACGATATCATCTGCACGGGAACCCAGAATTTCCGTGCGGGCAGACTGTTTGAGCTTTTTCGAAGCGGAGACGTCGGCAGTGGACTGGGCTGCAAAGGCTTGCGGTACAGAGAAAAAAAGCAGGAAAAGTAATGCGGCGGCGATTTTCATTCGTCTCCCCCATAATCAGAAAGTTACCTTGAATTCTACCACTCATCGACTGCCGAAAAGTGATCCACACCCAAGATAAAAAAAAACAAGTTTATCTACCATTTCAATACACAAAGTTGTAATCTTTTTGATAGCAAAATGCTATACTTTTGTTTAAGATCCCTAACATCATCTGACGAGGTTCAAGCAGGCCAGGCCTCCATCCATTCAACTGCATGCAGCGGATAAAAACCATGTTAAAGTCGAAATATATTCTTTATTGTATAGTAATTATTCTTTCCATCTTTCTCTGCGGCTGTTCATCGTCTGAAGAAAAAAAGGAACGGCACTATCTTAAAGGCCTCGAATACATTAAGCAGGATGACAGCAAAGCGGCAATTATCGAACTGCGCAATGCTATACAAATCGATACCGGTTTTGCCGATGCTCACTACCAACTGGGCTTGCTTTACCTTAAGGAGCAGGATGCCAAAAACGCCTTTCGCTCGTTAATCCGGGCAAGCGACCTCGACCCGGACAACCTCGATGCGAATCTCAAGGTCGCCGAGTTTTACATACTTGCCCGCAATACCGAGGAGAGTAGAAAGTTCGTGGAAAAAGTTCTCGAGAAAGACCCCACCTATCGAGATGCATTGTCTCTGCTTGCCAATATTGAGCTGAGTGAGGGGAACTTCGACGAAGCCCTGGCGGCTCTTGAAAAAATTGGCGACGAGGTCGAGACTTCCGATAAACTGCTCAATACTAAGGGCAGGATATTTGCCGCCCAAAAAAATTATGCCAAAGCAGAAGAAGCTCTCAGAAAAGCAGTCGAAGCAGGCAGTGACAATTTCACAAATTATGTAACGCTACTTTACTTTTATGAAAACCGGAAGGATATCGGCAAGGCGAAAGACTTGCTCGACGAAATTGTAGAAACGTTCCCGGATAATCCGCGGAGCCATCAACTCATGGCGGGTTATTTCCGCAGTAGCGGTAATTTGGAGGGAGTAGAACAAAAGCTCAAAAAGGCAGTTGAATTACAACCCCAAAATGCCCGCAATCACATGATACTCGCCAACTACTACCTGGAGACAGGAAAGAAGGGCCACGCTGAAAATGTGCTTTTGAGCGCACAGAACAGTGTCGAAGAAGCCACTGATATACGAGCCCTGCTGGCCAAGCTCTATTTTGAGCAGAATAATATCGAGGAATCAGAAAAAATTGTAAATGAAATACTTAAAACATCCCCCGGTCATAACGAAGCAAGTCTGCTGAAAGCCCGCCTTCACCTTCATGAGAATGAGATCAGCGAAAGCATAGATGTCCTCGAAAAACTGACCGAAGACTACCCCAAATGGGCTGAAGCCTATTTTTACCTGGGATTGGCCCGATTTGCCCAGGGAGAAAAGTCCCTGGGGCAGTATGCCGTATCAACCGCCCTGCAAATAAACCCGAAGGAAGCAAAATATCATACGCTAATGGCTCAACTTTATCTTAACGAGGGCGCCTATGAAGAGACCAAAAAGGAAGCCGCGGCAGCCATAAAGCTCGATTCTTCCAGTCTTCAGGCAGCCATTATCATGACGCGCGCCATGATTGGCGCCGGAGAGTACGATGAGGCGGTAAAAGTACTCAAGTCAATGAAGGAAAAAATTCCCGACAATATTGAGATACAGGGGAACCTCGCGGTGGCGACATTGAGAAGCGGCGACATCGAAAGAGGCAGAGCCTTGCTTGACGAGATATTGAAAGATTATCCTGGTCAAATAAAGGCCGTGCTCCTCTCGCTCGCCTATAACTACAAGGATGATTTGGCAGGCGCCGAAGCTTTTGTACGAAAACAGATAGCTGAAGCTCCTGAAAATGGGCGGTTATATTTTTTACTGGGCGAGATCCTACGCCAACAAAACCACAGTGAAAAAGCACTTGCTGCCTATGAAAAATCCATCGAAATGACCCCTGACAACCTCCAGGGATATACCGCGGCGGCAAACATTCTGATTCACCTGGGCCAGGAAGATGCGGCCATGGAGAAATACCAGTCAATGATAGCCCGCAACCCTCAATGGGTGCAGGGGTATATGGGTATGGCAGTACTCCAGGACTCGCTGGGGAACACTGAGGAAGCAATAAACTACTACAAGGAAGCCCTGGAAATTCAGCCCGATTTTGCCGCGGCGGCTAACAACCTCGCCTGGCTGCTTGCATCTCAACCCGACAGTGACATGGGAGAAGCATTACGACTGGCCATGCTGGCCAAAAATTCTTATCCGGAAAATCCCCATATATCCGATACCCTTGGCTGGATTCATTACCAAAGAGGGTCACACAGCCTCGCCATTCCACAGTTCGAACTGGCACTGACCAAAACAGACAATCCACGAATCAGATATCATCTGGCATTGGCACTGAAGGGTGACGACCAGAACGACAGAGCTCGCGAACTCTTAAAAGAGCTGCTGAGTACAGACGTCACTTTCGAGGAAAGGGAAGAAGCTGAAGCCCTGCTTGCCGAACTGCAAGAACAGTAGGAGGCAAAAGGAGTACTCCACAGGACCCACGGAAGATATGCGGTAACGATCTTAGATCAATAAAAGTAACCTGATGATTCTTCTCAGCTGTATGCCTCGGTAGGATAGCTGGGATAGTTGCCATACCCCTTCATCAGGGAACGTTCGATAACATTAGTGGTATGACCGTTAAAGACTACGCCAAGAATTTTTTCTTTTCCTATTGTTTCCAGAAGCTTGCTAATCTGATACCTGCCCGCAACTCCTTCTCGTACCACGAGTATAATGCTATCCACCAACTGAGTAAGCACCAAAGCCTCTGCGGCCAACAGCACCGGCGGACTGTCAAAAATTATGAAACGGTCCTGGTAGCGTTCAGCAAGTTCGGGAATCAGATCGCTCATTCGCGATGAGCCGAGAAGCTCCGCAGGATTTCTCGGTGTTTTACCACTGGGAAGAATGGACAGCTTGTTGAGGGATGTTTTCTGCAAGAGATTCCCAATTTCGACCCGATCACGTAAATAATCGACGAGACCTTGCTTGCCATCGACGCCGAACATAGAAGATAAAGACGGCCTTCGTAAATCGCAGTTAACGAGCAAGCAATGCTGGTCCATTCCCTGGGCGATGGAGATCCCCAAGTTGGCCGTCACGAAGCTCTTTCCTTCCTTGGCGGCCACAGATGTAATCATAATCGTCTTGGGCGCTCTTTTCCCTTTGCCAGGATAGATGATCCGTGAACGCAGAGTTTTGAAAATTTCAGGCAGATAATCGTCCTCTAATGCCGCTTTATACAGGCGCGTATCCCAGGCACTCGATGCAGAACCACGAAAATCTTCTGGTGAAGGTTTTTTATCGGCGACAGCTGCTTCGGAGGCACTTGTTTCCGGGGGTGCAGATGTCGGTGTTCTTCTCTGCTCTTCCCTGGATACGGGGGGCGTCTCCCTCTGCTCTTTCATAGATGCGCGGCGGGCGTGCTTCCGTTCTTCCGCAGATGCAGAAGGTACTTCCCTCTGCTCATCCGTTGACTCGCGGTCGTCGTCTTGGTGCCTGCCGGATATTTTTAGTGCTTTCGATATTTTGCCCATACTGCTCCTGCAGATAAAGAGTTTTCGATCTCTAGAGAAGTACTGAAATCCGTCGGACGGAAGATCAAAGCCACCCTCTGGTATCCGACTGTCTCAATTGGTGCAAAAGGTTACTTCTCTCTCATTACAAAATGATTTTTCCCTGCTGCCAGAAATAGACAATAGCTGAAAGGAGTAAGGCCAGGCAGATAATAAAAATAGCCCCCCACAATACACTGATTATCATACCGCGCCTCTTTTCTTTTTGCAGGGCCATTAGGGGAACGGTGCATATTAAATCAATCTCAAGAAATTGCTCCAGTTCGGCGGGATCCTTAAATGAGCTGTCAATAAGCGCCTGGCCAAAGGCAAGAGCACAGCCGAGACCGGCGCCGGCAACCATGGCAACTGCCATTATTCTCAAAAAGTCAGGTTTTACAGGATCCTGGGCCTGACGAGCCGGGTCCTCTATCTTAAACTGGCTGCCCTTCTGCTTCCGTTCAAGATTAAGAGCAGATCTGGCTTGGAGGTTCTGGGACACGAGATAGTCGTAGTGTCGCTTAAGCTCACTATATTCTCTGGTAATTGACGACCATTCAGCTTCTCGCACAGGTGCCGCCTCTACCCAGGCCTCATACTTCTCGATCATGTTTTTAAGATTTTCTTTTTCCTCTTCCTGTCGCTTAATACTGATGGTTAGCTCTTTAAGCTGCACCTGAAGATCGAAGAGGTTCTCGCTGAGTTTTACCTGACTGGCTGCGTTTCCCTGCCATGGGGTCGTCCCCCCTTGTTGAAAGTTTTCCCCGACTCGTTCTTCCAGCGATGCTATCTCCCTGTTCAGTAATCGTACCTCTGGATGCCTTTCCGTATACCGCTGTAGAAGAGACTGGAGTTTTCCCTTGAGCCTTGCCAGTCGAGCCGCTGGGGTTTCGTTCGGAGTGGCTTCGGAAGCCTCGGAACGGAGCAGTGCTCTTCGCAACTGTTCGTTCTTCTCAATTATCTGTTTACGTGCTGCTATCTGTTCCTGCATCAGAACACGGGTTCTCTTGAGATCCTGTATAGAGTTCTGTCTATTCTGATACTGCTCCTGCAGCGCATTGAGCCGTTCCATGTTATTTTCACGCTGATCGGGCATCTCGTTGTAGTATTTGAGCTTATAGTCGCGCAGGGTCGCTTCTTTGCGGTCAAGTATCTCCTTGGCCATCGACAATTCATTGTCAGTGTAGGAAAAGGTTTCAGAAGCCCGCTCTTGCCTGTATTTGAGGTTCTCTTCTATAAATTTTGCCGCCAGAGTGTTGGCCACCCGGGCAACCTTTTGCGGATTACTACCCTTAAAAGTAATGCTGAAAGTATCTCCCCGCCTTGACGGTTGGATGTTGATATTTTCGCGCATATTTTCTACTATATCTTCCATTGGTGCGTTCTTGCGCTGCTGCTGGTATAGGCCTATGTCGGTAATTATCTGCTCGAGACTGGTTCTGCTGATAATGATCTGCGAAAGGGTGCTGACGATGTCTTGTATTCGCGCCTGATCATCCGGAGACATTTTTGCGGGGCTAACCTTCTGCTGCTGGTAACTGAGCAAGGCGGTTGACTGATAAATCTTCGGCTGGTTCAGGTAGAACACCAGACCCAGAGCGATTCCAGCAAGAAGAAACATGCCGATAAAGACTTTTCTGCGGACTGCTATGTCCAGGTACTTTCTGACTTGCTGTATTTGCTGCATCTCCATTGCGAAGACATCCTATATTTAAGCTAAATGACGAGAATTCTTAAAATCACTATACTGCGACAAACGTGTAATGATAAGAGAATATATGACATGAACACCTCAGAAAGCATTGTTTGGAAATGCACACCATCACATGTCACATGAATAGTACAATTTTTTCAACGATATGTTAATCACTGAAGTGGTGTTAACCAGCATAAACCTGCTGCAGGATAGAGGAAAAAAGTTGGTTTTTCAATTTCTAATTCATCACCAGAGAAATGTCTCTTGCAGCAAATCACTCATTTGTCCTGGCTTGTCTCTTCTAACGCAACCCTGATACAAAATATATTTCAATTTTCCGGAAAAATATTTCCAACGGAAAAGTACCTGTATACTCCTTATTATGCTCAGCATTTTTTTTATTTTTGAATGAATTTTGCCGACATCAAGGTAAAAATAGGTATTTTTACCTAATTGTAAAAAAATTTGTACCGTGCTAGAGTGTTTGGCTAAGGGTATTTTTTAGAGAGTAGCTTCATCTTATACGTACCAAAAGCCTTCATAAGATATTTTGCGTCTCCAGGAGCTTGTCGGAGTATAGGCATTTTTGTTCAGAGCGACACATTTTCAGGAAATCAAGCATAGCCATATAATTGATATTACGAGCATTTATTTTCTTAAAATAACGAAGATATGGGCGAAAAGAGCATACTCCGACAGGCTCCTAGATAAGCACATCATTTTTTTAAAACGATAGCTCTACTATTCATTAACTCAACTTTACCGACTTTAAAGATTTGACGTCGAAAAAACATGCCATGTGTTTGTTTGGATAAGCTTAATACCTTATATTTTTATTCGTACTGTTATATGGAAACATCTGAGTTTTTTCGAGAAAGGCAGCTCACCGTGAAAGGGGACTAAACGGAAGTACATTGCATTGTTTTGTCAAATTTCCCCCGGAAATTACAATCCCCTATGGAGACTATCGTGGATAAGGAACAAAAGAGACTCATCACTAACCAGCGGGCTTTACTGGAAGCAATGCCTGAAATGGTTTTGTTGATAGATGTCAAAGGATTCGTCGAGAGCATGAATCAGGCAGCACTCGAATTTTTTGGTGATTTGCGCCACACGATTGAAAAGACCTCAGAGGATGAAATAGTAGTCAACAGGCTTATTGGAGCTGTCGCCAATTTCGTGAAAAACAAAAGCGCCATCTCCGAGTTCATGATGTTTAACGGTTTTAATTTACAATATTTTGTTGCACCATTTACAGGATACAAAGGAGAAATACTCTATTGGCTGATCGTTAAGGACATCACAGAACAAAAAAGACACAAGGAAGAACTGAAACGTCATCAAAATAACATTGATTCGGTTCTCGACCACAAGATCAGCCAGTTGAAAGAAAGTACAGCCTTCCGAAAAACACTCTCAAAAGATCTCAAAAATATAAAGAGCCACCTTCATGACTACGCCCTGCATAACCACATGGTCGGCGCCAGCGAGGCCATTCAGGAAGTACAGGATATGGTATTGCGGGTTGCCAGTGTCGACGCCACTGTTCTCATAACCGGTGAATCAGGCACGGGGAAGGAGTTGGCAGCAGACATGATTCACACGATGAGCAACAGAAAGGATAACCCTTTTCTGAAAATCAACTGCAGCACAATCAATGAAACCCTGCTCGAAAGTGAATTATTCGGCCATGAGAGAGGTGCCTTCACCGACGCTCACGCTCACAAGAAAGGCAAGTTTGAGGTTGTGGACGGCGGCACGATTTTTCTGGACGAGATAGGTGATATCAGCCCCAGAATGCAGGCAGCACTCCTGCGTGTGCTCCAAAACGGCGAGATAATAAGAGTTGGCAGCAACACACCCATTAAGGTGGATGTAAGAGTCATCGCTGCTACAAATAACGATCTTGCTGCAGCGGTAAAAAAGGAAACCTTTCGACTTGACCTCTACTATAGGCTCAACATTATTAATGTGGCAATCCCCCCCCTCAGGGCACGCAAAGAAGACATATTCGATCTGGCAAATCACTTTATCAAGAAATATAGCAAAGCTTTTGAAAAAGATATTTCTACGATATCCGAAGAGGCCATGAACCGGCTGCTTGACCATGACTGGCCGGGAAATATACGCGAACTGGAAAACATTATCCAGCGCAGCGTGTTGATGACCAAAAGCAATAGCATCACAGAGGATGACGTAAGCATCGATTATCTCTTTGCGCAGGAGGATCAGCTTTGCTCTGTCAGCACCGTTGTCCAGAAATTTAATGGTACTCCACTCAGAGGTATTGTTTCTGAAATTGAAAAAGAAGTAATATTACAAAAACTGGGAAAGAATAAAGGCGACGTGGCCAAAACGGCTAATGCTCTCAATATCGGTAAAACGGTCCTCTACGATAAATTGAAGAAATATGACATTTCAGCGAAGAGCTTGCGAAATTGATTATCTGACATCGTGGTGATGCTCAATCAAAAATTGATACCCCGCAGGGTATCAATTTTATGCGATATTTAATTTGCGCCTTCGTGGATTTCAAACCAAATTACCTCGTTTACAGCTAGGTAAAGATGGTAATTTTTCGCCAGACAGGCCCCATATCCTTCTTCTGACTATTTTTCATCTCACTGAATTAGGGCCTATAACCGGTGGTACCATCAGAGGCAAGGGATATACCGGCTTCGGGTTGATCTTAAAAGACAATCCTTGCGAGGTATCCGTGCCTTGGTCATCTAATGATCTCCAACCAGTTGTCTCCCCGACTCCAAAATAATGCAGCGCATTTCCGGTAGTGATCTCTTGGGAAGCGGCTATTGGCAGACACCAAGCTTCTGAGTAGCTCTGTTCACCGCTTATTTGATAGTCAATCCAATAAGTTCCTGGATCAACCTCAGTTTCAACTTTTGCGAGAACCTCCACTATCGCCCTTTCATCTGACGTTCCGCTTTTGCTTTCAGTGACCCTATAAGCCTCATACCATTTGGCGGATTCCATACGGTTGGTAGTATCGTCTCCCCAGACAATTGCGCTCTCTGCTTCGGATGGAGGACCATCCCATATCCTCATGTTTATCGAACTAATGGATGCGGGAGATACTGGCGCACCAACCTGATAAGCGTAAACAGAAATCTTCTCTATCTTAAGTCGGTTCTCCACGGTAAAATCATCTGCCACTCTAAACTCCTCAGCCATATCACATGCATATCCCAATGTGCCCATGGACAGTGTCAGGTTTTTCAGCACTGATTCATCTGCTCCACCAACTCCTGTGCCAGTGCTGTTTATTATCGGACCATTTTCGTAGGATTGATCGTCGACGACAATTGCTTGAGGAACTGGCGCCGCCCTCTTTTCTGCTGTATCAGGTTTTACGGCAGGTGAGGTTTTAGCCGCACTGGTTCCGATTACATCCTCACTGCCATCAGCAGCATTGTCATAGGCTCCCTGCCCTGCCATACTGATCCCGAGAAGAAAAAATACCTGCACAAAGGCCACAGAAAAAACCAATACATACTTCATCACGGGTGTTTTTTTCTCTTTTTCTCCTATCATGACTAAGAACCTCTCGTTAAGAATTTTTGAATATAGCAGGAATATGGGAAGGTTACAGAAACCCTCACAGTGTCCATTCCAATCTTTGATATACCAAGAGCGGGAAATCGGAATAAAAAAAGTATCACGATCTATCCAATTGTAAGAATACTATAACACGAAATCTAAATGAAAAGGGGATGAACCAAAAAAAAACTTTTTTGATTACCCTTTATTCTCAGCAACACGGTCTGAGACAGGGATACTCTTTTTTCGGTACGCCATGAACCCATCTCTGGTGGCTCGTCTGCAGCCGTCCAGGCTGCAGACGCCCGGGAAAAGAGCCCCCCTGGCTTCCCATATTTGGCTAGGCTGAGTTTCAGGGGTAATCAGGAAACCTTATAGGGCGTGTACTCAGAACCTGCGGGAGAACGAGCGTTTATATCCTCCCCTTCACCAGAGATGCCATTTTCCGGTTTTCAGGATATAAAGAGCGAGACTGAGGTTTGTTACTGCGTGAGCGACGATACAGCTCAGGAGATCCTTGCGGATTATCAGGAGAGCGGACATCAGTAAGCCGTATGCTATGGATGCCGGCCATTCGGAGCTATGATGGCCTGATGTGAAGACCAGCGTGGAAATTACCACAGCCGTCCATGACCAGACTCCTGTTGGGATTCTGTTTATGCTCCTGTCATGAAGAACTGTTACAAGCGGCTGATCAATCTTCTTCTTGCGAGCCTCACCCCATTGATATGCCAATCGGAAGATGAATCCACGCATGAGTAATTCTTCAAATACAGGAACAAGCAGGCTGGCTGCCAATAGCCGAAGAATAAAGGCCGCGGGCGACCACGGAGTCATCTCTACTGTGTCGGCCATGGGCAGGAGAAGAAGTATCCAGAGGACGGTGCCAAGTAAACCGGTGATAACACCTATCAATGACGAAGCCACTGGAGATCTGGGACCGGTCAATGGGATGTACCATCTCCAGGCCCATACAAGCAAAGACGCGACAGCAATGAAGCGGAGTATATAATTTAATTCGATTGATGTGAAATCTGCAAGAACTGAGGCGATAAATACATATGCCAGATAGGGGGCGACATATGGCAGGAGCAATAGACGATTAGAAATCATTCAGGCGGGGTATCTCAGCTATTCAGATTTTTTTGATTTTTTTTCTGCCTTCTGAGTTCTGTAAAAATCTATCGCCGCCCATCCTAGCAGCACTATACTCGCCACCCGGTTGAATAATTGATGTTCCTGCATGTCGATGTCTGAGGTGATCCAACCATCATAGAAACACCATACACCAAGGGCAGCAAGAATGACTGGAAAAACATATGGCCCGATTTGGGGAGGAAGGTCTTTTTTCTCGTCATCACTAGTCATTCTGGACCTAGCCTTTCATGTATCGTCAACATGGTTGTAGTGATTCTTGTCACTGCACAAGCACCGTATTTTTGTATTGAGTTGGCTTCTGCTTTGGCTTTAACCTCGATTTTATTTGAGAAGGCTGACTGCATCATTGATAAAAGCTTCAGTTGTAATAAGTCAACCAATCCCTCAGCGAAAACTTCAATTTGCTGAGGAATGTTGGCACCATGATATATCTATAACCCTGATATTCAGAAAACGCCAGATTTACTTATCGATCAGTTCACCAACATATGAGAGTCTGTCTGCCGGCAACTTTCCTTTCTTAAAGAAGGGGCTGCTGGACACCATCCGAAGCCTTTTGGTGGTCATGCCCCTTTCTCCTGGTTACGCTCCAAACTATTCAAAGAGAAATTAACTCATTTCATCAATTATTTAGTGTCGCCGAGGAAATATCGCCAAGATAGGTACTGAAAAGAAGACGATGCAAAGGAAAGCGTATGGATTCAGAGATATGAATTTTTTCTAGCTCAAAATAATGGCAATCCATGAGACAAAGTACTTCATGGTTACTGAACCTTCAAACCTTAGGCCAAGAAAACGAAAGATCCCAGCAGCATGACTGCTGTTGGGATCTCTTTTATTCCAAGTTTTTATGATATTAACATCAGACTGATTGCTTTCTCCGACGTGAAATTCCGGCAAGGCCTGCTAAACCGGTTCCGAACAGAAGCATAGTAGCGGGCTCCGGTACCTGACTACCGAACTTATCCACTCCCCAACCGTCGTTTGTTTTGTCTACGACCCAAGACAGGTCAACAAAGTCTCCTGCATCCCACGAAACCTCAACAAACCATATCCCTCCATCTAATTGATTTGGATTCCATGTGTACGAAACAGTATTGTCACCTTCATTGACGCTTGTTACCGTCACGCCACCTTGGTCTGAAGGATCGGTCATGAAAAAGAAAAGATTATTATTACTGAACTTATCCATATCAAGATCCAGGTTTACAAGGTTGACATCACCAGAATCGAGATAATTACCTCCCGTGTCAAAAAGATTACCTCTATTGTATGTTCCATCATACTGCTGGCCACTTATTTCAAGTGCGAGCCCGTCTTCACTAGGTTCAATTCCAGAGCCCGTTCCTTTTAAATCTTCAGCACTATCATAAGCAGCTCCTCCGGTACCAGGACTGGCGCCGGAGTCGACGGAAAATGTTCCGATATTGGTGTCCACCGAATAATACCAACCGGTCGGTATGGTGTCAAAATCCTCGAGAATAACCCCTCCAACAGGCCCATTTTGAGCAAAGTTGAGATCGACAGCTGTCGCTGAGATCGTTGGGATTGCTAAACTTGTACCCGCAAATAATCCAACTCCGACAAGTGCCGTGCCTACAATTGTTCCGTATACAATCTTCTTTCCCATTTCTATCTCCCCTCATTGAGGTTGATCGATTAAAGGGTAGCGTCTCTCCGTTTTTCTCCTTGAAAGGACTACACTTATCCATAGCTATACAGTGATTGGCTGCATACCGTTTGCAACTTAGTTGCGAAAGTCGGTTGCAAACACAATGCCATATTTTATCTATATCTTAGAATCAAGCATCTTTAATTTGCCTTCAGAAGGTAAACCGCAATATATGCTATTGATTTATAACCAATTAGGTCATGTCTCCAGTGGCAACATCATAGCCAACCAAGTTGAGATCTCATTTTTCCACACTGGCGGCAATATAATTAATTATTGGCTCATTTTCATTATGTTATGATGCATTAATCCTACAAACACATCTAGATTTGACTTCATCCCTGCAACTGATCTGTTTATTATCAAGCAAAGAAAAACGTACTAAAAATTCCTTTTTCCCGGAAATTGAGTTGATTATTCAAGAATTCCGTTCACTGGTACGCCTCGAACCAGTACCTAAATTATTGTTGGAGTTTTTTCACAATACTTCTCTAATTAGTTCTATTTTGTTAATGATGCATTGCTATCCATGTTCTTATTTTTTGGTTGTATTATAAGCATGGTCAATTACCGCTTGACGCTCTTCGCATCTTACCTGGGACTTTCTTAACACCTCTTCTTCGGTATCCTAGGGTCATCCAGTTCCTGAGTACTTCTTCTCTTCTATAACCAATGTTGACGTCGCTGTTCAAACCAGATCATAATTGGCATGGAGTAATAGAGTAATCTCTCTTACAGCCCTCCCTTTGAGGCGAGAGACTGCCAGGAGACACATTGTACCTCTCGATACCCATGACAATTGCCTTAAGACTTGCCTCAACAGCGGAAAATACGCATTAGCCGAATGGATCAAGAGGTGCACAGGAAGAAATCTTCCACAGTATTTACTTTTCAAGAATTGGTACTTTTGGGTTGTTAGCTGCGAAACCCACTCGAAGTTCATCGGGGTCTGCCCCGGATTTCTCTTTCAGCCTCTCATAGAGACAGCGTTGAGGTGCAGAGATCTCTCCAGCTTCATCGCCGTTTTCAAAAGTCGTGAACGGTTTTAGGGGAGAGATCGATGAAAATTCCGAGAAATTGGATTTTCTGTCATTTTTTCCGTGTTAGGCAAAAAAAAGGGGTGGGGGCTTGCTTCTGAGATAGAGTTTAGTACCTTACTCCTTAACTTCTGCCATAAAAAACACGAAAAGGAGAACTGCATCTGAAATCGTTAAGCTGGATATGCATCCAAGGTACTTACTTGCCGATTACCGGCGTTAGAAAATGGCATTGTATGTGCGCAGCCTTCGTCCCATAGAAGGTTGCAGGCAGTTCAGTCATTCGCAGTGTAACAGTTTTAAAAAGTGTAGCTTCTTCAATAGAAGAAACGCCTTCAAAAAAAACCTACACAGGGGGAGAAAGAGGTGAAAAAAACAATTGCAATATCGGCGCCAACAGGAGCGGCATTACTTTTTGGATCATCAGCACATGCTTTTTTATTTGATCCGACAGCATATGAGGGTCAGACAAGCTCTACTGAAATCGCAGTATCCGCTTTATTGTTGCAAGGTCTACCAGGAAGATTGCAGTAACGACGTCCCCTGTGAACTCAGGCTACGTTTCTACAGTGGCAACTTCATCAATGAACCACTCCAACTGTTCCTGCTGATCCTTGCTTAATCCTTTAAATCGGAGCCCACAGTGTCGAAAAGGCAAGATACTACGTGTCATGGGGGCATCCCTCACCATCTGAACTTCGACATCACGCATTAAAGGTACATCGTTATACAACAGGTCTACTCGATTAATAGTTTTATGCCGGCACTCTTTGCCTAAATAGCGAAACCCCATGCCGCTATAGCTGATGTCCATCAGATGATAAACATTTTCCTGGCCCTGCCTGACAGCAACGAGAGCGCGCTCTTTCGAACGATAGCGTCGACAGGATCTTTTCTCAAAGAATGTTCTCAATCAATAGCCTCGCTCAAATTTTTCTTCTGCTTTATTAATACACCTTCAATAGGTGCCGTATGATACTTCGCAGTTTTCCCAAAAAGAACAGTTTTCATTTTCTACCCCGAGAGAACTAACCAGGAAAACAGGTATTCCGAGACAATAGACACACCACTCAGCATATCCTTCTCTGAAATCGCAATGCCTTATTAGACTCTTTAATTATTTTGATCGATATTTCAACAAAAAACCGACAACCCGGGAAAGCTGCGCTCGGTAGACCACCCTCGAAAACAACTGCATCGGCTTTGAGCGTCTTACCCACACCAGAGAGCCGACTAACCGGACGAGACGGCTTTATCAGCGCCAATGCGCCCCTGCACCTGCGCCACTTCCGCTACGTGGAGAAACTCCCGCCAGAAGAGATCAACGACCATCTCCTGACCAAAGGATGAAGAGCGCAGCAACAGGAGTTCTCTCTCCTTGAACAGGCATTTGTCAATACCCGGGAGGGTCGCCACCCTCTTCTCCAGGCTCTTGTAGAGCCCGGTTCCCAGATACTCTTCCGCTTGAGCATGGAGAAGGATTGCAAGCTCCCATCCTTCAGGAGCCTCGTCGCCAGCGCTCACGCGGGCTATGACCAAATCTTTTTCCGGCGGATAGTCCCACTTCGGAGTACTCCCCTGGTGAGAGACCTCACTCTTTTCAGCCTGAGTCTCCTCCTTCTCCTGCTTCTGCATCTCGAGATGAAGCAGGGTCAGATTGGCTTCGAGTTCGGCACTGCTGGCACGATCCCGGACGATGAAAGTTCGAATCTTCACCAGGAAATAGACAAATACTCCTGCTAAGAGGAAGAGAAAGAAGAGAATATAGACCATGAGTTTTTACCCTTTTGAGAAAGAATCATATACACGACGATTCTACCCAAAAGAGACAAAAACAGCAATTGGCTTGGCACCCTTTCGTCCCCCCCAGAGGCATAAGCCTCGGGACGGCAAGGTACTTTATCTGGCGTATTGCTCCTGCAAATGCATCACCTGACTGTCAGACAGATATTCATCATAGGGGACCATCTTATCGATAACACCACCAGGAAGGATCTCAATGATTCTGCCTGCTACAGTCTGGATGAGGGTATGATCGTGAGAGGAAAAGAGCACGATTTCCGGAAATGCCTGCAGTCCGTTGTTTAATGCCGTTATCGACTCCAGGTCGAGATGGTTGGTCGGCTCATCGAGAATAAGGGCGTTGGCGTCGCTGAGCATCATCTTGGCGAGCATGCAGCGGACCCGTTCGCCTCCGGACAGGACACCGGTTTTTTTCAAAGCATCTTCCCCGGAAAAGAGCATCTTGCCTAAGAATCCCCTGGCGTAACTCTCTCCCTCGGTCACCGGGGTGTATTCCCCCAACCAGTCAATCAGCGTTTTATCTTCGGTGAAAAATTTACTGTTCTCTTTCGGGAAATAGGAAGTGCTCATGGTCTGCCCCCAGCGGAACGTTCCGCTGTCGGGTTCTGTCTCTCCCACCAGGATCTGGAACAGTGCAGTTATCGCCGGACTGTTCAGACCGACAAAGGCTATTTTTTGACCTTTGCTGACGGTGAGGGAGAAGTTATCAAGCAGCTTCACTCCGTCGACGGTCTTGGAGACAGAGTCCATCTCGAGGATCACGTCCCCACAGCTCCTGTCGGGCTTGAAATGTATGAATGGGTATTTTCGCGACGACGCCGGCAGGTCCTCAAGTTCAAGTTTATCAAGCATCTTCTTCCGGGCAGTCGCTTGACGCGCTTTGGAGGCATTCGAGGAGAATTTGGCGATGAATTCTTTCAATTCCGAGGCCTTTGACTGCGTTTTCTTATTCGCCTCCTGGCGCTGCCTCAAGGCGAGCTGGCTTGCCTGGTACCAGAAGTCATAGTTGCCGACATAGACCTGGATACGGCTGTAATCTATATCTGCCATGTGGGTGCACACCTGGTTGAGAAAATGCCTATCGTGCGAAACGATGATGACGGTGTTCTTGAATCTCTCCAAAAACCCCTCCAGCCACCTTATGGATTTGATGTCGAGGTTGTTGGTAGGTTCATCCAGGAGCAGGATATCCGGATTCCCAAAAAGTGCCTGGGCGAGAAGCACCCGTACTTTCTGGCCACCCTCAAGCTCACGCATCTTCTTCTCCCGCATCTCTTCGCCTATTCCAAGACCGGTAAGAAGAACAGCGGCCTCGGATTCCACTTCATAGCCATTCATCTCGGCAAACTCCGCCTCAAGTTCCCCGCTGCGAATACCGTCTTCTTCGGTAAAATCAGGTTTAGCATACAATGCTTCCCGTTCGGCGATAACTTCATGCAGCCGCTTATGGCCCACAAGGACAGTCTGGGCAACCGTCATCTCATCGAAGGCGAACTGGTCCTGGCTGAGGACGGCAATTCTTTCCCTGGAGCCGACAAAAACCTCTCCTGCGTCAGGCTCAAGCTGGCCTGCCAGGATTTTCAGGAACGTCGACTTACCGGCGCCGTTGGCGCCGATGAGGCCGTAGCAGTTCCCGGCGGTGAATTTAATATTTACGTCTTTGAAAATAACGCGCTTGCCATAGGCAAGAGCAATATCGGAGGCTTGTATCATCTGTTTTTCCTCAGGTACATGGTGGCAATCTAGTGGGTGGTCTCACGCAGGTAATAGTCGTAGTCGCCCTCGTATATGCGCATTTCCCCATGGTCGATCTCGAACACCCGGTTGACCAGGGACCTCAGGAAATGGCGATCATGACTGACCAGGATAATTGTACCTTCATACTTCTGCAGCCCGTCGAGAAGTACTTCACGTGAGATAATGTCTAAATGGTTGGTCGGCTCATCGAGCACCAGAAAGTTGTGCGGCTGCGAGAGTATCTTCGCCAGCACGACCCTGCTTTTCTCTCCGCCGGACAGGTGGGCGATCCGTTTTTCGATATCATCTCCCTGAAAGAGAAAGGCGGCGCATATATTGCGGATGGTACCGATATTTTCCAGCGGCAGGCTCTCCTGGATCGTCTCGAAAACTGTCATCCCAGGATCAAGGACGTCCATGGCATGCTGGCTGAAATACCCGGTGGAAACCCCGGCTCCACGTATCACCTGACCGGAGCTCGGCTCAGTGCTGCCGGTCAACACCTTAAGCAAGGTCGATTTACCGGCGCCGTTCACACCCACCAGGGCAATCTTCT
>Ga0102946_1000227_pt1 | contig 19940 bp, 13 predicted proteins | sample SalPon2A_A_D1_MG_FD_78209 | JGI IMG/M metagenome (GOLD analysis project Ga0102946, IMG submission 78209) | Soil microbial communities from South San Francisco under conditions of wetland restoration - Salt Pond MetaG R2A_A_D1_MG | ecosystem: Environmental > Terrestrial > Soil > Wetlands | place... | reverse complement strand
GTCTGGATCTTCGCAAGAACTACTGATCATTGAGTGAAAAGACGTAATCTCAGAGCGCTGAAAGCAGCGATTTTTATCCTGTGTCTGGTTCCCCTGTTCAAGCTTGCATTTGAAGCTTTCGGTATCTGGGGACTGTCGCTGGGCGCAAACCCGATCGAAGAATTGCTCCATCGTTGTGGTAAGTGGGGTCTGAATTTCCTGCTGATCACCCTGGCGGTAACGCCGGTTCGAAGATTGGCCCGAATCAACTGGGTGATTCACTTTCGCAGAATGCTCGGCCTGTTCGCATTCTTCTACATCCTTATGCACTTTGTGATTTACGCTGTGTTGGACCAGGGTTTGTCCATTAACTACATTATCGAGGATGTCGTGAAGCGTCCGTATATCACGCTCGGAATGGCTGCATTACTGATGTTGATTGCACTGACTGTCACCTCAACCAACAAGATGATGCGTCGCCTGGGCCGAAACTGGCAGAAGTTACATCGGCTGGTTTACGTCATCGCCATCCTGGGCGTGTGGCATTTCTACTGGCAGGTAAAGGGTGACGAGCCAGAACCTCTGGTCTACGCAGGCATTCTGGCTGTGCTGTTCGCGATACGCCTGGCATATTTTGTTAAGAAAAAGAAATTGAAACGCAAACAGAACGCCGATCAAAACCTGACCAGGAATCCGACATGAGCATTCTCAGAACACCGGATGATCGTTTCGAGAATCTCCCCGATTTTCCTTATGCTCCGAATTACCTGGAAATTAATGATGACTCATTCGGAACTCTCAGGGTCCACTACCTGGATGAAGGGCCACGCGATGGCCGGATCATACTTTGTCTTCACGGTGAACCGACATGGTGCTATCTATACCGAAAAATGATTCCGGAATTTGTCAGCGCGGGTTTTCGTGTCATCGCGCCAGATTTAATAGGGTTTGGGCGATCAGATAAACTTAGCGATCGAACCAACTACACCTACGCCCGGCACGTCGACTGGATGAACCAATTCATTGATGGCCTTCAGCTCAGTGGGATGACATTGCTGGGTCAGGACTGGGGCGGCCTGATCGGATTGCGCCTGCTGGCCGAGAATCCTGATCGGTTTGCTGCCTTCTCACTTTCCAATACGGCCCTGCCCACAGGTGACCAGGCGATGCCTGAGGCATTCAGCCAGTGGCGTCAATTCAGCCAGGAAGATCCTGAATTTGATATCGGGTTTATTGTCAACCTGTTCGGTCATGGTGATCTGGCTGAAGCTGAAATCGAAGCTTACCGGGCACCTTTCCCTTCGGATGAGTACAAAGCGGGAGCCCGCCAGTTCCCCTTGCTGGTTCCAGCCCGACCGGATGACCCGGCCAGTGACGCCAACAGGAAAGCATGGATGAAACTGACCGAATGGACCAAACCAGTGTTGCTTTGCTATTCAGATGGCGACCCGATCATGGCAGGCGCAGATCAGCCCTTTCACAAGCTGGTGCCCGGCACCAAAGGCCAGCCACACATCACGTTGCATGGCCGGCACTTCATCCAGGAAGAAGATGGCCCCCGCTGGGCGAAGGCCGTGGTTAGTTGGTTGAAAGTAGTTTGACGCCAGCGTCTTCAATCTCCTCTCGAAGTGGGTCGACCTCGGTCTCGAAAATTCCATCAAGGTTTTCAATCGCTGCGTCGGTGACCCTGCGCGCATCTTCCATGTAAACACGAGCAGATTCTGAAGGGGCATCCATGCTGCTTCCGACGAAAAATGAAGCGGTACCAATTCGACTGGCCACTGTATTGGCGCTGTAAACAATGCCCTTGGTATCCGGCGGTGTCCTGAATTCTTTCTCAGCTTCATCGAGTGATTTTCGTACTTCGGAGATTTTCTCCTTGAGCGCTTCAACGGACTCATCATCAGTATCTCGTCGAGCCAGGCGTCGTGCCAGCAATTCGTTGGCAGTGGCGAGATCTTCACGAGTCTGTATGATGTGTTCTACAGCATTTACTGCTTCATTCGTGAGCTCTCGCAGCTCGTTTGCGGCCGCGTAGTTCTCCGTGCGGGCCTGTTCGCTCATTTCCAGTCGTGGATCTGTAATAACTGAGATCGCGACTTCATCAGTGGCTGCCTCATCACCCTTGCCAATGGTGATCTTCAGCTGATACTCGCCGCCAGGTACACGTGCACCGGAAGGCAGATCCGCATCAGGCTCAAGGGGTGTGGGCCCAGGCATTGACCTGGCGCCATCATTGCGAAGATTCCATGCGATCCGGTTGATGCCCTGGTGGATATCCGTTTTAAAGGTTCGAATGATTTCACCATCAGCAGTTCTGATTTCAACCCTGGCCTTCAATGGCTTGCTGTTTTTGCTGGTCCCGTTTTCCTCTTCGTCACCGGTATTGGTTCTCCTGTCGATCAGGCGCTGACGTTCCAACTCGCTGTCCGGATGCTTCAGGTCATCACCACTCGCCATGAATGTCACAACGACACCAAATTCCTCATTCGCAGCACGAAATTCGCCTGATCCTGGAAACCGTGTTGAAGGGGTCTGCGCAGGGTCGTATTGAAGGCCGGGAGTGGCAGACAAAATTCTGAGGCGCTCAGAAAAACTCTCAGGCGTCATGCCGCGCAATGCGCTGTAATCATCAATGACAAATATGCCCCTGCCATGTGTGCCCAGAACGAGGTCATTTTCCCGCTGTTGAATGGCCATATCCATCACCGAGACGGTTGGAACGCCCGCGTCAAACCGGGTCCATGAATCACCACCGTCATTTGAGAAATGCAGGCCAAACTCGGTACCCGAAAACAACAGGTCAGGATCTTCAAAATCCTGCAAAATAGAGAGGGCATATCCGGGCAGATTCTCTCCTATCCGGGTCCAGTTCCTTCCGTAATTCTCGACCCGGTAAAAATACGCGGTCATATCGGATCGACGATGATCATCAACAGCCACGAATGCGGTTCCCGCCTGGTGAGGCGAGGGTGCGATGAATTTGATCCAGGCACCTGGATTGAAACCTCGCGCACGCTCGTCGATTCGTGCCCAGTTTTCTCCGCCATCCCGGGTGATATGCACCCGACCATCGTCGCTTCCGGTCCAGATCAGGCCAGCCTCAACCGGGCTGGGGGAAATAACGGTTAAAGAGGTGTGGTTCTCCGCTGCAGTCACGTCTGGTGTGATTCCGCCACTTTCCTTGTAGACCTGTTTCTCCGGATCATTTGAAGTCAGGTCAGGACTGATGACAGTCCAGTTGAGTCCCTTGTTCGTTGACTTGTGTACAAACTGGCTGCCGTAATAAATAGTGGAAGAATCAAACGGGTCCTGGGCAAGTGCGGCATCCCAGTTGAATCGCAGCTCTACATCTGTTGATGGAGACTGGGGACGGATGATTCGTTGTTCGCCGGTTTCCAGGTTCCACGTATAGAGCGATCCACCCTGGGCCATGCCGTAACCGCGCAGCGGGTTATCCGGGTCGGGGAGCGTATCAAAGCCATCACCGAATCCAACTTCCTGCCAGTGCAGATTGCGGATGCCGGCATTTTCCCTGACTTCGGCGGGACCGCGCCAGGAGCCGTTGTCCTGCAACCCTCCATAAACGTTGTAAGGGTCGGCGTTGTCTACTGCGACGTGATAGAACTGGCTCAATGGAAGATTGCGTACAAATCGCCATGTTTCACCCCGGTCGCGACTGATGGCAATTCCGCCATCACTGCCGATGATCAGGTGTTTGGGATCGTTGGGATTGATCCAGAATGCGTGGTTGTCAATATGAATGGTGTTCGATGCAGCGCAGCAGGCAATAACAGGGTTGACTTCAAAAGTCTTACCGCCGTCGATTGACATGCTCAAAAAGGTATAAATGTTATAAAGCCGATTCGGGTCAGCCGGGTCGGCCGAGATATCGTTGTAGTAGAAAGGACGGGTTGCGATGTTGGTGTCCTGGTTGACTTTCTGCCAGCTTTCGCCGCCATCGTCGGAACGCAGCATTGCGCTCTTTTTTGCTTCAACCAATGCGTAGACCCGATCTTTCTGTGCTGGAGAAGGGGCGAAACTGATCCTGCCAAGCTCGCCACCTGGTAATCCGTCCTCTTCGGTTTTCCGGCTCCAGGACTGACCACCGTCCCAGGAAATGTGCATGCCCGAGCCGGGTCCGCCCGACTTGAATATCCACGGCCAGCGGCGGTGTTGCCACATGCTCGCGTAGACTTTGTCCGGATTGAACGGGTCTAGCCTGACATCGGTTGCGCCGGTTTTTTCATCAACATACAGAATCTTCTGCCAGGTTTCACCGCCGTCGCTGGTCTTGAATACACCGCGTTCACTATTCTCGCCCCAGAGGGTTCCCAGCGCTGCTGCGTAAACGGTATCGGGATCATCAGGGTGCAAAGCAATCCGATGGATTCGTTCGGTTTGTTCCAGGCCAACCAATGACCAGGTCCTGCCGCCATCGATTGATTTGAACATGCCCCCGCCAATGGAAGTCGAGTTGCGTACATTACCTTCGCCAGTGCCGACCCAGATGATGTCCGGGTTATTCTGATTGATCGCCACGGCGCCGATTGATGCAACAGGCTGGTCATCAAACACCGCACGCCACGTGAGTCCGCCATTGTCTGACATCCAGACGCCGCCGGTGGCAGTGCCGACTACCAGCTGGTTGGGTTGACTGGCAACTGCATCAACTGATGTGATACGACCGCCGACTGCTGCCGGACCGATATTTCGTGCTTCAAGCCCGTGCAGCAGGGAACTGTCGAGGCTGGCAGACAGTGATGATGCAAAAAGAATTGAGGCGATGAGCCAGGGAACTCTGAGAGGCATACTGAACTCCATATTCAATCAAGCGGCTAAGCCTCCAATGCAGGACGAATAAAGTCAACCGCAAATCTGCACTGAACCATGTATAATTTTTTTCGCTTTCAATCAGGAGTGATACCACGTGAAATATCTCACCCCCAAAATTCTAGTTGGTCTGTTTCTTTCGATCTCTGCACAATCGTTATTTGCGCAGGAAGATGTCGAATACGAAGTTGTGCTGCCAGACGCAGCTCAAACCTGTGTTTTACCGACAGCGCCTGACGCGATTCCGGAAGACGCAGACAGGGACACGCTGTTGGCTGCCAAGAATGACATTGGTACTTTTCAGGGCGAAATCGAATCCTATCGTGCATGTCTGTCTGAAGCAGAAACAGAAGACATTACACCAGGAAATAAAGAAGCAATCGTGGCTTCCTACAACTACTCAGTTGAAATGGAAGAACGTGTAGCGGAACGTTTCAACGAAGCGATCCGTGCTTACAAAGAACGCCAGGGCGGGGCTTAAAGGTTTGCCCGGCCGCCTGCTGCTCGCATTAGGGCTTAGTCTCGGTTTACTTCTCCTCCCATCTGCTCTCCGCGCACAAGCGGAGAGTGATGGGCACCCGCTTGCAGATATTCCTCTGCGATTGATTGGTCCTGCACTGACCTCTGGTCGTGTTTCGGACTTTGCGGTTCATCCCGTTCATCGCGAGATTATCTATGTTGCAATGGCAAGCGGTGGTGTCTGGAAAACGCTGAACGGAGGCACCACCTGGTCGCCCATTTTCGACAATGAAGGTTCCTTCGCTATCGGCGTGGTGAGCCTGGACCCGCACAATCCGGATACCGTCTGGGTCGGGACCGGGGAAAACAACGCGCAGCGTAGTGTTGCGTTCGGAGACGGGGTTTATAAATCTCTGGATGGTGGCAAGACGTGGACCAATATGGGCCTGCAAGACTCGGCCCACATATCCATGATTCGCTTTCACCCGGAGGATCGGGACACCGTATTTGTGGCTGCCCAGGGACCGTTGTGGAATTCAGGCGGAGAACGAGGGCTTTACAAAAGCACAGATGGCGGTAACAGCTGGAATCGCGTCCTCTTTATAGACGACGATACCGGAGTCAACGAGTTTGTTATTCATCCGGATAATCCGGATGCCATCGTTGCCTCGACCTACCAGCGTCGCCGGCATGTCTGGACGCTGATCAATGGCGGGCCGGGCGGTGGTGTCCACAAGTCAACTGACGGTGGAGATACCTGGCGGAAGATCGCAGGCGGACTGCCCTCCGGAGACCTGGGAAGAATCGGGCTGGCCAATGCACCTTCCAGGCCGGATACGATTTATGCCATTGTCGAAGCCTCCGAAGACAGCCAGGGCGTCTATCGTTCGCTGGACTTCGGGGAGAGCTGGGAAAAGCGATCCTCGCATATGACCAGTAGTCCCCAGTATTACAACGAACTGACCGTCGATCCCAATCATCCGGATGTCGTGTACTCAGTTGATACGCTGACACATCGTTCCGATGATGGCGGTGCCAGCTGGAACAGGGTCCCGCTGCAATACAGGCATGTTGATGATCATGCATTGTGGATCGATCCTGATGATTCGGACCACATGTACATTGGCGGCGATGGCGGCATGTACGAAACTTACGACCGTGGTGAAAACTGGCGGCATTTCAGAAACCTGCCCGCAACCCAGTTTTACCGGGTGACTCCGGATAACGATGCACCTTTTTACAATGTTTGCGGTGGAACGCAGGATAACCAGACGCTGTGTGGCCCGGTTCGCACTCGTTATGACGACGGTATTACCAACGCTGACTGGTTTATTGCCAAGTTTGGCGATGGTTACAAACCCCGGTTTGATCCCACTGACCCGAACATTATTTATTCTCAGGCCCAGTACGGGTCCCTGGTGCGTTTCGACAAAATCACCGGCGAAAAGCTGACCATTACACCTCAACCAGGCGCGGACGAAAATCAGTACAAGTGGAACTGGAACACGCCATTGATCGTCTCTCCCCATGATCACAGGCGACTGTATTACGGTGCGGAGTACCTTTTCCGTTCAGACGATCGCGGTGAGAGCTGGGTAAAAGTCTCCGGTGACCTGACCCGCCAGCTGGATCGCAATAAGCTCGAAATCATGGGGCGTGTCTGGTCTGTGGATGCCATCGCCAAGAATGATTCGACCTCTATGTATGGCGCCATGATTGCACTGGACGAAAGTCCATTGATTGAAGGCCTTATATATGTAGGCACAGATGACGGTTTGATCCAGGTGACAGAGGATGGCGGCGAGAACTGGCGAACAACAGATTCGTTCAGGGACGTGCCGGATATGTCCCTTGTCGAGGACATTATTGCCTCACATCATGACAGCGATGTCGCGTATGCCGCTGTCGATAATCACAAGCGTGGCGACCATCAACCCTACCTTCTCAAAACCACGGATCGGGGGCGAAGCTGGAGCCTGATTAACGGCAACCTGCCTGAGCGCGGAACGGTGCATACCCTGATGGAAGATCATGTCGATCCAAATCTGCTGTTTGCCGGTACCGAGTTCGGATTGTTCTTCACCACCAATGGTGGAGAGACCTGGAATGAGTTTTCCTCATTGCCGACCATCGCCGTTCGCGACCTGGAAATTCAGCGTCGCGAGAATGATCTTGTGGTGGGAACTTTCGGCAGGGGAATTTACATCCTCGACGACTACGCGCCACTCAGAAATGATGAAGGTCTTGCGACCTCTGAGGCGACCCTTTTTGAGCCACGAGATACCTGGCTGTTCATTCCGGACGCCCGCAGAGGCTGGGGTGTTCTCGGGGACTATGGTGCCCAGAAGTATTCCGCCAGCAATCCTCCAAATGGTGCGGTGATTTCCTATTACCTTTCCGAAGGGCTGCAATCATTGCGCGAGCAGCGGCGAGAGGCCGAAAAGGAGCGCGCTTCAGCAGGTGAAGATAATTTTTATCCTGACTGGGAAGATCTGCGTCGTGAAGACCAGGAGGAATCGCCATCACTGACCCTGACAGTCCGCGATTCAGCGGGCGAGGTAGTGCAAAGGATTTCAGCACCGGCAGGTAAGGGTTTTCATCGTGTTGCCTGGGATCTTCGTTATCCTGCACCCGATCCGGTTTCGCTTGAAGCTCCGGGTTGGCAGGCCCCCTGGGCCAGCACACCGATGGGTCCTCTGGCGCTTCCTGGTACTTACCAGCTGTCATTGTCCCGCCGGGTTGAAGGGGAATGGCAGGATCTGGCCGGACCGGTTGAGCTGGTCGTGAAACCCATGTTCGAGGGTGGCCTGGTCACCAGCGATCGCCAGGGCCTCCTGGATTTCCAGATGAAGTCTGCAGATCTTTCCCGGGCAGTCCAGGGCGCCAATGCCGTTGCGGCAGAAATACAGTCGCGAATAGACCATTTGCTGGAGGCGGTGATCCTGACACCTGGTTCGACCGAAGAACAGGCACAGGAAGTCCGCCGTCTGAATCAAAGGATGTTCGACATCTCTACCGCGCTCAATGGTGACCGGACGATTTCGTCAAGAAATGAAGCCGTTCCGATGTCTATCTCCAGCCGTATCGGCACCATCACTTTCGGCTCCTGGAGCAGCCAGTCCGGCGTCACGGGCAATTTCCGTGATTCATTCGAGATCGCTGACCAACAGTTCAGGGAGGTTCTGGCTGACCTCAGGTCTGTTGCCTCTGATCTTAAGGCACTGGAGTCTGTGCTCGAAGCTGAAGGCGCGCCATGGACGCCCGGCCGGATACCCGACTGGCCGTAGTTAAATCAATGTGATCACAAAGCCCGCATTGAACCCATGCGGGCTTTTTTTTGCCCTGTCCAGGCGTTCTGCCGCGCCTCCTGAACCTGTCATCGATTACAAACTGACAGGGGTGAGTGTGCCTGCCAGACTCGCTCCGTTCGGCCAGAGAGCCGATTTCCGGTCAGGAAAGTTCAGAAAGACCACACCGAGGTGAATCAAGTGAAACGCACATTTGTACTTTCAACCATTGGCGCGATTGGCGCGATAGCGATGACCGCGGGCGCGGTTATGGCTGAGACAGTGCCGCTTAAAGCCGTTAATAAAGCCAACGAAGTGATCGATGCGGCCATCGAGGCGCATGGCGGAGCAGATGCCCTGAACGGGATCACGACTTATGTTCAGGAAAGCACGTTCAACAACTTTGCCGTAGGGCAAAGTCGTAAGCCTGGCGCTCCATGGGATCGAAACAGTTCTGAGCAAATGGCCGCAATCGATCTGGAGAACGAGATCTATGTCACGCGGGCAACCGGAGAGGGTGGGGGATTCACTTTTGATGGTGGCACCATCATCAATGGTGAAGACAGCTACCAGATTGATTACCGGCGTGGTACGGCAGCGCCAATCGCCCAGCCGAATTATGACAATGCTTCAGGACCAACCATTCGCATCACACCGGTTTTGCTGATGAAACAGTTATTGGCCAGGCGCCATACCTCGCACTGGCTGGGTGAAATGGAGGTTGATGGCCGAAATCACGATATTGTCACCATGGTAATGGAAGTCGGTCCGGCTCTCAGTCTCTACTTTGACCAGGAAACACACATGCTGAATCGAATGGAGCGTGTCCTGCCTCCCTTCGGGCAGGTTGAGTACGAGTTTCTTGACTACGAAATGGTTGACGGGGTCGCGTTGAACAAAGGTTTCAAGTTGCTGGTCAACGGTGATGACAACATCATCATTGATGACCTGCGCCAGAAGGTCAATGTGCCTGTCGATCAATATGCATCTGTGCCGTCCGGGCTTGAAATGATCGCTTCTGTCACGCCAAACGACTTTGGCAGCAATGAAATTGACGAAGGCGTGTTCCTAATCGGTGGAAATGGTGCCTATGGCCTGTTCGTGGAAATGGACGATTACATTGTTGCAGTTGGCGGAACACAGGGTGTTGCCAACCGGATTGCCGAATTACGGAATGAAATTCCAGACAAGCCTATTCGTTATGGCGTTTTGACTCACCATCACAGTGACCATATTCCGGGTACCGCTGACTATGCGGCAGAAGGGGCAACTGTTGTGACCTTCCGGGAAAATGAAGAGGTTGTCAGGGCCGCGGCGGGTTCTGATGTGGAGCTGCAGTTCGTGGAAGACAACCTGACCCTCGAAAGTGGCGATCGCCGCATCGAGTTTGTCAATATTGGCCCCACGCCTCACGTTGAGAATATGCTGATTGCCTACCTTCCAAAGGAAGGCATCATTTTCGAGGCGGACCATTTTGGCCTGCCACAAACCGGCCCGGTCGGACCGGCGGTCCCGGCGGCCATTGCTTTTGCCGAGGCGCTTGATAGCCATGGTTTGCGCTACAGCAAGATTGTTGGTGCCCACAGCCCGAAGATAGCCAGCCCATCAGATCTGGCCGACGCACTCAACAAGGCTGCTTCTTCAAGCGCCCGATAGCCCCGACCTTGTTGTGGATGTCCAATGGAATCGCACAATAGCCCGATCTCACTTAGAAAAATAAGGCATGTTCCGGGGGGGCAGGCAGTATTCGCTTGACTCCCCGGACTGCTGCCCAGCTGACCACGGCGTAGCGAAATCCACTGTCAACCACGTGAGCGCAATGCTCATATCGGTGGTCTGAAGGAAAAATCAGGAGGTCCCCGACCTTGGGGCTGAAACGGCAATTCCAGCGGGTGAAGCTGAGCCCGCCACCGGTGAAGTCATCATTGATGTACAAAAGCAGGCTGAGATCCCGGTCATTCACTTTATACCAGTCTTTACTTTCTTCATCACGCTCTGCACTGTCGGCATGTGAGACGTAATATCCGCCAGGTTCGTATCGCAGAACGTGGGGCATTTCCATCCATTCCATTGTTCGTTTGGTTACTTCGGCAAATTTCAGGTAGGCATTTTTCACCGTGGTGTTGATGGATTCCTGTATGTCACCACCCTTGACCTCGTGACAGACCCGTGCCTTGTCCTCTACAAAGACCGGGTTGTCCGGCGTTGAGGCATTGCGGTCGAGTACCTGGGCCAGGGCGCGGGGTTGTTTCTCAAGATAGTCAACCCATTGCCGGCATGTTGAGCGATCAAGATACCCCTCGATCACGAGCACGCCGGGAGGAGGTCGCCTGTTGGGTGATGTGGTGCCACAGCAATCCTTGAAAGGTTTGCCGCTGGTGCAGACACAGGGTGCTTCAGGCTGCGGGTCGAATTTCGGAAGTTTCATTCCTACTGGCATGATTCAAACAGCTCCAATTATCTCCGGCACATCCTACCCGGGATTGGTCCGGATTGGCACCCGTATTCAGACCCGACAGGGCGTTTTGTTCTGATTGGTTTAGAATGGTCGAATAACCAATCCACCAGCCATTCATTCAGGAGAATGATGCCATGAAATTAAGCTGCTTTTTGACTCTTTGCCTGGCATTGATTCTGACCTCAATATCTTCGTTGTTTGCGAACGATGTATCCGACTGGTGCCCGGATGGGCAAAAAGCATTTGCCAGAGGCATGTACGAGGAGGCCAACCTGGCACTCAGCAGTTGCCTTTATAACCCGCCCGAAGATCCGGTGCTTGCCTCGCAGGGCTATTTCCTTCGCGGAGAAACCTATTTCGACAGATCGGATTACGTGGCAGCACTCAGTGACCTGGATCTCGCAGTGGAACTCTGGCCTGAAAACGCTCCGGCGTGGCGCACAAAGGCATGGGTGCACTACAACCAGGAGGATTACCTGGCTGCCATTCAGGCAATAACAATGGCGCTTGAGGCTGACCCTCACAGCACAGAGTCAAATCATGTTCATGCAACGATACTGACTGCAATGGATCGAAACAGCCAGGCGATGGATGCTTATGACCTGGCATATTCTTTTGAAACCAAAGACACGGTACAGAAGTTGCAAAGGGCCCTTGAGCGTGAGGGGTTTAACGTGGGTTCAACAGATGGTGTCTATGGATCTCAAACTCGGGACGCATTGAAAGCCTGTATCCAGGCGGATTGCATTCTCTCAATGTAATACATGCACTGCAGGCAAGAGTATTCAGTGGTCCCGGACCTGTCATTAATTTTGAATCATTACATGATCTTTCACTGACGCTGATGTAGCCACTCCGGCAGAAAACTGTTGGCATTGAATTCCGGTCCCGGATCATTGTGGCCAATGTTGGCTTTGCGCAGCAGCGATTTCACAGATCCATCGTTCCAGCCTGAATAAAAATCGGTAGCACCACCAACATGTGTGCCGCCAATGTAAATCTGCGGAATCGTGTTGGTCCCCAGGCGTGCGTTTAAAACCTTACGAATTTCCCCGCCGCGGTTCTGATCCTGGTAAGCCACGGAATCAAGATCAATGGCTCGATAAGGAATGTCCAGTTTCGCCATCAGCTTTCGAACACCCCAACAGAACTCGCACCATTCCAGTGCAAAAAGGACCACCGGTTGCTGATCATCGGAAATCACACCATCCACAAAGGCAACGGCATCATCTTTCAGTACCGGTTGAGTTTCAGTTTCCGGCTTTTCCTCACTGCTGGGAGTCGGGGGTGGGGCAGGTGCGTCAAAGCGGTATCCCGGGGTTGACCGGGCAATCTCCAATTCCTCTTCCGTCATTTCAACAGCAATATCGTCAAAAACAGGCGTAGAGAGGTATCGCTCGCCTGTATCGGGCAACATGCACAAAATTCGCGAGCCGGCTTCTGCTTTTTCAGCCACCTTCAGAGCGCCTGAAAATGTGCCCCCGGATGAGGTACCACAAAAAATACCTTCCTGGCGTGCGAGCTGGCGAGTCACATCCATGGCATGGTTGCCATCGATTGCAACAATTTCATCGATCAGCTTGAGTGCGGTTGCATCTTCCGCCAGCTTGGGAATGAAGTCCGGTGTCCATCCCTGCATCAGGTGGGGACGAAAGTAGGGGTGGCTTTCCTTTGGTGAACCGTCCGGGTTTCGTTTCTGTGCAATACCGCTTTGTAGTAATGCAGAATTGTCAGGTTCACAGACGATGATCCTGGTGGCTGGGCTTTTGTCACGCAAGACTCTGGCCGTTCCCTTCAGGGTTCCGCCTGTTCCGTAGCCGGTAACGAAATAGTCGAGCCCATCGTTTCCAAAGACTTCCAGGATTTCCATTGCTGTCGTTCGGGAATGGGCATCAGCATTGGCTTCATTTTCAAACTGGCGCACCAGGAACCAATCGTGCTTCCTGGCGAGTTCAACTGCCTTGGCCAGCATTCCACTGCCTTTTTCATGCGCCGGGGTCAGGACAATCTTTGCGCCCAGGAAACGAAGGATCTTGCGTCGCTCGATACTGAAACTCTCTGACATGGTGATGACAAGCGGGTATCCCTTGGCTGCACACACCATGGCCAGGCCAATGCCAGTGTTGCCACTGGTGGCTTCCACCACGGTTTGACCTGGCTCCAGGCTGCCATCTTTTTCGGCCTGCTCGATGACATTCGCTGCCATTCGATCCTTGACGGACGACATGGGGTTAAAGGATTCCAGCTTGACGTATAGTTCAACCCCCTCGGGGGCGAGTTTGTTGATACGAACAACCGGGGTGTTGCCTATTGTTCCAAGAATGTCGTTGAATAGTTTGTTCATTTTTATATGTCCATCCTGAACCAGGAGATCATCATTACCAAGAACGAAGAAAAACTACACCTCATCGATCTTCATCGCCACCTTGATGGCAGCGTTCGACTAAGCACCGTACTCGATCTGGCCCGGCAATATGGTATTGAATTACCTGCCAGTGATATTGAATCACTGCGGCCATACGTAGAAGTCAGCGGAAGCGAAGCCGGATTGATGGCGTTCATTGCCCGTTTTGAATACCTGACAGCCGTAATGGTGAATGCAGAAGCCTGCCGACGAATTGCTTATGAGAACGTCCTGGATGCGGCCGAAGAGGGCATTGACTATATCGAGCTGAGATTCAGCCCGGTCTTTATGGCAGAAACTCATCAGCTTGATCCGGCAGATGTTGTTGATGCAGTCATCGATGGTGTGAGTGAAGGGGTGGCCAAAACCAATGTCAATGCACAACTGATTGGAATCCTCAGCCGCAGTTATGGACAGGAATCATGCATGGAAGAACTTTCAAAGTTGCTGCGACGTAAGGACGACCTGGTGGCAATCGACCTGGCCGGTAACGAAAAGGAATTTCCTGCCTCACTGTTTGTGGATCATTTCAAGCTGGTCCGGGAGGCAGGATTGTCAGTGACTGTTCATGCTGGTGAGGCGGATGGACCGCATAGCGTCTGGTCTGCAATCAATAATCTGGGTGCAACGCGAATCGGGCATGGCTTTCGATCAATCGAAGACGAGGGGTTGGTTGAGCACCTCGCTGAGAAGCGAATAGGCCTTGAGGTTTGCCTCACTTCCAATCTTCATATCGGGGCGATTGAAAGTTATGAACTTCATCCTGCGAAGGCTTTGTTTGATGCCGGAGTTCTGATGAATCTGAACACGGATGATCCGGGAATCAGTGGGATTGACCTGCCACACGAGTACAGTGTTGCGGCCGATACAGCGGGGTTTGTCCACGAAGATAAGGCAAAACTCATGGAAAATGCGGCTAAAATGGCATTCAAAGCCATATAATTTTATCAATTTCGATAAAACGTGGCCCGATTCACTGCCGAATTTCGTATAGTTACATGACAGCCGAAATAAATTTCCGTTAATTTACGGAATACGCTATAGTAGCGCGGGAGTGAGCCGCACAAACTATAAAAATATCGGCTAATTTGACCCGGACCCTAAATAAGCGATTAAATTTGCATATATTTTTTAACCCAATCCGTACCACTCAAACATTCGACTGTGGCGTCTTATGGCTGTATACTCACGATTCACCGCTCCGAATAGTTTGATGTTGAGGGAACAACTGATGATGTTCAGCACAAAAACACACGTAATTTCTACCGCACTTTTCTTTTCGCTCGCATTCAGCGCAGCGACTTTCGCATGCTCCACCGATGGTTGGGATGCCGAAACCGGTATGGTTGCGGTTGGCCAACCGTCTGGTGCCGTCGCTCCTGATATCAACGGGGTCCCGCGGTTTGAAGAGTTGTGTGCACTGGCGGCATCTGGTGCCGGCCATGTCCAAACCAATGCACCTTCGCACTCTAGAGTGAGAGCTCGAATGTATGCATATCCGGATATTACCGGATCAGATGATTCAAACATCCTGGTTGCTTACAGTTCTGAAAATGGTACTGGTGGCCTGTTCACCCTGGCCTGGGACAATGGAGACTGGGTTGTAGATGCATCAGGAAATGGCGGAACGTCAGGTTCGGCGCCCGCAACAGGTAACTGGGACCTGATCGAATTTGACTGGAACCCAGGATCCGGAACGCTGGACGTTTATGTGAATGCGGACGCGACAACGGATTCACCAACTTTCATGGTGAATTCAGGCGGCGCAGCCACCATGGAATCCATTCGAATCGGATTGCCTGACGGACATGGCGGCGGCAACAGCGGAAACTTCTATGTTGACTCTGTTGAAATGCGTAATGAAACGGCCATTGGGCCACTGCTAAACTGCGACGCGGATTCCAATCTGGTAATTGAACTCGAAGACGCTGTTGAAGTGATCGACGAGTTTTTCTCTGCCGGCCTGGCGCCAGGAACACCGGATTGCGATCTGAACGGCGTTATCGAGCTGGAAGATGCGGTTGAAATTATCGATATCTTCTTCGGCCCTTAACAGCGTTAATGATAAATTAAAGGCACTACCAATTAAAAAAGTAAATTTCGAAACTGGAATAAACAAACTTTTGGGATATGAGTGATGAACATTAAAAAGTTAATGGTGGCAATGATTGTGGCTTGCAGTTTGCAAGCAGGAGCAGCCTTTGCCCAGGACAATAACATCGAGTTGACTGACGATTCGGTCACCGTGGGTGGTATGGCGACTTCAACTGCCAACTGGACAGACAACGGTGCGGTTAACACCACCGTAGGTTTCGAGGTTCAGTTCGATGATACAGCGCTAACTTTCCTTTCCTGTACTATTCTGGCTCCATACAATGCGGCGCCTTACAGTTCGCAGTGCGTAATACCGGCGGGTGAGACTGACATAGTACGTTTCGGTTCGTTGCAGATTCCTTCAGGGCAAATTGTCTCAGGTGCGCTTTTCGAGCTGAGTTTCACGGCCAATGGTCCGGCGGGCACCTACAACCTGACAGTCATCAATCCTTCATCAAGCACCATGCCAGTAACGACCGATCCGGGTGTTATTGAGGTGCTTGACGTTCCAGCACCCAACTACAATTCCACGCCAACACCAGGCGGAACACTTGATTTCGGTACACCTGTTGCCGGTATGGGTAACGTGGATGTGATGCTGAACATCGAGAATGATGGTATACCGACTGGCGGCACCATGGATGTCGATTGCAGCATTACCAACAACCCTGGTGGCGTTTACAGCCTGATTTCACCAATGGATGGTATGTTCACGCTGGATATTGGTGAGAACGCTGACCTGACAGTTCAATGTGATACGACGACCCCCGTTGACGCAACTGGTGGCACGTTAAGTTGTGCACATACTGCACCCAACGCACCTAATCCTGCGACATATACACTGGATTGTTTCGTCACGGGTGAGCCAACATATGCTTCTGTTCCGACACCGAATACATTGATCGATCTTGGCGATGTACCACAAAATGGGGCACCACCGATGCAATCATTGTTAATCAACAATGACGCTGGTGAAGTTGGTTCCTTGCTTACTGGTGAGTGCTCATTACAGTTCAATAACACGCCGATTTCATTGGTGGGTGGACCAACTGTGATGTATTCAGTAGTGCAAGGTGCAGCTGCCGCTTCGATTGATCTGACCTGTGACACTTCACAGGGAATCCAGCCTTATGCGGATAATTTGATTTGTACCAGCAATGATCCGAACGCAATGGGTGACTTCAATTATCCGGTTAATTGCGAAATTCTGCAGCCAGTCCAGGCCCAGTATGCTTCGACACCTGCTCGTGATCCGGGTAATGATCCAGGTACCATAGAGATCGACCTGACGCCAGTTGAACCAGTCCTGGTTGGTGATGCAGATCCAACGGCACCCTTGAGCATTTCTAACGCTGCAGCAGCCGGAAGCGATTTCCTGGAGCTGACGGGATGCTCTATTTCTTCCGGAACGGGGGAAATTACTGTTGCGCCAACGCCATTGACCACCAATATCAACCCAGGTGAGTCAACAGGCCTGACGTTCAGTTGCGCAACCGATACGGCAGGAGAGTTCTTTGCAAGGTATACCTGTCCGTATGACGAAAGCCCAACTGACCCACCACCAATCGGGGCAGATGGTACCGGTGGTACAACCGGTACGGCGATTTACGACGTGAGATGCGAAGTTCGTGATCCTAATTCCCTGGTTGAGGTATCGCCTCCAGATGGCACACCTCAGACGGCAGAATTGATGCCAGGTGAAAGCACGACATTCAACTTTACATTCACTGAGACCATTGGTGAAGGCGCTGCTGCTTCGCTGGACGACTGTACGCTCTCAACTGGTACTGATTTTGCGATTACAGCCGGCGGACCGTTCCCGACACCCATACCTTCGGGTGGAACGGTTCAGGTCGACGTGACCTTCACCGATCCGGGAGCTGGCGATACGTTCAATGACACTTTGTCGTGCGCTTTCTCAGACTCACCACCACCACCACCAGTCCCGGGTCCGGACGGAGCGGATGGAGCGGATACTTTCGTTTCCTGGCCTCTGGAAGTAACGGTGATCGGCCGTAACGCGACCTTTAACGTGACCAAGGACTTTGACGACGACAATCCGTTGGGCGTTGAAGTCACCCTGGACTGCAACACGGGCTTGCCTTTGATGCAGATGGGTACTGTTCACGATCCTGACGCTGGCGGATTGACGGCAGGCGACTTCACAGAACTCAAGTTCGTGGTTGTTGATTTCGAGCCAGGCGAACTGGATTGCGAAATCTTCGAAGACGTACCACAGGGTTACGAGCCTGACTATTTCGCCGATTATGGTGATGACGGTGTCGCCGATGATGTATTCGACACTGCAGAAGGTTGTTTCTACGAAGGTATTGAAAGCGCAGATTTCATTTGCGAAATCGATAATGAGCTGCAGATATCTGAAGTGGTTGTGAACAAAGAGTGGATTGATGAGAATCCAGAGTTCGCACTACCGACATGGGTTGAAATCACACTCTGGTGTAACGAGCCTATCTTCTACATCGGTCTGCCTGCGGGTCCAGAGGCGGCACCTGATGGAGCGAACGGCGGCTACTACACTGCGACGACCTTCATCCAGCCTGGTCTGCCAGGTCAGTTTGGCGTCTTCCCACACTGGGACGGCACAACCGAATGTTTCGTAACAGAAACACCTGAAGCAGGCGTGCTGCCGGATACAAGCGATTGCGAAAGCATCCCGCTTGCACCTGGTGTTGACGGCGAATGCACCATCGTTAACACACGCTTGTATGCTGGTATTCCAACCCTTAGCCAGTACGGCCTTCTGTTGATGGCCCTGCTGATGCTTGGAGTGGGTATGGTGGCTTTCAGGCGCTACAGCTAAACCGGGTTAATATCCCGTAGGAAAAACCCCGCGCTGGTCGCGGGGTTTTTTTTCGCCCCATGATTGCGCACTTGTTTAGAATGCATGCTGTTACCTTTCATATTGGAATGTTTCGTGAACTTCGAATTTCCCGAGAAAAGTCTGGAGCGTTTGGAAAAGTTAAAGCGCTTTGTCGAAATCAACCTGGCGCCCATTGAAGAAGAGATCACTTCCTTTAATGAAGATCCTGACAACCTCTGGCAGGAGCACCCTGCCGTTGAATCTCTGAAGACAAAGGCACGTGAAGAGGGAATGTGGAATCTGTTCCTGCCACCAGAATATGGAAAGATCAGTCCGGGCCTGAGCAACCTCGATTATGCGCCGTTGGCAGAGCTTATGGGTCGTTCAGAATTTTATGCCGAGATATTTAATTGTAGTGCACCAGATACTGGCAACATGGAGGTTCTCGCAAAGTACGGATCAAAACAGCAGCAGGATCAATGGCTGAAACCTTTGCTGGATGGGTTAATCAGGTCTTCATTCCTGATGACTGAACCCCAGGTGGCTTCATCAGACGCCACCAATATTGAGTGTTCAATATCACGCGACGGTGATGATTATGTCGTCAATGGTCGGAAGTGGTGGGCGACAGGCGTTCTTCATCCCCGCAATGAAATACTGATTGTGATGGGGAAGACAAATCCCGGGGCACCAACGCACCAACAGCAGTCTATGATCCTTGTGCCAACCAAAACCCCGGGTGTTGAAGTTATCCGCTCTTTGGAAGTGTTTGGAAGCGTTCATTCACCCGGTGGGCACGGTGAAGTCCAACTCACTAATGTCAGGGTCCCGGCAGATCATTTGATCCTTGGTGAGGGCAGGGGATTCGAGATCGCCCAGGGCCGACTGGGGCCAGGTCGTATTCACCATTGCATGAGACTGATTGGTGCAGCACAGATGGCGTTAGAGATGATGTGCAGTCGGGTCGATTCACGCGTGGCATTTGGCAAGAAGCTCAGTCAGCAGGGCGGAGTTCGTTCAGTCATTGCTCAGTCACGATGTGAAATTGAGCAAGCCAGGTTGTTGACACTTTCCGCCGCGGACAGGATTGATCGCCTTGGCGCCAAAGGTGCAATGGACCTGATTGCAATGATCAAGATTGTCGTTCCGAAAATGTGCCAGCAGGTTGTCGACCATGCGATCCAGATGCATGGTGGTATGGGTGTCAGCAACGATGTGCCTTTGACACGATTATTCAGCTACGCGCGCCTGGTTCGTCTTGCAGATGGGCCTGACGAGGTCCACATGGCACAACTTGGTAAGCGCACGATTAAACAGCTGGCAAATTCTTAAAAATGATTTTTTCGCTGTAGGAGCGGTCTTCTGACCGCGACCGGATTCAGCTCAAACAACTACAAATGTCGCGACCAAAAGATCGCTCCTACAGGTGCTTTTAGGGGTCGGCTCGTCTGGTCATGGTCGCGGCCAGAAGACCGCTCCTACAGGTGCTTTTAGGGGTCTCCTCGTCTGGTCATGGTCGCGGTCAGAAGACCGCTCCTACAGGTGCTTTTAGGGGGCGGCTCGTCTGGTCATGGTCGCGGCCGGAAGACCGCTCCTACAAAACAG
>Ga0102946_1000226_pt1 | contig 19946 bp, 25 predicted proteins | sample SalPon2A_A_D1_MG_FD_78209 | JGI IMG/M metagenome (GOLD analysis project Ga0102946, IMG submission 78209) | Soil microbial communities from South San Francisco under conditions of wetland restoration - Salt Pond MetaG R2A_A_D1_MG | ecosystem: Environmental > Terrestrial > Soil > Wetlands | place... | reverse complement strand
GTTCCTCCTCGGGGGTGCCACGACGCCCGGACGGCGCCGTCGCTCACCTGTACTGACCGGCGAGCGGCCCTGAAGTCATCGGTGCCCCGACTCGGGCCGGAACCCCGGGGCGCGGCCGTGCTCAGTCCGGGCGCTGAGCAGAGCCGTCGCTATGGCGGTGATGCCCTCGCCTCGACCGGTCAGGCCGAGCCCATCGGTCGTGGTGGCGCTGATGGAGACCGCAGCACCATCGAGGGCGGCGGACATCGCCGCCTGCGCCTCGTGCCTGCGGGGGCTGACCTTGGGGGTGTTTCCGATGACCTGCACCGCCAGGTTGTCGATGGCCCAGCCACGCTCGCCGACCAGACCCGCCACGTGCTGCAGCATCCACGCTCCCGAGGCGCCGGCCATCTCGGGGTCTGCGGTGCCGAACACGGAGCCGACGTCGCCCAGGCCTGCCGCGGACAGAAGCGCATCGCAGGCGGCGTGGGCGGCCACGTCACCGTCGGAGTGGCCCTCGATGCCGCGTTCTCCCGGCCAGGGCAGACAGCCGAGCCAGAGCTCACGGTCGTCCTGCGCGTACCGGTGGGTATCCGTGCCGATGCCGACTCGGGAGGCCTGGCTCATGCGCCCTCCCGTGACCACATCTCGGCCAGCGCGATGTCCTGGGCAGTGGTGATCTTGTGGGCACGGGCGTCCCCGGCCACGGCCAGCACGTGCCCGCCCATGGCCTCGACCAGCCCGGCGTCGTCGGTGCTCGTGCCGGCCGCTTCGCTGGTGTCGGCATGGCTCTGGGCGCGTTCGAGGGTCTCGCGCAGGAAACCCTGGGGGGTCTGCACCGCGCGAAGACGGGTGCGGTCGACGGTGTGCGCGACGTACTCGCCGGGCACCTGGGTCGAGGACGCGCGCGGGTAGCTCGACTCGTCGTGGAGCATCTTGATGGTGTCGGTCACCGGCATCACGGGAATGACGGCCGCGTGACCGGACCGGACCGCGGCGGTCACGCGATGGAACACCTGCGGCGGGGTGAAGGCGCGGGCCGCGTCATGCACCAGCACCACCCCGACCTCCGGCGAGAGTGCGGCCGTGCCGCGGGCCACCGAGTCGGCCCGGCTCGCACCGCCTTCGACCACCCTCACCGGGGGCGCCGAGCCCCCGGTCACAGGCGCGACCGCGTTGCTGATGGGTCCGGTGTAGCCGCGTGGGGCGACGATGACGACCTCGCCGACGACGTCGGCCGCCAGCACACCGCCCACGGCGTAGGCAACCAGCGGGCGCCCACCGACCTCGACCAAGGCCTTGGGGAGGCCGGCGCCCAGGCGCAGGCCCTGCCCCGCAGCGACGACGACAGCGCCGACGCCTGCGCTCAGGAGGCGAGGACCTCGTCCAGCGTGGCCTCCGCCTTGTCCTCGTTCGTCTTCTCCGCGAGGGCGAGCTCGGAGACCAGGATCTGACGGGCCTTGTTGAGCAGGCGCTTCTCACCGGTCGACAGACCCCGGTCGCGGTCACGTCGCCACAGGTCGCGGACGACCTCGGCCACCTTGACGACATCGCCGGAAGCGAGCTTCTCGAGGTTGGCCTTGTAGCGGCGGGACCAGTTGGTCGGTTCCTCGGTGTGCTCAGCACGCAGGACCGCGAAGACCTTGTCCAGCCCCTCCTTGCCCACGACGTCGCGGACGCCCACGAGGTCGCAGTTGTCGGCGGGAACCTCGATGGTGAGGTCGCCCTGAGCGACCTTCAGCTTGAGGTAGATCTTCTCCTCACCCTTGATGGTGCGTTTGTTCATTTCCTGGATGAGTGCGGCGCCGTGATGCGGGTACACGACAGTCTCGCCGACCTTGAATGTCATCTTCAGTTTGCCCCTTTCGCGGAGGGCCAGGATACCACGAGTGGCGTAGATCACTAAATGACAGCGCTGCCATTTGCGCTGGTCACAGCCCTGTGCATGCGTCAGGGCCACCCGGTAGGCTACAGGGCGTGAGAGCGCAGAGGACAACCGCACGGCAGCGAAGCCGCTTCGGGATGGGTCTGGTGGCCCTGGCGAGCCCCCTGGTCCTCAGTGGCTGCTTCGTCCTGTCGCCCGTCACCACCGACAACAGCTACGACCCGGCGGAGGGGGTCGACCTCGAGACCGAGGGGCTGCAGATCGAGAACCTCCTCGTCATCAGCGAGGGTGAGGGAGCGCCGGGTGTCATCTCCGGCTACGCCGTGAACACGGCCATCCCGGGGCGCCAGCCGACCGAGCCCTCCGAGCAGGACGACATCATGATCCAGGTCGCGCTCCAGGAGGGTGGACAGAGCATCGACGCGGGCTCGAAGGTGACCCTCACCCCGGCCAAGGCCAAGCGCCTGGACGGCCGCAACGACGACGGGGAGTTCAAGGATCCGATGACCGTGTCCGAGGTCCCGGTGTTGACCGGCTCGATGACGACCCTGCGCGTCACGACCTCCGCCGGGGAGGCGGTCTCAGCCAAGGTGCCCGTACTCCCGCCGGAGGAGTACTTCGCCCCCTACGCCTCGGTACTCGAGAGCGCCGGCTGAGCGACCCGGCCGAGGCTGTGCACGTGGGCTGCGGGGCCTGAGCGCCCTGCCTCAGCCTCCGTGCACGGGAGCCGTGGAGCGCGCGCTGTCCGCGGTACGCATCTCCAGGGCATCGTCCAGGTCCATCTCGTCGTGCCACTCACCGGTCACCAGATAGACCACGCGGTGCGCCACCGAGACCGCGTGGTCCCCGAAGCGTTCGTAGTAGCGGCTGAGCAGGGTCGCGTCGACCGCGGCCTCGACGGCGCCTTCCCAGCGCTCGGAGAGCAGCACCCGGAAGACCTCCCGGTGCAGCTCGTCCATGCGGTCGTCGTCGTCCTTGAGCCGGCTGGCGCCACCGACGTCGTTGGTGTCGATGATGGAGCCGGTCTTGACGACCATCCGCTCGGCGATCTGCGCCATCTCGGTGAACGTCGCACGCAGCGACGCGGGGATCGCCGACTCCGGGTAGCGCAGCCGGGCGACCTTGGCCACGTGGCGGGCGAGGTCCCCCATCCGCTCCAGGTCGGAGCTCATCCGCATCGCGGTGACCAGGGTGCGTAGGTCGGTGGCGACAGGCTGCTGCCGCGCGAGCACGTCCACGGCGCGCTTGTCCAGGTCACGGCGCACGGCGTCGATGTGCTCATCGGCCGTGATGACGCTCTCGGCCAGCTCGAGATCCGCGTCCATCAGCGCCTGGGTGGCTCGGTTGAGGGCCGAGGCGGTCAGTCTCGTCATCTCGACGAGCTGGTCGGTGATGAAGACCAGTTCCTCGTGGTAGGCCGTGCGCATGGTGCTCCTCTTCGCTAGGTTCGCCAGCACCGTGCCATCCCCAAGTAAACGAGGCGCCGACTCGAGATGAACACTGTGCTGTCCCTCGCTGTCCACTGAGTCTAGGTGCTCGGGGCCTGGTGAGCGCGGCCGTACCCTGGGAGGCGTGCCGTCCGCCGCCTCCACCCTGCTGCCGACATTGGTGCTGCTCGCCGTGCTCGTCGGGGTCGGCGTGCTGCTCACCAGCCGCCGGTCACGCCAGGGTGGCGCCCCGCGCCAGGCGCCCGCGGTGGCCGAGGGAGCTGCTCCGGCCGATGCAGCCGAGGACCAGACGCGGCTGGCCGACGGGGTCTCCGAGCTGCTGGAGGCGACCCGGTCCGGCGGCCTGGTCGTGGGCCGGGACGGCCGGGTGGTGCGGGCGACCTCATCGGCGCTCACGTTCGGCCTGGTCCGGGGAAACGACATCGTCCACGCGGGCCTGAAGGAGCTCTTCTCCCAGGTGCGGGCCGACGGTCGCCCCCGGGAGAGCGAGCTCGAGTCGGCGCGCGGCCCTCTCGGCGAAGGCCGGCTGTTGATCGGCGCCCGCGTCGTGAGCATCTCGGACGGGCTCATCCTGATCCTGGTCGAGGACCGCACCCAGGCCCGCCGGGTGGAGGAGGTCCGCCGGGACTTCGTGGTCAACGTCAGCCACGAGCTCAAGACGCCCGTGGGTGGCCTGTCACTGCTGGCCGAAGCGGTCGAGGACGCCGCCGACGACCCGGAGGCCGTGCGCCGCTTCTCGAGCCGGATGAAGGTCGAGGCCCAGCGGCTGACCCGGCTGGTCAGCGAGATCGTGGACCTGTCGCGGCTGCAGACCGCGGACCTGACCACCGAGCTGGTCCTGGTGGATGTCTCCACCTGTGCCGACGACGCGGTCGAGCAGACCCGCCTGATCGCCGGCGAGCGCTCGGTCACCTCGCGGGTCGCCAGCGCCGCTGAGGGTCTGCGGGTGTACGGCGACCCGGAGCTGATCACCACGGCGATCCGCAACCTGGTCACCAACGCCATCGCCTACTCCGAGGACGGCACCAAGGTCTCGGTGATCACCCGGCGGGCCGAGGACACGGTCGAGGTCAAGGTCTCCGACCAGGGGCGGGGCATCTCCGCCAGCGACCAGAGGCGCATCTTCGAGCGCTTCTACCGGGTGGACCCTGCACGCTCACGGATGACCGGTGGCACCGGGCTGGGCCTGTCCATCGTCAAGCACATCTGCGCGGGTCTCGGGGGTGAGGTGACGCTGTGGTCCCAGGAGGGGCAGGGCTCGACCTTCACCATCCGCCTGCCCGGCGTCGTCGACGACGACAGCCCGGTGGGCTCCCAAGTGCCCGACCACCGACGGCCCGCCGCACGAAAGGTGACGATATGACCCGCATCCTGGTCGTCGAGGACGAGGAGTCCTTCTCCGACCCCCTGTCATACATGCTGGGCAAGGAGGGGTACGAGGTCGCCGTGGCCGCAGACGGGCCGACCGGAATCCAGGAGTTCGACCGCTCCGGCGCCGACCTCGTCCTGCTCGACCTGATGCTGCCGGGGCTGAGCGGGGTGGACGTGTGCCGGGCCTTGCGCTCGCGCTCGTCCGTGCCGGTGATCATGCTGACCGCCAAGGACAGTGAGGTCGACAAGGTGGTCGGCCTGGAGATGGGGGCCGACGACTACGTCACCAAGCCCTACTCTGCCCGTGAGCTCCTCGCCCGCATCAAGGCGGTGCTGCGGCGCCAGTCCGAGCCGGAGGAGCTCGTCCCGACCTCGGTCGACGTCGGGCCGGTCCGGATGGATGTCGAACGACACCAGGTCAGTGTCGACGGGCAGCGGGTCAGCCTGCCGCTCAAGGAGTTCGAGCTCCTGGAGATACTGCTGCGCAACGCCGGTCGGGTGATGACGCGCGGCCAGCTCATCGACCGGGTCTGGGGCAGCGACTACGTCGGCGACACCAAGACGCTGGACGTGCACGTCAAGCGGTTGCGGGCCAAGGTCGAGCCGGACCCGGCGCACCCACGCTTCATCCAGACGGTGCGGGGGCTGGGCTACAAGTTCGAGGCCGAGTAGGCGCCTTCGCGTCCGGTGTCCGGCCCCGGGGGGAGGTGTCTCAGCCCTTGCCCTGGTCGGCGACGGCCTGCATGGCCTCCTCGGCCGCGTCCGCGTCCAGGTAGCGGCCCCCACGCTCCATCGGCGTGAAGTCACCGTCCAGGTCGTAGACCAGCGGGATGCCGGTGGGGATGTTCAGCCCGGTGATGTCGTCGTCGCTGATGCCGTCCAGGTGCTTGACCAGCGCGCGCAGGCTGTTGCCGTGGGCGGCGATCATCACCGTCCTGCCCTCGGCCAGGTCCGGCACCACCGCGGACTTCCAGTGCGGAAGCATCCGGGCGATGACGTCCTTGAGGCACTCGGTCTTCGGCATCTCCGACTCGCTGAGCCCGGCGTACCGGGGGTCGCCGGCTTGGGAGTGCTCCGCGTCGGGCTCGATCGGCGGGGGCGGGGTGTCGAAGGAGCGGCGCCACAGCATGAACTGCTCCTCGCCGTACTTCTCGCGGGTCGCCGCCTTGTCCAGCCCCTGCAGCGCACCGTAGTGCCGTTCGTTCAGCCGCCACGAGCGCCGCACCGGGATCCAGTGCCGGTCCGCCACGTCGAGCGTCAGGTTCGCGGTGCTGATCGCGCGCCGCAGCAGGCTGGTATGGAGCACGTCGGGCAGCAGGCCCGCCTGCGCGAGCATCTCCCCACCCCGCCTCGCCTCCTCGCGCCCGGCGTCGGACAGGTCGACGTCGACCCATCCGGTGAACAGGTTCTCGGCGTTCCACAGGCTCTCACCGTGGCGCAGCAGGATCAGGGTGTACGTCGCGCTACCGGGGTCGGTCATGCCGGCCGAGTCTAGTCGGCGAGCAGGTGCCGGAAGGCATCCAGGTTGGCGGTGGACTCGCCGCGTGAGGTGCGCCAGGCCCACTCGGCGCGCATGGAGGACAGGAACCCCAGCGCCAACAGCTCGTTGAACGGCTCGTCGCAGGCCGTGAGCACGGCGCCGAGCACCGCGTCGAGGTGCTCGGCGCTCACCCGGTCGGCGTCCAGATGCCCGACGAGGTAGACGTCGCCGCTGCGGTCGATGGCGTAGGCCAGGCCGGGCAGGCGCAGGTTGCGCCGCAGCAGGAAGGCGTAGACGCCCGCGTGGTTCTCCTCCGGGTTGCGTATGACGAACGCCCGCAGGCGCACCGAGCGGCGGCCCGCGGTCAGCGAGACCACCGTGGCGAGCTTGCGCTCCCCGGGAAGCGAGAGCACCGTCTCGCCCGCGCGCACTCCGGGCTCCCAGGACACGCCGCACTCGTCCAGGCCGCGGCGCAAGGCCGCGCTGACCTGCGATCGCGCCGTCCCCCTGGTCTCGGAGGTCACGGCACGACGGCCGAGGGGATGTCCCTGAGCACGGGAGCGTTGTCGATGCCTCGGGCCTCCGTCCCGGGCTGCGAGCCGTTCGCCCGCGCGACCGCCTCGCGGTAGACCCCTTCCAGGGCGTCGACCGTGCGCTCCCAGCTGAACTGCCGGGCGTGCTCCGGCCCTCGCCGGGCCAGCTCGGCGCGCCGGGCCGGGTCGGAGACCACCGTGGACAGGACCCGGGCCCACTCCTGCGGGTCGTGCCCGTCGACCAGCACTCCGGCCTGACCGACCGCGACCGGCAGGCCCCCGACGCGCGCCGCCACGACGGGCGCTCCGCTGGCCAGGGCCTCCACGGCCACCAGCCCGAAGGACTCGCTGTAGGAGGGCACGGTGACCGCATCGGCGCTGCGGTACCACTGCGCGAGGGTCGCGCGGGAGACCGGGGGCACCATGCGCACGCAGTCGCCGAGGCCGAGCTGCGCGGCGGTGTCGGCCAGCCAGGTCGGGGCCGCCACGGCGGAGCCCGACAGCCCGCCCAGCACGGCGATGACCAGGCGGTCGCGCAGGGAGGGGTCCTGTTCCAACAGGGCCGCCGCCGCACGCAGCAGCACGTCCGGGCCCTTGAGCCGCTGGATGCGGCCGACGAACAGCAGGACCACCGCGTCCTGCGCCACCCCGAGCTCGGCACGGGCCTGAGCGGGATCGTCCGGGCTGAAGACCGACAGGTCCACCCCGGGAGAGACCACACAGACCTTCTCGGGCTCGGCGGCGTAGAGCCCGATGAGGTGGCGGGCCTCCTGGTCGGTGTTGGCGATCAGGGTGGCGGCCGCCTGCACCACCTGCTCCTCGCCGATCTCGCGGCCTCGCGGCTCCGGCTGGTCCTCGGCGGCCAGCTCCTGGTTCTTCACGCGGGCCATGGTGTGCATGGTGTGCACCAGCGGCACGTCCCACCGGTCGGAGGCGAGCCAGCCCACCTGGCCGGAGAGCCAGTAGTGCGAATGGACCAGGTCGTACCAGCGCTCCGGGCGGGCAGCGGCGATGCGCATCATCCCGGCCGCGAAGGCACACAGCTGCCCGGGCAGGTCCTCCTTGTCCAGGCCCTCGAACGGACCGGAGGGCACGTGATGCACCAGCACCCCTTCCCCCAGGTGCTGCGGGTCGAGGGGCACCACGTCCGGCTGCGCGCCGTCGGTCGCCCGGGTGAAGATCTCCACCGCGGTGCCCCGGGCCGCCAGGCGCCGCGCCGTCTCCACCACGTAGACGTTCAGGCCACCGGCATCGCCGCGGCCGGGCTGCTCCAGCGGCGAGGTGTGCACGCTGACCATGGCGACCCGTCTGGGCCGCAGGCTTCTCACCTCGCTCACCGGCTCAGTTTCGCACGGCGGGCCCCGGCGGCTTGCCCGCCCGGAGCAACCGGGCCAGCGCCCACCCCAGGCAGGCTCCCAGCACCCCGGCTACCACGTCGTCGACGTCGAAGGTCCGGTAGGCGCACTCGTAGACGAACCACAGCCCGGTGAGCTGGGTGAGCTCGATGAGCAGGGACGCCGCCAGCGCCAGCAGTGCCACCCGGCCCAGCGGCAGCATCCAGCCCAGGGCCAGGCCGAAGGGCACGAAGAGGGCCACGTTCAACACGACCTGCCACCACAGGCCGCTGGGGCCCGGTGACCCCGCGGCGAGGTCGGCCAGGAAGCCCAAGGGCACCAGGCGCGCCTGCGCCCCCGCGCCCGTCGTACACCGCCGCGCCATCTCCTCGGCCTCGGGCAGCGGCAGGATGGTGTAGGCCAGCACCGCCGCCAGGTAGGAGACCACCGCGGCCACCAGCCCCGCCTGCCGCGCCGCCTGGGCCGTGGAGACCGCCCGCACCGCGATGTACGGCACCGCCATGGCCAGCACGAAGAAGGACACCACCGCGATGGTGGTGACACCCGGCGCGAGACGCTCGAGCATCAGTCGCGGTGGTAGTCGTCCTCGAGGCGTTCGACGTCCTCCTCGGTGAAGTCGCCGAAGGCGATCTCGAGGACGCGCCGGGGGCGGGTGCCGGGGTTGGCCATGCGGTGCCGTTGGCCCCGCGGCACCCACACCAGCTCGCCCGGCTCGGCAAGCCAGCCGTGGCTGCCGACGACGACGCTCATCGGGCCGTCGAGGATCTGCCACAGCTCGGCCCGGCGACGGTGCCGCTGCAAGGACAGGCGCTCCCCGGGGGAGACGGTGATCGTCTTCACCGTCACCGTCTCCTGGGTCGCCAGCTGCTCGAAGTGGCCCCACGGGCGAGTGGTCGTCCTCACCCGGCGGCGTGGGTCGTCAGGCACCGTGCTGGTCAAGGAACTCCCCCACCATCGCCCGCACCCGGCCCCGATGGGCCCACATCAAGCCCCCCGGGTCGAGCACCTCGAGTCGGGCCTGCGGGATGCTGCCCGCCACCGCGCGGGCCACCTCGACCGGATGCGTCGGGTCGTCCCGCTGGGCCAGCACGAGGACGGACGCGCTCACCTCGCCCAGCCGTCCGGCGTCCCGCAGGGGCACCTGCTGGGGATCTGGGTCAACGCCGCCTGAGGGTTGCCGGCCACCAGCCGCTCGGCCTGCTCCCGGCTCCACTGCCGACCCTGACGGCTCTCGCGGACCTCCGGTGACTCGTGCGAGAGCAGGTGCCGGGCCACCGCCTCGACGTCAGCGGCATGCACCAGCCGCGCCAGGCGGGCGAAGCGGCCTCCGGCCGGGCCCGGCCGCGGCCGGTCCAGCGCGGCCGGCAGCACCAGCACCACCGCGCGGAAGCGACCTGGGTCGGCGGCCAGGCCGGCGAGGATCGCGCCGGCGCCCATGCTGATCCCCAGTGCCGCAGTGGCACGGACGTGCTCGGCCACGGCCCACACCTCTTGCGCCAGCGCCTCGTAGCTCAGCGCTTCCGCCGACACCGATGCCCCGTGGCCGGCAAGGTGCATGAAGGTCCGCTGCCCTCGGACCCGGCCCGAGTAGGGCCGCGTGCTGCTGATCGACCCGGTCAGACCATGGACGAAGAGGGTGCCGGGCGGGCCGCTGCCCCGGGTGAGGATCTCCAGCGGGCCGTGTGGCCCGGCGACGACGTCGGTGCGTGGTGGGCTCAGCCCTACCACGGGCCGTAGGGGCCCATCTGGGTGCCTCGGTTGTTGCGCCCACGCAGCGAGCGGACCGCCGGGCGCACATCCGTGAGGTAGACGGCCGCCGCCACGATGGCCAGCAGGCTGAAGATGTTGAACGGGTTGAGGACGAACACGAACCCGATCAGGGCCGCCACACCGGTGATGGCCAGCCAGAAGCCCTTGGTGCGCTTGCCGGCGGCGACGAAGGCGTCGGGGCGGGTCAGGAGGGCGTCGACGAGGGCCCAGGCCTGCAGGGCGGCGGCGAGCAGCCCGAGCAGCATCGACACGCTGCTCTGGGCCGAGGCGATGAGGTCCACACGCTCACCTTACGGGTCGAACTTGGGAAGACGATGTGTCCACGATCAAGGTGAAGGGCCCGTTGTTGACCAGCTCCACCTCCATCTGGGCGCCGAACACTCCGGTGGCCACCTCCACCCCTCGCGCTCGCACGGCCTCGGCGACGGCATCGACCAGCGGCTCGGCCACGGCGCCGGGGGCCGCCTCGCTCCACGAGGGACGCCGGCCCTTGCGGGTGGTCCCGTAGAGGGTGAACTGGCTGACCACCAGAGCGGCCGGGGTGGGCACCTCCGGCTCGCTGCCCGTCGTCGCAGCCCCGACCCGGTCCAGCAGTGAGGTCTCCTGCGGCAGGATGCGCAGCTCGACGATCTTGCGCGCCATGGTGGCCACGTCCTGCTCGCCGTCGTCGTGAGTGGCGGCGACCAGGGCCAGCAGGCCGGGGCCGATACGGCCGACGACCTCCCCGTCGACCCGGACGCTGGCCCGGTCGACCCGTTGCAGCACCGCTCGCACCTCAGCCTCGCCCGCCCTCGTGCAGCCCGACCGCCTCCACCGCGCCCACCGGTCGGCCGTGACCGAAGACCGGAGTGGCGCAGACGAGGTCCAGAGGGTCCGGGCCCTGCCCAGGCTCTGGTGTCTCCAGGCCCATCGCCTTCAAGGCCGCCACCGTGACCACGGCACGGGCCCGGCCGCCTCCGTCGGTGATCTTGACGGCCAGCCCGCGGCCATCGGGCAGACCCACGGCGTACACCGCCTCGGCGCCGTCCTTGGCGATCAGCCCGGGCACCGTCTCCATGAGCGCGCTCACGTCCCGGTCGGTCCCGCCGACCCAGCGCGGGTGCTCGCGCAGAGCGGCAGCCACCTGGCCCTGCGGGGTGTGCCCCGGCGCGGCCGCCATCGCCCCGAACGCGCGCGCCACGCCGGCCAGCGTGATCGCCATGACCGGGGCACCACACCCGTCGACGCCGACGGCGCTGACCTTCTCGCCGGCGAGGTCCTCGATGGCCGCCGCGACCGCTCGCTGCAGCCGGTGGTCGGGGTCGAGGTACGTCGAGGGGTCCCAGCCGGCGGCCACGCAGGTCAGCAGCATGGCCGCGTGCTTGCCCGAGCAGTTCTGGGCGAGCTCGCTCGGTCCGTGTCCAGCGGCCCACCAGGCGCGTCGCGCCTGCTCGCCCAGGGGGTCATCCGGGGTGTTGCGCAGGTTGAGCTCGCTCAGCCGCCCGTCGGCCAGCGCCAGGATGCGCCGCACCCCTTCGAGGTGGAAGTCCTCCCCGCTGTGGCTGGCACTGGCCAACGCGAGCAGCTCGCCCTCCAGCGGCAGTCCCGAGCGCAGCATGGCCACGGCCTGCATCGGCTTGTTGGCGGAGCGAGGGTAGACCGGTACGTCGTGCGGGCCCCGGGAGAAGGCGACCGTGCCGTCGGGCTCGGTGGCCACCACGATGCCGTGGTGCACTGACTCCACCAGGCCGGAGCGCGTCATGGTGGCGACGACGGGAGCGCCCCCCAGCGGCGTGGCGGGGGCGGGCGGGGACATGCGGCACACCCTAGCCGCGGGTGGGGACCGCCAGCATCGCCCGAGCCTCTCCGGTGCTCATCACCGGCCGTTGCATGACCTCGGCCAGCTGGGCGGCGCGCGACACCAGCTCGGCGTTGTGCTGTACCGGTACGCGACGGGCCAGCATCAGGTTGTCCTCCATACCGACACGCAGGTGTCCGCCCAGGGCCAAGGCGGCGGCAGCGATCGGCAGGTGGCTGCGGCCGATCCCGGTCGCCGACCAGCTCGTGACCTCCGGCGGCAGCATCGCGACCCCCGCCACGAGAGCCGGCACCGTCCCCGGCATGCCGCCGGGCACGCCGGTGACGAAGTCGACGTGCACCTTGCCGCCGAAGGGCAGCCCGTGGGCGTCGATCAGCCGCCGCAACGCGGCCACGTGGCCGAGGTCGAACAGCTCGAACTCCGGCACGACCCCCCGCTCCTGCGCCTGCACGTACAGCTCGCTCATGAAGGGATAGGGGTTGCTGAAGACCTCGTCACCGAAGTTGACGGTGCCGCAGGTCAGGCTGCACGAGTCGGGGTCGGCGTCGAGCACCTGCAGCCGCGCCGCGAGGGGGTCGTGCACCGAGCCGCCGGTCGAGAGCTGGATGACCAGGTCCGTGCTCTCCCGCAGCGCCACCACGGTCTCCCGGAGCCGCGCGGGGTCCAGCGTCGGGCGGTGCTCGGCGTCGCGGATATGGACGTGGATCAGGGCCGCCCCGGCCTGTTCGCAGCGCTGGGCCGTCTCGACCAGCTCCTCCAACGTGGTCGGCAGCTGCGGCACATCCGCCTTGAGAGTCTCGGCTCCCGTCGGCGCCACGGTGACCAGGGTGGCGTTCACGAGGGCCTCACCGCGGCTCCGGCCCTCACTCTTGTGCTCACGGCTGCCCGATCACGGTCTGCGCGGCGCTCGTGGAGCCCGCGTACAGCACCGCGGACGGGTCGGTGTTGCGCTTGACGACCCCGAGCGCGATCGGCCCGTCGGTGTGGTGCCGGGCCACGCTGGTCAACCGCCCGATCGGCCGCCCGGGCGGCGCCTGCTCGGGCTCACCGGCTGCGAGATCCGGACCCGCCTGTGCCCGGACCTCCGCGCCGGCCTCGGGCAGGATGTGCCCGGAGCCGTCCAGGTGCAGGAAGACCATGCGGCGGGGAGGCCGACCGAGGTTGTGGACCCGGGCGACCGTCTCCTGCCCCCGGTAGCAGCCCTTGTGCAGGTGTACCGCTGTGCGCAGCCAGTCCAGCTCGTGCGGGATCGTGCGGTGGTCGGTGTCGGCTCCGGCCCGGGGTCGCCACGCGTTGACCCGCAGCGCCTCGGCGGCCCACACCCCCGCCAGCGGCCGGGCTCCCACCGCAGCCGCCAGCTCGTCCCGGGGCACGATGAGCTCGCGCCACGGGCGATGCAGACCGGGGTGCTCGCTCACCGGGCCGTAGGCCACGCTGTCCCCGGTCACCTGGGGCCAGGGGTCGACCCAGGCCAGGGGCTCACCCTCGCTCGACTCCGCTGCGATCGGCTCCCCGACCACCGCGAACTCCTCGCTGCGGTCGGTCACCTCGACCCGGAGCATGAACCGCATCGAGTCCAGCCAGGCCCGCACCGGCTCGGCCGCCCCGGGCTCGGTGGTGACCCAGGTGCTGTCGCCGTCGTCGACGAGGTGCAGGGCGTGCTCGATGTGTCCTTTCGGCGAGAGGATCAACGTCTCGACGCTGGTGCGGGGCCGCAGGTCGCTCAGGTGCTGGGTGGTCAGGGAGTGCAGCCAGCGCAGACGGTCCGGCCCGCTGACGGTGAGCACCCCGCGATGGGACAGGTCCACACAGGCCAAGGACTCGGCCAGCAGGCGCTGCTCCCGCGCGGGCTCACCGTAGTGCGCTGCCACCCCGGCGTCGATACCGGTGGCCGGCACCGCACCCTCCCGGCGGGCCAGGGGGCTGAGCGTGACCGATGGCACGGGGGCCGCCTCCACGTCACCAGGCACGCTCATCGCGCACCCCTCCTTCTCTCGTCACGAGATCCGCTCCTCACGACATGCGGAGCAGCGGCCGTCGATCGCCATGTGGGTCACGTCAGCGTCAAAGCCGTGCGCCCGGTGGAGATTCCGAGCCAGGTCGCGAGCAAGGTCCGGAGCCGCCTCGATGACCCTGCCACACTCCCGGCACACCAGGTGCAGGTGCTGGCCGTGGGTCGGCAGGTGGTAGGCGGCAACACCCTCGTGCATGTGCGAGTGGCGCACCAGACCCGCCCGCGCCAGCGACTCCAGGTTGCGGTAGACCGTCGAAGCGGGCAGAGGCGAGCCCTGCGCGGACAGATGCGCGACCAGCACCTCCGGCGTGGCGTGACCGAGCTGCTCCAACGCCTGCAGCACGCGGCGGCGCGGCTCGGTCATCCGCAACCCCGCCTCGTGCACGGCGTTCTCCCACTCGGCCTCACCCTCGCCCGTCGGCGCAGCGGCAGCATCCTGGGTCGGCACCCTCCTACCGTAACGACCCGGGCCTGCACCCCGCCCTGTCACCAGCGGCCGGGTCCGTCGGTGCCTTCCGGGCTCCCAGGTTCGGGCCGGTTTCGTCTCACCGCGCTTACACTCCGTGATATGGGTGAGGTACGGGGTGGGGGCGTCGACACCATGTTCGACGAGTACGACGGTGACGGCGGCGACGACGGCCATCACAGCGAACGGTGGCCTCCGCGACGGCGCCGGGGGTGGCGCATCGCCATCGTGGGGGTGCTGTTCCTGGGGCTCCTGGTCGTGGGTGGGGTGGCGGGCTACCTGGCCTTCCTGAACAACACGGTGAGCGACAACGTCAGCTACGAGCCGCTGCTGCCCGAGGAGGAGACTCCCGTGACCACGCAGGACGGCACCATGCTGCCGGTGCCGGTGGAGCGGCCCGAGGCGGCGGGGGACGCCTTGAACTACCTCGTCATCGGTACCGACAGCCGGGACCTCGACGTCGAGCGCGGCCGCTCGGACGTCATCATCCTGATGCACATCTCGGACGACCGGGAGCGGGTGGACCTCATCCACTTCCCCCGCGACTACTTCGTGGACATCCCGGGGTCCTCGCGACCGAACAAGATCAACGCGGCCTACTCCATCGGCGGTGCCCCGCTGCTGGTCGAGACCATCCAGCCGCTGGTCGGCGTGCCGATCGACTCGGTGGTCATCTTCAACTTCGAGAGCTTCAAGGCCATGACGGACGCGGTGGGCGGCGTCGAGGTCAACGTGGCCGAGGCCAGCCCCGGCTTCCCCGAGGGCACGATGCGGATGGACGGCGAGACCGGGCTGGAGTTCGTGCGCGAGCGGTACGCGCTCAGCCAGGGGGACATCTCGCGCGGTCAGCGGCAGCAGGCGTTCATGAAGGCGGTCATGCTCAAGGTGCTCTCGCGGGAGACGCTGACCAACCCGGCGCGACTGAGCGAGGTGGTCGACGCAGCCACGAAGAACCTCACCGTCGACGAGAACCTCGACATGTCCGAGATGCGCTCACTGGCCTTCTCCATGCGCGGCGTGCGCGGGAACGACATCCACTTCGAGACCGCCCCGTGGACGGGGGTGGGCAGCGACGACGTGGCCGGCTCGATCGTCGTCCCGGCCCAGGAGCAGCTGCTCCAGCTCACCGAGCACCTGCAGAACGACACCATGGCGGAGTACACCGACGACGTCTCACCCCAGACCGGCTTCAGCAACTGACGCGGGCCTCCGGCAGGCGCGCTAGCCGACTCGCTTGAGCTCGGCCGAGACATGGCTGGTCAGCGGGTGCCCCATGGCCGCCATGTCCATCGCCCACATCAGGTTGGAGTTGACCAGGCCGTAGAGCCGGTGCCCCGCCGCGTAGGCCTTGGCCTCCGGGCTGCGGATCACCCCGTCGGTGCGCAGCTCCAGCTGCGCCGGCTTGGTCGTGCCGACGTACATCTCCACGATGCCGGTGGGGTGGCAGAGCATCAGCTCGACCTCCCCGTCGGCCAGGGGCCGGAAGTAGCCGGACTCGCGCGCGGCCGGGTGCGCCCGCTCGCCTGACTCGTCCAGGATCCAGCTGTGGCTGCGGTACTCCAGGAACGGCCGGCCGTCGTGGGTGATCTCGACGGACTGCCCGAAGTGGGCGGACTCGATGGTCGGGTAGCCCAGGACCCCGGCCCCCTCCCATCGCCCGATGAGCCAGGCCAACGGGGCCAGGTCGGCGTGCATGGTGGGGTCCAGCTCGAACGGCATGCCGACCATCGTAGGTGCCCCCGGCGCGGGGCCGGCCTCCCTCACACGGGCAGCGCAGCGGGTGCCACCGTGAGGGCCACCGCGTACGGCACCACCCCCACGACCAACACCGAGCTGAGAGCCACGACAGCCCGCGGCCGCCGGTGAGCCATGGTGGGCAGCACCGAGAACATCGTGCGCGTCGCGTGGCTGACGCCGGCGGCAAGCACCCCCGCCACGAGGCACGCCGTCCACAGCTGCCCGCTCAGCACGCCCACGGCGGCACCACCCGCGCCACCGACCAGCAACGCGACCGGCACCTGCCAGGCCCCCCATCGCGGCTCCAGCTGGCGCATGGCCGTAGCCACCACGGCAGACAGCGCCGCGGCCGTCAGGGCCGCTACGACGAGCAGCAGCCCCTCGCGGGTGCGGGCAAGAGGGACGAAGAAGGCGGAGCACGTGAACAGCGAGAGCGCGAAGAGCACCGAGCTCACGGACTCGGCTACCCGTGGGCGGCCGTCGCGCCGCAACAGCTGGTGCAGCAAGGCCGACATCATCGCGATCGCCAGCGCCCCGGGCAGCCAGGCCAGCGCCACCGACCCGGCCGGCAGGGAGACGCTGGCCAGGATGGCCAGGCCACCGAGAAGCAGCACCCCGGCCGTCCCCCGCGGCGTAGGCAGCCCCAGGGTCCCCGCCCAGCCCCAGGCGAGGACCACCAGCAGCACCGCGAGAGCGACGCTGACCAGAGCGCCGCCGGCCACCGCGGTCAGGCCGAGGAACGCCGCGGTTCCGATGACGGTACCGGTCACCGACAGCGTCGAGGTCTCCACCTCCACGCTGTCGGTGACCGGGTCCACGCCGCCCAGTATGGCGGGTCCGGCTCGGCGGGAGCCGGATCCTGATCGCTCGGAAACGTCCAGCACTATCCTCGTCACTGTGGCGGAGATGGTCTTGCTCACCCCCGGGAGCGCCCAGGGCGCCATCCTGCGTGTGCTTCCGGCTCTGGACCTCCTGCCTCACCGCGTCCGCGTCGAGGCGCTGGACGCCGCCGCGCTCCTGCACGGTCCTGAGCCGGAGGTGGTCCTGGTCGACGCCATCGCCGACATGTCGGCGGCTCGGTCGACGCTACGGACCATCCACACCATGGGCAGCTGGAACGCCGTCATCGGCGTCTTCGTCGAGGCCGGGCTCTCGGTCGTCGACGACCAGTGGCCGGTCAGCGACATCCTGCTGTCCACCTCCGGGCCCGCCGAGGTGGAGGCCCGGCTCCGGCTGATGCGCCAGCGCCTGGGCCTCTCGGCGCCCCCCGACGCGGGCCCCGGCCCGATCAGGATCGCCGACGTCGTGGTGGACGAGTCGAGCTGGACCGTGCGCGCCGGCGGCCTCCCCCTGGACCTGACCTTCAAGGAGTTCGAGCTGCTGAAGTACCTCGTGCAGCACCCTGGCCGCGTGGTGACCCGGGAGCAGCTGCTGCAGGAGGTCTGGGGGATGGACTACTACGGCGGGACCCGCACGGTCGACGTGCACATCCGCCGGCTACGGGCCAAGCTCGGCCCGGAGCGCGAGTCTCTGATCGGCACCATCCGTAACGTGGGGTACCGCTTCGCCGGCGTGCGCAGCGTCGACACCGTGGAGTAGCCACCGTCGACCGGGCCGTGCCGCCCTGCGGGCGCGGCGACCTGCCAGAGTAAGCCCATGGATGTCACCTCGCTCGACGCCCTCCCCCCGGCCCGGTCCGCCGACGTCTTGGCGCTCGCGGTGCGGGCGACCACGGCCGACGGGGTCAAGCCCCTGTCCGAGCAGACGGTGCTGGACGTGCGACGGCTCCCCAGCGAAGGGGCCGCCTCGACGCCCTCCACGCACCTGCTGGTCTTCGACGCGCCGGGCGAGATCCACGCCCGGATCCGGGGGTACGCCCACGTCGAGCACGCGGTCGGGGCGGAGCCGGCCGGCTTCGAGCTGGTGGTCCACCCGGACCACCGCCGAGGCGGCGTCGGCACCGCGCTGCTGCGCCACGTCCTGAGCCGGTGGCCGCAGGCCCGGGGCTGGGCCCACGGCAGCACCGAGGCGGCGCAGGCCCTGGCCGCTCAGGAGGGCCTGCAGGTGGTGCGCGAGATGTGGCAGATGTCTCGCCCCCTCAGCCACGGGGGCGGGGACGCGCTGCCGGCCCCGGAGCTGCCGGAGGGCTTCTCGGTGCGCAGCTTCATCGTCGGCCAGGACGAGCAGGCGTGGCTGGACGTCAACGCCGCGGCCTTCGCCGACCATCCAGAACAGGGCCGCACCACGCTGGAGGACCTCGGGGACCGGATGGGTGAGACCTGGTTCGACCCGCACGGCTTTCTGCTTCTGGAGGACCACCAGGCCGAGCCCGAGCCGCGGCTGGCCGCGTTTCACTGGACCAAGGTCGAGCCGGCCACGCCCGGCTCCAGTCGCGCCGCGGCCGGCGAGGTCTACGTGGTCGGGGTGCACCCGGACTACCAGGGCCGGGGCCTGGGCACGCTGACCACCCTGCTCGGGCTGCGGCACCTCGACGCGTGCGGCCTGCCCGAGGTGACGCTCTACGTGGAGGGCGACAACGCTCCCGCCATCGCCAGCTACCGACGGTGGGGGTTCGAGCGCAGCGGGGTAGACGTGATGTACGCGGCTGCGAACGAGGCCTGAAGACCTGCCCTCCCCCCGGGCTCAGTGGCTACAGTAACCGGATGAGCACCGCCGACGTCCACGACGCCGCGTCCGAGACACCGCCCCAGACCGAGCCTGCGCCGGCCGCCGGCATGGACCAGCGCGAGGTTCCTGAGGTGGTCGAGTCGAACAGCGTCGTACCGCTGCCGCGCATCCGGCCGCAGCGCCCCCGGGGGGCCAACGGACGCTTCGTCCGCCTGGAGCCGGAGGAGGACACCGGCAGCGGACCGGACGACCTGCCCGAGGGGCGCTTCCTGGACCGCGAGGTCTCGTGGCTGCAGTTCAACGAGCGGGTGCTGCAGCTGGCCGCCGACCCTGAGCTGCCGCTGCTGGAGCGCGCCCGCTTCCTGGCCATCTTCGCGGGCAACCTCGACGAGTTCTTCATGGTCCGGGTGGCGGGCCTGAAGCGCCGGATCGCCACCGGCATCGCCAGTCGCTCGGCCTCGGGCCTGGAGCCGCGGGAGGTGTTGGAGGAGATCTCGATCGGCGCGCACAGTCTGATGGAGCAGCACGCCGAGGTGTTCGCCCGGACCGTGGGCCCGGCCCTGGACGAGGTGGGCATCACCCTCGTGCCCTGGGTCGAGCTCACGCAGCAGGAGCAGGCCGACCTGGCGGAGATGTTCCGCAGCACCGTCTACCCCGTGCTGACCCCGCTCGGCGTCGACCCGGCGCACCCCTTCCCGCACGTGTCCGGGCTCTCGCTGAACCTGGCCGTCGTCCTGACCAACCCCCGCACCGACGGAGAGCACTTCGCCCGGGTGAAGGTCCCGCCGCTGCTTCCGCGCTTCATCCGGTTGACCACGGATGACGACGACCTCTACCGCGACCGCTTCGTGCTCATCGAGCAGGTCATCGCCGCCCACCTCGACCAGCTGTTCCCGGGCATGACCGTGCAGGAGACGTTCACCTTCCGGGTGACCCGCAACGAGGACGTCGAGGTCGAGGAGGACGACGCGGAGAACCTGCTCACGGCGCTGGAGCGCGAGCTGACCCGCCGTCGGTTCGGCCCCCCGGTGCGCCTGGAGATCGAGGAGGACATGGACGACCACGTCCGTGAGCTGCTCGTCCGCGAGCTGGGGGTGCAGACGGGTGAGGTCTACCGGCTGCCTTCGCCGCTCGACCTCACCGCGCTGCATACTCTCGCCGACCTGGACCGCACCGAGCTGCGCTACCCCGCGTTCGTGCCCAAGACGCACCCCCAGCTGGCCCCGGTCGAGCGCTCCAGCCCCGGCGACGTGCTCGGGGCCATGCGACAGCGCGACATCCTGCTGCACCACCCCTACGACTCGTTCTCGACCTCGGTGCAGGCCTTCATCGGGCAGGCGGCCGCAGACCCGGCGGTCCTGGCGATCAAGCAGACGCTCTACCGCACCAGCGGCGACAGCCCGATCATCGACGCCCTGATCGAGGCCGCTGCCGCCGGCAAGCAGGTCCTCGCGGTGGTCGAGATCAAGGCCCGCTTCGACG
>Ga0102946_1000224_pt1 | contig 20045 bp, 16 predicted proteins | sample SalPon2A_A_D1_MG_FD_78209 | JGI IMG/M metagenome (GOLD analysis project Ga0102946, IMG submission 78209) | Soil microbial communities from South San Francisco under conditions of wetland restoration - Salt Pond MetaG R2A_A_D1_MG | ecosystem: Environmental > Terrestrial > Soil > Wetlands | place... | reverse complement strand
CTTGAAGTGGCGTTGGCATACTTGTCTGATATGAGCGACGTGATGGGCGAGGAACGACTGCCATTGTCGGGAACGGCTGCCGGTGTTTACGAAATCGTCACGCGGGATGAACCGCTCGAAGAAGATCAGGGTGGGTAACCCGCATATTGCACCAGTCCGCTGCTGCGACAGTTCACAGGCGCTGCCGCGCTGCTTCGGTTACCATGTGATGGCGTGGTAATGAGTGTCCCGGCGGGATACCCAACAGGACGGTATCCGGCTGATGCAAGACTCTCTCAAAATCATTCCCGACCAGGATAACGGCCCCGGGCTACGTGAATTCATAGCGCTCATGGCGTTTTCAATGTCGCTGGTGGCGCTGAGCATCGACGCCATGCTGCCGGCGTTTCCGGACATGGCCCGGGACCTGCAAATCGCCAGTGCAAACGATGTCCAGTTGGTTATTTCCCTGTTATTTATAGGCTTGGCGATCGGTCAGTTGTTCTACGGTCCCGTTTCGGATTCGGTAGGCCGCAAGCCGACTATCTATTTAGGTTTTTTTCTTTTCATTCTCGGCTCTTTTATTTCCATGATCGCGTCGAGTTTTGTTTTGATGTTGATCGGGCGATTTCTGCAAGGCCTTGGGGCAGCGGGTCCGCGAACCATCGCCGTGGCCCTGATTCGCGACCGGTTTCACGGGTCCGCCATGGCGCGCGTGGTGTCGTTGATTATGACCGTGTTCATCCTGATGCCGATCCTCGCGCCCGCCCTGGGTCAGGTCATCCTGTTCTTTTCGCATTGGCGCACCATTTTCGCCGTACTGGTTTTCCTGGCGCTGGTCACCATGACCTGGCTCGCCATCCGCCAGCCGGAAACGCTGCGGCCGGAATATCGCAAGCCCTTTACGGTTAGCGGAATCACCGCCGGTTTTCGGGTTGTGCTGGGTAATGGCAGCGTCATGGCCTATACGCTGGTCACTGGTTGCATTTCAGGCGCATTTTTCGGTTATCTGAATGTCTGTCAGCAGATTTTCCAGGTGCAGTACGGCTTGGGCGCGCGGTTCCCGCTCTTTTTCGCGCTGCTGGCGTTTTCAGTCGGCGTGGCCTCCCTTCTCAACAGCAAATTGGTGATGCGATTCGGGATGCATCGGCTGGCCAACTGGGCCCTGCGCGCCATGACGGCGGTATCGGCGCTGTTCCTGTTGCTGGTGTGGTTCAACCAGGGACATCCGCCGTTGTGGTTGTTCATGAACCTTTGCCTGACCCTGTTTTTCTGCATTGGCATCCTGTTCGGTAACCTGAATTCCATCGCGATGGAACCGCTGGGGCACGTTGCGGGCACCGGGGCAGCGGTCATTGGTTCCATCGGAACGCTGGTCGCCGTTGCACTGGGTTATCTGATCGGTTCTTTCTACAATGGCACGCTTTACCCGATGGCGATCGGATTTGTCATTCTCGGCGCCACCAGCATTGCACTGACCATCACACCCGAATCTCGCCGGGCGGCCGAGCGCCGGGCATAGCAACAGGGTCGGGGATGGTTTTGCAAATCATGTCCGATCCTGCAACGTGGCTGGGTAGATCACGATCAGCAAGGAAAGTACCAGTCCGGCAACCGCCGCCCAGGTGATCAGGGAATAGTTGTTCTCGCCGAGCAGGGCGGCGGCGATAGCTGGGCCGGATGCCAGTCCCATTTTCGAAGCAAAACCACCCATTGCGGCCATCTGGCCGGTGGCGTCGAAGCGCGAGGTCAAACCCAGCAAGTAGGAAATGGTATACGCCCAGGTGATGCCGATCAGGCAATTGGCGGTAATCCAGACCCAGCCAATATCGCTGTGCAGAAAGGCCCAGGTGCCGACGATCGTGACCAGCATGCCCCCCAGCAGCACTTTGAGATAGCCGAAACGATCGGAGATGAGCACCACCAGTCCCGCGCCGACCAGCCCCAGCCAGGCGGCCACGCCGAGCGTAGTGGTGACGATGGCTCCGTGCTGGCCAAAGAATTCGCCCAGCCCAATGATATAGGCATACAGGGCATTGTTGGCCGCCTGGAACAGGAAAATGGCGAACAGGGTCAATACCAATGGAACGACTTTCAGTTTACCCATGGCCAGTTTCCGTTCCGCCAGGGCGACTTCATCCACCTGGTAGGCCGGTAGGAAAGGCAGCATCAACAGCGTCACAGTGCTGAAAGCGATCAGGGCCAGGAAGAGGGCTTTTGTTCCGAAAATGTCGACCAGTCCGGGCAGCATCATGACGCCCAATCCACCCAGGCCAAACTGCACAAACAGCAGGACGCCGAAAGTCCGGTCCGGTTGCACGGTGCGTGCGATGACCGAAAACCCGGTTCCCACCAGCATGCCACCCACAAATCCGTCCAGGAACCGCAAACCGATCATCGTGGTGGCGTGGGTGACGTAAATTGAAACGGTATCGATCGCAATCAGGCCAAACAGGAACAGCAAGGCCATCAATTGCCAGTTCAGGCGGCGGATGAGGAACACGATCAGCAAAGCCCCCAGCGCAGCGCCATACAGGTTGGCCGAAGCCACGGAGCCGGCCTGCTGATTGGAAAAGCCGAGCGCGGTAATCAGGCCATTGACCAGTGCGGGGAGGATGTTGACATAGAACAAGCCGGCGGTCGAAAGAAATGCCAGGAATAGCCGGGCAATCATGCTATTTGGAGAAACCTTTGGAAAGTTATTGAAAAGTAGCATTATTATTCCTCATTATGCGCTAACCATTGACAGTGATCCGGCCACGAATTCATCCGCGGGTTTCAATGCCATGTTCTCGCAGTTTTCCTTCGAACGGCGCCAGCTGCCGGGCGTATTTCCGCCACAATCCAACGGAACTGGAATAAATGGGCTGTCGAACCTGCGCGGCACTGGCGGTAGCGGCGGGGCCGGCATGACGATGGAATTGAAGGCATTCATCTTCCCAGGGCAGTTCCAGGTAGTCGAGTATTCGGCGGGTTTCGTGCTCCTGGTTGGCGACCAGGTTTTCATAGTCCAGGTCGAGAAACGAACCGGGAATGGCGTTGTGCCAGTGGTCCATCAGTTTGCGGTAGGCGATGAAATAGCGGCCGACGTCCTGCAGGCTGTACGAAAAGGGATAGCCGGCCCGGAACAGGGTTTTATACATGGCGTAACAACTGTCCATCGGGTTGCGTCGCAGGTGAATGATGCGGGCGCCCGGCATGGCCAGGTGAATCAGGCCGATATAGAGAAAATTCAGCGGTGTTTTGTCCACCCATCGCGCTGACGTACTGCCGAATCCGGCCACGCTGGACAGGTACCGCTCGCGCACCGCCACATGATCCACGGAGGTGGATTTGCGAATCAGCTCGGTTTTGCTGATCTGACCGCTACTGCCGAGTTCAAGCATCAGGTTGATCGCGAGCATGTTGTGCTCGCCCAGGCTGGTGACCTGGCTATGTGAGCTGACGATGCGGTCGACCAGCGTGGTTCCGCTTCGCGGCAATCCCAGGATGAAAATGGGTTGCTCCGCTGGAGTCTGACCCTTTCTGCTTTGCAACACATCGCCGCTGAATGTTTCCGCAATCAGGGTCATGGCATCGGCATCGTCCTGCACGTCGTACTGGAGATTTTGACGCCGCCGCACCGCGCCTTCCTGCAGAAAGGTAAAGGATTCATCGTGGTGGCCCAGGTCCTCCAGTTCCCTGGCCAACGCGAAACACACCGGGATCTGGCCCGGATCGGTTTCCGCCAGGCAGGACTTGACGAATTTCAATTCGCCGACGTGATTGTTCTCCGCCGTTTGCCTTCTCAAGGCCGAGCGGTTGAGCCAGGCGCCATAATCATCCGGCCGCAGCCGGATCGTTTCGGTGAACAGACGCTCAGCTTCTTCCAGTTCGCCCAGGGCCGTTTTCGATGTTGCGAGATTGTACAGGTAGTGGGGGTTGGCGGGTTGCAGCCGAACCGAGCGCTCAAAGCACCGGCTGGCTCGCTCGTGCTGACCGCACTTGACGTACAGTTCGGCTATTTCCTGCAACAGGCGATGGTCGTTACCGGCCTGTTGTTCCAAGGCAGCCAGTCTGGCAATGGCATCCCGGACGTTCCCATCCAGAAGGAATTGCCTGGCAAGTTGCGGGTCTAGCCCGGCATTGAGGTCGGTAGTCACTGCAGACATTCTACTTGAATCGGGCCCGATCGAAACGGATTCTGACCACAACCCGGGCCAGGCGCGGCAAGCCGGGCATCGCGTTCGCGATGCCCGGTTTCATCCTCAAAAGTCGAAGCTGACGGTCACGCCAATCGTGCGTGGCCGGGTCACGATGCTCTTGGCTCCGTTGCCGTAGTAGTTTTGCTCGGGGGAGGTGCCCATGTACTCTTCCTTGTACACGCCCACCACGCCCAACTCGTTGAAGATGTTTTTCACGAACAGGCCAACGGTCCACTCACCGATGATCACGCTGCTGTTGAGATCCCAGATACTGAAGCTGTCCAGGGTCTGGGCAAAGCGTGCGCTGGTGCTGATGGCATTTTCCGAGTCGGATTGGTAATAGGCGCTGAGACGGTTGATCCACTGCCAGCCATTGCTCATGTCCTGGATGTTTTCGATCATGGCGTTGATCGTATGTTCCGACAATCCGGGCAGTTTCTGACCTTCAGGCGCGACGATGTAAATATCATCCGCCGACCACATGTCGGCGTCCAGTTCACCCTTGGTGTATGCGTAACCCGCGTTGAAATGCCAGTTATCGCCAAAGTACTTGTCGTATTCGATTTCAACACCCTGCGTATGGGCGTCGCTGCCATTCTGGGCCGCGTAGAAGCCCCAGTAAGTGGTGGCCGTGTTCAGCTGGATGTCTTCCCAATCGACGTAAAACAGGGATACGTTGTAGAAACTGCTGTTGCCGGTACCCTTGATGCCAATTTCATAGTTGTTGGTAAAGTCCGGTGCATAGTGCAGCCAGGCGGGACTCTCGGCAAAAACACCGGTTAACGGAACGGCATTGGTTCCGCCGCGGCGATAGCCCTGTGAAAATGTCGTATACAGCATATTGGTTTCATTGAAGTCCCAGGACGCATTGAGCTTGAACAGCGTGTCAGAGTCGCTGTCTTCAAAATACGCCTCGTCGTTGACCGAGAACGTGTCGTACAGGCCAACACCCATGAAGGTGTTGTTCTTGTACTTCTGATCAAACCAGCGCAGTCCACCGGTCAAATGGAAGGCGTCGGTCACGTTCCAGGTCAGTTCGCCGAACAGGGCGGTGTCCTTGAAGTTCTCTTCCCGGTTATAGCGGAAATCATCGTCGCCAACGGCGCAGCAATCCCAGGCGGCCCACGCCCAGTTGTAGAAATTTCGCAGGTAGTTGACCTGGGTGGAACGCGCATCCTGGTCGCGATAAAACGCGCCGACGATCCACTGGACCGCGCTGTCGTTATTTGAAACCAGGCGCAGTTCCTGGATGAAGGCTTCATCCGAATAATCCCGTTCTGCCGAATGCATGGGGCGCGGATAGTTGCCGTAGTAATCTGCCAGCCAGCCGTTCTGGGCTGAAAAACCGGTGTTTTCACTGATACTGTCACCGGTTTGATCATAGCCCGAGGTACTGCTGGTGAGCGTGGCAAAGCCGAAGTCGTAGTTCATTTCCAGCGACCACATGTCGAGCTTGCGAGAGGAAGGTTCACGCTGCACCGATCCGGTCTGGTAGCGTTCATAGGGATCACCCCAGCCGTCGGTTCCCTGGGTCGGCATCGCGCGTCCGCCCACTTCATCTTTCTGGTAAGCGTAGGTGAAGTTGGCCTCGAATTGGTCGTTGGGCTCCCACTTCAGGGCGGCCCGGACGTACGTCATCTCGACCGTGTCGACATCCTTGATGTACTCGTATTGAGCCGTTTCCGCCAGGATACCGTCCGGGGCGACCGGGTAGCCGTTGTTGTCGAGTGCGTAGGCATTGGGCAGATCGTACACGCCGTCATAGTCGATATAGCCGGCCACGAGGCGGGCGGCGAACGTTTCACCCATCGGGATGTTCAGCACCACGTCGGCATCCCAGTTGTAGCCTGAGGAGCCCTTGGTGCCACTGAACGATCCTTCGGCTGTTCCCTCGAATTCACCCAGAACCGGCCGGCGGGTCAGGTAGCGAACGGTGCCGCCCAGCGAACCCGATCCGTACAGGGTGCCTTGCGGGCCGCGCAGCACTTCCACGCGTTCGAGATCCTTCAGCACCATGTTGGCGTAGAGGGGCGTATCGTTGATGTAGGTTGAAACCGGTGGTACTGCAGACAGGGCCACGTCAACGTTGATGTTGCTGTCCACCGCCAGTCCGCGAATACGAATGGTGTTGACGTTACCGGCATTGCGGGCGCCGAAATCGATCACGTTGGCGCCGGGCACCCCACGGAGCAATTCGCCCGTGGTCATGATTTTGCCTCTCTCGATAAACTCGCCGCTGACCGCCGAGATGTTGTACGGCACTTCGACGATGGTCGAGTCACGGCGGGTTGCCGTGACCACAATCTCTTCCATCAGGAGATTGTCTTCGCCGCCTTGTTCCTGGGCCAGGGCAGCCTGGCCGGAGGCCAGCAGACCGGCTGTGATGGCGGCCGACAGGGCGTTCCTGGTGATTCGTGTGCTTGTATTCATGCTTCCTCTCCCATGCTTTAATGATGTCGCTTTTGATTGGGCTGTGCGGTTGCAAACAGTCTCTGGAAATCCCACATATTCCCACGCCAACCCTAACCACAATGGTGTCTGTTCAGTAGAGCCAGTTTCCGATTCGTGTTGAGTCCAGTTCGCGGGGACGGGCGCAGTTCATTCCAGTGGTTCCTTTTCCGGAATGGCGAGAACACCCAGGTCTCCGAAGCCTCCGGTATGATCCATCGCATTTCGATATTGCGGAAAATCGACCGGGTGATTGCGAAAGCTTTTGAGGGTCTGTGTCAGACCGAATGATCCCCGTTCACGAACGCGACGGACGCGATCGAAATCAATTTCCACGGTGATGATTTCGCGCGATGAACTGGCCTGGTGAATCACGACGCCGTCCGGGCCCACGAACACGCTGCGGCCAAATCCCATTTTTCCAGCCGAGTTGACGTTCAGGAAATAGAGCTGATTGGTGACCGCGTTGGACTGGGCCATGGCCAGCTCAACATTCCGGTCGACCGTGTTGGTCAGGGTAGGGCAGATGACGGCTTCGGCGCCCATCCAGGCCAGCGCGCGGGTCATCTCCGGGAACCACATGTCATAACAGATGATGACGCCCAGTTTTCCGATGCCCGGAATTTCAAACACGACAAATTGATCGCCGGCGGAAACGCCTTTTTCAAACGGACAGAACGGGTACTGCTTGCGGTACCGGACTACGACCTCGCCAGCCGGATTGATCACCGGCGCCGTGTTGTAGACCTTATCCCCAGAGCGTTCGAAAATACTGCCGGGAATCAGCCAGATTTGGTGTTCACTTGCCAGGCTTCGAAAGCAGTTTTCAACCTCGCCGGGCAAGCCGACGGCCAGTTCCGGATTCGGACCGTAGGTACAGAGTTCCGGCAGAACCACCATCTGAACAAAAGGAAACCGCCGCAGAACGGCGCGGATTTCGTTCTCGATCAGGGACAGGTTGTCCTCGATGTCCAGTTCCAGTTGCAAGGCAGCGATCGAAAGATGAGCCATGCGCTTCTCCCATTGGTTGTGCCGTGACGCCATGCCACGAAATGCCCCAGCAGGTTAGCTGCTGTGGAGGGAGTCGCATAGGACCAGTTATTACCCGGTGACTGGACCAGATGCCTGCGAAGCCGAATTCAGCCCTGGTTAAGGTGAATGATGGCGGAGTCGATTTGCCGTTTTTCCGTGTTGTAGAATTTCAGGCGCTGGCCGTCCAGGCTGATGTAATAACGGCTCGGTTCTCCGTAAGCCCATTGGTTCCAGCGTCGGCACCACAGATCGCCCTCCACCCACCATTCACCCTGATCCACATCTTCGTTGGCGTGCCCGGCTCGTCCGGAAAGAGTGCCATCGCGATGCAATTCGATGGTCGTGGGGTCGCCGTAAACAGTCTTGTAAATCCACGTGGAGTCACTCATTACCTCGCGCAACTGCTCACCACGAAGCAGGTTAGGGTCGTCCTCATCAAGGAAATCCGCCTCACCGCTGGTCATTTCCCACATCAATTCGCGCAGGCGCTCAACACCGTCCCGAATCTGTTTTGCGGGAATACTGGTGACGCCCATTCGGAACGAGTTCTTGGCTTTGGACCGGTCGGCATAGTAATGCGTATCGGGCTCGATCAAAATGCCGCGCTTGGCGGCTTCGCGGGTCAGGTTTTCTGCATCGATGTGCTCCGGGCACAGTACCCAGAACACCGTCCCACCCTGAATGGGCAAGGTGAGGAACACCGGCCGGTAGTGATTCAGTGCATCGCGCAGCGCCGACCAACGCTGATTCATCTCCTGGTTCAACCGCGACATAAAAGCGTCGTAATGGCCGAGGGAGAGAAAATAGGCCGCGGTCCTCTGGTTGATCAGTGAGGGGCGCCCGATCATCAGCTGGCGCAATTTTCTCGCTTCGCGAATCAACTCCGGCGCCGCCACGATGAACCCGATGCGCAGGCCCGGCGCAAGCACCTTCGGCAGGGCAGAGACATAGATGACCCGGTTCTCGGTATCCATGCTGCGCAACGCCGGATGCGGTTGGCCCAGGAAATTGCTCTCGTGCTGAAAATCATCTTCGATGATTAACTGGTCAAACTCCTTGGCCTTCTTCAGCAGCGCCTGACGGCGCTGAGTGGCCATCGTGACGGCCGTCGGGATGTGATGGCTGGGGGTGACGTAAATCAACTGGCCCGGGTCCAGCCGGGTGTTGATGATCATGCCGTTTTCATCGACGGGCTGATGCACAATCTGCGCCTTGCGTTGTTCCAGTAATTGCCTCATGCGTGGATTGCCCGGTTCTTCGACGACCACCGTGGTCTCATGATCCGTCAACAGCTGCGTCAGGACGTAGAGCGCATTTTGTTCTCCCAGCGTGATGAGAATCTCATCCGCTGAAGCATTGATGCCGCGTCGCGGCAGCATTTTGGTGCGGATCTGTTCGATCAGCGCCGGATCATCGGCATCACCCTCGGTGACGGAACCTTCATTGATGATCCGGGACCCGAGAGCCATTCGGCTGGCTTCGCGCCACTGTGCCGTGGGGTAGAGCGAAGAATCAAAGTAGCCGTCAATAAACGGATAGGGGTGTTGTTGCCAATCGCTCGGCCACTGGAACTGCGGCTTGGCACTGGTTTCCGTACGAATGCGCTCGCGCCAGCGTGAATCGAGCTCGAACTCGGTTGCCGAAGGCCCCTGGAAGCCGACACGGCCCTGCAGGATGTTGTCGTTGACGTAGATGCCGCTGCGTTCGCGGCTCTGAAGAAAACCTTCTTCGATTAATTGCTCATAGGCCAGCACCACCGTATTGCGGGCGACCCCAAGTTGTTCGGCCAGTTTTCGTGAAGAAGGCAGGCGGCAACCGCGTGGAAACGTACCATTGAGGATGGAGTCAACCAGCTTCTGCCGGATCTGGCTTTGCAAATTCAGCGGGCTGTCCGGATCAAGGTAGATGAGGGTTTCGTTCATTTTAACCCCGCTTCATGATCCTGCCCTTCTGGCGCTCCCAGTCGCGGTCTTTTACTGTTTTTCGCTTGTCGTGCTGCTGCTTTCCCTTGGCCATGCCGATCTCGACCTTGACCTTCCCGTGCGACCAGTACATCGCGGTGGGTACAACGGTGTAGCCCTTGCGGTCGACGGCCGCGACCAACATGTCAATTTGCCTGCGATGCAGCAACAACTTGCGCGTACGCACCTTGTCCGGCGTGATGTGGGTGGATACGGTTGTCAACGGATTGATCTGGCAACCGAACAGGAATGCTTCGTTGTCTTTCAGCAGCACGTAACTGTCCGCGAACTGGACCCGACCTTCGCGCAAAGCCTTGACTTCCCAACCCTCGAGCGAAATACCGGCTTCCAACCGGTCTTCAATGTGATATTCAAAGCGGGCGCGCTTGTTCAGCGCAATTGTTTTCGTGCCGCCTGGCGTTTTTTCATTCATATGTGTACTCAATAAGGAATATCGTCCGCTGCTGCGCTGATGCTATTCTACGTTCTGCACCGTGGCTCATGCTATGCTTGCCCGCCTCAGAACAGCCCGAATTCATTTTCCACATGGAAATCAAGCGAACTGCACTGATCCTTCACTCCGCCATGGACATGTTCCGCCTGGTCCAGGACGTGCCATCCTACCCTCAATTCCTTTCGTGGTGCGTGAGTTCCGAAGTTCATGAGCAGACGTCCGGAGAACAACTGGCCAGCCTGGGTGTGCGAATTGGCGGCGTTGAACACACGTTTACCACCCGCAACCGGTTTGTGCCCGGCGAGCAGTTGACCCTGTCGCTGGTCGATGGCCCGTTCAGTCACCTGTCTGGTGAGTGGCGGTTCAAGGCGCTTGGCGAGCAGGGCAGCAAAGTGACGCTGTCACTGAGTTTCGACTTTTCCAGTTCCCTGCTTTCTTCCGCGTTTCGCAGTGGCTTCGCGCGGGTGGCGGACCGGTTGGTCAGCGATTTCGGCAAGCGGGCGGACCAGGTTTATGGCAGCTGAAACGACGTCCCCGGCTATTCTGATCGAAGTGGCGCACGCCAGACCTGAAAAGCAGGTGTTACGGCCTTTGTTGGTGAGCCCCGGAACGACCCTGATCGAAGCGATCGATCAGTCAGGTATACGAGACGAGTTTCCTGGATTACAGGTTACGGCCGACACCGTAGGGATATTCAGCCGCAAAGTCGGGCTGGACTACGTGCTGAAGGCCGGCGACCGGGTTGAAATCTACCGGCAGCTGATTGCGGATCCCAAGGAAATTCGCCGCGAACGGGCTAAAAAAGCCGGTTCCTAACCGTCAATATCAGGCCCCAACGGCTGGTCTTCAGGCGTCTGGTCAAGTACATCGAAATCTTCTTCGTATTCCCGGTCCTCGGAACTGCGGGGTTCCAGCGCCTTGATGTCGGGGCCGGGTTTCAAAATTTCTTCCTCGGCCGAATCTACCGACTGTTTCTGCGGGTCGGATGAGGAAGCCGGCTTCTTGACGAAAGAGGCAACTTCATCGGAACCGCCTTTGTCCGAGTCTTCCACCAGGGCGAATGCTGCTTCGTCGCGCCCGATAATTTCAGTCAGCAGGTCGTCCTCAAATCGCAGTGTGACAGTGCGCTGGACCGGATCGCCGCCGCGGCGGCTAAAGGTCTGTACATAGTCCCAACGATCTTTCTGGAAGGGGTCCATGATGGACGGCGTGCCCAGCACGAACAACACCTGCCGACGGTTCATGCCCTCGTAGAGTTCATCGAGGTCGTCCTGTTCAATGGCATTTCCCTGCTGGATGTTCTGTTTGTAGATCAGGCCGCAACCAGAGGCGGCAAACAGCATAAAAACAGTGCAAAATAGTAAACGAATTATCATTCCTGGCCTGGTTCGGATCTTTCGCGCAGTGCGGAGTGCGTGAATGATACAATAACGCAGCTTGCATGTGTCAGTCGCATGCAAAATTTGTCAGGATTGGTGAGACTCAGTTGGCGGATGCCGCACGGCATCGGAAACTGAAAAGAGAGAGATGCAAGTGGAACCAAACAATCTGAAAGAGGCTGGACTCAAAGTTACCCATCCCCGCAAACGGATACTCGACATACTCGAGACCCAGCGTAACAAACATCTGACGGCCGACGACATCTACCGTTGCCTGATCGAAGCCAAGGAAGACATCGGCCTGGCCACCGTTTACCGTGTCCTCAATCAGTTCGAATCCGCCGGCCTCGTGGAAAAGCACAATTTCGAAAGCGGGCAAGCCTACTACGAACTCGATTCCGGCGAACATCACGATCACATGGTCTGCGTGGAAACCGGCAAAGTCATCGAGTTCGTGAGCGCCGAAATCGAAGCAGCCCAGAAAAAAATAGCTGCCGACCACGGCTACGAGATCGAAGATCACAGCCTGGTGATCTACGTGCGTCCCAAATCCAAACCTTGAGGCTTCTTTAGAATAATTATCCGCAGAGGACGCAAAAGACGCGGAAAGCGCAGAATGGTATTGGGTGTGTGAGGTCCAAAGCGACCCGCTCAATAGTGCTTGTAGGAGCGTGCCTTGCGCGCGAATTCTTCCAAACGTGAAAAAAAATCGCGCGCAAGGCACGCTCCTACAATTTCCGGACTCACGCAGAGACTTTCCGACCAGCACGCATCAACAGACAAAGTGGCACGTCCAAACAAAATCACAAACCCACCCTCAGCGTCTTCTGCGTCCTCTGCGGATAAACTTTTTAAAGCTCAGTGCCGGGTGCCAGCAGTGGCAAGGAGTTCGCTGGCATGGGCGCGGGACTGGTCGGAGATTCGGCCGCCGAGCATGCGGGCGATTTCGTCTACCCGGGCGGGTTCGTCCAATAGGGTGGTTGCGACGCGGGTTGAACCCGCTTCACTTGATTTCAATACCCGGATCTGCTGATCGGCGCAGACGGCGACCTGGGCGAGGTGGGTCACGCACAGGGCCTGGCCGTTGACGGACAGGCTGCGCAGCAGGGCGCCGACTGCATTGGCGGTGTCTCCACCGATGCCTGCGTCGACTTCGTCGAATACCTGGGTGTGAGCGGGTTCCTGTGCCTTGGATGCGACCTTGATCGCCAGGCTGATGCGGGACAGTTCGCCGCCGGAGGCCACTTTTCGCAGGGGGCCGGGCGGTATGCCGGGGTTGGCGCTGACTTTCAGTTCGAGGCTGTCCGTCCCAATCGCCCGCGGCCGGGTATCATCATCGGCAGTCACCACGAATTCGAAGCAGCCACCTTCCATACCCAGCTGCTGCATTAAACCGGTTACCGATGAAGCCAGTTCCTGTGCCCGGGTCACTCGTGCTTCGTGCAGGCGGCGCGCTGCTTCGTGGTAGGTGATCAATTCGCGGTCGAGCTCTTTTTCGATGCTGCGCAGCCGATGATCCAGCGTCGCGGCCCGGTCCAGACGATCCTGGATTTCATCCAGCACAGTGGCCAGGTGTTCGGGGTCGGTACGGTGTTTTCGAGCCAGATCGTGCTGAATGCCCAGCCTGCGTTCGACTTCGACCAGGCGTTCCGGGCTGAGGTCCATCCGCGTACCTGCCTTGCTGATACTGCCGGCAGCCTCCTGGCAATTGATAATGGCTTCGCCGAGCAATTGCACGGCATCGGCAATATCGGCAGTTAGTGAAGCATGGTTTTGCAGAGAGTCCATTAACGTGTTCAGGCGATCAACGATCGTGCTTTCGCCGGAATCCAGCTCGGTTTCCGCAAACTCGAGCGCCTTGACGATCTCACTGCCTTTGGCCAACAAACGATGCTCGGCTTCCAGCTCGAGGAACTCCTCGGGTTGCAGCAGGGAACTCTGCAATTCGTCCGCCTGGTACTGGAGCAAATCGAGGTCTCCGGCATCCAACGGAGATTCGGACAGTAATTCCCGCTTTTCCCGTGACAGTCGATCCCATCGCTCAAAGCATTCCCCTACTTTCTGGAGCAGCGGTTCATGTGCGGCACCGCTGTCGAGCAAACGGAATTGTTCCTCCCGGTCGACCAGACGGATGTGCTCATTTTGGCCGTGAATTTCTATCAGCAGATCGCCCAGTTCAGACAACTGGGCCAGCGTCACCGCCGTGCCGTTGATCCAGGCTCGCGACCGGCTGTTGTCGCTCACAAGGCGTCTGACGAGGCAAAGAAGACCGTCATCCAGTTCGGCCTTTCGCAACCAGGCCAGGGCCCTGCTGCTTTCCTGTAGCTCAAACTCGGCACTCAATTCGGCCCGATCGGCACCTGACCGGATGCTGCTCGTATCGGCCCGGTTGCCCTTCAACAGGCCGAGCGCGTCGACCAGGATCGACTTGCCGGCACCCGTTTCCCCGGTAATTGCCGTGAAGCCGCCTTTGAATTCGAGATCCAGGGATTCCACGATGGTGAAATTTCGAATTTGAAGAAAACTGAGCATGGATTCGCTGCTGCGCTTGATTTTCCGGAATAGTGTACTGCATGACACCGCATGACGGGCAATTGTCATTGCAAGACTGATTGCTTGAATCGAACCCTTGTAACCCCATATTTTCGCCAGACTCGAATTTTGCCATGACACGCCGGGCGACCGGCCTCTTTCGGCCTGCAGGCCATGGAGATTGATAACGTGATAAGGAAAAAGCAGAACCCGTTCGAACAAGCTGTAGGAGCCGGTGTGCGGCAAGCCGCCGCAACCGACGCTGAAAGCCCCGATTCATCCGGCCCCGGAACCGAAGCAGTCACCGATGAAATTCAGCATGCTGAAGAAGAGTTGCAGCACGCAGGAGAAGAGCTTCAACAGGCTGAGGATGCCCTGTCGGCTGCGGAACAGGAAGTGGCGCGGCATCGTGACGCCATGCTCCGCATGCAGGCGGAAATGGACAACACGCGTAAGCGCCTGGTCAGGGATGCGGAAAAATCCCGCCGGTTTGCACTGGAGCGAATCATGAAGGACCTGCTGCAGGTGCTCGACACGATGGAGCGTGGGTTACAGACCGGCAAGGAATCGGCTACGGTTGAGTCCTTGCTGGAAGGCCAGGAACTGACGTTGAAAATGCTCACCAAGGTCTTGAATGACCACAGCCTGGAACTGGTGGATCCGGCCGGCGAACCCTTCAACCCCGAATTTCATGAGGCAGTCACGATGCTGCCTTCGCCCGATCACGAGGAGGGCACCGTGATGGAGGTGCTGCAGAAGGGGTACAAATTGCATGATCGGCTGGTTCGGCCGGCCATGGTCGTTGTTTCGAGTAAACCCTGATTTGCAACACCGTTCAGATGTGCCCGGCAATTGAAAACAGGGCGTCAAACCCCATCTCTGGGACATCAGCAGTTTTTATAATTATCTAGAATTTATTGGGAGATTTAGAAATGGGCAAGATTATTGGTATCGACCTGGGTACCACCAACTCCTGCGTAGCAGTGATGGAAGGTGGCGTACCCAAGATCATTGAAAATGCCGAAGGAGATCGCACCACGCCCTCGATTGTCGCCTTTACCAAGGATGACGAGGTGCTGGTCGGCCAGCCGGCGAAACGTCAGGCAGTGACCAACCCGGCGAACACGTTGTTTGCTGTGAAGCGCCTGATTGGCCGCAAGTTCAACGAGGAAGTGGTTCAGAAGGATCGCGACCTGGTTCCCTACAAGATCATCGAAGCCAAGAACGGTGATGCCTGGGTAGAAGCCGGGGGCAAAAAAATGGCGCCGCCGGAAGTATCGGCGCGTGTTCTGATGAAGATGAAGAAGACGGCTGAAGACTACCTGGGTGAAGAAGTCACCGAGGCGGTCATCACGGTGCCGGCTTACTTCAATGACTCGCAGCGCCAGGCTACCAAGGACGCCGGCCGGATTGCCGGCCTGACGGTCAAAAGGATCATCAACGAGCCGACCGCCGCGGCCCTGGCTTATGGCATGGACAAGAAGGGCGGTGAGCGAAAGATCGCTGTGTTCGACCTGGGTGGCGGCACGTTCGACATCTCGATCATCGAGATCGCCGACGTCGATGGTGAGCACCAGTTCGAAGTGCTGGCCACTAATGGCGACACCTTTCTTGGCGGTGAGGATTTCGACAAGCGCGTGATTGATTACCTTGTTGCGGAATTCAAGAAGGACCAGGGTTTTGATCTGCGTAACGATCCGCTCGCCCTGCAGCGTCTGAAAGAGGCCGCTGAGCGGGCCAAGATCGAACTGTCAGCCGGACAGCAGACCGAAGTAAACCTGCCGTACATCACGGCCGACGCCAGCGGGCCCAAGCACCTCAACATCAAGTTGACGCGCGCCAAGCTGGAATCCCTGGTCGATGACCTGGTTTCTCGTACCATCGGTCCCTGCCGCACCGCACTGGACGATGCCGGCCTCAAGATCAGTGACATCAATGAAGTGATCCTGGTCGGTGGCCAGACCCGTATGCCTAAAGTGCAGAAAGCAGTGGCGGAGTTCTTCAATCGCGAACCGCGCAAGGACGTCAATCCGGATGAAGCAGTGGCCGCAGGCGCATCCATCCAGGCTGGCGTATTGTCTGGCGATGTGAAAGATGTGCTGTTGCTGGACGTGACCCCTCTGTCGCTGGGTATCGAAACCCTGGGCGGCGTGATGACCAAGCTGATCGAAAAGAACACCACGATTCCGACCAAGGCGTCGCAAATCTTCTCGACGGCGGAAAATAACCAGACCGCGGTCACCGTGCACGTGTTGCAGGGTGAACGTGAAATGGCTTCCGCCAACAAGTCGCTGGCCCGTTTCGATCTGGCCGGCCTTGCCGCCGCACCGCGTGGCATGCCGCAGATCGAGGTGACTTTTGATATCGATGCCAACGGCATCATGCATGTGAGTGCGTTGGACAAGGCAACCGGTAAAGAGCAGAAGATCGAAATCAAGGCGGGTTCTGGCCTGAGTGATGAAGAGATCGACAAGATGGTGAAGGATGCCGAATTGCATGCCGAGGAAGACCGCCGGTTCCACGAACTGGTCACGGCTCGCAACAACGCAGACGCCATCGTTCATGCCACCCGTTCCAGCATCAAGGATCTCGGCGACAAGATTACGGACGACGAACGAAAGGACATCGAAACCGCGATCGAAGGGGTCGAGGAAGCCATGAAGGGGGACAACAAGGATGCGATCGACCAGGCGGTCGAGAAGCTATCCGAGGCCGGCCAGGTCATTTACCAGAAGGCTGCCGAACAGGCCCAGGCTGAAGGATCGTCTGAAAGCGCCCCGGGCGCGAGCGCCGAGGCTGCGGCCGACGACGTCGTCGATGCCGAGTTTGAAGAAGTAGACGACAACAAGAAAAGCAATTGATCAGACATTCTGATCCACTGGTTACGAACCCCGGCTCCGGCCGGGGTTTTCGTGTGAAGTGACCCAATATTCGGGCCAATTATGATGACCGGTGGCATCTGCGGTCCCGAATGAAAACAATCCAAAGGGCTTGAATTCATTTTTATATAGCCTCAAATCTGGTGCAGCAAGTACGGAATTCTCGAATGGCAAAACGTGACTACTACGAAGTTCTGGGCGTAGACAAATCAGCCGCTGAAGCGGATCTGAAAAAAGCTTACCGTCGCCTGGCCATGAAACATCATCCTGACCGCAATCCGGATGATGCATCTGCGCACGAGACATTCAAGGAGGTCCAGGAAGCTTACGAGGTGTTGAAAGACCCCAGGAAGCGCTCCGCTTACGACCAGTTTGGTCATGCTGGGGTAAATTCCCAGGGCCAGGGACCGGGTGGATTCCATGGTGATGTGGGCGATATTTTCGGTGATATTTTCGGTGATATTTTTGGCGGCGGCCGTCGTGGCGGAGCCCAGCGCCAGCGTGGTTCCGACCTCCGTTTTGCACTCGACCTGAACCTGGAAGAAGCCGTCAGTGGCATCAATCGCGAAATCAAGGTGCCCACGCTTGGCACCTGCAAAACCTGCAGCGGCAGTGGCGCCAAGGACGGTAAAAAGGAAACCTGTGGCACCTGCGGTGGTGTCGGCCAGGTTCGGATGCAACAGGGGATTTTTTCCGTTCAGCAGACCTGCCCGTCCTGCAAGGGAGCAGGGCAGCGCATCAGCAATCCCTGCCCGTCATGCAACGGACAAGGCCGGGTTCGGGAAACCCGTACCCTTTCAGTAAAAATTCCGGCCGGTGTCGACACCGGGGACAGGATACGCCTGGCGGGCGAGGGCGAGGCCGGCATGAATGGCGCCGGAGTCGGAGACCTGTACGTGGAAGTGCGGGTTCGTCCGCACGCCTTGTTTGAGCGGGATGGCGACGACCTTTACTGCGAAGTGCCTATCGCGTTTACGCTGGCGGCCATGGGGGGGGAACTTGAAATTCCCACACTGGATGGCCAGGTTAAACTCAAGGTGCCTGCCGAGACCCAGACCGGCCGCATGTTCCGGCTCAAAGGCAAAGGTGTAAAATCCGTGCGGAGTCATCGCACCGGCGACTTGATGTGCCGCGTGGCAGTGGAAACCCCGGTCAAGCTTTCCCGTGAGCAGAAGGAATTGTTGAAAAAGTTCGAAAAATCCTACAGCGGCGATAATGCCACGCATAATCCCAAGTCGGACACCTGGCTTAAAGGGGTCAAGGAATTTTTTGACCGCATGACCTCCTGACATGACCGGTCAAACCCAACCGCTCGTCATGCATGGCACCGGCCGAATGGCTGGCGCGGTGGTTGACGAACTTGAACGCAACAAGGATTTTTACATTGCCGCCACGGTGGGCCCGGATGCCCCTGGCTGGGGTCTCGATGCGCCGCACTATTTCTCCCTGGACGAATTGACCGCGGTGCCGGCCCTGCTGATCGATTTTTCTTTGCCGGAAGGAACCCGGGCCGCCGCTCGCTGGAGTGCAGCGGAGGGCGTGGCGTTGCTGAGCGGTGTCACCGGGTTGCCAAACGATGTTACCGAAGCACTGGAAACGGCGGCAGCGCGTGTGCCGGTGTTGTGGTCACCAAACCTCAGCCTGGGTGTTAACCTGCTGGCCGTCCTGGCGAAGCAGGCCGCAGCTGCGCTGGGGTCGGATACGCCGGTTTCGATCGAGGACATTCATCATCAATGGAAAAAGGACGCGCCTTCAGGTACCGCGTTGATGCTGGGTGAGGCGATCAGTTCCCGCTGGGAAGGAAAAGGGAAGGTGACCTATTCATCCGTCCGGGAAGGTGAAGAAGTTGGCGTGCATAGTGTCCGGTTCTCCCTGGCGGGAGAAGAGATCGAACTGCTGCATCGTGCACACAATCGAAGCATCTATGCGCTCGGCGCCATATCGGCCGGGAAATGGCTGATCCGCCAGCAGCCAGGACTGTACTCTGCAGCCGACTGGCTGGCTGGCCGAATCTCGGGAACTTGAACGACCATTCGAGGATTTGTCCCGGGTCCTTAATAATTCTCCAAGGCGTTAGACAAGTCACCCGCGCTCCGTTAAAATTTCTACGCTTAGAACACTGCTCCGGGCACCAACGCCGGGAGCACAATCTGAAGAATTTCTAAGCGGGAATAGCCCTTTGGCTTTCCCGTTTTGCATATCTGGAGAATGGATTTTGACTGATCAGGCAATGCTGGCTTTAGAGGACGGCAGCGTTTTTCGCGGCCGGAGCATCGGGGCCAGGGCGGAAACCGTAGGCGAAGTTGTTTTCAACACGGCCATGACCGGTTACCAGGAAATCCTGACAGATCCTTCCTATGCCCGGCAACTGGTCACCCTGACTTACCCACACATTGGCAACACCGGATGTAACCCGGTTGATGAAGAATCGGCCCGGCCGATGGCCGCCGGGTTGATCGTGCGCGATTGCCCGTCCGTACACAGCAACTGGCGGGCCGAGGAAACCCTGCCGGATTACCTGATACGCAACGGCATCGTCGCCATTTCCGACATCGATACGCGCCGACTGACGCGAATTCTTCGTGAAAAAGGCGCCCAGGGCGGCGCCATTGTCGCTGGAGCCGAGCCCAGTGAAAAGCGGGCGCTCGAACTGGCCGGCTCGTTTCCAGGCATGCAGGGTGCCGACCTGGCGAAGGTGGTGACAACCGAAAAACGTTATGAATGGACCGAATGCAGCTGGGACCTGGACCGACAAAGCTGGGGGACCGTTGATCCCCGTCTTCACGTGGTGGCCTACGATTTTGGCGTGAAACGAAATATTCTGCGCATGCTCGCTGATCGCGGCTGCCGGATCACGGTAGTCCCGGCGACCACACCCGCTGAAGCCGTGCTGTCACTCGAACCCGACGGCGTGTTCCTGTCGAATGGCCCGGGCGATCCGGAGCCCTGTGACTATGCCATCGCCGCGATCCGCCAACTCATCGTGAACAAAGTACCCCTGTTCGGCATCTGCCTCGGTCACCAGTTGCTGGCCCTGGCATCGGGCGCCAGGACCATCAAGATGAAATTCGGTCATCATGGCGCGAACCATCCGGTGCAGGATCTCAGGAATGGCGGGGTGATGATCACCAGCCAGAATCACGGCTTTGCGGTGGCTGAAGACAGCCTTCCCGGGCACGTCACCGCCACGCACCGGT
>Ga0102946_1000223_pt1 | contig 20048 bp, 14 predicted proteins | sample SalPon2A_A_D1_MG_FD_78209 | JGI IMG/M metagenome (GOLD analysis project Ga0102946, IMG submission 78209) | Soil microbial communities from South San Francisco under conditions of wetland restoration - Salt Pond MetaG R2A_A_D1_MG | ecosystem: Environmental > Terrestrial > Soil > Wetlands | place... | reverse complement strand
CCTCGAACGTCTCGACCATGTAATCGAGCATCTCCTCGAGCATTGCGCCCGTGTCCTCGTAGGCGACTCCGGATGCCTCGAAGTCGTCGCCCCGGGCCCCGAGGCCGATCCCGAGCGTCAGACGGCCGTCCGAGAGCGCGCTGATGCTGAGCGCCTGCTTCGCGGTCTGCACCGCGTTGAGACGAAGCGGGCCGAGCATGACCGAGGTCAGCAGCCCGATCCGCTCGGTCACCGCGGCGGCGGCGGCGAGGGCCGCGAGCGGCTCGTAGTTGCCGTAGACGAGCCGGTCGATCGTCCCCAGGCTGGAGAAGCCGCGCTGGTCGGCGCGGCGGGCAAACTCGACGAGGTCCCCGCCACTCGTGTCCGGTACTGCATTCGGTAGTCCGATCGCCGTCTTCATCTGGTTCACCTCCGGCCCGGTCCGGGGCCAGTCTCGCTTCAGCCGTCGCCGTCAGTATGCCGAGTGCGTATCCCGGGCCGGCAGCTGCCGCTCCCTAGGAGGGGTTGATTCCCTGCTTGAAGCCGAGCCTGTTGTCCGGGTCGTAGCGGGTCTTGATCTGAACCAGCCGGTCGTAGTTGCGGCCGTAGTAGGCCTTGGTCCAGTTCTTGAGCTTCGGGTCGATGTAGTTCTGGTAGGCCTGGCCTGAGACGTGAGGGCGCAGATCCTTGCGGGCCGACTGGATCCAGGCCTCGGTCTGTTTCTTGCTGCTGCCCGGGTCGGGCTGGGCGTAGTACTGGATGCAGTAGAGCTGGTTGCGGTGGACGAACGCCGTCTCCTCGGCGCCGACCTCGTTGATCTTGCCCCCGTAGCCGTCGAGGAGGATCGCGCCGGTGGCGCCCTCGTTCTGCCGCGCCTCGACCGCCTTGATCATCGCGTGGCGCCCGCCTGAGCCCATCGCCTTCTGCACGTAGTCGGACGCCCCGTAGAACGAGACCCGGTTCGGCTTCTCGCAGTCGGACAGGCTCTCCTTCGAGCATCCCGCCCACTGCTTCATCAGCGCCGCGTAGGCCTTGGTGCCGGTGGTGAGCTCGATCCCGTCGATGTCCGTCAGCGGCTTTATCGCCGCCTTCATTCCTGACTCCGATCCGAAGTACTGGCCGACGGAGCCGACGACGGGCCCACCGCTCTCGGCCGAGAGGCTGAAGAACGGGCAGAGGTCGTCGGGCGCCTCGCCGGTCAGCTTCTGCCAGGCCTCGAGCGCATGGCTGGCGTGCTCCCACGGCCAGCTCGCGAAGTAGTAGGCGGCCCGGTCGACCCTGTAGGTGCGGAAGGTGAACTCGGTGACGATTCCGAAGTTGCCGCCCCCGCCGCCCTGACAGGCCCAGAGCAGACCCTGGTTCTCCTTGGCGGACGCGGTGCGCAGCTTCCCGTCGGGGGTGACGATCTGGACCGATTCGATGTTGTCGCAGGTAAGCCCGTGCTTGCGCGAGGCGAAGCCCATCCCGCCGCCGAGCGCCAGGCCCGAGATGCCGACCGTCGGGCAGGACCCGCCCGGGACGGTGACGCCCCTTTTGGCGAGCTTGCTGTACATGCGGATCAGGCCGACGCCCCCGCCGACGGTGGCCTGCTTCTTCCCGTTCTGGGCATTGACCGACCGGAGCTTGCTTAGATCGATGACGACCCCGGTGTCGGTCGTGGAGTAGCCCGCATAGCTGTGGCCTCCCGAGCGCGCGCGGACGTTCACGTCGTACTTGTTGGCCCACCGCATCACCGCCTGGACATCGCCGGCGTCGCGAACGCGGATCACGGCGGCGGGATGCTTGCGATTGAAACGCTTGTTGTAGACCTTGCGCGCCCGGTGGTAGGCCTTGCCGCCTCCGCGGACGAAGACCCTGCCGGAGACCCGGCGCTCGAGGTCCTTGATCGCCCGCTTGCCGACGTGCACGGAGGCCTGTGGCCCTGAGATCTCACGCGCGAGCGCGAGCTCCCCGGAGACGGCTACCGCGGCGGCTCCGGCGCCCGCCCACCGCAGCAGCTCCCGGCGGTCGAGGCCCTCCGCGCCGTCAGGATCAAGTTCAGCCGCCATCCAGACCCAGGCTAACCCCTCCGGCGGTGGAAGGCCGGGTCTATGTGGTTTCCGGCTCGTTCGACTCGCGGAGCATGTAGAAGCCGATCACGGCGAGCAGGCCTGCGGCGACCAGCAGCCCACCGCCGAGCTCGATCGTGTCGATCAGCGCGCCCAGCCCCAGCGCGCCGATGCTAAGGCCCCCCAGGACCAGCGTGTAATAGAAGCCGGTCATCACTCCCGAGACATCGGTGCGAACGAGCTGGACCCCCGAGAGCGTCGTGATGTACAGGATCTCCCAGCCGATCCCGAGGCTGAACATGACCAGGACGGCGAGTGCGAAGTCGCCTCCGTCGCCCAGGGTGGCGGTGCCCGCGGCGCACACTCCACCCAGCGCGGCGAGCGGGATCACCCCCGCCATGATCGCCAGCCCCAGCAGTCGCTGCACGCTGAAGCGCGGCGCGAGCTTGGTGCGCAGCCAGTTGCCCGTCAGCCCACCCGCCGCCAGCGCCGCGAGCATGAAGCCGAGCAGGTGGGCCCCGTCCCCGTGTTCCTTGGCGATCGCCGGAGCGATCTCCTGGATCGGGGCGATGAGCAGCGAGAACGCCACCGTTGCTAGGAAAAAGCCCCGCAGCCGCGGGTCGCCGGCGGCGATACGGACTGCTTCGCGGACGCTGGTGCTCGCCTGACCGGAGCCGGCCGCGGTGGTGGGGAGCCGAGCGACAAGCAGTGCCACTGCGACGTACGACAGCCCGTTGAGCGCGAAGCAGGGGCCCGGCCCGACCGCGACGACCAGCAGCCCTCCGATGACGGGTCCAATCAGCCGGCACAGGTTGTAGGCGACGGACGACATACCGGTGGCGCTCGCGAGGAGCTCCTTGGGCACGGTGCCCATGACGACCGCGGTCTTGGAGGCGTTGCCGATCGAGCTCGAGATGCCGAGCACCAGCGCCGGCAGATACACGACGAGCGGGGTCGAAGGGCTCTCCCAGGCGAGCACGGCCAGCAGCCCAGCGAAGATCGCCGAGACCGCCGAGCTGATGACGACGATCCGGCGCCGGTCGTAGCGGTCGGCGAGCTCGCCGCCATAGGTCGAGAACAGAAGCCCCGGCCCCTTGACCGCGACCGTCAGCACGCCGACCGCGGCGGCGCTGCCCGTGATGTCGAAGACCAGCCATCCGGCGGCGACGATCTGCATCCAGGTGCCGAGCCCGGAGATCACCCGCGACGCCAGCGCAGCCCTGAACGCCGGGTAGTCGAGCGGCCGTCCCTGGCCGTCTCGGTCGTCTCCATCGTTGCCCCTACCGAAGAGCCGCACGGGCGAAGACTCTACGCCCCGGTCAGTCCCCCTTGCGGTCCCGGTTGCGGGACGGCTGCACGCGCTTCGGTTCGCCGGGCATCTTCGGATAGTCGGGCGGGTAGGGCATGTCGCCCTCGCCCTCGGACTCGTCGCGCTCGTACATCTCGAGCAGGGGCTCCAGGGAATGCTGGACCTCATCGATCTCGGCGAAGCGATCCCCGATCTCGGCGAAGCGACCGGGCATCGTCTCGACGTTGAAGTCCTCGGGCTGCACGTCGCCCAGCTCGTCCCAGTCGAGCGGGGCGGAGACCGGGGCGCCCGGCTTGGGGCGGACGCTGTACGGCGAGGCGATGGTGCGGTCGCGAGCGTTCTGGTTGTAGTCCACGAACACGCGCTCGCCGCGCTCCTCCTTCCACCACCTGGTCGTCACGCGGTCGGGCCTGCGGCGCTCCAGCTCCCGGCCGAAGGCGATCGCCGCGTGGCGCACGTCGGTGAAGGTCCAGCGCGGCTCGATCCGCACGTAGATGTGGAGGCCGCGGCCACCGGAGGTCTTCGGGAATCCCCGGTAGCCCAGCTCCCCGAGCAGCTCCCGTGCGGCGCCGGCGATCTCGACCGCGTCGTCGAAATCGGTGCCGGGCTGGGGGTCGAGGTCGAGGCGCAGCTCGTCGGGATGGTCGACGTCGGCGCGGCGCACCGGCCACGGGTGAAAGGTGAGGGTGCCCATGTGCGCGCACCAGGCAACTACCGCCAGTTCGGTCGGCGCGATCTCGTCGGCGTGGCGGCCGGAGGGGAACTCGATGCGCGCCGTCTCGACCCAGTCAGGAGCCCCCTTCGGGACCCGCTTCTGGTAGAAGGCGTCGCCGCCGCGACTCTGGCGCGTAGCGAGCACGATCCCGTCGTGGACGCCCTTCGGCCAGCGCTCGAGCGTGGTGGGCCGCTCGCGCAGCGCGCGCATGACTCCCTCGCCGACAGCGACGTAGTACTCGGCGATCTGGAGCTTGGTGATCTCCCCGGTGCGCTCGGTCGGCTCGAAGATCACGCGGTCGGGGCTCGAGACCCGCACCTCGCGCCCGTCCGCCTCGACCATCACCGCGTCCTTCGCCATCCCGGCACAGGATGCCGGGCGCCGTGCTGTGGGGTCGCCTGCCGCTGCGATCTGAGAGGATCGGCTGATGCAGGAGCAGGCCGAGGCGCCGCCCGGTGCCACCCACGTCGTCCTCAACCAGCCGCTGCCCCTGGAGGACTACAACCTCTTCGAGGCCGACAGGGTGCTGAAGGAGGCGCTGATCCGTGAGGGTGGCGACTGGGCGCAGGCCCAGATCTCAGAGCTGGGGGAGGTCGCCGGTCGCGCCGAGACGATCAAGCTGGGCGCCGAAGCGAACGCCAAGCCGCCCCGGCTGCGCAGCCACGATCGCTTCGGGCATCGCGTCGACGAGGTCGAGTTCCACCCCGCCTGGCACGAGCTCATGAGGATCGGGGTCGACGCCGGCCTCCACGCCTCGCCGTGGAGCGAGCCCGGGCCCGGCGCCCATGTCGCCCGCGCTGCCGGCTTCATGTGCATCGCGCAGATCGACGCCGGGATCTGCTGTCCGATTGGGGGTACCTACGCCGCCGTGCCGGCGATCCGCCGCCAGCCCGAGCTGGCCGGCGAGTGGGAACCGTCGCTGATCTCCAATCGCTACGACGGCCGCGCGCGGCCGGTTCCCGAGAAGGCCGGCGCGCTGTGCGCGATGGGGATGACCGAGAAGCAGGGCGGGTCCGACGTCCGCGCGAACACGACCACCGCTGTGCCCACGGGTGACGGCGGCCCCGGTGCCCCCTACGAGCTGACCGGCCACAAGTGGTTCTTCTCCGCGCCGATGTGCGATGTCTTCCTGATGCTCGCCCAGGCGCCGGGCGGGCTCTCCTGCTTCCTCCTTCCGCGCTGGCGGGAGGACGGCACGCGCAACGGGATGCACCTGCAGCGCCTCAAGGACAAGCTCGGCAACCGCTCCAACGCCTCCAGCGAGCTCGAGATGCGCGGCGCCGAGGCGCGCCTCGTCGGGGAGGAGGGCCGCGGTGTCCCGACGATCATCGAGATGGTCAACCACACGCGGCTCGACTGCGTCCTCGGCGCCAGCGCCGGGCTCAGGCTCGGCGTCGCCCAGGCGAGTTGGCATGCGGGCCACCGCTCGGTCTTCGGTAAGCGGCTGATCGAGCAGCCGCTGATGCTCAACGTGCTGGCCGATCTCGCGGTCGAGTCCGAGGCGGCGACGACGTCGGCGATGTGGCTTGCGCGGATCTACGACTCCTCCCACCTCGCCGAGGCGGATGGTGGGGAGGAGCGGACCTCGAGGCTCCTCCGCCGCGTCGCCACGCCGGTGCTCAAGTACTGGATCTGCAAGCGTGCGCCCTGGCATGCTGTCGAGTCGCTCGAGTGCCTGGGCGGCAATGGCTACGTCGAGGAGTCGGGAATGCCGCGGCTGTATCGCGAGAGCCCGCTCCAGTCGATCTGGGAGGGCGCCGGCAACGTTCAGGCCCTTGACGTCCTGCGCGCGATGGTCTCCCGGCCCGAGTCGGTGCCGGCGTTCTTCGCGGAGGTCGACGAGGCCAGGGGGTCTGATTCCCGCCTCGACGATTACGCCGACCGCGTTCGCGAGGGGATCGGCGACATGGAGGGAATCGAGGCCCGCGCCCGCCGCCTGGTCGAGGGGATGGCGCTCGCCCTCCAGGGCTCGCTGCTCTTGCGATACGGCGATCCCGCGGTTGCCGACGCCTTCTGCGCCTCGCGGCTAGGCGGCGACTGGGGCGCCGCCTTCGGCACCCTGCCCGCCGGTTGCGACCTCGACGGGATCGTCGCCCGCCACGCGCCCGCCCTCTGAGCCGGCGGCGCCGGCCTCGCTGAACCTCAGGGCGCCGTCGGCGATCGGCTGCTCAGTGAACAGCGGCACGTCCTTGGAGTAGTCCATCGTGAGCTGCCACGGACCTCGGTCTCCCTGGGTCGGGAATCGGCTCAATGAGCGCTGAACGTAGCCCGCGTCGAAGTCGAGCAGGGGGCGCAGCTCGACATCCGAGCCGACGACCGGGTTGCAGACCGCCCATCCCGCGTCGTCCATGTAGCCGAGCAGCCGCGCGAAGTACTCCCCGACGAGGTCGACCTTGAGCGTCCAGGAGGCGTTCGTGTAGCCGATCGCGAAGGCGAAGTTCGGGACGCCGCTGAGCATCATCCCCTTGTAGGCGGTGGTGTCCGCGACGTCGATCTCCTGTCCGTCGACGGTGAAGTCGATGCCGCCGAAGGCGAGTAGGTTCAGCCCGGTCGCGGTGACGATGATGTCCGCCTCGAGCTCACGACCCGACTCGAGCCTGAGCCCGGTCTCGGTGAAGGTCTCGATCCGGTCGGTTACCACGGAGGCGTCGCCGCGCGAGATCGTCTTGAACAGATCGCCGTCGGGGACCATGCAGAGGCGTTGGTCCCAGGGGTCGTAGCTGGGGTTGAAATGCGTGTCGAGGTCGAAGTCCCGTGGCAGCTGCCGCTTCTGCGAGGCCCGGATCATCCGCCGGACGAACCCGGGCCGCTTCCGGCTCTGGCGGAAGATCGTCCGCTGCAGCCAGACGTTCTTGGCGCGCGCGATGCGGTGGGCCGTGCGCTCGCCTAGAAGCCGGCGGATCGCGTTGGCGATCACGTCGCGGGAGGGAATCGTCATCACATAGCTCGGCGAGCGCTGCAGCATCGTCACGTGCTCGGCCGCGTCCGCTCCCGACGACATCGCGGGCACCAGCGTGACCGCCGTGGCGCCGCTGCCGATCACCACGACCCGCTTGTCGGAATAGTCCAGGTCCTCGGGCCATTGCTGAGGGTGGACGACGGTCCGACCGGCGCCCGTGAAGCGCTCGACCCCCTCGAACTGCGGCGTGTAGCCCTCGTCGTAGCGGTAGTAGCCGCTCGCTCCGAACAGCCAGGTGCAGGTCAGGGTGTCGATCTCCCCGCCCCGGTCGACCTCGACCGTCCAGCGCGCGGTTGCCGAGTCGAACGCCGCCGAGATGACGCGGTGGCCAAACCGGACGCGCTTGTCGATTCCGTTCTCGCGCGCGGTCTCGTGCACGTAGTCGAGGATCTCCTGGCCGTCGGCGAGCGCCTTGTCGCCGGTCCACGGTCGCCACTTGTACGCGAACGTGGGCAGGTCGGAGTCGGAGCGGATGCCGGGGTAGCGGAAGAGGTCCCAGGTGCCGCCCATGCTCTGGCGTGCCTCGAGGATCGCGTAGCTGCGGGAGGGATGACTGCTCTGCAGGTGGTAGGCGGTACCGACTCCCGAGATACCCGCGCCGACGATCAGCACGTCGAGGTGCTCGGGGCCGGTTGTGGGACTCGATCCGCTCACGGCGCTGTGATCAGTCATGTGGTCTCTCTCCTCGCTTGGTGACGCCAAGGACTCTCGCTGCTCGTGATCGCAAAGGGAATGGCGTGTCGCACAAACTTCGCTCAATAGTTATGCGTATTGCCTAAAGAGTAGGGTAAGGGGGCATGTCGGCTGCGGAGCAGAGTTGGGACCCGCCGCGTGAGCCCGTGGCCGATCTGATCCGCGCCTTCGCCCAGCTCACCCTGCAGGACACCGGCCCGGTCTTCGAGGCGGTCGATCGCGCGGTGTTCGAGGCCGCGCCCGAGCGGGTCCTGGGCGAGCCCGCCCTGACCGAGGCATTCCGCGAGGCCAACCACGCCAACCTCACTCACTGGATGGCGGCCAACGTTGCCGCGCCGGGGGAGAGGGTCCCGCCGAACGTCGGTCCAAGGACGCTCGAGCTCGCCCGCGACATCGTCCGGCGTGGCTACGACGACACCTCGCTCAACAGCTATCGCGTCGGCCAGAACGCGGCGCTTCGGTTCGTGCTCGGGCAGGTGTTCGAGGTCACCGACGACGTTGGCCTGGTCCAGGAGCTGTTGGAGGTGATGACCCGCTCGATCTTCGCGTTCGTGGACGACACCCTGCGCAGCATCGAGGAGCAGGTGAGCGCCGAGCGGGACCAGCTCGCCCGTGGCACGCACGCGGAGCGCCTGGAGGCGGTCAATCTGATCCTCGAGGGCGCCCCGATCGGCGCCGAGCGCGCGACGTCCCGGCTCGGGTACGAGCTCAACCAGGGGCATAGGGCGCTCGTCGCCTGGGCGGATGAGCCGGTCGAGCCCGGGGCGCTCGAGCGGGCAGCCGACGCCCTCTCACGGGCCGCCGGCGCCGCCCGTCCGCTGACGGTCGCCGCCAGCGCGCGGTCGCTGTGGGCCTGGTTTCCCCCCGCCGCCGAGGTCGAGGGCGGCGACGGAGTGGCGCCGGTGGTCGACGCGAACCCGGGCGTGCGCGTGGCGATCGGCTCGGATGAGCGCGGGATGGGTGGCTTCCGCCGCAGCCACTTCAACGCTCTGGCAACGCAGCGACTCATGCAGCGGGCCCGTCGCCGGGTGATGGTGGCCAGCTATCCCGACGTCGAGCTGGTCGCGATCACGGCCTCGGATGAGGTGGCCGCCGCCGAGTTCACCCGGCGGACCCTCGGCCCGCTGGCCGCCGACGAGGGCCCGCTGCGGGAGACGGTTCTCGCCTACGTGCGGGCCGACTGCAACGCGTCGGCCGCCGCCGGGGCTCTGTTCGCCCATCGGAACACCGTGCTCAACCGGCTCGACCGTGCGCGCGAGCTGCTCCCCGGGCCACTGGAGGGGCGGGCCCTGGAGGTCGGCCTGGCCCTCGAGATCGACCGCTGGCTCGGGGTCTCGGCGCCTCAGCCCTGAGCGGCGCGAGCGCGCCCCAGCCCGTCGCGCAGGTCGTCCTTGTTACAACGCAGGTCAGCGCGGACCAACCTGAGGAGCACAGCATGCGAGCAGCCGAGGAGCCCGAAGACCACGCCGAGCCGACGGGGGACCGGCAGATGGAGGCGATCGTCCAGGACAGCTACGGAGACCTTGAGGTCCTCCACCACGAGCGCACGCAGATCCCCGAGATCGGTTCGGACGAGGTTCTCGTCCGGGTGCATGCGGCCGGGATCGATCAGGGGGTGTGGCACCTCGTCACCGGCCTTCCCTATCCGGTCCGGCTGGCCGGCTACGGCCTCCGGGCACCGAAGAACCCCGTCCCCGGCTCGGACCTGGCCGGACGGGTGGAGGCGGTCGGCGCCGGCGTAAAGCACCTCAGTCCCGGCGACGCCGTGTTCGGGATCGGGATGGGCGCGTTCGCGGAGTACGCCCGCGCATCGCCGGAGAAGCTGGCCGCGATGCCCGACGGGTTGAGCTTCGAGGAGGCGGCGACCGTGCCCATCTCTGGGCTGGCGGCACTCCAGGCGGTCCGCGACCAGGCCGAGGTGCAGGCCGGCCAGGAGGTGCTCGTGGTCGGCGCCTCGGGCGGCGTAGGCTCGTTCGCCGTTCAGATCGCCCACAGCTTCGGCGCGCGGGTCACGGGGGTGGCGGGCACGGCCCAGGCCGACCTGGTGCGATCGCTGGGCGCGGACGACGTGATCGACTACCGGCGCGAGCGAATTGGCGAGCGTGACGTGCTCTGGGACGCGATCATCGACACGGGTGGGAATCGCCCGCTCGGGGAGCTTCGCAGCGTCCTCGCGCCGCGCGGCACGCTGGTGATCGTCGGCGGCGAGACGGACGGTCGCTGGCTCGGGGGGACCGATCGCCAGCTCCGGGCGATGGCGATCTCGCCGTTCGTCTCCCAGCGCCTACGGACGTTCATCTCCTCGGAGAACCGCGACGACCTCGCGGTCCTGGGGGAAATGATCGAAGCTGGATCGCTGGCGCCGACCGTCAGTGACTCCTATCCGCTGAATGAGGTGCCGGCTGCGATCCGCCGCCTGCGCGAGGGCCAGGCGCGGGGGAAGCTCGCGATTCGCGTCGTGGACTGAGGAGGAAACCCTCGTCGCCAGCGGCTGCCGCGAGCTACCGCGCTCTCGCGATGACGGCGTCCGCGAGTCGTTCCGCGGCGCCGGGGGCGTGCTCGAAGTAGAGGTTGGGCTCGATCGCCTCGAGCTCGAGTAGGACGGGGTCGCCCGCCTCATCTCGCAGCATGTCCACGCGAGCGATGAGCGGAGCGTCCCCGAAGCGCCGTTCGAGGACCGCCAGCGTCCGCTCGGCGAGCCGGAGCTGATCGGGCTCGGCCGAGCCGTCGACGACCAGGCCCGGGTCGTACATGGACTCCGCCGCCCCGAGGGCGTCGTCGCGGACCGGAGCTACCTCGTCCGCCTTGAGGACCGGCGACTTGTGGAGCACGTGGCTGACGCGGCCGTCGATCGCCACGATCGCCGTCTCGCCGTGGCTCTCGACGGTCGCGATGAACGGTTGCACCATTGCGACCTCGCCGCGCTCGCGGATGCGCTCGACCAGGGCCAGCCCGGCCCGAGCCGACTCGGGCCCGAACCGCCCGGTGTCCCGGGCTCCGGCCGAGATCGTCGGCTTGACGACGACCTGCGAGTCGATCTCCGGCAACGGGTCTCCGGCGCCGACGAAGGTTGTCGGCACCACCGGGAGCCCCTCCTCGCCGAGGTCGCCCAGGTAGCGCTTGTCGCTGTTCCAGGCGATCAGCTCCGCCGCGTTCTCGAGCGGCGCCTCGACCGAGTGTGCCCATTCGACGAACTCCGCGTGACGCCGGGAGTAGTCCCACGGCGAGCGCGCGATCACCAGCTCGTGCCCGCTCCAGTCGACCTCGGGATCCGTCCACGGGGCATGGGTGACCTCGGCTCCGCGGCGCTCGAGCTCCCGGACGAGCAGCCGGTCGTCGCCGCCGAACTCGTGCGGCATTCCCTCGAAGGTCGCGACCGCGATTCTCACCGCGGGAATCAAAGCGGAACCGGCGCGAATACGATCGCTCCGTGACCGAAGCTCAGGAGCGCGACGAGAGAAGGGCCTGGTTCCAGGACGTCTGCTCGCGGCTGCACGCCAAGTACGCCGGCCTCGACGAGGGGGTGCCCGCCGACTACATCCCCGAGCTGGCCGACGTTGACCCCGAGCTGTTCGCGATCGCCGGCGTAACGGCCGACGACCGCCACATCGACGTCGGGGACTGCGATCACGAGTTCACGATCCAGTCGATCTCGAAGCTGATGCTCTACGGGCTGGCGCTCGAGGAGCACGGGCGCGAGCACGTGCTCGCGCGCGTCGGTGTTGCCCCGACCGGGGAGAGCTTCAACTCGATCCTTCTCGACGAAGCCGACAACCGGGCCCCCAACCCGATGGTCAACGCGGGCGCGATCGCGGTTACCGACATGGTCCCCGGGGCCGACCGGGACGCGCGGATCGAGCGCGTGCGGAGGATGTACGAGCGTTACCTCGGGCGCCGTCCCGAGATCGACAGCGACGTCTGGGCCTCCGAGCGTGAGACGGGGAACCGCAACCGCGCGATCGCCTACCTGATGCTCAACCAGGGGATCATCTCCGATCGGGTCGAGGAGACTCTGGATCTCTACTTCGGCCAGTGCTCGGTCCTGGTCACCGTCGACGATCTGGCGCTGATCGGCGCCACGCTCGCCAACTACGGCCGGCACCCGCGCACCGGCGAGCAGGTGGTGCGGCCCGAGGTCGCGCGGGACATGCTCACGGTCGCGCTCACCTGCGGCATGTACGACTACGCCGGCGAGTGGGCCTACTCGGTCGGCACCCCCGCGAAGAGCGGCGTGGGCGGCGGGATCGTCGGAATGATCCCGGGCATCGGAGGCGTCGCGGTCTTCTCGCCCCGACTCGACGAGCACGGCAACAGCGTCCGCGGCCTCCGCACCTTCGAGGAGCTCAGCGCCGAGTTCGGAATGCACCTGTTCGATCCCGAGCGCCCCTGGCGCCGCGACCGCTAGCCAGTCTCTGGGCGTCGGCGGCGAGCCGATTCGCGCGAGCGTTTGAGGTCTGAGGAGAGTGGGTATTGGCCTGGTGCCAGATTGAATTCCTATCAGCGGGATGGAGACAACATGTCGGGTAAGAACAGAACTTCTCTCGGGCCGGTCGGGCTCGCGGCCCTGGTCGCGACCGCCTTCGCGACGATGATGGTCATCGGAACCTCGATGGCCGCGGCGGTGATCACGCCCACGGGCAACGCGAACGCGCTCAGCGAGGCGCTCGACAACACCGGCGGCGCCGTCACGGGCGCATCGCTGACCCAGGCGCCCCCGAGCGGCAACCCCTCGGCCGTCGTGGACACGGAGCTCGCTCTGTTCCCGCTCAAGGGGTCGAGCTACACGGTGCTCTCCACAGGTGACTCGCGCGATGCGAACTCGCCGAACAACTCCGACAGCCTCAGCACCGACAACGGTGCCGTGAACGGCGGCGGAGGCCCGGGTGCCTTCGACCTCGTCCAACTGCGAGTCGACGTCGACGTGCCGGCGAACCGGAACTGTCTGACGATCGACTACCGGTTCCTCACGGAGGAGTTCGACGAGTTCGTCGGCTCGGACTTCAACGACACGTTCCTCGTTGAGATCGATCAGTCGACGTTCGTGATCCGGGACGACGGGAGCATCTCGGCCTCGAACAACTTCGCGAATGGCCCTGACGGCCAGCCGACGACGGTGAAGAGCGCCGGCACGTCTGCCGACAACTCGCTCGGCACGACCTACGACGGTGCGACCCCGATCCTGCGGGCGACCACCCCAGTCACGCCGGGCGCTCACAGCGTCTATATCAGCGTCTTCGATATCGCTGATGCGATCTATGACTCGGCCGCGTTCGTCGACAACCTGCGGCTGCGCGACACCAAGCCGGAGAACTGCACCCTCGGTGCGGTCGGGCCGGGCAACGAGGATGCGACGTGTCGCGGCGAGGAGCCGACGATCTTTGCGACCACGGGCGTCACCAAGGGCACGCCCGGTCGTGACGTGATCCTCGGCACCAACGGCCAGGACGTAATCAAGGGCGGTGGCGGCAAGGACTTGATCTGCGCCCTCGGCGGCGCCGACTTGGTCCGTGGTCAGAACGGCCCCGATGAGATCATCGGCGGCTGGGGTCGCGACGACATCCGCGGCAACGGCGGCAACGACACCCTGAAGGGCGGCCGAGGCCTCGACGTGGTCAGCGGCCAGTCGGGCATCGATCGCGTCAAGGGTGGTCGCGACAACGACAAGGTGTTCGGCGGCGCCAACGACGACGACGTGCTCGGCAGTCGCGGCGACGACAAGCTGTTCGGCCGGGCCGGTGACGACAACCTCAACGGAGGTAAGGGCAACGACAACCTCAACGGCGGCGGAGGCAACGACAGATGTCTCCAGGGTGGCGGCAAGGGCAACAAGCGCAGCTGCTGACCTCGACCCCATCCGGCGCGAGCCCGGATGGGAGCCAGACCCGGTTAAACGGACGCCGGCCGCATTGCGGCCGGCGTTTGTCTTTCGGCAGCGCCTCCGGGGGCGGGCGGTTCAGCCGGCCTTCGCGCTCCCGGCGACGACGTCGTCCGATCCCGCCGCCTTCGAAGCCAGCTCCAGCAGGTCGGAGATCTCGGTCTCGATCGCCCCTCGCAGTACCTCGAGGTCGGTCACCGAGTCGTGGTCGCAGTTGAGGCAGAAGTAGACCGAGCCGTTGTAGCTGAGCACCGCGATCCCGACCGCGTGCTCGGCGGCCAGCGGGACCACCGGCCAGATCTCCTCGACCTCCGAGCCGACCGCATAGAGCGGGACCTGCGGCCCCGGCACGTTGGTGACCGTCACGTTGAACAGCCTGCTTGCGAACAGGGAGCGGGCGAGGAAGCTGTGGAGGACGGGTGGGGCCATTCCCGCCGCTTCGATCAGGCCTCGCGAGCCCTCGGCCTGCGTGGACGACTTCAGCCCCTCGGCCTCCTCCAGCTGGTGCTTGAAGCGCTCGGCCCTCTCGCCGATCGCAACGGGGAGGTGGACGAAGAGCGACGTGATCTGGTTGCCGAGGGCGAGGCGCTCGGCCGCCGGCCGGATGTTCACGGGCACCATCGCGCGTAGTCCCTCGGTGGGTAGCTCCTCGCCCCGCGAAATCAGGAGCTCGCGCAGGCCACCCGTTGCGGCGGCGAGCACGGCGTCGTTGACGGTGCCGCCGAGGCTGGCTCTGATCCGCTTCAGGTCGGCGAGCTGGACCTCGACGATGCCGAGCCGCCGGTGCGCCCCGATCGGCTCGTTGATGCTCGTCCGCGGCGCGGCATCCAGCTCGTCGCGGATCAGGACCTCGAGCACGGCCTTGGACTCGCGGAGCGCTCCGGCTAGCCAGTGCGGATCCGTCGCGTGGCCGAGGCCGTGCGCAGCGGTCGACAACGTCACCGACGCCAGGTGCAGCGCCCGGCCGGCCAGTCGCACCGGGATGCTTGCGAGCCGGCTGAGGCTGAGGCCCGGGTCGCCGCTCCCCGGACCGGCGTCCCGCGCCGGACTCTCATCGGCAGGAGGCTCGAGCCCCTCGGGCCGGCCGTTGGGATCGACATCCAGCAGTACCTTGGCGGCGTCGACGGAGCCGACCCCGTCGACGAGGGCGTGATGCGTCTTGCTGACCATCACCCAGCGCCCGTCGCTCAGCTCGAGTACGACCAGCTCCCACAGCGGGCGACTGCGATCGAGCCTGATCGAGAAGTAGTCGCCCGCCCACTCGCGCAGCGCGTCGGTGTCCGCGGGCGCCGGCAGCCCGTCCGCGCGCACGTGGTTGGCGATCTCGAAGTGCGGGTCCGGCTCCCAAGCGGGCCACCGGAGCCCGCCGGTCCTGGGCTCGGACAGCCGGTGCCGGTAGCGCGGCAGCCCGCCGAGCCGGGCCAGAGTCTCCTGGCGTACGTGATCGATCGGTGGCGCTGCGCCACCCGGTCGCGCCTCGCAGATCATCACCGCGCCGATGTGCATGTGGGCGCTTTCGTCGGCCTCCTCGAGCTCGAGGAAGGTCGCATCCAGGGCGGTCAGGCGGTCCGGCTCGGCCATCATCGCCCGGCGCCGGTGTCGAGCGCCTCCTGCCAGCGCCGCTTCTTCTCCCGGTACTCGTCGGGGACGACCAGGTTGAGCCCCTCGGCAATCTCAAGCCAGTGAAGCGCCCGCTTGTGCTCGCCCGCTTCCGCATCGAGGTCCGCGCCGATCAGGGCGAGGTCGAGCGCCTCACCGTGATCGGCCTCCCGATCGGGGTCGGCGCCCATGTCCTCGAGCGCGCCGACGCCGATCTCCGGGTCCACCCGACGCGCGAGATACGGCGCGAGCAGGCGCCCGGCCACCTTTGCGGGTGGCCACCAGAGCGGGGCCCGCTGCCCGCCGTCGGAGTCGGGGGTGCCGCTGCGGATGTAGTACGGGCCCTGGGCAGTCAGCAGGGCGGCGCGCAGCACTGGGGCAAACGGCGGCACCTCGACATCGAGGCCGGCGGCCGCCGCCACATCCGCGGCCGCCACGTCCGCCTGCTGGGCGGCCAGCCCTCCCTGCTTTGCCGGAAACCAGGTCACGTCGCCCACCGCCCAGACCCGCTCGGCCCCCTGCACCCGCATCCTGACGTCGGTGGTGATGAACCCGTTGGAGCCCTGGGGAATGCCGGCGATCTCGGGGACGTCGAGGGTCGGGAGGCTGACCACCCAGTCCGCGAGGCGCTCGCCCGCACCGGGTGGCCCGCTCTCGAGCGACAGCTCGATCCCCGCCTCCTCGAGGATCTCCCCGATCCGCTCGGAGGCGCCCTCGCCCATGATCTGCAGCGGACCGCGTTCCGGGGTGCGGATCTCGATCCGAGCACCGCTTCCCTCGAGGCGATCAGCCGTCAGCAGCGCCAGTTCGTACAGGGGCAGCGGCCAGGTCGGACCCGCGGGAACGACGAACGCGATCGTCCCCCCGGACTCCCTGGCCTCCGCTACGACCCTGCTCAGCTCGTCGCTCTGGGCGGCGCTGCGGAAGCTGATCGCCTCCGGCACCACGTTCCGCCGCCGGGCCCCGAGGCAGAGCAGCAGGGCGTCGTAGGGAAGCTCGCTGCCGTCGTCGGTGAGCGCCCGTCGCTGCTGCGGCCAGATCTCCTGGAGCTCCGCCCGCGTCCACTCGACGTGGTGCTCGGCGCAGAAGTCGGCGATGGGCAGGCGTGGGGCCGGCCCGGACCCGAACGGCTCCGCGACCGAGAGCGGGGTCAGCACGTACTCCTCGGCGGGAGAGAGCAGCTCGATCGGCAGTTCGGGCGAGTGCTCGCGCAGCGCGAGGATCGCCTCCAGGCCCCCGACTCCGCCGCCCGCGACCAGAACGCGGAACTCGCTTGGGGGGAGGTCTCCGTGGGTAGCGCTCACCGAACCTTGAGGATCCTAGGTCGGCGGGCCCGGGGGATCCGTAGAAGCCCGCAGCACGGAGATCGGTCTCCCCGTTGCCCGAGCGGCCCGTCGCCCGTATTGTCCCCGCATGGGCTCCGGAGGCCGCGTGCTGATCGCCGGTGGCGGCATCGCCGCGCTCGAGGGTCTGCTCGCGATCCGCGATCTGACCAACGGCGAGGCCGATATCACCCTGCTCTCCCCTGAGCGGGAGTTCACCTACCGGCCGCTGCTGGTGCTCGAGCCCTTCTCGCCCGAGCTCGCCGACCGACGCGACCTCCCGTCCCTCGTCGCCGAGCAGTCCGCGAGCTTCATCGAGGGCCGCCTGGCCGGCGTCGACGACGGAGCCGGCATCGCCCGGACCGGGTCCGGCGAGGCGATCGAGTTCGATCAGGCGCTGGTCGCGATCGGAGCCCGGCAGGTGCCGGCGCTGGAAGCCGCACACACCCTGTGGGTCGACCCCGTGCCGACGGGAATCGACACGTTGCTCGACCGCGCGGCCGAGGCGGGCGGCCTCGATCTGATCGTGCCCGGCGGGATCTCGTGGCCGCTGCCCTTGTACGAGTTCGCGTTGATGGCGCGGCGCCGGGTTCAGGAGCGGGACGAGGAGACGCCGATCCGAATTCTCACGCCGGAGCAGGCGCCCCTGATCATCTTCGGCCCGGCGGCGAGCGCCGAGGTCGCGGCGCTGCTGGAGGCGCGCGGGATCGAGGTCAGCGCCGGCCTCTGGGTCGGGCAGGAGGACGGCGAAGTCGTCGCCCACGGCGCCGGGGCCGCGCCGGCCGGCTACCCCGTTGCGCTACCCGCGATGGAGGGGATCCCGATCGACGGCCTGCCGGCCGACGAGCACGGCTTCGTCCCGCTGGCCGAGGGTGCCCGGGTCCAGGGGCTCGGTCGTACTTGGGCGGCCGGAGACGGGACCAGCTTTCCCGTCAAGCAGGGTGGGATCGCCACCCAGCAGGCGGACCTCGCCGCCGCGGGGATCGCCGCGGCGCTCGGGCACGACGTTGAGCCCGGCGATCAGCGCCCGGTGCTGCGCGGAAAGCTGCTCACGGGCACGGAGTCGATCAACATGCGCGCCGAGCTCGCGGGGGGCGCCGGGGAGTCGATCGTCTCGAGCGACTACCTCTGGTGGCCGCCCCACAAGGTGAGCGGGCGCTACCTCGCGCCGCTGCTCGCCGCCGACTCGCTGCGGATCGAGAGCGAGCCACCGGCGCGCTCGCACGACATCGAGGTGCCGCTCGAGGGGTCGGCCCCCTCGCTGCACGGCGAGGGCCGGGGGTCGGCCTGATGCCCAGCTTGACCCCGGTCTCGATCGCGCCGCTCCTACCCGAGCGGTTCCGGGAGGTTCTCGGCGACGACTACGCGCCCGTGGAGGCGGCGATCGAGCGGGCCGGACTGCTGTTCGAGGGCCGGGTCATCTGGCACGTCAACTCCACCGCGACGGGGGGCGGGGTGGCCGAGCTGCTCCACTCGCTGCTGGCCTACACCCGGGGCGCGGGCGTGGACGCGCGCTGGATGGTGCTCGGAGGCAGCCCCGAGTTCTTCCGCATCACCAAGCGGATCCACAACAACCTGCACGGGTTCAACTCCGACGGTGGCACGCTCGGCGATGCCGAGATGGCGGAGTTCGAGCGCATCTCGGGCAACCAGGCCGAAGAGCTGGCGGCGCTCGTGCAGCCGGGGGACGTCGTCTACCTCCACGACCCGCAGACCGCCGGCATGCTGCCGCGCCTCTCCGACTCGGGAGCGACGGTGATCTGGCGCTGCCACATCGGGATCGACTCGCCCAACGACGTGATCCGCGCGGCATGGGACTGGCTGCGGCCGCTCGTAGAGGGCGCCGACTGCTACGTCTTCTCCAGGCGGGAATACGCGTGGGACGGCCTCGACCCCGAGCGGATCGCGGTGATCGCGCCGTCCATCGATGCCTTCTCGCCGAAGAACCAGGATCTCGACCCCGCGGTCGCCCGTGCCATCCTCGGGCGGATCGGCCTCTGCGATCCGGACGGGGTGGCGCCGACCTACACGCGCCAGGACGGGACCCCGGCTCGCGTCGACAGGCAGGCGAAGATCGATCAGGAGGCGACGCTCCCCGGCGATGCGCCGGTGCTCACCCAGGTCTCGCGGTGGGATCGGCTCAAGGATCCGGTCGGGGTGCTCCGCGGCTTCGCGGAGCATGTCGCGAACCCGGACGCGCACGCGCTCCTCGTCGGTCCGGACGTCGACGGTGTCAGCGACGACCCCGAGGGCGCCGAGGTGCTCGCCGAGGTCCGGGCAGCCCGGGCCGAGCTCGACCCGGGCGTGCGGGCTCGCACCCACCTGGTCAATCTTCCGATGGATGACATCGAGGAGAACGCGGCGATGGTCAATGCAATTCAGCGGCACAGCACGGTCGTCGCTCAGAAGAGCCTCGCCGAGGGGTTCGGCCTGACCGCGACCGAGGCCATGTGGAAGGGCCGCCCAGTGATCGCTACGGCCGTCGGGGGGCTCGGCGAGCAGGTACTCGACGGTGTGACCGGAACGGTGATCGCGGACCCCCGTGATCTGCGGGCCTTCGGCGCCGCCGCCGAAGAGTTGCTCTCGGACCGGGCGCTCGCCGACAGGCTCGGAGAGGCGGGCCGCGAGCACGTTCGCGCCAACTATCTGGGAACCCGGCACCTCATGGAGTACGTGGACCTGCTGGGCGCGATGCTCGCGGGCTCCGAGCCGGGCTGAGCGGCGGCGCGCGTAGAGTTCGCTCGTCGATGGAACGCATCCCAGACGATCCGAAGATGCGGCGGCTCGTGGAGGTCGGTCGCTCGCTGGTCTCCGATCTCGAGCTGGACCGCGTGCTCCGGCGTGTGCTGGAGGCCGCCGTTGATCTCACGGGCGCCCGCTACGCGGCGCTGGGCGTGCTCGACGAGTCTCGCGAGGGGCTCGAACGGTTCGTCACGGTGGGGGTCGGCGACGAGGTCCGGGAGCGGATCGGGGATCCCCCGACCGGTCAGGGCGTGCTCGGACTGCTGATCAGCGATCCGGTGCCGCTGCGCCTGACCGACGTCTCCGCCCATCCGGCCTCACACGGCTTCCCGCCGGGGCATCCCCCCATGAGCAGCTTCCTGGGGGTGCCGATCACGGTCGGAGGCCAGGAGTGGGGGAATCTCTACCTGACCGACAAGAACGGGCGGGAGGAGTTCGATGAATCGGACGAGCGCACAGCCGTCGCGCTGGCGGAGTGGGCGTCGATCGCGATCGGGAACGCCAGCTCGGTCGCGAACGAACGGCTTCGCTTTGCGATGGAGGCCGCCGAGCAGGAGCGGCTCCAGTGGGCGCGTGAGCTCCACGACGAGACGCTTCAGGGACTTGCCGCAATCCGGATCCTGCTTACGGCGGGGAGCAGGGGCGGCCCCGAGCGGCTCGCGGACGCGGTCAAGCGATCCGTCGAGCAGATCGATGTCGAGATTGCTTCGATGCGGGCGCTGATCAGCGACCTGCGGCCGGACTCGCTCGACGAGCTTGGCATCACGAGCGCGCTCGAGGGCCTCTCTCGACGGATCGGCGAGCGCT
>Ga0102946_1000222_pt1 | contig 20105 bp, 16 predicted proteins | sample SalPon2A_A_D1_MG_FD_78209 | JGI IMG/M metagenome (GOLD analysis project Ga0102946, IMG submission 78209) | Soil microbial communities from South San Francisco under conditions of wetland restoration - Salt Pond MetaG R2A_A_D1_MG | ecosystem: Environmental > Terrestrial > Soil > Wetlands | place... | reverse complement strand
TCTCTTTTTTAACTTTTTTTCCGCTTTTCTCTGTCGCCTCAAGCAGCCCTCTTTGGCCACCGTCCCGAGCAACGGAGCGCAGTTATACTCAATCTATCGCCACCCGTCAATACCTTTTTAGGTTTCGTTTTCCCTTTCTTACACTTTTCTTTTCAAGCTACTAATTTAACGTCTTTTTTCAGCATTTCAAGCAATGAGTAATTTTGCGTAACACCTCTTTCATCTGTGCAGAACAGCCTTCTGAACAGAAATAACTATAAAATTTCGTAGCTACAAACATTTCTCGACTCTGCGATTAGGAGCTCTGCCTGGAAATACTACCTGAAGCCGTGCTCGGCGGTGCCCCTCTGTTCGTCCTTCTTACATTGTCTCAGCACTTCAGTGTTGTCCCCATCATCGGACAAACCTGAAGACAACTCAGACCGTCACCTACTTAACCAGGAGACAACTGCGAAATAAAAAGCGTTTTGAAACCATCGGCTCCAAAACGCTTCTCCTGAAAAACACATAGCATTTCACAACATCTGGAGCGGAGGAATAAATATTCTCAAACGAGACTAAACAGCCTCGATAATATAATAATTTTTTTTGCCCTTTTGTATCAGCAGATAAGAACCGTTGATTAAATCCGCCCCGGTCACCAGATGTTCCTGATCGTTCAGCTTGGCCTTATTCAAACTAAGGCCATTCCCTTTTATTGTACGGCGCAACTCACCCTTGGACGGGAAAGCCCCTGTCTCCGTGGTCAGCAGTTCTATGATCGATACACCGGCAACAAGTTTACTGCGGTCGACTTCATAGGAGGGCACACCCTCAAACACTGAAAGAAAGGTATCCTTATCCAGCTTTGCCAGACCTTCGGTCGTGGCTTTTCCAAACAGGATCTGTGATGCCTCCACGGCCTTATCGTATTCGACCTCATCATGGACCATGCAGGTGACCTCTTTCGCCAGGCGCTTCTGCAATGGTCTCAGGTGCGATTCAGCTTTCTGCTCTTTGACCAGGGCATCCACCTCTTCCTTGCTTAAGAGTGTGAATATCTTGATGTACTTCTCTGCATCGGTATCAGAGACATTGAGCCAGAACTGATAGAACTTGTACGGTGTAGTCAGTTTCGGATCGAGCCAGACATTGCCGCTTTCGGTTTTTCCGAATTTTCCACCGTCAGCCTTGGTAATGAGCGGACAGGTCAGGGCAAAAGCTTCCCCGCCTTCCTTGCGTCGGATAAGCTCTGTCCCTGTCGTGATATTCCCCCACTGGTCAGATCCACCCATCTGCAACTTGCAGTTTTTCGTGCGGTAAAGGTGTAAAAAATCGGTTCCCTGAACCAGCTGATAAGTGAATTCGGTAAAAGATAACCCCGCTTTGGATTCCTCACCCAAGCGTTTTTTGACACTGTCTTTGGCCATCATGTAATTAACCGTAATATGCTTGCCGATATCGCGGATAAACTCCAGAAAGCCGAAATCTTTCATCCAGTCGTAATTATTAACCAGTTCGGCGGCATTGGCGGCTTCCGATTTAAAATCAAGAAATTTCTCCAATTGCTTTTTCAGACATGCCTCGTTGTGACGGAGGGTTTTTTCATCAAGCAGGTTGCGCTCGGTCGACTTCCCCGACGGATCACCGATCATCCCGGTCGCTCCACCGACAAGAGCAATCGGTTTATGGCCAGCTAACTGGAAATGTTTGAGCATCATCACGCTGACCAGGTGGCCGATATGCAGCGAGTCAGCAGTCGGATCAATTCCGACATAGGACGATGTTATCTCTTTCTGAAGTTGTTCTTGCGTCCCGGGCATGATGTCGTGGATCATGCCGCGCCAAGTCAATTCTTCTACAAAATTCATATTCAATACTTATCTATTCGCTGTGATTGGGTACCTCTTTACCTGGGCACCACATGCTGCAAAGCAGATATCTCAAAGATCCAACTTCATGATTCGCTTTATCCTTACAAACCTTCCTGGATGCGCTCAATCGCTTCACATCGGCCCGTTTCTTCGTTGATGGTCAGCAACACCCCGCAAAGAAGGGGGTCTCTCTTTGCAGCCTCCAGTCGAACCGGTAACTGGGTCAGAAATCTCTCCAGGGCGGGCTCTTTCTGATTACCGATAATCGCATCCTGGCTTCCGGTCATACCAGCATCAGTCAGATAGCCCGTATGGCTCGCCAGTATTTTTTCATCTGCAGTCTGCACGTGAGTGTGCGTCCCAACAACCGCGGAGGCTTTCCCCGCCAGATAATGTCCCAGCGCCTGCTTTTCACTGGTTGCCTCGGCATGAAAATCAACCAAAACAATCGGAGTCGACTCCTTAGCTTCCGCCACTAGCGCCTCTCCGATCCGGAAAGGACAATCAAGGTTCTTCATAAAAACCCGCCCTTCGAGGTTGATAACAGCGACTTTCACCCCGGCGGCGGAAGAGAATATCCCCGCACCCCGCCCTGGCAGCCCCCCGGGATAATTGGCCGGGCGAAGCAATCGATCTTCCCGGTCAAGAGTATCCATGATCTCACGCTTGTCCCAGATATGATTTCCGGAGGTCAGAACATCTACCCCATAACCAAAAAGCTCGTGTACTATTGCTGCCGTCAATCCGAAGCCGGCCGCTGCATTCTCACCGTTTGCGACGACCAGATCGATATAATGTCGATCTACAAGACGATCCAGGCAATCCGCCAGAATGCGCCGCCCAGCGCGACCAACAATGTCTCCAATAAACAGTATTTTCAACGTCGATGCTTTCAGTTCAAATATAATTACTTGGCGTATTCCGTCGCTCTGGTTTCACGGATAACATTGACCCTGATCTGGCCGGGATAAGTCATCTCGTCTTCAATCTTACGGGCGATATCTTTAGCCAGAACATGCGCTTGCGCATCTGAAACTTCGCCGCTCGAAACCATGACGCGGATCTCTCGGCCCGCCTGAATGGCGAAACATCCAGTGACGCCACCGAAGGAGGTTCCAATCCCCTCCAGTTCACGCAGACGCTTAACATATGTTTCCAAGGTTTCTCGACGCGCTCCGGGCCGTGCGCCAGAAAGAGCATCTGCTGCCTGCACGAGGACCGCCAGGACCGTCTCCGGTTGCTCATCTTCATGATGAGCAGAGATAGCAAGAACAATTTTTGCTGATTCACCATGTTTACGGGCCAGATCCCCGCCATTGACGGCATGCGAACCTTCAAGTTCATGACTGACTGCCTTGCCGATATCATGGAGCAAGCCGGCACGCTTTGCCTGCTTGACATTAATCCCCAGTTCCGCTGCCATCATGCCGCAAAGAAAGGCCACTTCCAGAGAATGCTGCAACACATTCTGACCGTATGAAGTCCGGTATTTCAGCATGCCCAGTAACTTGATAATTTCAGGATGAATACCATGGACACCAACGTCGAAAGTTGCCTGCTCACCTGCTTCGCGGATCGTGATTTCAACCTCCTCAGCCGCCTTCTCTACCAACTCCTCAATGCGCGCAGGGTGAATCCTTCCATCGGCAATCAGGCGCTCCAGAGAAATCCTGGCAACTTCGCGGCGAACGGGATTGAAACCAGAGATAACAACCGCCTCTGGTGTGTCATCTATAATCAAGTCGATCCCGGTAGCAGCCTCAATGGCACGAATATTACGACCTTCACGACCGATAATCCGGCCTTTCATCTCATCGGAAGGAAGAGGAACGACGCTGACCGTCTTTTCCGCAACAAAATCACCGGCATAACGCTGAATGGCCAGAGCCATAATCATTTTGGCCTTTTTGTCAGCGATCTCACGAGCCTCATCCTCAATCTGCTTGATACTCCGAGCCGCATCATGTTTCGCCTCACTCAACATCGAATCGAGGAGAAGCTGCTTGGCTTGTTCGCTGCTCATGCCTGAAATCCGCTCCAGCTGTTGCTGCTGCTCTTGCTCCGACTGTTGCACATCCTGCTCACGCTTCTGCAGTTGCCCCTCTTGCGAGCGAAGCTGATGATCTTTTTTATCCAACTCTTCGGTACGCTGATCCAGATGCCCCAACTTCTTTTCGAGATTTTCCTCTTTCTGCTGCAGGCGATTCTCGTGGGACTGGATTTCCCGGCGCAACTCGCGCACTTCTTTTTCCCAGTCGGTTTTCGCCTGAAGTACGACATCCTTAGCCTGAAGCGCCGCCTCCTTACAGATTGAATCAGCTTCCTTACGAGCATCTTTTTCAATCTGCTCGGCTGCCGACTTCGCGTTGGCAAGCTTTGATTCTGACAGCTTGCGCCGTAACCACATTCCGAAAAAGACTCCGGCCGCCAATGCAACCAGAACCAGAATCACCTGTATAATTAATTCCATCTCCACAGCGAACCTCCTTGCAGAGTTTATGGTGAACCGCTCGTACCCTTGTAACAAAGCGGAGAAAAAAGACCCTGTTCAGTCACCAGATGATCTACCGGCACATCATGCGCTTCTACCGGCAACCGATCTACTAATTGAAATCGATAACAAAGCCCAATGAGCACTCCTGAAAAACCGACGGAATGCAACTCACGATCATAAAAACCCTTACCATAGCCTAGACGATTCCCGTACCGATCAAACGCCAGCCCCGGAATAACCATCAAATCGAGGGCAGCTACTGGAATTATGCTTTCCCCTGAAGGTTCCAGCACCCCAAAAGCCCCTTTTCTAAGAGACATTAGGTCGTTCACTTCGACAAAGACCATCCGGCCCCCTTCGACTCGCGGGAAACAGATTTTTTTTTTCGTCTGTCGAGCAATGAAGAAGAGTGATTCCGTCGCAACCTCGCCACGGGTCGGGCTATACAGTGCAAGACAGTCCGCTTCTGTGAAGAATGAAGACTCCACCAGCGCAGATTGAACTGAAGAGCTCAAGATACGACGCTCATCTTCTGTGAGTCGCATTCGACGTGCTTGCAGCTTCTTTCGAAAAACCTGTTTCAGCATGGATAGAGCGCTCCGGGCAACGAAGACTCCAAGACAGAACTTAAATGAAGTAAATACGGGAGAGCGGGGAAATGGATAAGGTGAATGCGACTCCGCTAAATAAAAAGGACTGGCCCGGTAGTTTCAGACCAGGGCCTCCATAAGTAAACGAAGCATTGTCAACATATTACACTCACCTGATGTTACGCCGGAACCGATCAGCGAATTGCCAGAAAATCCCGGAATGTAAAGCGCCTGAAAAAAAGACGCGAGACCATTTTCCTTGTTATTCCTATCCGTATCTATCTATCTTAAAGCCCTGAAAACAGGGAATCACAACTCTAATGTAACCTGTATGCGATCAAACTCCACCTTCAAGCCGTTGCAACAAGTGAGTAAGACGTTCTTCCTGAAGGGTGCTTGTTTCACTGTCACGCAACTGCAGGAGTTGTCCCGCGAGATTTAACAGCGTCAAAGCTAACGCGTCCTGAGAATCGACAGATCCGCTACGAGGAATACCCGCCAGTTGTTCCTCAACAAAGTCAGCAACCCTCTGAACCTGCGCCTGGTCTTGCTGACTTCTTAAGTTGTATTCACGGCCCTGAACTCGCACCCGAACTGAATGACTCAAGGTTTCTCCTGATCAAGATGTGCATCAAGACGGGCCAGAACCGATTCGATTTTGACGAGCAGGTCCCTTCGCTCTTGCTGCCACTCAGTTTTTTCTGCCTTCAATTGCAGGCAAGTTTCGGACAATCTGCGATTTTTTTCAAGCAGACGCTCCGCAGCCAAATCTAATCGATTCAACAACAGGCTATCCATCATCAAGCCTTCTTTCGAATTTAGGTGTTAAAACGACAAAAGTCAAGATTTTCAGTTACTTTTCAAACAATGCTTCGACAAACATGGCAGGGTCAAAAGGTCGTAAATCGTCAACCCCTTCACCGATTCCTACAAAACGAACCGGAAGCTTTAGTTCGGCCGCAATCGCCACCACGATCCCCCCCTTGGCGGTCCCGTCCAGCTTGGTCAATGCAATCCCATTAATATCAACAGCTTCATTGAATAAACGTGCCTGGCTGAGAGCATTTTGACCAGTTGTGGCGTCAAGGATCAGCAAGGTTTCATGTGGAGCTCCCGGAATTTCTCTATCCAGAATCCGACGTAATTTCTTTAACTCCTCCATCAGGTTTATCTTGGTATGCAAACGTCCGGCAGTGTCCAGTATCAGTACGTCGGCTTTTCTTGCAACAGCAGCCTTGGCAGCATCAAACGCGACTGCGCCCGGATCCGCGCCTTCCTGATGACGGATCACATCGACCCCTGCGCGCTCACCCCAAATCGCCAGCTGTTCTGCAGCTGCAGCTCGAAAGGTGTCACCTGCGCCAAGGACAACTTTTTTTCCCTGCTTCGTCAGTTGCCTGGACAGTTTTCCGATTGTCGTCGTCTTGCCAACACCGTTCACACCGACGACCATAATGACATAAGGATTGGCACTTTCGACATCCAGAGACTGTTTCTCCAGTTGCAGCAACTGCTCAAGCCCCTCCTTCAAAGCTGTTCGTAACTGCTCAGGATTCTCCAGTTGCCCGCGGCCACGACGTATTTCCAGCTCACTGATCAATCTCTGCGTTGTCTGCATTCCCAAGTCAGCAGTAATCAGGATTTCTTCCAAATCTTCCAGCAGCTCTTCATCGATGGACGACTTTCCACGCAGCAAATTATCGACCCTGCCGACGAGTGAGGATTGGGTCTTTGCCAGCCCCACTTTCAAACGAGCAAACAGACTGACGGGCTCGGCTTCGGCTTCGGCTTCGGCTTCGGCTTCGGCTTCGGCTTCGGCTTCGGCTTCGGCGACACTCTTCTGATCTATGCGATCTAATTCAATCTCTCCAAGTTCCGGTTCTGCTTTTTTCCCACGCAATAGAAACAGGGACAGAACAATTAACAGGACAATGATGACCACCACCGCATAGGTAACGCCCAGCGCACTCACCTGCAGGTGCTCTTTCGGCACTCCCGCGGCTTTTAACAAATCGGCCAGAAATACCAGCCATTGCTCAAAAAACTCCATAATTATGCGACATCCTTCTATCGATCAGCCATCACACATAAGACGATCAATTTAAATTCATAGCCAGAAAATACAGTCAAATAACAGGGTAGCCCCTGTCAGGCAATATCCTTCCTCAACAGAGAAACGCAGCGTCGTAACTCAAAAGAGGCTCGCCCCAACATCGCTTCAGGAGTCAGGGCCAGGACCAGAAAATAGTCCTCGGTTACGGGAGCAACAAGAGTATTGCTCTGGTCTGATCGGACAAGAATCTCTTCCAATTCCCCCCCATCGACCCGGTCCAGGGCTTCCCTCAACCGAGTCAGGATAATACCCTTATGCGCCCCGAGGATTTTTATATCATAATCATCCAGCACCGCGACCTGATCTACGGCCTCCCCTTCCCAGTCAGCAATGATCGCCCCAAGCGAACCGGGAACACTCTCAAGCATTCTATTTAACGGACCCTTAAATGGCATAGTTTCACTCACAGTACCGACAGGTCAAATGCTCGAAACTCATCGAACGAGCAATAACGGAAATCCACTTTATTGGTTTCATGCGACTTCAGCTTCACCCTGCGATCGGCCATCGTTCATCCTGACAGAAACGATCTTTGAAACTCCCGGCTGCTCCATGGTCACTCCATACAGGGTTTCGGTGTTCGCCATGGTTCTTTTACTATGGGTGATGATAATAAACTGTGATGTCTCTGCCATCTCCCGCACCATTTCAGCGAAACGGTCAATATTGGCATCATCAAGTGGAGCATCAACCTCGTCCAAAACACAGAAAGGTGTTGGCTTGATTAAAAAAAGTGAAAAAATCAATGCAACTGCGGTCAGGGCCTTCTCTCCGCCCGAAAGCAGGTTCACACTTTGCAGACGCTTTCCTGGCGGCTGGACCACGATCTCAATACCCGACTGCAGCAAATCATCTTCGTCGGTCAGTTTAAGCTCAGCCTGTCCGCCACGAAACAATCGCGGGAACACCTGTTGAAACTTTTCGTTGACCTGATCAAAAGTCTCCTTGAAGCGCCGCTTTGTGGTCCGGTTGATCTTGTTGATCGCTTTTTGTAGATCGTCCAGAGACTGGTGCAGGTCATCGCGCTGTTTGGTGAGAAAATCATAGCGTTCCTCCTGCTCTTGGTATTCATCAATTGCGGTCAAATTGACTTCGCCAAGCGCCTCGATCCGCTGCAGTAATTGCTTCAGTTTAACCTGCTGACGTTCGAGTTCTGATTCGGTCGCTTCAGGAACCTGATGCTCGTTCAAATCAACGCGATATCGCTCCTCTACCGATTCCCGCATATGTTCAGCATCGACAAACAGCTCCCGATGTCTGAGTTGCAATCGAGAAACCTCCTTACGTCGCTCCTCGGTCAGGCTACGAACTTCCCGCTGCTGGTCACGCAATGCTTCCAGCTGCTGACGGTCCTGTTCAAAGCGTTCGCGAACAGCCACCTCTTCCGATTGTTGTTCTTCACGCCGCTGCAACAAAAGATCAAGCTCAATGCGCAAACGTCGATCGGTCTCCTCCAGCCGTTTTTTTTCAACACCCCCCTCTTCGCGTCTCGACTGCAGCAGTACCTTCCTTTTGGCTAACTCCTCCCGACTGCGAATGAGTCGCTGTAAAGTATCCTGACTCCCGTCTCGACGCTCCCTGAGGCTGGCCAGATCGACCCTCAAAGCAGTCAGTGTCTCACGAACCCGCTCAACAGAACTTCTGGCGTCTGCCTGTTCTTTTTGGAGACGGTCTGCTTGCTGCTCAAGCAATATCTGCCGGGCGGAAGACTTCTCCGTTCCCTGGCTTATCTCATCTTGTTCAGCAAGCAGGCGCTGTCGTTCATCATGTAACTGCTCTTCTTCGAAACTGAGTAGTTCCAGACGCTCCAATAAGCGGCGCTCTTCCTGAACGATGCGATCCTGGTCCTTTTGCCGTTCCAGTAATCGCAATTCCTGACGATGTCGCTCTGCGGACAAAGCCTTGATATCTTCGTCACTCCTCGCCAGCTTTTCTTGAAACTGTTGATAGCTATACTGTTGCTCGGTCAACAGGCTTTCCAGCTGGGCAACCTGGTTCGTCAATTCATCAATTTCCCGCTTCTTACGCAACAGTCCGGAGCTGGCTGCAACAGGGGCGCCAGCAATCAAGTCGCCACGCCAGCTGAGACAGTCCCCCGCAGGTGTGACCAATAAAGTCCCTGCAGTCAGCGTCTTACCGTAAAAAGGAGTCAAGGTTTCGACCAGGAAAGTTCCTGCCAACAGCGCCTTGACCCGAGCAGCATGAGTCCCCTTGCACGTCACCAGTTCACTCATCGGGACAGCACCGGCAACGGATACAATTTCTTCACAACCACCCGACTCCAGCAACAGGGTGGCCCGCGCGCCTTTATCACGCAAAAGCGTGAAAACCTCATCAAGCTGATCAGGCCCATCTACGGGGATTGATTGCAAACGCTCTCCTAGAGCCATTTCTATCGCAAGCTCATGGGCAGGTTCCACCTGTAGAAAGTCGGCGGCCACCTGTCGTTTTAATTTATTTTCAGCAAACAGGACTCGAACTCCCTCGGTGTAACCATCAAGATTCTTCTCAAGCTCCTGTAGCGATTCCAGTCGCGACCGTTGCCGTTCAAGAAGTTGGCGAGTGGCACTGACCTCGGCTTCTGCCTCGACCAAACGACTATTTATAAGTTGCAGCTGCTCTTGCAGGACCTCCTGCTCCTGATTCAAATCGAGAGCTTTGCTTTGCAAGGAAATGAGTTCTTCTTCGCAGGTGAGGCGCAGAGCTACTTGTTCTTCCATCTGTTCCTGCAGCCGTACCGACTCACTGCGATTCCGTTCCTGCCGCTCTTCCTCAGCGGCCAATCTGCGAACGATCTCCTCACGGCGATTGGTAAGGCGGCTGACATCGCTAAGCAGCTCCATCAGCTGTCGACGTGCAGCCTCCAGCTGAAGTGACAAATCTGTTTCGAGTTGCTGATGTTCAGATAATAATTTTTCTGCCTCTTGCGCCCGCTGTTCAGTCTGTTGAAGGTCGGTGCGCACCTTCTCTTCTGACTGCTTCAGCTCCTTTTCTTCGTAATCTGAAGATTCCAGGCGTTCGCTGATCTCACGCTGCTCTTCCTGCAATTGATCATCCTGGCGAAGCAGGTTTTCCCGCTGACGAGACGCCAGCACCAGTTCTCCTTCGACCCGCTGCACCTCTGAGCTGAGTTGATAAACCTTCTCCTGACTACGAGCCAGAACCTCTTCCACTGAAGCCAGAGCAAGCTGCCGTTCTTCAATCTGCAGATCACCATCTACCAGTTGAGCTTCGACCTTCTCAAGCTGATGGGACCGGGCTTGCTCTTCGGTGCTGACCGCTGTCAATTCAAGCTGTAATTCACGATAACGATTTCCCGCCAGAGAGATCTCTATCCGCTTGGCTTCGCTCCTCTGCTCACGAAACGTTTCGGCCCGTTGTGCCTGACGCTTCAAACTGCCAAGATTGCGACGAACCTCTGAGATCACATCGCTCAAACGCACCAGGTTTTGCTTGGTGGCATCCATTTTCCGTAAAGATGTCTTCTTTCGCGACTTGAACTTGGTCACGCCTGCAGCTTCTTCGATAACGGCCCGACGGTCCTCCGGCTTGGAGCTGACCAGCATCCCTACCTTACCCTGCTCAATGATCGAATAAGCGCGGGCCCCGACGCCGGTGTCCATAAAAAGTTCGGTAATATCGAGAAGGCGGCACGCTGTTTTGTTCAGGAGGTAATCACTATCGCCATTTCGATAGAGACGCCGGGTGACCATAATTTCGGCGTAGTCCCGGTAAGCAGGAGGGGAGAGCCCTGCACTGTTATCGAACACAATTGAAACTTCAGCCATCCCCAGCGGCTTGCGATTTTCACTGCCACCGAAAATCACGTCTTCCATCGCCCGACCGCGAAGATTTCGGGCATTCTGCTCCCCCATCACCCAACGAATCGCATCGATAATATTGCTCTTGCCACACCCATTCGGCCCAACGACTCCAGTTATCCCCTGTTGAAAATCGAGGGAAACCTTATCGACAAAGGACTTGAATCCGACAATTTCGAGACGTTTGATTTTCATTCGAACCGCTCGCCCCGCGCCTGGTAATAAGTGTTATCCATGATTTTTATAACATTCTGATTTCAATGATTATTTAGTCGAATACATATGGAGGCCAGAAGCCTCAAAACGGGTACCTGCGCAGCACAGGGCGAGTCATGTTAACAAGGAGCTTAAATCCTGTAAAGACGCTATTGCGGCTGCAGAGTTAATTCTGCCAAACCTTACCTGCGCAACAAATCCCCATTGCTGCTTGTAGACAGTCTAAATAGCCAGTATGATTGATACTGGCGAATTCTCATCAACACTAATTAACACTCAAACCAGGTACGACTCTCGCGTCAGATTGAATAAAACCGTATGCAAGCAAAACCTTTCTATCGTCGCCATCCCCTGCTCTGCACGTTATTCCTGCTGCTGATCAGTGCTTTCGCCCTGCTGGTCGTGGCGCTGTCGCAGTTCGACCCGGGGCAGCTTCGCCAACGCCTGAGCCAAGAGCTAAGCCGGATAATCCAAATGCCGGTTTCGATGGAAAGGCTCCATCTGACCTACCAACAAGGGCTGGCCATCGATATTCACCAATTAAACATTGGCGACAAAACTCTGATCGATGTCCAGATACCACAGTTGACGGGAGTTCTCAGGCTGAAACCTTTGCTTCAGGGCGAACTGCTGATAGATCGCGTCATCCTGACTGAACCACTGTTCAAGGTCGCACTAGCTAGTATCAGGGAAACGACCAACAGAAAGCCTCTCCCTTCAGCGGCCGAAGAACTGTTTAGCAGATTCGACCTGAGCCTTCTGACCATTCGCCGGGGAACCCTGGAGTTGAAGCTGGAGCAAAACAACAACAAAATCCCCTCTCGCATTGAAAATCTGAACCTGATCCTGCGCGACTGGAAGACAGAACAGAACGGCTATCTGGTTGTTTCCGGCGAACTCCCTGAGCAACAAGGTGAATTCACAGTAGAGACTGAACTACCTCAACCAGCACAACTGAAGAACTGGCGTGGACACTCATTGACAATAAAGGCCGATCTGAATCAATTGTCTCGCACCCTGCTGCCGAAAAACCTGTCCCAACACCTTCCGGAGCGAATAGATGCAACAGTCGAGATGAGCGGTGTTCCAGCGACTGGCGCTGACTTTTTCAGCCACCTCACGAAGTCCGGTACTGACAAAAAACACCTAACCGCAGCAGGTCGATGGATATCTGCGGATCAATCCGACAGCCTTAGAGACTTGCGAGTCAGCCTCTACGATGTCCCCCTGCAAGGACAGCTACAGGGGGATCGAACGGAAGAAGGGGTTCTACTTCAAGGGAGACTGCAATCCGAAAATATTGCCCTTAAGCCACTTCTGACAAGGTGGGGCAAACCGCAGCTGGAAAAACTTGTTTCTGGCACATTAAAAGCTGCCGACGTTCAATTTGGTGGCCTCATCAGCAGCCATGACGGGGACGCTAATCAACCCCTTGAGTACCATGCTCGCCTGCTTCTGGAGAATGGTCAGTGGACTGTCAATGAGACAACACAACTCGAACAAATTGCCATTGAAGTCAAGTTGGACAATCAAACAGTCGAGCTGGCAAACGGCAGGGCACAATTATTCGATCAGCAGCTATTCTTCCAGGGCGAAGTTCACAACTGGAGAGAGGCACCGCTCTTTAATATCAACCTGACCGCCCAACCCGAAGTTGCCTCTCTGCTGGAGTCTGCCTCTGTCACCCTGCCAGAAGCACTCACCATAAACGGAACGACACCGCTGACACTGGATCTGGAAGGCAGCCATGATCAAATCAGAGGGGAACTGCAGTTAAATCTTGATGAACTCCACGGACAGTACGGTCAAATCATTAGCAAGCAGCAGGGTCAGAACGGCAACCTGCAGATGAAAGGAGACTGGCAGTCGGGACAGGTGAACATCGATCAGATTAATCTCTTTTTTACGGATACCCACATTGAAGGGACTGCACTTCTGCCAACAGGGGAGCAGCCCCCCCCTGCCCGCCTGCAGCTCAAAGGGATCGACCTGTCAGCACTGCGCCCACAGTCAGCGTTTCTGCAACGACTGAAAGCCGAAGGCATCCTTGATATCATCTACCAGCACCAGGGTCCGGGAAATTTCCAGGGAGAGCTCAACCTTGAGAATGCCGGCGCACACATAATCTGGCTACTCAGTGATATCAATTCAACATCGGGACGTGTCAGCTTCAACCAGCAAGGGCTCGACTTTGAAAAGCTCAATGTCCATGTCGGTCAATCCGCTTTAGAGATCGACGGAAAATTACGTGACTGGAAAAGCTTCCTGCTCGAACTCAAGGTTCGCGGCCAAGCTGTTCATGCCAGAGACCTGGTGTTTACCAATCCGGAAGCGATCATCCGTAACATAGATGGAAAATTGCTGATTAACAGGGGCGGGATATTTTTTGATCCGGTCCATGTTCTACTTGCAAACGGGACTGACGCCACAGTCAACGGCTATGTTCGTAATTTTTCTGAGCCGGACACCTTTCTCGATATCGAATCCTTCCAGCATGCAGACATTCTGGAAGTCATCAACCTGTTCGTCGGACCACCAAAGAACAAAGCGGGCAAGAGAACAAACAAAGGAAAACCGATCAGAGTACACGCACGTGCCGCGCAAGGCACCCTTGACGGGCTGATATTTCAACAGGCGGAGGGGGAGATCACCCATCATAACGGCTTGTTCACTCTCTATCCTCTGCGGTTCAAGCACAAAGACGGCTTTTGCCTGTCTCGGGTCGAGCGTGACCATGGGCGCTTGAAGATCTCCGGGCATCTGGAGGATTTTGACGCCAGCACCTTGTATCTTGAAGTTCTCAAAGCTCAAGGGCTGGTAACCGGAACCCTGCGGGGAGACTTCTACCTGGAAGGAAACGGCACAGGGACAAAGTTCTGGACCAGCTCCAGCGGAGGGGCACACCTGGAAATCCGGGACGGTGCTCTGCGAAAGTTCCGTGGCCTTGCACGGGTTTTCTCATTACTTAATGTTGCACAATTGTTTGAACTTAAATTGCCCGACATGAACAAGGATGGAATGCCATTCAATCTGTTAACCACAAGTGTAAAACTGGAAGAAGGCCTGCTCTCGACCACCAATCTGAAAATCATGAGTAACGCGATGAACCTCTCGATGATTGGCCAGCGCAATTTGAGTAACAACACCGTCGACCTGACCCTCGGGGTTCAACCGCTTGGAACTGTCGACAAGGTCATCACTGCCATTCCGGTCGCCGGTTGGCTGCTGGCCGGGGAGGAGAAGGCCCTGGTTACAGCACATTTTAAAATCGAAGGACCAGAGGATGACCCTGATGTTACAGCGATCCCGGTGTCATCATTATCAAAAACGGTTTTAGGAGTTCTAAAACGAACCCTTGGACTACCGGGAACGCTGATCACAGATCCGGAAAAATTGTTTTTCCCGGGGCGGGAGAATCCGCCGGTTGAGAGCGACAACAAACCCCAAACGGGACCGGGTGCTCAGAAAGAAGAAACGGACGAGGTCGTGGAATAGCTGAAACGGTCGTGGATTCGCCAATTATGCGGGTATGGGTTTATCCCCGACATACACGGTGGAGATACCAAAGGTCAGGTCATGGAATCGCAGAGAAGTAAATCCTGCGTCAGCCATCATCTGCCTGAACGTCACCTGCGCAGGGAACTCCAGGACCGAATCAGGAAGATACTGATAAGCGCTCCGTTGCGACAGCATGCCGCCAATCGCGGGTAACAGACGCCGAAAATAAAAATAATACAGGCGCCGGAAGAGGTGACTCTTAGGAGTTGAAAACTCCAGAATAACCACCCGCCCTCCCGGTCTTAAAACACGGAACATTTCACTGAGTCCCGCTTGTCGATCCACGACATTCCGGATCCCGAAAGCGATTGTAATGGCATCAAATGTCGCATCAGGATGAGGGATCGCTTCACAGGGAGCATTGACCAGCAAGATCCGGCGCCCAAGAGGAGAATCGTTGAGTTTCCTCTGCCCGTGAACGAGCATCCCCTGGGTAAAATCTTCACCGACGATGGTCACTGAATCGTCAGTCGTTCGGGCAATTTCCAGGGCAACGTCGCAGGTGCCGGTAGCGATATCCAGAACGTGCCCCCCCCTTGGGACGTTCAATTGAGAGACAGCAAACCGCCGCCATCGACGGTCAATACCAAACGATAGCAGACGATTTAGCAGGTCATAGCGTGGAGCGATGTTGTCGAACATCTGCCTGACTCCACGACCTTTATCTGACAACTGAAACATGTCCTGCTCCTGACAAAAAGAAGAGTATCGGTGCCTGATTCCCGGATGAGATGATACGGCGACACGCGGCATGTTTCTACCATAAAGCGGCAATAAGGAACCAGAAAAAAGTAGCAACGAGAGTCGACCGGCAAAGTCACCATCAGGTGAAAAACAACCCTGTTGAAAATGAGAAAGATCCAGAAATGAGCAGCCCTGAACAATCCGCTTCCCCGCTTCTGGTGACAGCGGCAATAATTGAGCGACAGGGGAAATTCCTGATCACCCAACGTCCGACTCACAAGCCTCATCCCTCGATGTGGGAATTTCCTGGAGGAAAACTCGAAGAGGGAGAATCCCCCCAGCAGGCCCTGCAGAGGGAACTTAGAGAAGAACTCGCGATAGAAGTGAGCGTTGGTTCCATTTTTGATGTGGTCTTTCACCGTTACGACTGGGGGCCGGTTCTGATACTTGCCTATCATTGCACCTGGCTCTCCGGTCGAATCGAGCACCTTGAAGTTGATGCCCACTGCTGGGCGACAGCATCGGCCATGCTAAGTATGCCTATGCTCCCTGCCGACAAACCACTTATCGAACGACTGCAGAGCCTTTCACTTACACCTCGCTGAGAAACAAAAACATAAAAGGGTAAAGCCCTCAGAAAAAAGCGCGACTCAACCTTGCAACCATAGTTTCGGCTGATAAACTACAAACACGCCCAGACAAACAGGCTGCCCCTCCACAAAACCTCATACACAACCAAGAGCCACTCAGACCAGTATGAATGGGTGTTCAACTTGAGTATGACAGCGTTTCATTAGATAGCTTATCCAGTCAAAAAAAATATCATCAAATTAAAAAGATTTTATTTTTAAAATAAAACAGGTCTAAAAAAAACAACTGAATCCGTCAATTAAGGATGGTATTTTTTAACCTCGAGCGCACCGAAAACCACAAAAAACAAACCATGGACCATTTCTAAAGTTTTGTTTTTACTGTTTTTTTTAATTTTTATTTTTTTTATTAAGTATAATGTTGACAACAATAAAACACTGTATTATTTTCTATAAAGCGTGAGCCTATGAATTTCTGTTTTATTATGAACTCACTATCCACCATAAAAGGGAGAGGGCTTTTGCCTCGACGCCAGAAGGAATCATATTCAATCCAGTCTGTCGATAATGCCCTCGATGTACTGGAAGCACTCTGCGACGAAGGCGATGAGGTACGCATCTCTCAGCTGAGTGAGCGACTGGGAATGAACAAAACCAGCATCTTTAGACTGCTGGCAACATTTGAGAACAGAGGTTACGTCGAAAAGGAACAGAGGTCAGGCAAATACAAGCTGGGCCTCTCTGCCTATGAAATCGGGCAAAAATTACTTTCGCGCATGGTTTTGCTCCGCAAAGCCAAGCCGGTCATGGAAAAACTGATCAGAGAATGCAATGAAGCCATTTACCTGGCAATTCCCAGCAGTAACGAGGTCCTGCTTCTCGACATGGTCGACACCACCCAACAAGTCAAGATCATCCCGTTGCTTGGCAACCGATATCCGATAACAGGACCATCGGCTGGCCGGGTTATCCTGGCTCACGATGAAACCCATCGTGCCAAATGCAGCCCGGAAGAGTTGGCGGCGCTGGAAGCAGAGTTGTCAATCATCAAGAAGCAGGGCAACTGCCATGACCACGGAACATTCGGTGAAGGAATCGCTTCTCTTGCAGCGCCGCTGATTGATGCACAGGGTAACGCTCCCGGCAGTCTCTGCATGGTCGGCCCTGAGTTTCGCCTTTCGCCGGAAAAGATTGAAACAGAACTTCTTCCGAGCTTGACCGAGGCAGGAATCGTCATTTCTTCCAAACTCGGTTATGTCGGACACTATATGAACAGAGAAAGATTTTAGACAGCAACCACACCTTATTATCAAAAAGGAGGCATATGAAACATCAGGTTACCATGGCCCGAGGAGACAGGTCGGGCGGATCGAATTTTGTTAAGGTTTCTCACCGAAACCAAACTTTAAATTCCTAGAGAGAGAGGAGAGTATTATGCAACATGACAGCATCGGTTATTGGAAGGCCACATTGGCCCTGATAAGAAACGTACTGATCGTCTGGTTCGTTGTTTCTTATGGCTTCGGTATTCTGCTTGCGCCAATGCTTAACAACATCAGCCTGGGTGGCTATCCACTCGGTTTCTGGTTCGCGCAGCAGGGTTCAATGTATGTTTTCGTCGCTTTGATCTTCTACTATGCCAAGGCCATGGGGAAGCTCGACGAAAAATTTGACGTTCACGAAGAATAAGGAGGAGCGACAATATGAGTCTTCAAGGAATTACTTATTTAGTTGTTGGTCTCACCTTCGCTCTGTACATCGGTATCGCCCTCTGGGCACGCGCGGGTAGCACCAAAGAATTTTACGTCGCAGGCGGCGGCGTTCACCCTGTCCTGAACGGTATGGCAACAGGTGCTGACTGGATGTCGGCGGCGTCCTTTATTTCGATGGCCGGCCTGATTGCCAACATGGGCTATGGTGGATCACTGTTCCTGATGGGATGGACCGGTGGCTACGTCCTCCTGGCAATGTTGCTGGCTCCCTACCTGCGGAAGTTCGGTAAATTTACCGTACCTCAGTTCGTCGGTGACCGTTTCTATTCCAAAGGTGCCAGCACTGTTGCTGTCATCTGCCTGCTGGCAGCGTCTCTGACCTATATCATAGGGCAGATGACCGGTGTTGGAGTTGCCTTCTCCCGCTTCCTGGGCGTTTCCAACACTACCGGTATTTTCATCGGTATGGGGATCGTTTTCATGTACGCTGTTTTCGGCGGTATGAAAGGGATCACTTACACCCAGGTCGCCCAGTACTGCGTTCTGATCCTGGCTTATACGGTTCCAGCGATCTTCATTTCGCTACAACTGACCGGCAACCCACTGCCACAGCTTGGCCTCGGTTCTGACATGGTCGGCAGCGATGTCGCCCTGCTCACCAAGCTTGACCAGGTTGTTACCGAACTCGGTTTTGCTAAATACACCACCAACACCCGTCTCAGCACACTGAACATGTTCGTCTACACCGTATCGCTGATGATCGGTACTGCGGGTCTTCCGCACGTTATCGTCCGTTTCTTCACCGTTCCCAAAGTTAAGGATGCCCGTGCATCCGCCGGTTGGGCTCTCGTATTCATCGCCATCCTCTATACCACGGCACCTGCTGTCGCCGCCATGGCTCAGATGAACCTGCTCAAAACCATCACCCCGGGAATCGTTGCCGGTACTGTCGACGTAACCGCCTCCGATGCTCAGATCAAGTATGACGATCGTCCCGAATGGATGAAGCGCTGGGAAGTTACCGGACTGCTCAAGTTCGAAGACAAGAACGGCGACGGCCGCATCCAGTACTACAATGACAAAAACAAGGATCCTAAATTTGCTGCCGCTGGCTGGGAAGGCAATGAGCTCACCGTTAACCGCGATATCATGGTTCTCGCCAACCCGGAAATCGCAATGCTGCCTAACTGGGTTATCGCCCTGGTTGCTGCCGGTGGTTTGGCTGCGGCCCTGTCAACTGCTGCCGGTCTGCTGCTCGCCATCTCTTCGGCGATCTCCCACGACCTGCTCAAAGAGAAGTTCATGCCTGACTTAAGTGAAAAAGGCGAGCTTCTGGCTGGCAAGATCGCCATGGCCTGCTCGATCCTTGTCGCCGGTTACCTTGGTCTCAACCCACCGGACTTCGCCGCCGGTACTGTGGCCATCGCCTTCGGTCTGGCCGCAAGTTCAATCTTCCCGGCCCTGATGCTCGGTATCTTCAGCAGGACCATGAATAAAGAGGGTGCCATTGCTGGTATGCTCGCTGGTCTCGGTGTCACCATGCTTTATGTTTTTGCCCACAAAGGACTCTTCTTCATCAATGGGACCGAGTTCCTCGGCCTCTTCGGTGGCAAAGCAAACTTCTTCTTCGGTATTGAGCCGAACGCCTTCGGCGCTATCGGCGCATGCGTTAACTTTGCTGTAGCATTCGCGGTAAAGAGAATGTTCCCTGCACCTCCGGAAGAGATCGTAGCCCTGGTAGAAAGCGTACGTATCCCTCGTGGCTCCAAGGAAATCGGTGGTGCCCACTAAGAGATAGCTCTCATGGAATGTGGTCTACGGACCAATCAACCCCGCCAGAGTGCTGGCGGGGTTTTTTTCAAACTTTTCTGTTGTCAGCCCCAATCGCGTCGGGTACAACGAACCAGACATTCACATAAAAACCCGCACTGCCGGGAGTACCGGAGACTCTAAATGATATTCGATATCAGCGTCGCAACGACATGGCTTTTATTTCTTGCTCTTTTCCCAATGGCGTTCTTCTGGCTGCGCCGTAGCTGGAGAATCTTTATCAAACATGATTATTCCGAAGTCGCTCTCAAGCGCGGCGAGATGCCACAAAACCCAAAAAAATGGGCCCCGTTTACCGGGGTGATTAATCTGGCAGCCGGCACTGTGGCCGTCGTAACAATTGTCGGCATACTGCTCGGCTACCTCCCCTATAAAACCTGGAGCGCGATGACCGGCATAACACTCTGGATGAAAGTGTTTGCAGACTATATTATCAGTCGTCAGGCGCACCCCTTTACCTTTGGCAAAAAAAAAACCAATAAGGATTGTTTGTCCGAATAATCGTCTGCGATAACATCCGAGCTGTGCTTCTTTCAATTCACACCATTCTTGTGATAATATCCACAAGATACAGGATAAGACCTTTCGAACGGAAGGTCTTTGTAGGCCGCATCGGAAACCTGCAAAGGACACGGGCAAGCAAT
>Ga0102946_1000221_pt1 | contig 20157 bp, 15 predicted proteins | sample SalPon2A_A_D1_MG_FD_78209 | JGI IMG/M metagenome (GOLD analysis project Ga0102946, IMG submission 78209) | Soil microbial communities from South San Francisco under conditions of wetland restoration - Salt Pond MetaG R2A_A_D1_MG | ecosystem: Environmental > Terrestrial > Soil > Wetlands | place... | reverse complement strand
TGCATTCGGGCTGAAGCTGAGTTTTCGGCCATGGCGCTGGCATTGCTGGTCCAGGAACCGGGTTGCCAGTGCCGGAATATCCTCTGCTCTTTCCCGCAGTGAAGGAATGTGAATTTCAACGGTGTTGAGCCGGAAAAACAGGTCGCGGCGAAAATTTCCGTCGTCGATCATGGTCTGCAGATCGGCATTGGTGGCGGTCAGAACCCTGACATTGGCTGTGCGTGTGCGGCTGCCGCCAACCCGCTCAAAACTGCCGGATTCAAGAACCCGAAGGAGCTTTGCCTGTTGTGCCAGGGGTGTATTGCCAACCTCGTCCAGGAATAATGTTCCACCGTCTGCCAGTTCGAAGCGGCCGCTTCGAGAGTCGCGCGCATCGGTGAAGGCACCTTTGACATGGCCAAACATCTCACTTTCAAACAGCGCCTCCGGGATGCTTCCCATGTTGACGCTGATAAATGGCTCATCTGAACGCGTAGACCAGCGGTGAATCAGTTCGGCGACCAGGTTCTTTCCTGTTCCGTTTTCGCCAGTGAGCAACACACTGGCATCTGAGGGTGCCACCTGGCGGGCCAGCTCCAGAACGCGGCGCATGCCGGATGATTCGGCCACCACTTCGCCGCCAATTCGATCTTCGCTTTGAATCTGCGCGATCTCACGCAAACGCTGGGCACCACGCGTTGCAGCACATCGTTCAAGATGGGTGCGCACCACGGTTAGCAAACGGGTGTTGTCCCAGGGCTTTTCGATGAAGTCACAAGCCCCGCTTTGCATCGCTGAAACCACCAGGTCAACGGAACCCCAGGCCGTCATCGCAACGGTTGGAAGTCCAGGGTCAATTTCATGCAGCGACTGCAACAGGTCCAGGCCTTCCTTGCCGGAAGTGGTATCGCGCGTGTAATTCAGATCCAGCAGCGCAAGAGAAACACCTCCCTTTTTGACTGAATCGACGACCGCCTGTGGACTGTCTGCAAGCAAGACCTTGTATCCCTGGTCGGCCAGCAGCAGCCGCAGGGCCTCGCGCACATCGCGCTGGTCGTCGGCAACCAGGAGGGTTTGTTGTTCCGCGGTATGTCCACTACTCATACCGTAATGTTACAGCCGGATCGACCCGAGTGGCACGCCATGCGGGCAAAGCACAGGCCAAAAGTGCGACCAGACCAAAAACAACGATGATGCCTGCATAGGTAATCGGATCCGTTGTGCCAATGCCTATCAGCACCGATTTCAGGGTCTGGCTAAGGCCAAGCGCCGCGGCCAGGCCGATTGCCAATCCAATGCCCACAAGGATCATTCCCTGTCGAATCACCAGCGCAAAGATTCCACCTGGAGGCGCACCAAATGTGAGTCGAACGCCCAGTTCGGGGCGCCGCTGTCGAACCCGGTAAGCCAGGACACCATAGAGGCCCACGGCAGCCAGGATCAGTGCCAGGCCTCCGAAAATTGTGGTCAGCGTCATCGTAAACCGAACCGGTGCGGTGCTGTCGGCAACGATATTTTCGAGCGTGTCTTCATTCTGCAATGGCACATCGGGATTCATTTCACGAAGCAGCGCCCTGAGCGGTGCCAGCAGCGCCATGGGATCACCCGACGCCCGCACCGCCCAGCCAAACCCATTGCCAAAACCAATTGAATCGGCAAACGAACTCACAATCCACAAGCCCTCCGATGTTTCCTCATCCAGTGTGTTGTGTGCAATATTGGCAACCACGCCGATCACCTCGACCGGTTCACCCTCGGCTCGATCACTCCGCCGCATAAACAACGACTTGCCCAACGGTGACTCATCCGGCCAGGCCAGGTCGGCCAGAGCCTTGTTTATTACAACGTAATTGCGTGCGGTTTCCTGGTCCTGCTGCGTAAAACCACGGCCGGCCAGCATGGTGGCGCCAATGGTTTCAAAGTACCCGGGAAAAGTGATGTGGTACTGCGCCTGGCGGGCCGAGCCATCATCAAAAGTGACGATATCGGTTGCCCAGCGGCTGCCGAAAGTAATCCCGCTGAGTGGCAACGGGAATGCTCCACCTGCCGAAACCACGCCCGGCAGGGCTTCAATGCGCTCACCCACTTCCCTGTGAAAGGCCAGTTGCTGCTCCGTTTCAGGAAACAGCTCTGCAGGCAGGTTATAGGCAAACGTAACCACGCCCTGAGGATCGAAACCCGGGTCACGACTGACCAGGTCTGCAAAGCTGCGAATCATCAGGCCGGCGCCCACCAGCAATGCAAACGAAAGCGCCACCTCGGCCACCACCAGTGCATTACGCCAGCGTCCACTGCCACGGGATTCCTGCTGAGCAGTGCGGTCCTTGAGTTGCCCTGCCATGTCACGCCGTGCGGACATGGCTGCAGGAACACTGCCAGCCAGCAAAGTAACAATCGCCACCACCACAAAAGTGTAAGCCAGCACCTTGAAATCAATACCAATGCTGCTGAGTTGTGGGAGGGTCTGCGGCTGCATGGCAATCAGCACCGGTAACGCGAGCGCAGCAAGGATCACGCCAAGCACCCCGCCAACCAGCGCCAGAATGCTTGCTTCAATCAGTCCAAAGCGGAACATCCTGCCGCGACTGCAACCCAGTGCAGCACGAATGGCGATGTCACGCTGGCGCGAGGTCGCCCTTACGAGTAACAGGTTTGCAACATTTGCACAGGCAATCAGCAAAATCAGTCCAACTGCACCGGTCAGGACCCAGACTATGGCCCCGATATCCTTGGTCAATTCCTGGTGCAACGGCACCACCCTGTGACCCAGGTTGAGTGTCGAGTAGAGCGGTTCTTCCTCTGCAATCCTGGCTGTGATCGCAGCCATCTCTGCCTCGGCCTGGGAAATGCTCACGCCAGGTTTGAGGCGTCCCACCACGTTCATAAATACGCTGTTGCGCGGCGAATTGGCCAGGTCCACGCGCGAAGCCTCAAACACCTCAGGCTCGGCATTGCCACCACCTGGCAACAGTAACTGGAACCCGGGTGGCATCACCCCGGCAATCGTGACCGGGCGAAAATCCAGGTAGATCGTTGATCCAATCACTCCTGGATCACCACCCAGTCGTGTTTGCCAGAATGCGTGACCAAGGATGACTGTGCTTGGTGGATTGAAAGTATCGAATGGTGGTTGTACGCCTGGCGGCACATCGTTTGGGCTGTAGGCTGCATCGAGCTGATTGAAATCACGCCCCAGCATGGGAGACACACCAAGCAAGCTGAACATGTTCCAGGTCACCCCCATGGAATTGATCTGCTCGGTTTCAGTGCCAGGGGCCTTTTGATAAACATGTTGGTTGCCGAAAGCACCGGCAAAGTCTTCAAACTGATCTGCATTGCGCTGGTAATCATCAATCTCCCGCGGCGCCGCCGGCCATGTGTCGATATCGCGCGAGGGCAGCACACCCCAGACGGCAACCAGGCGGTCAGGCTCCTCGTAGGGAGGCGGGCTCAACAAGGTGGCATCAAGAACCGTGTAAATGGCGGTATTCGCGCCAATGCCCAGGGCAAGCGTGATGATCGCAATCACGGAGATCAATGGATTCTTAACCAGCGACCTGGTTGCCTGCCTGACGTCCTGCCAAATTCCGTTCATTTCGATACCTCTGAAAAAACTTGATTATTCATAACGAAGTGCCTCAACTGGTTGTAGTCGAGCAGCGCGGCGTGCAGGCAAATAGCTCGCGACCAGGGATGCGATCAATACAACGGCCACAACGACGAACAAGGTCATCAGGTCGCGTTCAGATACCCCAAACAACAGCGATCTAAGCACGCGGGTTAAGGCCATTGCAGCGGCGATCCCGGCCACAATCCCCATAATCGTCAACATCATTCCCTGGCGTAACACCAGGCGAAAGACACTCTCCCTGGTCGCTCCAAGTGCCATGCGAACACCCATTTCGCGAGACCTCTGCGCCAGCGTATAACTCAGGACCCCGTGCACGCCGACCGTTGCCAATACCGTGGCAAGCAAGGCAAACGATGCGAGCAACAGCATGGTGAAGCGTCTTTGGCCCACTGAACGTGAAACTGAATCGGCCAGTGGCTCGACACCGAAGACCGCCAGGGCGGGATCAATTTCTTCTATCGCACGCTTTGCTGAAGAAACCAGTGCGACCGGGTCTCCCGCGGTCTTCAGTAAAAGAGCATGGGCTCCATCCGCAGAGGGTGCCTGCGCCATGGGATAGTAAATTGCCGGAGGGGCTGCCTGATCCATACCGTAAATTTTTTCATTGGCGATGACCCCGACGATCGCACGCCGTGAACCCCACATATTGACCTCGGCACCAATCGCATCACCTTCCGGGAAGAATCGATCAACGGCCGCCTGGTTGATCAGCGCCACGGGCGCTGCCTCTGTGCTGTCGGTCTCTTCCAGGCCACGCCCGCGATTTAACGCCAGACCAACCGTATTCAGATAGTCAGGTGTAATTCTTCGTACAGAGATCTCGGGCCAGTCATTGCCATCGGCTTCACGACCCACCACGCTAAAACTGTTGGTAAAACCCTGGTCAACCGGACTGTTACCAACAATCGCTGCCGATTCAACGCCGGGTATGGCCGAAACGCGCAACAACAGTTCATCATTGAAATCATGCATTTCACGGAAATCCGGCCAGACCGCGAAATCCACCGGGTAACGGCTTGCCGGCAGTTGATATTCTGCCTTGAGCACACCTGCCGTATTGAAACCCGCATCGACCTGGGTGAGGTTCCAGAAACTTTTGACCAGCAAGCCTGCGCCCACAACCAGCATCACGGCGAGTGCCAGTTGCGCCACCACCAGTGCAGAGCGAATCCGCCCTGCCAGCGTCCGGCCTGCTCCGACGCTGCCACCGCCTTCAGCCCGGAGCAAGGCGTTCAAATCGAGTCGACGGGCCTGCAAAACAGGCACGAGGCCGAATGCCATGCCAACAATGGCAGTCACGCCCAGCGAGGCCAGCAGCACCCTGGAATTGATACCGACGTTGTCCAGTCGCGGCACGTCGTGAGGTGCCAGGCTGAGTAAGAACTGAGTTCCCCAGGTCGCAAAAATCAGACCAAGAATGCCGCCCGCCAGTGCAAGCACGACACCTTCAGCCAGGAACTGCCCGGCGAGCCGTCGCGAGTCGGCGCCCAGCGCTGCCCGCATCGCGACATCACGGGACCTGGCCGTACCTCTTGCCAGCAACAGGTTGGCAACATTCACGCAGGCCACCAGCAGCAGCAATACAACCGCGCTCAGCAGAACGTACAAGGCAGGCCGGACCGGCCCAAAAACAACATCGGTCAGAGGTTCTACATTGGCGCCACGTCCATCATTTGAGTCGCGATAGGTTTCTTCAAGGCTGTTTGAAATGGCAGACATTTCCTGTTGTGCAGCCTCGATCGTTGCACCGTCTTCAAGCCGACCAAGGGTGAAAATCGGATGCGTATGACGCGTATAAACAACCGGATCCGGTTGTAGTGGTAACCAGACATCTATATTGACGCGTCCCACGCGATCAGCAAAACCACGAGAATAGGCGGCAGCGCCGAGTATCTGCAAAATACCAAACTCGGCATCATCCGGGATCACACCAATGATTTCTGTCGGAACATCATGCAATCGCAGACTTTGTCCAATGGCAGACGGATCACGTGAAAACAAACGCTCCCATAAACCCTCACTGATCAGGACCACCTCAGGAGCGCCTGGCTGATCTTCCTCTTCGTTGAACCAACGGCCGGCAATGGGCCTGATGCCAACCATCTTGAGAAAATCATAAGTACTGCGAACAGCGGCTAACCGTGTTGGATCGCCCGAATCGGGCACCAGGTTGACCTCACTGCCTGCAAAGGCGGCAATATTTGAAAATGTGGTTGTGCGTTCTTCAAAATCGATAAAATCGGGTACCGATGCGGGTTCGCGCGTGGTCGAACTGTTGCGATCGGTTTGCCACACCATTGCAAGCCGATCGACTTGCTCAAACGGTGAAGTGCGCAGAAGAACACCATCGATCACCGAATAAATTGCAGTGGTGGCACCCATCGACAAGGCCAGTGTAATCAGGACAATCACTGAAAACTGCGGACTCTTGGTCAATGAGCGTATTGCATACCCAAAATTCTGTGACCAGTTCTGCCAGATTCCTTTCATTTTTCCACCAACAGCTCATTCATAACGCAGTGCTTCAATCGGCTGCACGCGCGCCGCGCGCCTGGCGGGAACCATCATGGCCAGCAAGGCAGCCAGGACCAGCAGCATTGATACTGAGCTGAACACCTGTAGATCAAACGGCTCGACCTCGTAAAGCATGTTGCTTAGCAGTTGACCAAATACCGCCGTCAGAGCCACACCCGCTGCCATGCCGATTCCCACGAGCCAGAGCCCACCAACCAGAACCAAGCGGAGTATGTCGAACTGGTTGGCACCCAATGCAGTTCGGACACCGAACTCCCGCGTTCTTGCACTGACGTTGTAGGAAACCACCCCGTAAACACCAGAAGCTGCCAGCAGAAGGGACAACAAGGCGAAAGCGCCAACCAATGCGGCAACCTGGCGGGGCGTGCGAACCGATTCATTGACCAGGTTTTCCATGGGTGTTGGAACCCAGATCGCCAGACCAGGATCCACTTCTGCGAGCGCGTTTCTCACCACCGGCAGCAATGCCAATTCATCGCCCTTGGTGCGCATCACCACGAAGAACTGGCGGTTGGCGAAACGGCTGGTTGGCAGATATAAGGTGGGGTCCGGTGGAGTCGAAAGACCATTGAAACGCAAATCGCCATACAACCCTACGATTTCACAGGATATGGCAGAGCTGTTGGGAGACAGAATGACCCGTGTTTCAAGAGGGTCGCGGCTGCCCAGGTAACGTTCCACGTACGTCTCTGTCGCCAGCACCACACAGGCGCCGTCAGCACGGTCGGATGCGTTGAAATCACGACCCCGAAGCAACGGCACCTCCAGGGTTTCAAGATAGCCACTGGATACCCGGCTGTACCAGGTTCGCAGAGGGTTGCCATCCAGCGGCACTCCCTCAATCGCCGTTCCGGTATCGGTGATCAGGTCACTCATGGGCAGCGTCGATGAGAATCCAACGTTTTCAACACCCGGAATACTGCTGAATCGTTCCAGCAATTCATCGTGCACGACTCGCAATGCATCGGTATCCGGATACCGGGTATCGGGAAGATTCAGCGCAAAGGTCAGTACCCCATCCGGCTTGAATCCAGGATCAACGTCGAGAATTCGGGTCAGGCTTTTCAGAAACAGCCCGGCGCTGACAGTAAGCGCCAACGCCAGTGCGAATGTACCGGCCACGAGCACGGCGCGCATCCTTTGTCCGCCACGATCACCAGAACTGCCACGGCCGCCGCTGCGCAGTGTTTCGCTGACCTCGCGACGACTGGCGAGCCAGGCCGGAACACTACCAGCAACCAGGCCGGTGCTGAGCGCGATCATCAGGGCAAAACCCATCACCCGAAGGTCGATTCCCAGCGAAGTGGTGTCAGCAAGCGACGCGGGCAGCGCCATTGCGATCCACATCATGCCAAACCAGGCCAGCCCCACGCCAACGAACATGCCCAATAACGAGAGCAGGGTGCTTTCGATCAACACCTGCCGCATGATCCGGGAACGACTGGCGCCAATCGCTGAACGAATGGCAAGTTCACGTGCCCTGCTGACAGCTCTCGCCAACAAGAGATTGGCGATATTCGCGCAAGCGATCAGCAAGACCAGGAACGTTGCACCCAGCAGCACCAGCAATTGTCGGCTTACACCCTGAACCAGCAGCTCCTGAAGAGGTTGAACATAACCTGACAACTGGCGGAGTGAGTGATACTCCGCAGCCAGGCTGGCCTGAATAGCGTCCAGGTCGGCGTCCGCCTGTTCAATACTGACCCCGGGCTTGAGCCTGGCGATCACCGGAAGAAAAAAGCCCTGTTCAGGGTCAGTTGCACCCTGGAAAGGCTTGAATAACTTTGCGCCAAGCTGTGTTGGCGCGTTGAAGTCCGGCGGCAGCACACCCACCACCGTCCAGGGTTGTGCATTCAATGTGACACTGCTGCCCAGCACGTTGGGATCGCCACCCAGTTCGCGCTGCCAGAATTCATGACTGGCAATGACAACCCGTGGGCCATTCTCTACATCTTCTGCCTGGGTAAACGCCCTGCCCCGTGCCAGTGGCACCCCCAGTGTCTCGAAAAACCGCCAGGTCACCCTGGCGCCCCGCACCATTGCAACGCCCTCTTCCTGCGTCAGGGTTGTATCCCAGGTATCGATGCCGGCAATTGATTCGATGGTGGACAGGGAGCGTTCCCATTCGAGAAGAACACCCGGGTTAACGATGTCCTGCTTTGCAAAGCCGCGTTCTGTTCCGTCAGCCCAGAGCATCACCAGGCGATCGGATTCAGGGTAGGGAAGATCCTTGAGCAACAGAGCATCCACTGCAGAAAAAATTGCGGTATTTGCCCCGATGCCCAGGCCGAGGGTCAGGACAGTCACAAAGACGAAAGCCGGGCGTGTCGCAAGCCCGCGGGCCACTTGCCAGACTTCAGCCCAGAATGCGCTCATCGTGCAGCCGCCAGCTCGCGTACCCGATTGTCCTCATCCTCGCGAAGCCGATGCATGGTTTCTTCATCGACAATGCGACCATCGAACATAAAAATACGGGTCTGGGCGAAATCAGCATAACGGGGATCATGCGTCACCATGCAAATGGTGGCCCCGGTTTTGTGCAATTCGTCGAGGAGCAGCATGATTTGCTCACCATTCCTGGAATCCAGGTTGCCTGTCGGCTCATCAGCAAGCAGGATCGAAGGTGAGCCCACCAGTGCACGTGCCACTGCCACGCGCTGTTGCTGACCGCCGGACAATTGTGACGGATAATGGTTAAGGCGATGCGCCATACCCACTCGCTCCAGTGCATCCAGGGCCTTCTCGCGCCGTTCTTTACGACTAACCCCATCACGATATGTCAGAGGCAATTCAGTGTTCTCGGCGATGGTCAGGTCACCAATCAGGTTGAACGCCTGGAAAATGAATCCAATCTCACGGTTCCGAATGCTGGCACGCTCATTGACCGTGATGTCTTCCACCGGAACGCTGCCCAGCCAGTACTTGCCATCGCTGGGCGTGTCCAGCAATCCAAGCAGTGACAGCAAGGTCGACTTGCCGCAACCCGAGGGTCCGGAGATCGATACGTACTCGCCTTCCTGGATCGAAAAGTGAATACCGGCCAGGGCATGAGTCTCCACCTCGTCGGTGTAGTAGACCTTGCGGATGTCTTCCATCTTGATCAGCGGGTTTTCTGAATTCATGCTCGCTTCCTTTGAATCTGCTAAATGTTGTTTATTCATTCAAGTTTCAGGGTGTCAAAATCGTCCCAGGCCGAGGTATCCGAGAGGATCACCAGGTCTCCGGGCGCCAGGCCCGACTCGACTTCAATCAGGTTCACCGATGCCCGGCCGAATACGACGTCGACTCGACGAGCCGCTCCGCTTTCATCCATTTTGAACAGGCTCAGCGTGCTGCCAGGCTGCCCATATGCGGGGCGCCCGACGAAGATCACGTCACTCAGGCGTTCGATTTCGATGGTGCCGTCCACTGACAGGTCCGGACGGGCACCCGCAGGCAGGTCGCCAACCAGCTCAACATCCACCTGCACAGTGCCGTTTTGTACTGCAGGATCGATTCGAATGACTCGTCCTTCAACAATTCCATTTCGGGTGTCGACATTGACCGGCTGATCAAGCTGAACGTCTCTTGCCTGGGTCTCGGAGATACGCAATTCTGCGATCAGTTCGTCAGGACGAGCCACGCGGGCCACATTGGCCCCCAGCGGCACCTGCTGACCTTCTTCCACTGGCACTTGCTGCAAAACACCGGCGATTCCGGCCCTGATGCTGAGATCTTCGACCTGCTTGTCGCGCTGTTGCATCAGGCGATTGGCCTGCTCGACCGAGGCCCTGCGGGCATCAAGCTGTGCCTTGATCGAGGACTGCAGGCGGCTGATTCTCTGCTCTTCCAGTTCGACCCGGACTTTGAGCTGATCGGCACGCAACTGTGATTGCTGATACTGGAGTTTCGAAACCACACCATCCTTGGCCAGACCCCCTTCAGCCTCGGCCTGGAGACGAGCGCTTTCATAGTCAGCCTGGACAGCAGCAAAATCAGCACGTGCGTCCAGCAACTGACGATCGAGTTCAGCTTCCAGTGACAGCCAGTCTGCCTCAGCCGCAGCCGCCTGCCAGCGTGCCTCATCAGCCTGCTGCATCAATTCGGGGTTTGAAAGCTCGGCCACGATCGTATCGGCCTCCACACGGGCACCGGGCTTGACAAGCAGCCTTTCGACCCGACCCGCAGAAGCTGCAGGAATCCAGCGGATTTCCTTTGGCACCAGTGTTCCGGGGCCTCGAACCTCGCGCAGAAATTCACCTTCGCGAACGGTATCCATCCACACGGCATTGCGCGCCACCGTGGGCGCAGCCGGCCCCAGGGATGAAACCGCAACACCAACCACCACCAGGGCAACGATGCCAATCGCACCATAAATCCACTGCTTTTTCTGGCGCCTTTGTTTTATATCGGGACGATGAATATCAACCATGATGTTTTATATGCAGATTTAGTGCCAGTTTTGTAACTGATTGATAAAAAAGCATATATCCTTGTCTTTGGTCCTCAGATAAATTCACTTTTCCCAAATTCGGGAAATCGGGTCTCACTTTCGAGTTACCGCTTCAGCACAAGTGACGGCTGGATCCGACTGGCACCAAGGGCCGGAACCAGGCAGGAAAAGACCGCCACCACTGTCAGCACCAGCAGGGTTGCACCCAGCACACCACCTGACAGGGAAATCACGGAAGGAGAAATCCTGGCAACCACCTGTGATGCCAGTACCGCACCGCCCAGGCCCAGCAGCAAACCACCTCCCACAGCCTTCATGCCGGTTCGCATGACCGTGCCCACAAGCGCCTTTCTGGAAGCCCCCAGCGCAAGTCGAATACCCAGCTCGAACCGACGCTGGCTGACCCAGTAGGCCAATGTTCCGTATACGCCCGCCGCTGCGACCACCAGGGCAATCATTGCAAAGACCGTCAGAAGGAATCCGAAAAATTTCTCGGTCGCGATTGAATCTTCTACCAGGGAGGTCAGGGGTAGTACGTTATAAGCGGGTTGAATCGGGTCTACCTCCAGCAGTGCACGTCGCATACTCCCGGCCAGTCCTTCAAATTCACCTTCTGCACGAATCGCAAACGAAAAAGAGTGGGTGGCAAACTGGGAAAATGAAGTAAACATCTCGGGGCGGCGTTCGGTGCCCAGGCCGTAATAGCTGGTATCGCCCACCACACCGATGACCTCAAACCACTCCCAGTCATAAGCCGGTGTATTAATCCGTTTACCCACCGCGTCTTCTCCCGGCCAGAGCTGCTCGGCAAGCGCCCTGGTCACCACAATGACTCCTGGTGAATCGTCAGTGTCTGTGGAATCAAAGGTTCGCCCCTGCAAAAGTGGCACACCCAGCGTCCTGAAAAAATCCGGGGTGACAATCCGGTAATCAACCTGGGGCAATGCACCTTCATAACCGGCCGGCATGTTTTCTGTCTTAACGGGCAGATCGTAGTTGGTACCCAGCGGGTCCATCGGAAGTGTCGAAGCAGCCGTGGCGCTTGCAACGCCCGGTAAGGCATTCAGTTTCTCAAGCACACTGTCGATGTATTGAGCCACATCATGATCTTCGGGATACCTTCTCTGTCCAAGATACACACGGGCTGCAAGAACGCCGTCAGACTGAAAGCCCGGGTCCGAGTTCTGGAGCTTGTTGAGCGTGTAAATCAGGGATCCGGATGCAGACAATAGTGTCACAGCCAGTGCAACCTGACCCGCCACCAACAGCACGCGCAAGCTGCTGGCTCGTTTTCCGCCTGCCAGGCTTCTTCCGCCTTCGGAAAGCAAGGATTGCAGATCCATCCGACCCGCCTGGTAAGCCGGAATCAATCCGAACACAACGGCAGTAATCAATGAGGTGAGCCAGCCAACCAACATCACAAAGATGCCCACGCTCGATTCGCCAACGCGTGGTAAAAGTTCAGGTTGAAACGACAAAAGCGCAGGCTGGAGAATGGCTGCAAGACCCACTCCTATGGCGCCACCCAGCGCACCAAGCACGAGGGTTTCCGTCAGGACAATCTGAATCAGCCGCCGCCGGTTGGCACCCAGGGCCGCACGCACAGCCAGTTCGCCTGCCCGGGTTGTGGCGCGGGCCAGTGTCAGGCTGGCAATGTTGGCGCAGGCCAGCAACAACACCAATGCAGTCGCCCCCAGTGCGGCCAGCAGGGAGGCACGCACCCCGCCTGAGATGTAATCATCCAGTGGAAAGATCCGGGTTTCAGCGCCTGAGTAAATATCGGCCAGGCCGTCTTCTTCCAGCAAGGCATCAATGTGTGCGAGATCCGCGGCTGCCTGTTCCTGGCTGACACCTGGTGCCAGGCGGCCAACCACCCAGAGCCAGCGATCATATCGTTCCCAGCGTTCCACCTGGTTTGAAAACCCCGTGGGGACATAAACATCGACAGCAAGTGCAGGAAGCTCATCGCTCCTGGGCATCACCCCGATCACCTCCACCGGGTTGTCATTCAACCTGATGGTTTGGCCGATGATTTCCGGGTCCTGCCCCCACAAATCAGTCCACAGACGATGGCTGATGACGATGTTCGTTCCCACCTGTAATTCTGCTGCATCATCCAATGCAAAGCCGCGACCCAACATGGGCTGGATGCCCAGGACCTGGTGGAAATTCGGATAGACTGCAAGACCATCAATAGAGATCGGCCCATCCCCAGGGTCAAGAACCAGGCGGCTGGCGCCGAAAGCAGTCAGATCTTCAAAGGTCTGATTCATCTCCCGCCAGTCGACAAAAATTGAGCTGGACGCATCGCCGGCGATCATCTCGTCTGTCAGAGAGACTTCCTTCACCGCCACCAATCGTTCCGGGGATTCGAACGGCAGTGGCTGCAGCAGTACGGAATAGACCAGTGAGAAAACCGCGGTACAGGCACCAATGGCAACTGCCATGGTTGTGATGACGGCCCAGGAGTAGCCCTGTGCTTTGATCAGGCCTTTGATGGTTTGTCGAATCAGGTTCATGCGAAATCCGTTGCTGACAAAAGTTTGTAAAAGACACCCTGGATATGCAGATTATGTGCCAAATTCATAAACTTCTGATAATCAGGGTTTTTTTTCGGCCTGAATATATTCGCCCAACATACTATGTCCCGTGATTGAGAATCCGAATCTCACTTTCAGGAACACAATGAAACGATTTTGATCTCGGTTTGTCTCCTGATTGCACCAACCCATCTTTCGGCATGTGACGAACAGCCACCAAATAGCGTCAAATAGTAAGTACAACATCTGAATGACAAAAAATTATCTATGTGGGAGATATTGATGTTCAAGAGAATCGTTTTCTTCAGGCGTCCGGCAATTGCTCTGTTGGCTGCGGTACTTGCAGCTTCTTTGCCCGCCTCGTCCATGGCGCAAACCATCAGGGAACATGAAGCTCAACAGGCCGAAGACGCAGAACGACCCTTCAAAATAGAGAGCCGTCAGCAATTTGCCTGCGCTGAAGTCGGCCTGTCCGAAACCGGTGGAGCCACAAGCCACGAAATTAACCTGACCCCAAAATATGTCGAACGCTGTGAATTGATTAAAGTTGGCACCAGGCTTCACGAATGCAAGAAGTACCGTTACACAGATGCCATCATAGACAATCGCGGCGTGGTAAAAATACCCACCGAGGATGGTGAACCGGTAGAATTCTGGTTTGACGAGGAAACGCGGATCACCGGCGGATCAGCTTCGCAACTCAGGGAAGGCGCCGGCAAAGGTACACTTACGTTCGAATGGCCAGACAAAAAATCATTCAAATACCTGTGTGCTGCCATGCATTAATGACAAAACAGGAAAGTTTAAGCGCACTTCGAAAGTCCTTTTTTTTATACGCCCTCTTGTTGACGACGACGGCGATACTTCCTGCAGGCTGTGCATTTGCACCGCCAACTGAGACGCCCCTGCCCCAGATCCGGTTTGTCGACAACAATAAGCAGTCCAGCGCACTGATCATCATGTTGCCTGGCAGAGGTGACCGGGCAGAAACATTTGTCGCTGAAGGCTTCCAGCACCAGGGTCAACAATTCGGCTTCGATACAATCATGGTTGATGCGCACTTTGGCTACTACAAAGAGCGCAGCCTGATACCCAGACTTCACCAGGATATTGTTCTGCCGGCCAAAGCTGCTGGCTACCAGGAAATATGGATGCTGGGTGTATCGATGGGTGGCTTTGGATCAGTGCTTTATGCGTCCAATCATCCTGAAGAACTGGATGGCGTGATCTTGTTGGCCCCCTATCTGGGCGACCGCAACGTCATTGACGAAATTGAAGAAAGTGGCGGACTTGAATCGTGGAACCCGGCTGAATCAAATCTTAAGGATTACGAAATCGCAGCCTGGTCCTGGCTCAGAGATTCAACCAGCAATGATTCACACTCGCAGGTGGTACTGGGGTACGGGCTTTCAGATCGCCTGGCATCTGCATATCCGGTTCTGCTTGAGCGTCTTGACGCTCAACAGATTTATACCGTTGAAGGGGGGCATGGCTGGCGTTCCTGGATTACATTGTGGAACGAGATTTCGGCAGAGCTTGATTTCCAACCAGATCCCCAGTGATCGGAAAACCATTCGATCACCTTAGACGACTGGCTTACCCGCTTCGATGATTTGCCCGCCAACAACGACATAATTTGCGCCTATAATAGGGTTAACTTCACAGGAAAGGGCCCTAGATATGCGCTTCGCTCTCGTTACGCTTGTTGTTGTCGCGTCCCTGCTTTTTGTAAACCCGACCCAGGCAAGAAACACGTTGCACCAACTTCCGATTGCCGATGTGTTGAACAACCCTGATTATGCCGCTCAGCTCGAAGGCGTAAAATTTTATTTTGGCAACCAGCCGCACCCTGAAGTGGTCAAGAGCTTTGGCCAGGATCGAACCAACAAGAAAACCAATGCTTTCGGGAAGTCCGATGATGAGGCGTGCCAGTGGGTCATGCTTTCTGCGTTGCTGCAGCTGAAGCAGCGGGCAGATCAGCTTGGCGCCAACGCGGTGATCAATATCAAATCAAACTACAAGAACAATCTGACCAGCAGTGAAACCGAATACACCTGTGGTGCCGGGGCCATTATGTCTGGTGTGGCGCTGGTCGGAGACTTTGTCCTGATTGAGTAAGAATTGCGATCAGGCGTGACGGCGGAAAATCAACGAGGTATTGATACCGCCGAATGCAAAATTGTTACTCATGACATATTCGGTGTCGATTGATCGCCCATTGGCTGTGATGTAATCGAGTTCAGCACATGCCGGATCGATATTGTTCAGGTTGATTGTGGGTGCAAACCACCCGTTCAGCATCATCTCAATCGCAAGCCAGGCCTCCAGCGCCCCACATGCACCCAGGGTATGGCCCATGTAACTCTTCATTGAACTGATCGGAATATCTGGCCCGAAAAGCTGATTTGTCGCCGTGGATTCAGCCACATCTCCCCGGTCCGTGGCTGTTCCATGGGCGCTGATGTATCCGATGGCCGCTGGTTCCAGATTTGCGCATTGCAGTGAAAGCTCCATCACGTGTTTCATGGTTTCCGGAGATGGTTGCGTCACATGCATGCCGTCAGAGTTTGTCCCGAAACCAACAATTTCGGCATAAATTCTTGCACCACGAGCCAGCGCATGATCCCGATCTTCCAGAATCAAGGTGCCAGCACCCTCTCCGATGACCAGGCCGTCACGATCGCGGTCAAAAGGCCGTGGCGTTGATTCGGGTTGATCATTCATTGTGCTGGTGGCGTAAAGCGTATCGAAGACAGCGGCTTCCGTGGGACATAGTTCTTCTGCACCACCAGCAATCATGATGTCCTGTAGTCCGTTTCGAATGGTCTCGTAAGCGAATCCAATGCCCTGGCTGCCTGACGTACATGCACTGGAAGTAGGAATCACACGTCCCTGCAAACCGAAGTAAACACCAATGTTTACCGGCGCAGTGTGGCCCATCATGCGAATGTATGTTGTGGCCGACAAACCTTCTACAGATTTTTTAAGGAGCATATCTGCAAAGTCTGCAGTGGCATCCGTACTGCCGGTCGATGAGCCATACGACACACCTGCCCTGCCCTGGTGCAGAACCGGATCGTCAAGTAAGCCTGCATCCCTCAGGGCGTTTTCACTTGCAGCCGTTGCCATTTTGGAGACCCGACCCATGGTGCGTGTTCGCTTGCGCGTGAAATGGGCGGGCGGCTCGAAATCGAGGACGGGTGCGCCAAGACAGGTATTCAGTCCTTTATATTCGGCCCAGGTTTCAATTCGCTGAACACCATTGGTGCCGGCACGCATACGCTCACTGGCTTTTGACCAGGAATCACCGATCGGTGAAAATGCCCCCATACCGGTTACCACGACACGGCTCATCAGCACAGTCCTCCATTGATGGAAATTACCTGTCGCGTGATGTAGGACGCATCCGGAGCGCACAGAAATGAAACCACTGCGGCCACCTCTTCAGGCGTCCCCATTCTTTGCAACGGGATGTGCCCGATCATCTCGTCCAGATGTTCATGATTGGTCATTTCAGTATCGATTAGTCCTGGCGCCACGCAATTGACAGTGATCTTACGTTTTGCCAGTTCAACGGCCAGTGCCTTGGTGGCACCAATGATTCCGGCTTTGGCAGCACTGTAGTTGGTTTGCCCGCGATTTCCCAGCAAGCCGGAGACCGACGACATGGTGACTATTCTGCCGGGTGCCCTGCGGCGGATCATTGGCATCACCAGTGGGTGCAACACGTTGTAAAACCCGTTGAGGTTGGTATCGATAATCGATTTCCAGTTGTCTTCAGACAGCATTGGAAACGCGGCGTCATGATTGCTGCCCGCATTACACACCACTCCGTAGTAGGCACCGTGCGAGTCCATGTCGTTTTCCAGGACGGCCCGGCACTCATCGGCATTGGCAATGTCGAATGACACAAGCCGGGCCACACCACCTGCTTCGGTAATGTGCTCAGCAGTGGCCTCCCCAGCATCACGGTTGCGACCGTAGTGAACCACCACCTGGAAACCATCGTCAGCAAGTCTTCGGGCAATTGCCCGCCCGATGCCAGAGCTGGATCCCGTTACCAGAATGGTGTTGTCTGTTTTACTCATGTGTTTATGCGTGTTCATTTAACCTGAAAGACGGTCAGCTTGCAGCTGGCCACGATCAGGTCCTCTTGTTTTATTTCGCACTCAAATGATGCCAATCCCTGAGCATCCCTGATGATCTCAAGACAACTGATTTGAAGCTCAATACCCTTTTCCAGGTGATCACAACTGGCCTCAAAATGCCGGGTTCCCAACAGCAACCCTAATGGCGGCCCCTTGCCTTTCAGACTCTCCAGGGCACCGGCATGAACCGCGATACATTGTGCCATGCATTCAATTCCAACATAGGCAGGAATTTGTCCGTCGAGCGTGAACAGCGGATGAAATTCAGGAACAGTCCAGGTGCATGTGGCAGACCTGGAATCGATCCTGGAAATCTGGTCCACCAGCAGCATTTCATCACGGTGAAGCGTGAATTTTGTTGCCGGTTGCCCCACCAGCATATCCAGCTGCCCTTTCAGTTCAACCTGTTCCATTGGATCCCGGGTGTAATTTTCTTTCAATGTTGTCCATCAGTCGTTGCGGAGCGCCCAGGCAGATTTCCATTGTTTCCAGAAACACCGGCACCTGGACGGTTGTGGCAGTCACACACCGCTCACCCGATTCATTGGTAATTTCATGGTCAACCGTGAGGCGGAACTCCCATTCGCGCAACGTGGCGGCCACCACGATTTTTTCGTTCAGTCGCAATGGCTTTCGATAACTCACATTCAGGTCCACAACCGGCCAAAGGAGCCCGGAATCCTGCATTTCCGGGTAACCGTACCCCAGCTCGTCCATCAGTCGGGCGCGGGCGCATTCGAAGTATTTCAGGTACCGCCCGTGCCAGACAACACCGGCCGGATCCAGGTCATTAAAAGGGATGGAGAGCTGGCAACTGGCCGTTAGTGGCGAATCAGAATCAATCATTTTTTTGCTCAATGGCCGGCTCCGAAGCGTCGTGGGTTCGGTCGTTCCAAAAATCGTAGAAATTAAACCATTGTAGTGGTGATCTAACAACCTGGCGTTCAAGCGCATGTGCATATTTCTGCGCAACGGATTGCAGGTATGCCGGTCGGTCTTTTCGCGGCATCTGCAGTCGTTGAGAAAACTGCTCAAAACCCAGGAAGTGTTCGTTGTTCACGCGATAGCAGTGCAAAAGGTACACCGGGCACTGGAGCACCGCGCCCAATACATAGGGACCAATCGGAAAACCCGCCTTGTCTCCGAGAAACTCAGCGCTGGTGGTTTTTGCATCCTCATCGACGGGCACCCGATCACCAGCAATGATGACCCACTCACCCTGATCAATTTTCTCCTTTAGGCGCAGAGTCAGGGCCAGATCCAGATCTGTCACCTGAATCAGGTGCATCCGGGACAGAGGCTCGGCACCTTCCATAAGCTCCGCAAACTTGCTCGCATGCTTGTCATGCAACAGGACATTGATGACCAGATCAGGGTGGCGCCTGGAAATCCCGCGGGAGTATTCGATATTGCCGAAATGTGACCCCACCAGCAGGCAGCCCACACCCTGATCGACCACATCGAACAACTCCGTTTGTTCATCCGGGTCCATTGCAACAGTGGGAATTTCATCCGTCCAGGCCAGCATTTTCTGAAGGACCGAATGCCCGAACTCAAGGAGATGGAAAAAAGAAAGGTACCAGATGGGCCGATTGGGCAATGCACCAGGATATTGACGTTTGACACGAGACAAATAATCCCAGGACGCTCTGCGCGCAACGCCTCTGCGGAAATAGTAAAAAACCATCACCGGCACCAACGCTATGTTGAACGCCACGCGACCCAGGTGCCTGTAGACCCACGCCATGAAGCGCATTCCGCCGACTGCACCTGCCTCGTTAATTTTGGCCCAATGCTTTGCCATTTCAGCGGCTATCCGCCACGCACACGACGGATGAAAATCTGAGGTGCCCGCACCAGCATTCCCAGGAGCAGGCGCGTGTGCATCCAGGTAATTTCAAGGTTGTCACCGAGATATCGAAAATGGGAACGCCCCTCCTTGGGGTATTTTACCTGCACAGGGACAAAGCACAGGTTGATCCCCGACCAGCTGGACCGAACCAGTATTTCAGGGTCAAAACCCATTTTCTGAGGCAGTTTTGTCCCGGTGAGCAGTGGTTCGACCTGGGCCAGAGGGTAACAACGAAAACCGCACATGGCATCTACGATGGAAAAACTCAGCGCTTCGATTCGGCACAATCCGTTGGTCAGCACCCGACCATATTTGCGCATGGCTGAAATGGTTTCATCGAAAACCGGCGCGCCACACACCAGGGCGTCCGGGTGCTGTTCTGACATGGCCAGCAATTCTCCCAGGCAGTCAATATCGTGCTGTCCATCAGCATCAATCTGGAGTGCGTGGGTGTAGCCCTTCTCCGTTGCCAGCCTCAGACCGGTGGTCACCGCGCCGCCTTTTCCAAGATTTTGTTCATGCCGATAAAGCGTGACATCGAATCCGGATTCCGTGATCAGCCGCTTAAGCGCCATGAACACAGGATCCGGGCTTGCATCGTCAACCACGATCAAAGGCAATCCTGTGCCCGCCAGTTGCGGCAGCACCGGTTTGAACTGCTCAAGATGGTCGTAGTGTGGAATAACCAGGCAGGTGTGCATTCAACTGGTGGGGTCGAAGATCAGGGTGCCGCTCGCATGCACACACTGGTGGCTGATGGATTTCATGGTCACCGTTTCACGATCGGTCAGCTCAAGCCTCAGCTCCAGGGCCCGGGGAGGAATGGCAGGCTTGTGGAATTTCAGACGAATAATTTTTGCCGGCAATCCGGAAAACTGATAGCAAAGCCTGGTAAGCACCACGGACCAGTGAAGCTGGACGATGCCAGGCAAAATCGGGCGCGATGGAAAGTGTCCATTGAAGCAGATCGAGCCCTCGTGAAGGTCCAGCAAAAACCGGTTCGACTGATCATTCTTCAACCAGGAAACCACCGGAGGCGG
>Ga0102946_1000220_pt1 | contig 20226 bp, 19 predicted proteins | sample SalPon2A_A_D1_MG_FD_78209 | JGI IMG/M metagenome (GOLD analysis project Ga0102946, IMG submission 78209) | Soil microbial communities from South San Francisco under conditions of wetland restoration - Salt Pond MetaG R2A_A_D1_MG | ecosystem: Environmental > Terrestrial > Soil > Wetlands | place... | reverse complement strand
CGAAAAATGCGTGAAGGTCAGGATTTCTTCCCCCTGACAGTCAACTATCAGGAAAAATTCTTTGCCAGTGGTAAAATTCCGGGCTCTTTCTTCCGTCGTGAACGGGGCACAAATGAGCGGGAGACCCTGATCTGTCGCCTTATCGACCGTCCGATGCGCCCGCTGTTTCCCAAGGGCTATATGTTTGAAACCCAGTTGATGCCATCTGTTATTTCTGCGGATCTGGTGAACGATCCGGATACTCTGGCGATGGTTGCAGCTTCAGCGTGCGTTGAAGTCTCTGATATCCCCTTTGACGGTCCGATTGCCGCAGTGCGGGTCGGTCGTGTAGATGGCGAATTGATTGCGAACCCGACCCTTGAGCAGCAGGAAGCGAGTGATCTTGAGATTGTCGTTGCCGGTTCTCGCGACGCGGTCATGATGGTTGAAGGGGAGTCCAAATTTCTTTCTGAGCAAGAGATCCTTGATGCGATCTTCTTCGGTCATAAGTCACTGCAGCCTCTGATTGAAGTTCAGTCAGAACTCGCCAAGCTGGTTGGCGTAGAAAAGCGTCCTTTCTCGGTTGCAGAGGTTGATGCTGAACTGCAAGCTGAAGTTACCGAGCTGGCAGAAGCCAAGATTTCTGAAGTAGTTCAAATTCGGGCCAAACAGGATCGCTATGCTGCTCTGGCGGATAACCGTGCTGCCGTGCAGGAGCAACTTGCCGAGAAGTATGAAGACCGTGCAGGTGAAATAGCTGCAATTCTCGGTTCAGTTGAGAAACGCGTCGTACGTCAGATGGTCACACGTGACCGGGTGCGTATCGATGGTCGAGAAATGAACAAGATTCGTCCGATCAGCTGTGAAGTCGGACTCCTGCCCCGGGTCCATGGCAGCGCGCTCTTTACCCGTGGTGAGACTCAGGCGTTGGTCACTACAACCCTCGGGACCAAGACCGATGAGCAGCGTATGGATAATATTCAGGGGATGGAGTTCAAGAAGTTTATGCTTCATTACAACTTTCCTCCATTCTGTGTCGGTGAAACCAGCATGCGACTCTTCCCGGGCCGTCGCGAAGTTGGTCACGGAATGCTGGCTGAGAGAAGCGCTGCTCAGATTTTACCGGCGCATGAAGAGTTCCCCTACACCATCCGAATTGTTTCTGATGTTCTGGAATCGAACGGTTCCTCTTCCATGGCTTCCGTCTGCGGTGCATCCATGGCGCTCATGGATGCTGGCGTTCCGGTCAGCGAACCTATCGCCGGCATTGCTATGGGGCTGATCAAGGAAGGTGATGATATCGCCATCCTGTCGGACATCCTTGGCGACGAGGATCACCTTGGTGATATGGACTTCAAGGTAACAGGTTCTGCCAAGGGAATCACTGCCCTGCAGATGGATATCAAGATTTCCGGTGTGACCAAAGAGATCATGGAACAGGCTTTGGAGCAGGCCCGTGAGGGGCGTAATCACATCCTGGGTGAAATGGCCAAGGCGATTGAAAATCCACGTGCCGAGCTTTCTGAGCATGCGCCACAGATTACCAGTATCAAGGTCAAAACTGACCAGGTTCGAACAGTCATCGGCTCCGGTGGTAAGAACGTGCGAGGGATTATCGAAGCGACTGGTTGTGCCATCGATATTCAGGACGACGGGACGATTAATATTGCTTCCTCTGACGGCGCAGCTGCCAAGGCTGCAATCAAGATGATTCGTGACCTGACGCAGGAAGCAGAAGTTGGCAAGCTCTATGAAGGAACGGTCAAGAAAATCATGGAGTTCGGCGCCTTTGTGGAAATCTTCCCCGGTACCGATGGCCTGGTACACGTCTCTGAACTGGACAAGGAGCGGGTTCGCAATGTAACCGATGTCCTGAACGAGGGAGACAATGTCCTGGTCAAGTGTATCGGAGTTGATCGCCAGGGTAAGATCAAGCTGTCCCGTAAAGAAGCCCTCGGACAGACCCTGCCCGAGGACGAGTAATCCGGGTTTGACGCGATGTTTGAGAAAACCACACTAGCCAACGGCATCCGTGTCGTAACTGAGCGGATGCCGGAACTTCATTCGGTCAGTGTTGGCTTTTGGGTGGAAACCGGCTCAAGGCACGAAGATGTGTCCTTGAGCGGGATTTCCCATTTTCTCGAACATATGATTTTCAGAGGAACCAAAACCCGCTCTGCTCTGGATATTGCGAAAGAAATAGACTCGGTCGGTGGAGTGCTGAACGCCTTCACCGACCGTGAGTTCAGCTGTTATTACGCTAAAGTCCTTGGTGATAAACTCCCTAAAGCGATCGACATTCTATCCGATTTGCTGCTAAATTCCCTGTTCGATCCTGAAGATATAGAAAAAGAACGAAAAGTTATACTCCAGGAACTTCATATGATTGAAGACTCTCCTGACGATCTGATTCACGATCTGTTTAGTGAATCTGTCTGGAGAGGCCACCCGCTGAGTTATCCTGTTATCGGACGGGTGTCGACGGTTGCTCGGATCAAGCGTGATGATCTGTTGCAGGCGTTGAACAGTCACTATCGGGGGAGTAATCTGCTGGTCTGTGCCGCAGGTGACGTGGATCATCATGATCTGGTGCGCCAGGTTGAAGCCGCTTTTGAATCGTTCGACACAAGCGCTGCCTCTGGCGAAAGTTTTGTGCCTGAACATCACACTGATCTGAAAATTACCGAAAAGGATCTGGAACAGGTTCATCTCTGTCTTGGTTGTAAAGGTATTCCACAGAGTCATCCTGATCGCTTTGCTATGAACCTGATAAACAGTATTCTTGGTGCCAGCATGAGTTCCCGGCTGTTTCAGACGGTACGTGAGGAGTATGGTCTGGCCTATTCCATCTACAGTTATCTGAACAGCCACTCTGATGTCGGTTCGCTGGTTATTTATAGCGGCACCTCCCCGGAAGATGTTCCTCAACTCCTGGATGTCACTCTGGAACAATTGCGTGGCCTGAAAAATAAACGAATTGCTGAAGAAGAACTGCAGAGAACTAAAGAACAGTTGAAAGGCGGATTGCTCCTTTCGCTGGAAAGTTCTGATAATCGGATGTCACGACTGGCGAAGGGGGAGATTTTCCTGGGCCAGCAATATGGCATTCATGAGATTATTGATGGCATTGAACGTGTCACTCCCGATATAATTATGCAACTGGCTAACTCCCTGTTTGTTGATGACAGCCTTAATTTACAGTTGATCGGTCGGGTCGATTCCTCTCAATTCTCGGCAGATGCGCTGAACCTGTCCTGAGTTTCGGGTTTGTTATGAAACAACCACTGGTACAGATAAAAAAACTCCACCCCGATGTAAAAATTCCGTGTTACATGTCAGAGCTGGCTGCAGGAATGGATATCCAGGCCCTGCTGCCGGAGACGATCTCTCTTACGCCTGGTGAGCGCTGTCTGGTGCCGACAGGGCTCGCGATTGCTATCCCGAACGGTTATGAAGTTCAGGTCCGTCCGCGCTCCGGCCTTGCCCTCAGGCACGGTGTGACCCTGGTGAATACACCGGGAACGATAGATGCTGATTATCGTGGTGAGATCCGGGTTATAATGATCAATCACGGTCAGGAGGCTTTCGAAATCGCGTCGGGGGATCGAATTGCGCAGTTGGTTGTCGCGCCGGTCTGTCAGGCGTTACTTGAAGAGGTCGATGAGTTGTCTGATACCGTTCGTGGAAGTGGTGGGTTCGGTCATACGGGGGTAGCCAGCCGTGAGTGAGCGGGTTGATCCTGAATCATTGATCGAGTTCCCCTGCCACTATCAGTTTAAAGCTGTGGGTGTTGCAGATGGTGTTTTTAAAAATGCCGTTGTCGAGGCGATCTCACGGCATATTCCTGTGGTTGATGATGCTGTGCATTGCAAAGCGAGCGGCAAGGGAAAATACCTGTCGGTGTCGGTGATGGTCACCTTGCATAATTTTAAACAATTGAAAGAAATATATGCAGCATTACGCCAGATTCAGGGAATGAAGATGTTACTGTAGCCAGAAGGAGCAGGAGATGTTCATCAGGATCAATCCGAAGAATCCTCAACAAAGGTTGATCAGTCAGGTTGTCGATTGCCTCAAAAGTGGTGGGGTGATTGTTTATCCGACCGATACGACCTATGGTCTCGGCTGTGATATCTATAATCGCAAGGGAATTAAAAAGATTTTTCAGATCAAACAGCGTGACGCACGCAAGCCGTTCTCCTTTATCTGCAACGATTTGGCTGAAGTTTCTACTTACGCCCAAGTCAGTAACTTTGCGTTTAAAGTCATGAAGCGACACCTGCCCGGGCCATACACCTTTGTCCTTGAGGCGACCCGTGTCGTCCCCGATTCCTTGACGACCAAACAGAAAACAGTCGGGATCAGGATTCCTGATAACGCTATTGTTCATGCTATTGTTCGCGAACTCGGACATCCCCTGGTAACGACCAGTGCTAACCTGTCCGGTGAAGAGACTCCTCAGGATCCGAGTGAAATAGATGATGAGTTGGGCCGAATGGTTGATATGGTGATCGATGGGGGCATCCTGATGGCAGAAGGTTCGTCGGTTATCAGTCTGTTGGATGATGAAACTGAAATTCTTCGACAGGGGTGTGGTGATACCTCATGGATAGAGCAGAGATAGTCATGTCAGACAAGATACTGACAATCGCTTTTTACCAGCGGAAATCAGTGCGCAGTGACTGGGATTATCAGTTTCCGCAGGATGAAATCAAGACGTTTCTGCATCTGATCAGCCAGGAACTTAAGCCATTTGGCGTTACAGTCACAACTGCGGAAGAAGAGTTGTCGATTGCAGTAAAAGGTTACGCGGATATTCTGAATTCGGTTCGACTTCGCTATCCACCGGCAGGACTCGGAAATCTCTGTCTCGGACATGTGATCGGCGGCAGCCAGAATGCCGATCTGGTTGAAGATTTGCGTCGTGGAATCAACCGGGTAATTTTTGCCCCGGAGACAGTGGAGCCGGACGGTAGCGATAAAGTTGTCTGTCACAATTGCGGTTGCGGTTGTTGAGCCGTTTTGTAATGCAGAAACAGAAGAGCCCAGTCTGTCAGACTGGGTTCTTCTGTTTCTGTGCTCTATTTTAAAATTAATCAGGTAAAGTTAAGTTTCCGGTCAAGGTCCATAGAACGGGAAACCCGTTTGGCATCTTCCAGGGTAATGAGGTTCTTCTTGCAGAGCTGAATCAGATGCTGATCGAGGGATTGCATCTGATACTGAGCACCACCTTTTTCAATGTGCTGTTCGATATCGTCGAGGTTCCCCTCTCGGATACAGGCCTGAATCGTTGTCGTGGCGCGCATGACTTCAACGACCGGGATGACCTTTTCACCGGTTTTGTCCTTGAGTAAACGAAGTGAGACCACGCCCACCAGAATATCCGCCAGACGCTGACGGATGATCTCCTGCGACTCAGGTGGAAAGTTCCCGACCAATCGGTTGATCGTTGAAGAGGCATTCTGGGTATGCAGGGTTGATAGCACCAGGTGACCTGTCTCGGCAGCCTTTATACAACCATCAATAGTCTCTGTGTCCCGCATTTCACCAACCATGATCACATCCGGATCCATCCGCATGGCAGACCTCAGGGCCGTGGTAAAGCTGTCCGTGTCGATGCCAACTTCCCGCTGGATAATGCAGCTTTTGGCCGAGGAGAATAGAAACTCAATCGGGTCTTCAATGGTGATGATATTGTGAGTGAAGTTCTCATTCATGTAACGGACCATCGACGCCAGAGTTGTCGATTTCCCGTTTCCTGTCGGCCCTGTGACCAGAATCAGGCCGTTTGGAGCTTTGACCAGTTCAGCCAGCACAGGGGGCAGACTCAAGTCCTGGAAGGAGCCGATCGAAGGTGGGATTGCCCGCATAACAATACCGAAATGGCCTCGTTGCCGAAAGATGCTCACACGGAACCTGCCACCGTTGGAGATCGAATAGGCCGCATCCATTTCCTTAAGATCATCAGTCAGGGTTTTGTTGTTCTGTTCGAGAATTTTGCTGACAATAAAATATGTGTCTTCTCCGGTTAGTTTTGGCAGTTTTGACCGCAGAAGTTGTCCGCGTCCCCTGAAGAAGGGTGGGTTGTCGACTTCAAAGTGCACATCAGACACTTTTTTGTCAAAAGCAATTTCCAGAATTTGAGTAAAGGTTTTTAACTCCATAGGTGACCCCTTTATATAAGATTGGTAATGAACAGAGCTATTTCTTCAGTTTTTCGATCTGTTTTACATAAAAAGAATTTTCCAGTGCCAGGCTGGCAAGGTCTGCCAGTACCGCCAGCGGTTCCATATGTAACGGTTGGGCTTCCCTGGTTCCGTAGTCGCCATAAATCATGGCAATCGTCCTACCACGGTTCTTGATCGGCAGAAGAATGAAGTTAGGACTGTGCGGCGCGCTGATCTCGGAATAGAGATATTTGCTCAGGGTTTTATCGTCATTGACGCCATAGTACGGATTTCCGTCATTAACCACTTTCTTGAAAATCGATCCATCCGTCAGGGGAATTTTGAACTGTAACGCCTGATTTGTATCGACGCCGGTCCCTATCCCACGCTCGGCAATCAGCGAAGACTGGTTGATAATCATGGTTATTGATCGTTCAAAGACGCCCGAAACGGCCTGAAGCAGAGAGTAGGAGATATCACGTGCTTCTGTCAGGTTCTGAATATTGGAAATATATTGCCCGAGCATGTTGAGTGCTTGATTGCTCTGGGAAGAAAAACATCTGTCGACATAAATGTGAAACGCTTTGAGAAAGTTCAGGTAATCGTCAACAAATGTCGTCTCTCGTATTTCACGAGTCGGCTTGGGCAGGACAGTTCTGACGCCGTTTTTCAAGGATTGAAGTGAAAAGCTGTAGTCCATGGGAGATGCAAGTTGGATCACCGGGATCTGTGAATATTTGATGATTTTTTGTTGTTGCAGGGTCAGGACTCCAATATCGTCCATATTGCTCCCTTTATCGATCACAATTAGAGTTGCCAGACCTTTGGTCAGTGCCTGCTCAATGGCTTTATCGAGAGCATCTTCATCCTCTTCTATAAAAACCATGATCTTGTCATGCTTGCAGATGGTCATAATGGAATGTTTGACCAATTCATCGCGACTGAACAGAACCACCGCTCTCGACTTCTGGGCGGGACTTGAACTCTGGCTGTTAGCGGAATGTTGTACCAGAAAGTCCACCAGTGCTTCCCGTTGGTCCATTGGCGTGTCCGGCAGTGATTTCTTGATGATCTGACGGTGGATATCTGAAGGATCGAACGTTTCCAGTGGTCTAAAGACATCCGGGACATGTTTTTCGACCATATCAAAATCGCCGAGCCCCAAATCATCAAGGGAGAGATCAGGGCTTTCCGCTTCGGCTTCCGCTTCTTGCTGAAAATCATCCGGCGTCGGCTCCTCTACCAAAGTAATATCTTCATCCAGAACATCTTGTTCTGGCGCGGCAAAAGCCGCATCGGCAGCCTCGTTCTCACGAGAATCCTCTTCCTGGAATTCACCATCACGGGTCTTTTCATCGAAAATCCGCAGGGCATCCATTAAAACCATTTGGGTATCCAGCACCAGATTGTCAGGGAAGTAAGAAAACTCATCGTCGACAGCGATCGCATCGACATCAAGGGTGAACGTTCCTTTGGTCCAGCGCACCATTTCGACAACCGTCATGTCGACCAGCGTTTCCAGTGCTTTATATGCCTCTTCCTGCTTAATCTTGCCTTGCTCGATCAAGGTGGCAATCAGAGGTTTCCCACCCTTTTTCTGGGTTAAGAGGGCTTCTTCAAGGACCTCCTGAGAGATGAAATTCATGGCAACCAGGTAGTCGCCCGTTCGCAAGTTTTTATCAGGGTGCTTGGCGCTGATGATAAGTCCATCCTGAAAAACCAGCTGTCCTTCGCCTTTTTTGCCTGTAACACAAAGGGTTCCAGACTTTCTTGTTGTATGGAGAAGTTGAATGACATCAACTATTGCGAGGTCTTCAAGATTACCGGTAAAGGACATCTGATTGGATCCTTTCCTGTTTCAGGATTCGAATTTACTGTTCTGCCGACATTGATCCACATTACATAGCAAAAGGTCAGGCGTAGCAAGGTCGCTTTAGTAATAATTTTATGTACTTATACCTGACTTTAGTCAGTCATCAAATATAATAAAATTCTCATCAAGTCATTAAACTCAATAATGACTGAAATTTCAAGTGTTTCTGTACAACAACCTTACTGGCGGGAAAAATAAACCCCGCTCAGAATGAGCGGGGTCAGAGTTGGTGTTTTTGAGGTCGTTTCAGGCGATTGTCAGCCTATTTAATGTGGCATTCTTTGCATTTCGTTGGTCCGCTTTTCAACTCGACGTGGCAGCCCTTACAGCTTGCATGGAATACTTTTTTCGCTTTGGGAGCGGCTGTGCCGTCATGACAGGTATGGCAGTTCGTGAATTCTCCTTGATGGTGACAGGTCGTGCAGTCTGAGTTCCGTTCCTGGTGAGCCGCGTGGTTAAAATTCACGGTCCCCATACTTGCTTCCAGGGTGATCTCTGCAGGACCTTTGTCGTTTGCAATGACGGACATGGACGCAAGAGTGACGAGACTCAAAGCAATCAGCAGAACCAGAATTTTTTTCATGTTTTCCTCCTGTAAGGTTATGTTGCTGTTCGTTTCAGATGGCTCAATATTTCCACATAAATCTTCTGCTTTCATCAGACATCCGGTTGAATGTCGTCCGATGTCGGGTTTGAGTCTCATAATTTCAGAAGGTTACCGACGTTGTCTATGGCACTCAAGATGAGAAAAAGCATCCGTTTACAAGCAAAACCTCCCTCTGCTAAACTCTTTCAGTTGTATAATCAGTCAAATCATGACCTCCGGGGAAAATATGAGCCCACAAGAAACACCTTCCGTTTCAATTGACGGCCAAATTATTCGAAGTATACGTGAAGAGAAGCGTCTGACTCAGCTTTACGTCGCCAAGGTCGTCGGAGTGACGACCGATACAGTGTCGAGATGGGAAAATAATCGCTATCCAACCATCCGTCGCGATAATGCGCTCAATTTGGCTGAGGCGTTAGAGGTTGAGCTGGAGGTGATTCTCAAGCAAGAAGTGCTGCCTGTTGCAGATCGTCAGGAGAAGAAGGGGGCTCACTTTTGGCCGGTTTTTTCAGTGGTTGCTTTTCTTCTTATTGTGGTGAGCTGGTTTTTGTTTCAAAGTCAGAAGACTGCTGACATTGTGCTGCATGCAGAACGCTTGCAACCTCGTTACGCTGCTCCGGGTAGCCGTATCCTGGTCCGCCTCCAGGTCACAATGGGGCAGGCACTTAAAGGCGTGATTATCAAAGAGCAGTTTCCCAGGAACTGGAAACTAATTGATGCCGCGCCGCCTGCATCAAGTGTAGGAAAGGATGCCGCTACTGCCCGATGGATGCTGCGTAACCCTGCTCCAGTGGAAACCATCACCTATCTTCTGGAGGTTGCTGCGACTGAAAGCGCTACAGAGGCTCAGATACAGGGAGAGATCATTGCCAATCCAGATGGTCGCCGTTCAACTGTCCCGGTCTCCATGAGCGGAAAGATGCAGATTGAACCGTTGCATTGGGTGGACACAGATGGGAATCAGATTATTGATGATATGGAGATTCTTGAAATTTCCGACCTTCTCGATGACACGGCGGAGTTACGTCGCGAGTGGAAGCTGATTGAGGAAATATGGGATGCAGGGGGGTATCGATGGGACGAGGAGAGTGACGGGTTTGTCCCTTTAGCCGCCACTGATTGAGCTCAGTCCGCAACAAAAGCAGCATGAATTCAAGTTTCTTTAATGTTTCATCCCGAATCCTCCCATGATCATCATAACGTGTCGATACAGATTGTAGCAGCCCATCAACGCGACCAACAAGCCTGCCAGTCGTAACATCCACCCCCGGTGCGAACCGAACCATTGAGCCGCGCTGCCAACCAGAAAGAGGGCTGGCATGGTCCCAAGGCCGAAAGCGATCATTATACCTGCTCCACGAAGACTGTCCGCACTCTGCGCTGCGGTGAGGGCCATTGCGTAGAGAAATCCACAGGGGAGGAAGCCGAACAGCATCCCCAGCGGGAGGGCGGAAAGGGCAGGGGGGATGTTGCGCAGTCCCCTGACTGCTCGCGTCATGATTTTCACTGGCCCGGAAAATTCCAGTTGCATGATGTTGATTTTTTTAAACAAACCGGCACTGCCGAGACCGATGAGAATGATGAACAGATCGGTGCCGACAAGGAGGGGCTGGGTGATATTCTGCAACGAGTGCTTCAGTACCATGGCGGAGCCGATCCAGCCGACAATAAAGCCGATCAATCCGTAGGTCAAGGTGCGGCCTGTATTGTAGAGGAGATGAAAGAGCAGCCCCCCGCTTCGCCCATCTTCTGAGAGGGAGAGCGCGCCGACCAGTCCGCCACACATGCCGATACAGTGAGCCGATCCAGCGAATCCGGCCATGAAGGCCATGGTAAAGAGAGGGTCCATGAATTACAAATCTCTTTTCTCTGACTTTGAGCTGTCAGTCATCTCTTCATCGTCATCGAGCATCCGGTACTTCGGGCCTTCAATATCGTCAAACTCCCCCCTTTTAACTGAGTAGAGAAAAAAAAGCCAGACGCCTGTACCGATACAGAAGGAGAGGAAAATCAGCAGCAGAATGGATTTCAGCATGACTCCTCCTCAAGGTTTCTCAAGCGTAACGAGTTGGCGACTACGCAGATGGAGCTGATCGCCATCGCTGCTGCTCCATAGACTGGTAGTAACTTACCGCTGGCCGCCAGCGGGATTGCGACCAGATTGTAGGTGAAAGCCCAGAGCAGGTTCTGGCGAATTACGCGCAGGCTGCGGCGTGACAATTTAAGGGCAAAGTAAAGTTTTCCCAGATCAGGCCGGGCCAGAATAATATCTGCGCTTTCGACAGCAATGTCGGTGCTGCCCGCCAGGGCACAGCCGACAGTCGCTGCAGTCAGAGCCGGAGCGTCGTTGATCCCATCGCCGACCATCATGATCCGCTTTCCCTTCTTTAACTCATCCTCAATGACCTGAGCTTTGTCTGCCGGGGTCAATTCTGCCTGCCAGTTCTCAATTGTCAGCAGATCAGCTACCTGGCGCGCAGTGGATGGCTGGTCTCCGGTCAGCAACAGGGTCGAAAACCCTTCTTTGTTCAGTTTGCTGATAACTGCGGCAGCTTCGTCACGCACCTGATCTTTCAAGTTGATTGCACCGCGATAATTACCATTTAGCGCAATATGAACAGCGCTGGCGCCCACAACCTCTGTTCTGGGCGTTTCTATGTCATGATCAGCAAGGAAGCGGCGACTTCCTGCCAGTAGCAGACCGTTCGCGGTCTTCAGTTCTATTCCTCGGCCCGGCACCGTCTTGCTGCCTGTTGTTCGGGGGTAATGAAGGTTCCGTTTCAAAGCTTCTTCAATAATTCCGCGAGCGAGAGGGTGCTTGCTGCCAGATTCAGCGGTAGCGGCCAGTTGCAGAAGCTGGTTTTCGGTTCCGGTCTGTGGAGTCATAGAAACAACCTGCGGCTTGCCGCCGGTCAATGTGCCCGTCTTGTCAAAAGCGATCCGCGAAAGTCCGGCACAGGACTCAAGGATGTCTCCTCCGCGAAACAGAATTCCTGTTTCAGCTGCGCGACCCGTTGCAACCATGACCGCTGTCGGGGTTGCCAGTCCAAGAGCGCAGGGGCAGGCGACGACCAGGACTGTAATGGCATGCATCAGGGCCTCTGGATGGCCATACCAGATGATAAAGGTGGCAAGTGCGACCAGAATGACAAAAGGGATAAACAGTGTGGCAATACGGTCAGCCAGCCCCTGAATCGGTGCTTTGCGTGCCTGAGCCTGTTCAACCAGTGAGGCGACTCGGGCAACAAAAGAATCTGCCGCAGCAGCCGTGACCATAACTTCGAGACTTCCGGTTAAGTTCAGGGTGCCTGAGGTGATATTGCAACCTGCTTCTCGTAGTACGGGGAGTGGTTCACCTGTCACCGCAGCCTCATCAACTTCCGTTGCACCGGACACGATCCTGCCATCTGTGGGGAATCTCTCTCCAGCCTCGACCTTGATCCGATCACCGGGACTGAGTTGGCTGCAGTCGACGGTTGTCATACTTCCGTCGTCGTGTAGCCTGATCGCACGTGCTGGCGTCAACTGCAAGAGCTTGTCGACTCCGGCGGAGGCTTTGCGCCGGGCTCCACTTTCAAACAGGCGACCTGCTAAAATCAGAGTAATAATCATGGCGGCAGTGTCAAAATAAACCTCACCATGGGTAAATAGGGCGTAGATGCTGAAGAAATAGGCAGAAAGACTGCCAAGAGCGATCAACAGGTCCATGTTCGGCGTCCGGTTGCGCAGGCTGAACCATGCTCCACGTAAAAAAGGATAACCGGAATAAAAGACCACAGGCGTCGTAACGATGGCGGCAAAAAATTGCAAGAGTGTGCGGGAGGTGGGATCGATGCCCTGGAAGTAGCCGGCGTAAAGCGCCAAGGAAAAACCCATCAACTGCATGGACAGGAAGGCAGCGGTGCCGAAGCGGAACAGCAGTTCGGTCCTTTCTTTCTCGGCAGAGCGCTGTAATTCGTCAAGACTGAAAGGTCGAGGCAGATAGCCGATATTGATCAGCTGCAAACAGATCTCTGCAGGGCTGATCTGCTCGTCATCGAAAAAAATCAGAACGCGGTGCGTGGCAAAGTTAACCCGTGCGGATTCAATTCCACGGGATTGCTGCAGGATATGCTCGATCAGCCAGATACAGCTGGCACAGCGGATACCGTCAACAAGCAGATGGATTTCTGATCTTTCATCACGTTTGCGTACATAACGTTGCAGATATTCATCATCAAACTGGGCTGAACGGGTCTCTTTGAGGCTGTCACTCTGTCGGTCTTCACGTTGATAGAAGCGATTCAACCCTGCTCCGCAGATGATCTGATAGGCGCTGCGACAGCCGTGACAGCAGAATCTGAGTTGTTTCCCGTCGATCTCGTCCGTCACCAGATCGACCGGGGAGATCGGCAGGGAACAATGTATGCAAAGATCGTCGTTACTCATCAATCAGAGATTCAGCTGTAGCTGTCTGTTAAGTTTAGCTCCATCGCGCTCGAACATGACTCTTGCTCGTAGGGACCCTTTTATTTCAGCAGGAAGTAGAAGCTGATAGTGCCCTGAAAAGACTTCGGTAAGCCTGTACGGTTTCCCATTTGGGACATCCGGCAGGTAAAGATAGAGAGTACCCAGTGCGTTTGCTACATTGTTCTTGTCGTCACCTGTAAGAGAGAAGGTCAGGGTCTTCCCTGAAATCGTGGTCTCCAGCGCCCAGCCCAGAACTTCAGCCGCTCTCTTCTCAATGATGGTCGAGTTGTATTTCAGCCCTTTGCTGTAATAGTCGCGGTCTGTGATCTGACTGCCGCGATTTGCCGCCTGCCAGGCAGACCAGACAGAAAAAGTCAGAAAGCTGCCGAGTAACACAAAGATAAGGGGCTTGTAGAAATTCTTCTGCTGCTTCGGCATGTTTCTAGTGACTCCCGACAGGTGTAACCTGCGCTTCTGCGATTGACACTTCTTCACCCGTTTGCCTGGAGAGGAGAAACTCAACAGCGTAAGGACGTTCCGGGATTTTTGTTATCAGAACAAAATCAAGCTTCTGATTGCCCCCGGGTGCTACGACTATCTTGCTGGTCTGTCCCTTGAGTGTCAATGGTGTTTGGTCTTCTTTACTACGAGCCTGGAGCCGATAAACCTCTGCTTCCGAACTGCGATTATTGACCCAACTGTTGAAAAAAGTTGCAAATTTCCCATCTTTGAGAACCCTGGCAGAGGCCATATGAGAAACAGAGACTTTCAGGGAGGCGAGCTGACGATTATTGACCGCAAAAGAAAAGATGATGATCATGATCACCATCGCAGTTGTCAGCAACAGAGTGCGAGGGTTCAGAAGGGTTTTGACCCCATGCCCTTCTGTGCCAAAGCTGTAATGAATCAGGCCCGGCTGTTTTCCCGGAGCCATGATTTTTCGACAGGCATCAAGACAACGTCCGCAGTTAATGCATGCAACCTGGTAACCCTCGCGGATATCTATCCCCATGGGGCATGCGTTAACGCAGGAATCACACTCAATGCAGCGATAAGACTCTTCTGCCGGGAGATGTAGGGCCAGGGTTCCCTGGTCCGCCAAAACCGTCTGGAAGCGACCATAGGGGCAGAAGTCACGACACATTAATCGACGGATCAGGGCAAGATCAAGATAGATTGTCAGGGCAATCGTCAACCAGCTGACCCAGGCCCCGATGTGGAGAGACCCCTTGGATAGTTCTGCAAAAAAACGTTGTGGTGCGATGAAGTACCAGACCAGGTTTGCACCGACCAAAAGAGACAGGATTAGAAAAAAAAGATGCGTCAGCGTTTTTTGTGCAAGACCGCCTTGCAGTCGATAGTTATTGGTTTTCAGACCAACCTGTTTACTGAACCACTCTGCCAGGTCGGTGATGGTTGTCTGTGGGCAGGCCCAGCCGCACCAGACTCGACCGAAAACCATCGTGATCAGCAGAAATGCGATACCAAAGGCCAGGCAGAAGATCAGAAACAGGTAAAGTTCCTCGATCCTTAAGACCTCACCGAACACATGCAGACTGAGGCTGGACAGATCGATACGGAGCAGCCCTCTGTTCTGAATGCTGACCCAGGGGATCAGCAACAGTAGCAGGGTGGTTATCCACTGAAAAGTTCGTCTCCAGGGGCTGAGAAGCGATAATCTGTACTTGGATTCGGTCATCGGGTCATTATCGAAAAGCGGGAGAGCTTCAGCTCCCCCGCTTCACATTGAAGGGGGGCTTAGAGTTGCAGCAGGTATTCGGTCAGAGCTTCGATCTCTGGGCCGGAGAGTTGGCCTGAAAACGCCGGCATTGAGCTGCCGCGACCGTTCAAGATGCTCTCTTTGACCGTTTCGGAAGACTTGCCGTATTTATATGTGGTAGCAGTCAGATCGCTTCCGAACCCGCCGGTAGCATCATCGCCATGGCAACCGGCGCAGTGCGCTGTGTACAGACTTTTGCCGTCCGTCGCAGCGGGAGTGGTAGTGCCCTGTGTCGCTTGCTCTGTCTGGGTAGGTGCCCCTGTGTGGGCGGCCATTTTCTCCTGGAACTCAGCCTGGGAACTCCAGCCGCTGAGCAGATAATAAGCGATAAATATGATTCCCCAGATGATAAGACCATAGAACAGGACAGTGAAATAGACCGGTGGAGAATTGACTCTGTTTTCAATGATGCCATCGAAATTGTGTGTTGCATGTTCATGTTTATGATCTTCGAGCATTATGCCCTCCTTGATTAATCGTCATCGAGCATCCGGTACTTTGCCGCTTCATTCCGATTCTTGTTTTTGCGGCGATAGGTACGTACCACTATCATCGCAAAAACGATGAACATTCCGAAGGTGGTTCCCAGATATAGGATCGAAGCCCAGTCCATAATTACTCTTTTTCAGTTTGCAGGAAATTAACCAGTTGCCAAAGCTTGGTGGAGCCCAGGTTGGAAAATCCCGGCATGCCACCATCAGGAATACCGTTGTGCAGGATCTGGTAGAGATCGGCATCATCCATTTCTAGGTCTTTTAATCCAGGGCCGATGACACCCTCTCGCTGGTCGCCGTGACAGGCTGCACAGTTGCTGGAATAGACTGACTTGCCAGCTGCGATCGCTTCTGCATCATCCGGGAAGGGGTTGGTCAGCTCACCTACGATGGTCGTCTCGGCCGCCTTGCGCCAAGGGATGTCGCTGCCCAGTTTCTGCAGGTATGCGACCATGGCGTCCATTTCATTTTTTCCTTCAAGCGCCAGGATCTGATCTTCAGTATAGGGGAAGCCCAGCGCTTCGATATTGTTTTTGATTTTCGCTGCATCGAGCTGGTTTTCTCTCAGCCATTTGTAATCCGGCATATTGGTCTTTGGAACCATCGAACGGGGTGAATCCATGTGCTTGTAGTGCCAGGCATCGGGATACTTGCCGCCCAGTCTCGCCAGATCAGGGCCAGTCCGTTTTGATCCCCAGAGGAACGGACGGTCATAGACGAATTCACCCGATTTTGAATAATCACCGTAGCGCAGAACCTCGGAAACCAGTGGTCTGACAGTCTGTGTATGGCAATTGTTGCAGCCCTCACGGATATAGATGTCCCGACCTTCCTGCTGCAGCGGGGTGTAGGGTGTAACGCCCTCAATGCGATCAGCGTCCGTGTTGACCCAGACGAAAGGGAGTACCATAGTGACGATCGTGCCGGCCAGAATGGTTACCGTCGCCAGAATCATGAAAAGTACAGGTTTCTTTTCCCACATAATCAGACCCTCCCCTCAGCGGTAGCGGTGGAAGGAGCAGGTTCGCTCTTACGTGCCGTCATATAAAGGTTGTAGATAAAGACGACGATCCCCAGCAGGTAGATAACACCGCCAAAAGCGCGGGCCCACCAGTAGGGGTACATCTCGACCATGGTCTCCATGAAAGTGTAGGTCAGGCTGCCGTCTGAGTTCATGGCATTCCACATGCCCGCCTGCAGAACACCGGCAACCCAGAGGCTGATCGACCAGATCAGTTGACCGATCAGGGCCAGCCAGAAGTGCAGGTTGGCGAGGGGGATGCTGTAAATCTCTCTGTCGTACATGCGCGGGGCCAGATAGTAGATGCTGGCAAAGCTGATCATTGAAACCCAGCCCATGGTTCCCATATGGATATGCGCCGGAACCCAGTCGGTATAGTGGATAAAGGCCGAAAAGGAACGGATCGACTGCATTGGCCCCTGCAGGGTTTGCAGGCCATAGAAAGTGATGCCAAGGATCAGAAACTTGACCAGATAGTTTTCTTTCATCTGATGCCATTGTCCGTTCATTGACAAGTAGCCATTGATGACGCTTCCCCAGCTGGGAGCGATCAGCATGATCGAGAAGGCCATGGCCAGAGTCTGGATCCAGTCTGGAACAGGGGTCCAGAGCAGGTGATGTGCGCCGGTCCAGAGGTACATGAAGATCAGTGACCAGAAGGCAACAATTGAAATCCGGTGGCTGTAGATCGGCACGCCGGTCGATTTTGGAAGAAAGTAGTAGAACATGGCCAGTGGTGGAGCCGTCAGCGCCATAGCGACGGCATTGTGACCAAACCACCAATGCACGTTGGCGTCATTGGTCCCGGCATAGGCCGAATACGATTTAAACAGTGAGGCAGGGACCGCGGCAGAGTTGACCAGGTAGAGAATTGCTATACCGATCAGGGACGCCATCATAAACCAGAGAGATATATACATTTGCTCTTCTCTACGTTTCATGATGGTCATGATGATGTTGATCGCGAATGCGACCCAGAGGATGACAACCATAACGTCGATCGGCCACTCCATCTCATGATACTCTTTTGAGGTCGTGTAGCCGAGCAACAGGGTTACAGCTGATGCGATGATGGTCGCATTGAAGAACCAGAGCTGGAACTTGGCCAGCTTGTCGCTCCAGAGAGGTTGTTTGCAGAGCCTCTGCACCATGTAGAGGAAGGTCGCAAAAATCGTTCCGACCGCCCAACCGTAAATTCCGGCGTTGGTATGGATCGGGCGAAGTCGACCGAATGTCAGGTAGGGTGGGAAATTCAGATCCGGGTTGACCATCTGCAAGGAGACGATAACTCCTACCAGAACCGCCACCAGTCCCCACACCAGGCTCCAGGTGACGAAGCTCCTGACGATGTCAGTGTTGTAGGACGGTTTTTCCATGTGACCTCCTATAGTCGTGTACCAATGACAAAACAGTCCAGGCTGAAAAGCATCGGCGTCAATTGTGACAAAATAGGTAAAACTTTATGGCGGTGGTGCCGGGATGTCAATACAAAAGTGATATAAAATAACCCTGTCCATCATAAACACCGGAAATAAACTGTTCAAGAAAAAGCTTTGACTTATTACGATCCGATTTTTATTATAACCGTTTAAAATTATGTGAAATTTTGTAAACACCTCTGTCGGCCAGTCTTGGCTGGCTGTTCGTAAGGAATATCTCCGACTATGGAAAAAGTTGTCGCCCTGCTACAGACTGAAATGGATGGGGTTGAGGCTCGTTTTAAGAAGAATTTGAGCTCAGACGTTCCTCTGATCAATCAGGTCGGGGAGTATGTCCTGTCGAGCGGGGGCAAACGTATCCGCCCGATGCTGCTACTCCTTGCCGCTAAGTTATGCGATTACAGGGGCCAGGATCACATTGAATTGGCGTGTGTCATAGAGTTCATTCATACAGCGACCCTGCTGCATGACGACGTGGTTGACAGTGCTGAACTGCGTCGCGGGAACCGCTCTGCAAATACGGTCTGGGGAAATCAGACCTCGGTACTGGTTGGTGATTTTCTGTTTGCGAAGACCTTTTATCTGATGGTCGGGTGCGGAAACCTAGAAGTGTTACGACTGCTTTCCGATACCACGACCCGGATGGCCGAAGGTGAAGTTCAGCAGCTCCTCAATACTTGTGATCTCGATGTCGATGAAACCAGATACCTGGATGTGATTCGAAGTAAAACGGCTATCCTTATCGCCGCTGCCTGTGAGGTGGGCGCTGTCTTGGCCGAGTCCTCACCGCACAAAGTAAAGGCCTTGCGCGAATTTGGCCTGGAGATCGGCACCGCATTTCAGTTGATGGACGACGCTCTCGATTATGTGGCCGAACAGGAAGACTTTGGAAAGACTCAGGGGCACGATCTGCATGAAGGGAAGATGACCCTGCCGCTGATCCATGCTTACTGTAATGCCAATGAGCAGCAGAAAAAGGAAATTTCCCGGATCATTGAAGGGGATGACCTCTCCGAATCCGATATGAAATACGTGTGTGAACTGATAGAAACGACGGGGGGGATTGAATATACCCGCAGTAAAGCAGCAGAAAGGGTCGATGCGGCCAAGAAGCAGCTGCAGATATTTCCTGACTGCGCCGCGCGCGAGGCGCTGTTTAAGTTGGCTGACTATGTTGTAGCACGCAACAAGTAGTTTTTGCTGCTGACAACGTATTTATTAGGGCCGTTCTGAAAAGGATGGCTTTTTTATGTTTATCTTAACCCGTTCAAAACTTTGGACTTAAACCCAGGACTTTCATTTGTTACTCATTATTGCCATTCCCGCGTAAGCGGGAATTCAGTGTTTATATGACGTTTGATCCCCGCATACGCGAGGATGACGATCAATAGGTTTTCCAAGGACTTTCTTTTTGTCCATTGTGTTTGAGCTAAGATCGACTTTGCTCCTTTCCTGCCATTCCGCTATACTCACTCACCATGTTCAAAGTCAATCTTCATAAAAAAGTGCTAGGCGCTTTCCTGCTGCTTTCTTTAGTTCCGTTGTTGCTGCTGCTGGTCAACTCACATCACAGCCTGCGACTGGTGGAGAACCTGCTGCGACAGCGAACGACTGAGGCTCTGGACAGTCAGGCTGCTATGGCGCTTGAGTTGCGTGCCGATATGGTTGCCCGTGATGTCTCCAACTTTTTACATTCCGTGGAGGGTGATCTGTTCGATCTGGCCTTGCTGGAGAGGTCAGAAGAAAAGTATCTCGATTTCAGCTGGAATCATGCCCGGGAGCTCTGGTATCGACGCGGATCCAACGAAGCACCGGTAGAAGTTCGGGAAAAAATACTTCTCTACCATGAATTGACTTTTGTCGATGCCGGCGGACAGGAGCAGATCAGGATTGTCGACGGTCGCCCGTCAAGCAATCTGCGTGACGTCTCTGTCCCGGAAAACACCACATACCTCAACGAAGATTATTTTGCAGAGGCGAGCGGGTTGCGGGAGGGGGAGTTGACCGTGTCCCGACTTCATGGCTGGTATGTCAGTCGTGACGAGCAGTTGCAGGGGGCTGAAACACCCCTGGAGGCTGTACAGGGAACGCCGTATCGTGGTGTGATCCGTTTTGCCACTCCTATTTATAAAGACGGTCTTTTTGTCGGTGTCGTCGTGTTGTCTCTTGATCACCGTCACCTGATGGAGTTTACCCAGCATATCTCTCCGACAGATGATCGGTTTGTCGTTTTTCCCTCTTATGCGAGTGGAAACTACGCTTTTATGTTTGATGATGATGGCTGGATGATTGCACACCCCAAATATTGGGATATCCGTGGTTATGATCAGGACGGGATTATTGTCCCTGCCTATACAGAAGAGACACCGGAAGACGATATAAGTGCCGGGCGCATCCCGTTCAATTTGTTTGATGCT
>Ga0102946_1000219_pt1 | contig 20228 bp, 22 predicted proteins | sample SalPon2A_A_D1_MG_FD_78209 | JGI IMG/M metagenome (GOLD analysis project Ga0102946, IMG submission 78209) | Soil microbial communities from South San Francisco under conditions of wetland restoration - Salt Pond MetaG R2A_A_D1_MG | ecosystem: Environmental > Terrestrial > Soil > Wetlands | place... | reverse complement strand
GTTGCTGCAATCCTCGAGGGCAGTGTTCGCAAGTCCGGAGACTCTATACGTATTACTGTGCAATTGGTCGAGGTCGACAGTGGATTCCACCTGTGGTCACACAACTTCAACAGCGATACGCAGGATATACTCAGCATTCAGGAAACAATCGCCAGATCTGTCGCGGGCGCACTTGGGGTCAAACTCGGTGTCGGTGGCGTCAACGAGTTTGTGGGTGCGGGGACACGAAACTTCGACGCGTACGAGGCATTCTTACGCGGTGACTATGAAAAAGCCCTGAAGACTGATCCGGACTATGCCGCAGCCTTTGCGCGCAACGGCGTTCGAATTGCCTCAACAATGTACGGGAACATGCCGGAAGACGCCCCTGACATTATTGAACGCGCTTACCCTTATGCCGTCAGGGCCATTGAGCTGGATCCGAGTTCGGCGCAAGCCCATGCAGATTTCGCGGCGCTTTCCTCTGCCAGGATGGAGTGGGCCAGGGCGGAACAATCTTATTCTTATGCCCTGCAGCTTGACCGCAGTGTTGAGACCATCTCCGCTTACGGAAACATGATGCTGCGAGTAGGCCGCGTGCGTACCGCTATCGATTTGTATCGGGAAGCTGATGCATTACGGCATAGGCCATGGCCGCCGAGACGGCTGGCAAACGAGATGCGCAGCCATGCCTACATGGCGCTGCAGGATGTCGATGCAGCGGATCGTTACACACCACACATGCACGAGCAAGTCAGGCTTTTCAACAAATTGATGATCGCGATCAACTTCGGTGAGATTGAGGATGTGAGGCGCGCTATTAGAGCACTGCCAAAAGCCGCACCTGATTACTACTTCCTGTATGAGCCGATACTTGACCTGCTGGGCACACCTGACGAGGCCATAGCTTTCATGCTGGAGCTGGCCAATGACCAGGGCCGCGAATGGCCTTACAAGTATGAAGCGATCGCCGTGTTAGCGGCGCACCTCGGCGACCCCGACGTCGCCTTGCAAGTATTCTCCAGGGAGCTGCGCGTGACCACAATTCGATATGGAACGCTGTGGCTTCCGGTGATGTCGGATATGCGCAAGCTACCCGAATTCAAAGAGCTTCTTATTGAGGTTGGCCTCATTGGCTACTGGCAAAAATCCCGCTGGTCGGACTTTTGTCGGCCCGATAATGAGACAGAATTTGTCTGCGATTAAACTATCCTCCAATGCAGACCGTCACTGAAAAACCAGTATTGCGCCAGCTCATATCGGCCTGGCGGGCAGCCGGCGAGCGCATAGCCATCGTACCGACCATGGGCAGCCTGCATGAAGGGCATCTGAGCCTGGTGGAGGTGGCGAAACAGAATGCCGATCGGGTCGTCGCTACTGTATTCGTAAACCCTACCCAGTTCGGGCCCGACGAAGATTTTGATGTATATCCACGGACGCTAAAAAGTGATGCTGACAAACTCGCCGCTGTCGATGCCGATCTCCTGTTCGCACCGGACGTCGCCACCGTCTATCCCTACGGAGTCGAAGCCGCGACCCGCGTTGTTGTTCCACAGCTGACAGACGAGCTGTGTGGTTCGACCAGGCCAGGCCACTTCGATGGGGTTACGTCAGTGGTCGCAAGGCTCTTTGCATTGGTACAGCCGGATATTGCAGTGTTTGGCCAGAAGGATTATCAACAACAACTTGTTGTTCGACGCATGGTTGACGATCTCGGGCTGCCGATCGATATCATTATCGCCCCGATCGTCCGCGAGACCGATGGGCTGGCAATGAGCTCGCGCAATGCCTACCTGATCAACGACGAACGCCAGTCCGCGGCAATGATTTTCCAGGTGTTGCAGCAAGTGGAGCTCGAACTGCTTGGCGGCCGCCGCGACTATACGAAGTTGGAGGCTGAGGCGACCGGTCTCCTGGCGCGCTCCTTTAGCAATGTGGACTACCTGGCGATCCGGCAGGCTGACGACCTCGCGCCGCCGGACCCCGATAGCAGGCAGGTGGTGCTGCTGGCGGCCGCACATATCGGCAGAGTCCGGCTGATCGACAATATCGTGGTCGATCTCGAGTGACCACGCTGCTTCTGGACGTCGGCAACTCGCACCTGAAATGGGGCGTGTGCTTTGGCGATGCAATAGCCGACACCGGGCGCTGCTCGCTGCAGGACTTGCAGCGGCAGGGTGCAGCCAACCTGGAAACGTACTTGCCTGAGGGAATTGACGCTGCGATTGCCTGCAATGTTGCCGGGGGAGCCGTTGCGAGCATGCTTGATGACTTTATGCACTCGACATTCGGCAGCCGAATCGAATTTGTAAAATCGTCAGCTGCCGCTGGTGGCGTCACCAATGCTTACCAGGATCCCGAGCGGCTTGGCGTTGACCGCTGGGTTGCGATGATTGGTGCTCGCGCTGCAACCACGGCAGCCTGCCTCGTCGTGGATGCCGGCACCGCGATAACACTCGATGCCATAGACGAACATGGGCAGCACCTGGGTGGCCAGATCCTGCCGGGTTTCACATTGATGGCGGCTACGCTGAACGGCAATACCAGTGACCTTCCTAGCATCGAGGCGGACCAGTGGTCGGCTGCGTCCTTCGAACCTGCTCTTGCAAACTCCACGGAAGAAGCGATTGTAAAAGGAATAATGGGTGCCATTCTGGGTTCGGTGGAACGCGCCGTCCAATCTCTCCAGGAAGATTTCGCAGAGGCGATTGTGCTGTTGACCGGTGGCGACGGCGGATTGATTCACGGCCATTTGCAGCACGCGGCAGAGTTGCGCCCCAACCTGGTCCTGGAAGGCCTGGCCTGCCTGGCGAAATCGGATTGACCTAGAGCCCGACCCGTTCAACCAGGTCGACATACCGGGGGTCGTCACGATAGTCGAGCGTCCACTGATTGACGCGCAGGAAGATCAGGCTCCTGCTGCGTTCGGCAAACGCTTCTTCGAGATAGGCGAAACCGCGATCGGCGTTGCCCGCGGCAAAATGTATCGCCGCCAGCGAAGACGCTGGCACATAGGTTTCTTCCGCGAGTGTTTCCAGTTCGGCCAGGAGCTGATCGCCTTCTGCATCCCTGCCACCTCGATAATTGGCGATCGCCAGGTTGGTGACATTCCGTATGGTGTGTCCCTGGGCGCGCAATACTTCGGCAAACATGTCTATCGCGCCAGCTTTGTCGCCCTGGGCCAGCCTGCCCCAACCGATGATTGCCTTGCTGTCATTGTGGTCTGCAGCCCGCTCGGCTGCCTCGATGGCCTCATCGGGGCGACCCGCACTCAGGTACAGCCAACCTGCGTTCACCCAAACCCATGGATCGTTCGGCTGTGCTGCGAGCCGGCGTTTGATCAGGGTAATCGCTTCATCATGTCGTTCCTGCGTGGACAAGAACAACGCGTAACCAAGAACATTCAGCTCATCAAGCTCGAGGGTCTTCAGGTATTCGCGTTCGGCCGCGTCAAAATCCCAGTCGTACCAGGTCAGGATATCGGCATACAGTGAGCGCGCATCGGCAAGCGTATCGTCGAGTGCGATCGCGCGCAGCGCCGCTTCCTTGGCCTGTGGGTACATCTCTTTGGGAGGCCGCGCACCATATACAGTACCGAGAAAGCTGTAGGCCCAGCCAAGCGTTGCATAAGCCTCAGCGAATTCATCATCGATGTCGATGGCCTGTTGCAAATACGATATGCCCTTCTCGAGATCCGGCCGCGTCTGCCTGAATACATGGTAGCGCCCCAACAGGTACAGGTTGTAGGCCTGCATGCTGTTGGTCGGCAACTGCAGGCTGTACGCTGCGTTATTGGCATACTCGAGCCGCAGCGCTTCTGCAATGGCGGTCGCGATCTCTGTCTGCAAGCTGAAAATATCATGCATAGAGAGCTGTCGATCAAAGTTCGCCGCCCATAAATGTTCATCGCTTGAGGCATCGATAAGCTGTGCGGTCACTCGCAGGCTGTTGCCGTCGACTCGTACGCTGCCTTCCACGACAGCATCGACGCCCAGTTGTGCCGCGATATCTGGCAGACCGGCCTTAGACTCACGAAAGCGCTCCACAGACGTCCTGGAGATAACCGAAAGCCCGTCGATCATTGCGAGCCGGCTGAGCAATTCTTCGTGCATGCCGTCGGCGAAAAATTGCTGATCCTGGCCTGCGCTCATGTCCTTGAAGGGCAATACGGCCAGCGCATCCGCTGCCTGCGCGCCGGCTTTCGGCTCGGCATCCTGGTCCCGCAGCAAATGCCAGCCCAATATCACGCCAACGATTAAGATCGCTGCTACAGCGTACCTCATCCACGTGCGCTGGCGTTGTTCGGACTCGCTTTCGACAGCGCGCGTCGCAGCAACCAACCGATAGCCGCGACCACGAACCGATGCGATGTATTTCGGATCCTGGCTGTTATCGCCGAGGCTCTGGCGCAGCAGGCGGACACGCTGCGCCAGGGTCTCGTCACTGACCACGGCATCGTCCCAGACGTCGGCGATCAACTGATCCTTGCTGACTTCCTCCGGGGCGTGCCGCACCAGGGATTCGAACAATCGGAAAGACCGATCGGTAACGTCGAGCCCCGTGCCGCCACGGCTGACCTTGCGTCGCTCGAGGTCAACCAGCAGATCGCCGACGCGCAGAATGCCCGTCCGCTCCTGCGACTGGCTTTGTGGTCCACTTCCAGGCTCTGCTGCCAAAATCGTAACTCGCTGAATAGTATTGAGAAAACTGCCTTCAACCAAGCTTCAGCAATCTTCATTGAATCTTCAACAATTGTATCTGTTAGCCGCTTAGCCTGCCGGCATTAACTGACCTGTAACAAGGATACGAACATGCAATACACGAAAATGATGATTACCGGCGCCCTCGCTGTGCTGACAATTGCACCCTGTGCGGTCTATGCAGATGGCAACTTTTACCTTGGCGGCAGCATTGGCTCGGCATCGCTCGATGAGCAATTTGACGGCTTCGACGTGGATACAGACAGCACGGCATTTCGGCTGGTCGCTGGCTGGCAGTTCAACGACTACTTTTCCCTGGAAGGCGGCTATCACAGCTTCGGCAAATTTGAACAGCGCTTTCCCAATGACGGCACGCCATTGAATATCAGCCTGCGAGCCGATGGCTTCACCCTGGGTGCAACCGGCACGATTCCTCTTGCGGAAAGACTCGCACTTTACGGCCGCGTCGGTTCCTTCTTCTGGGACGGCAACGCCGAGATCAACAACATGGCGCAGGCTCGTCCCGAGGACACGAATCTGTTTTTCGGCGCGGGCGTCAAGTACGCGTTTACTGAGAGCGTGTCGCTCGTCGCGGACTGGTCGGACTTTCAGTTGGAAGACACATCGAGCGATGTGCTGTCGTTGGGTCTGACCTTTAGCTTCTGAGCACACGCTTCTGAAAGGTCTCGTCCACTGGCAATTTGCTGCCAGTGGAATCTGGTCTGGCGTGGGGCAGTCGGGAAGCGACTATTTCTTGAAATCCCACATGACGTGCGCGCGCTCACGAGCCGATGCCTCAAGTAATTCGATTAGCGGGAGCGCGCGCACCTTTAAACCGACGGTTGCCTCCCGGTCATCGTCATCGCTGCCGGCGTCGCTCGCCGAATCTTCATCGTCAGGCATCGTGGCGACGGCATGACGCAACTTTGACAATGCCCAGGGGACATCCTCCGGATACATTGCGCTTGGAACGTGGTCCTTTCTGCCCATCAAGCTCAGGAGCTCTCTCGCAACATTTTCAAACATGACAACGTCCCCTGAGGCCGAGCTTTGAAAGCTGATCAACATAAACCGTTCCGCCTGCAATGCAGTGCTCTAGTTGCTACTTCTAGACGGCTCTTCGGCCGGTAATAAACATTATTGCCGCAACGACCAGGCCAACCACGAACAAGATCCACGCAATGTTGGTGGCTGCGCCTGCAATACCGCTGAATCCCAGCAACCCTGCAATAATCGCAACGATTAAAAATGTAATAGCCCAATTGATCATGTCTGTCTCCTTCTCTTTTAGTTATCGACATCCATGCCGGCCAATGCCTTCCGCTGGCGTTTGAAATATCACTCGCTGTTAAGCGCTGCAAGGACCGTGCCAAGCACGCATAAGTTGCTTTTCGTAATATAATTAGTTACTTACGTGTCGGCAGGAAACCCCAGTGGCAGGCTTCGCTGGCAGGATTTGCAATTCTTGTGTTTTTTGCCATTGGCCTCACCACTCATTCCTTCGCGCCGAAAAAAGCTGGCGACGATACTCAGTCGTGGGACGTGGTCGGCAACGACCTTGAGGCTGGTGATAATGGGTACGGCCATGAGCGCGCCAGCCACACCCCACAACCAGCCCCAGAATATGATCGCGAGAAAGACGATCAGCGGATGTACCGCAAGTCGTCGGCCCAGCACGGTCGGAGTAATCAGCTGACCCTCCAGAATTGTCAGAGCAACGAACGACAACGGTACAACGAGCGCATCAGTCAGCGAGTCGAATGTCGAGATACCCACCACGGTTAACACCAGCGTGGTAGCTAGCGCCCCGACGTACGGTGCAAAGTTGAACAATCCGGCGACAGCGCCCCACAACAGCGGATTCGGGACATTCAGCAAATGCATCACCAGCGCCACGGTTGCACCGAGAATCAGATTGACCACGGTGACTGTGCCGAGGTAGCGAGACAGGTCCGATTGAATTTGCCGCGCAATGGACACGATGCGGCGGCGCTCTGTCCAGGTCCGGCCACACCGGGTAATCCGGCGCAACAGTGTGTCACCTGAGGCGAGCAGAAAAAAGGTGAGAAACAGGACGATACCCGTATAAGCTGCAATCGACGGCAAACTGCCAACGATGCTTGTCAATACACCGGGGCTTTTAACAACTACCTCCTGGGCATTGGCGGGCGTTTCGCTGGCCGCCAGTTCATCCACTTCCTTGGCAAGTTCCGTAATACCACTGAGCTCCTTCTGCGCCTCGAAGGCCTGATTCTGAAACTCACGGACTGATTGGGGTGCCTCTTTTATCCAGCGTTCTGCCGGACCGGCCAGACCGCCGGCCGCAAATATCACCAGGCCGACGATGGTGGTTACAAGGACGCCAGCCGACAGCGTCGTTGGAATTCCAATCTGCTGCAACGATTTCACCACGGGCGAAAGCAACAGGTTGAGTAGCAGTGAAAAAGCGATCGGCACCAGCAAGTCTGCAGCGCCATACATGACGGCGATAACAGCAATTAGTAGCAGGGCCAATAACGGGGCTGACGCTGCGGGCCGCACGCGCTCCAGCGCCGGCTCGGCCGTGGGCGACGTCATGCTGCTCGCGCGTTCGCCACGCGCCAGGCAAATAATAGAGTATTAGCAGCAGCGACAGCCCTGCTTCGCGAGTTCGAACTGGGAGTACCGGCGCCCCGGGCAACGCCCCAGACCGTCCCTGCCGCAAACGACCATGCCAGCGCTTGAGTGTTGCCAAAGGTTTGTTGGCTCCACTTGCGAAGTGCAAGCCGATGTACTGCCATCGCATGGGCATCAGCCCGTGCCTGCCCCGCGAGTTTCTCGACTGTATTTTGCTGCCTGCACCAGTTCATAACGCGTCCTTGACATTGGCGAGCTCACCTCGCGTCACCTTGAACTCCAGGTTGTCCCCCAGCTTGGCCGCAGAACGCCACAGGAACGCCGCCGCGATCCCATGTACCAGCGCCAGCGAGAGCATTGCAACCCACAGTGAGATGTCTTGCGTAGTCAAGAACTGCAAAGCTGCAGCTACCACCAGCGCCCAGGCAATGATAATGAAACCGGCAGCCAGCGCCCCGAAGAACGCCATCATTGCAATACTAATTGCCGCTAGCTTTGTTTCCGCAATAGCGAGCCGGGCCAGGGAATGGGCCCGGGACTGCGCCGCGGCGAGCCAGCCTCTGGAATGTTCCCCAACACTGGCTGCCGCTCCGCCGACCTCACTGACTGGCGTGTCGTCGTTAGGCATGCCTGTTTACCGGCGCAGCAAGGTGCTAACTACGATTCCTGCGGCGAAAGCAATACCTGCCGACGTGAACGGCTTATCCTTCACAAAGCTTTCCGCCTTGGCGAGTGACTCGTCCAGCTGCTCGCGTGCTTTCTCCTGGGTCGCTTCAACTTTCTCGCCCGCGGTTGCCGCTTTCTCGCGAAGCTGCAGCTCGACCGGCTCGGCCTTGGCCGCGGTATCGTCAATGACTTCGTGTGCTGTCTTGGCAGCACGGCTGGTTGTCGTTGTTGTCTTACTCATGTGGTTTCCTCCTTTACCTGGTTTCAAAAAATAGTTTGTTTCCTTCCTGGATAGTCAGATCGGCGGCCTGCCTCGCAGCGCGCCAAACAAGGCGCTAATTACCAGCAGTACCAGGAAGATAAAAAACAGAATCTTGGCAATGCCTGCGGCGGTTCCGGCAATTCCACCGAATCCCAGTACGCCTGCGATCACTGCCAGTACGAAAAAAGCAAGGGCCCATGAAAGCATGGTATGTCTCTCCTTTATTGATCGAGTTAATGGTCCGAGCCAGCTCCCCGCACACGCATTGCGTTTGGGGGGTTGGGTACAGATATGCAGAAACCGTGCCAGCCGCAGGCAGACTGCTACAGGTATTGCAGTTTGCGGACTTCGTGGCATTGCCAGGCTCGGGGCAGCCTGCTTGCTTTGCAACATTTACAGTCCAACGCAAGATTTACGCTCGCAAGGACCCCGGTCTGGGGTCGCAGCCGGCAAATTTATTGAATCTCGAGGTTGGCACGCCTATTGCAGAAACTATAGGCAAGGCCTCCAGCTTAGACGCTGCGACGTTTACTAAATTTTTTTAACAATCGAGGAGACTGTTATGACGAGCGAGTATGAAATCAAGGGAAACTGGAATGAGCTGAAGGGTAAAGTCAAAGAGAAGTGGGGCGAACTTACCGACGATGAACTGGACCAGATCGACGGCAATACCGATCAGCTAGTGGGTGCAATTCAAAAACACTATGGCCGCTCTGTCGAAGAGGCAAAGCGCGAGATTAAAGATTGGCGTGACGGCGCGAATAGCTGACACCCCTCCTGATACATTGATGCATGGGCCGGCCGCGCGCAAGCGCGGCCGGTTTTTTATTGCGCCAGACAGCACCGTGTGGTCAAGCGGCCTTCACGATTGCGGCAGCTAATGCCGCGAGAGAAACAGGCTTTTTCAGATATCGTGAAACCGCAAGATCTGCGGTCGCTTCGACAAGTTCATCGATTGGATACGCCGTGACGAAGATCACCGGCGTCGAGTATCGTTTCTGGATTTCGCGCGCCACGTCCACGCCGCTGCCGCCTGCCCCCAGTCGCCAGTCACAGACGAGCACATCAGGCTGCTGTTGTTCGGCCTGCTGGATCGCGGACTCGGCATTTGCCGCCGTTTTGACTTCGTGGCCGCATCGAGTCAGGTACAAGCGGCTGGCCTCGCGCGCGTGTGGTTCGTCCTCTACAACCAGCACTTTCGCTGACAGAACGGGTTTTTCCTCATCCATCGGAATGCCTTCACTCGGCGGCGTTCTCTTCATATTCGCGCAATCGATTATACAGAGTTTTCAGACTCACCCCGAGGCTGGCCGCCGCGGCTTTCTTATCCCCCTGATACTGCTCGAGTGTCGCAATGATCAAATCCTTTTCAACATCGGCGATTGAACGTCCGACGCGCAATCCCTCTACATTCCCAGGCAAAGCATCGTCGAAGCGCTCCGGCGCGTGAATGATGCCGTCATTTGCCATAATGTACGCGCGGTGAATCGTATGTTTCAGCTCACGTACATTGCCGGGCCAGGAATGCTTTTCCAGGGTCGTAAGTGCTTCTTCATCGAAATCATGTTCCGTATCATTGCTCCCGTTGAGCTGGCTAAGAAAATGATTCGCCAGCAAGCTTACGTCGCCGGCGCGCTCGCGCAGGGGGGGCAATGAAATCGGAAATACCCGTAGCCGAAAGTAAAGATCTTCCCGCAATGCCGATTCCTGGACGGCCTGCATCGGGTCCTGGTTGGTTGCGGCGATCAACCTTACGTTTACGTCTATTTCCTGTTCGGCGCCAACTCGCAGTACCCGTCCGGTTTCGAGAACGCGCAGCAGGTGGGTCTGCATCTCGGTCGGCATTTCTGTGATCTCGTCGAGAAACAAGGTGCCGTTATTGGCTCGCTCGAAGAACCCGGCATGCCGCTTGTTCGCGCCGGTGAAGCTGCCCTTTTCGTGACCGAATAGCTGACTGGAAACCAGGTCACCGGATAACCCACCGCAATTCACGGGTACAAATGCTCCGCCGAGGTCGCTCAGTCGGTGAATTGCGTCGGCAACGAGTTCCTTGCCGGTGCCGCTTTCTCCTTGAATAAAAACGGTACTATCTGTCGGGGCGACCTGTCGAATCTGCTCGTACACGTCGCGCATTGCATCACTCTCGCCGAATAATTGACCCAGCTGTGAATCTGAGCTCTCAGTCACTTCAGCGGTACTGCTTGGCACAGCGTTCAACAAACCCAGAAGATCCCGCGGCTCGATCGGCTTTTTCATGTAGCTAACGCCATCGCCGGCCATGCCACCGATTAATGACTTGATTCCGGAATGACCCGTTATGATTACAATCTTCTGCGGTCGCTTGTCGACAAACGCGTCGAGCAGCTCAAGACCACTGCCATCCGGTAGCATCAGGTCCAGCAACAGTACATCGGGAATGCCTTTACTCACTACCTGTCTGGCAGTAGCCAGGGTGTTCGCAGTGGCTACACTATGTTCTTGCGAACGCAGGTACTCAGCGAGCCCGCTGGTAAACGATGGTTCGTCATCAACTATCAGTACTTGCGTCATTCTCACCCCCCGAATGCGCCGACTAATGCGCCCGGATTAAGTTGGTCATGCTTACTTTGTCATTGCTCGCTGTCAAGCACCACCACTGATAATTTACCGCCTGACTGACTCAGCATTCGGTGCGTTACAATGCGAGTTTTCAATCTCGGCGCACGAATCGATGAGCTCACATTACCCGGAAATCAGGCGGCTATTGTCTGGTCGAATCTACATTATTGCTGCGGTTATCGTCATTTCCTGCAGTGGGGCTTATTTATGGGAAATGTTCAATCCCGGTTTACTCGCAACCGGATTTAACGGCCAGGTTTCGATGAAGGCCAACACGGCGGCAGGGTTCATCACTGCGGGATTCGCATTGCTGTTGGCTCGCATCCAACCGCGGTACCTGCAAGCATTCTGCCGCTGGCTGTTGGCTCTTCCGCTGTTGTTGCTCGGACTGCTGACGCTGTCGCAATATATTTTCCAGATCAATCTGCACTTCGACGAAATTTTATTTAACGCCCCGAACCGCGAGGTGCTGACATCGTCGCCAGGCCGCATGTCGCCGATCAGCGCCATCGGCTTCGTGTTGTTCGCAATCGCAATGGTAATTGACCACTGGCAGACCGGTAACGCCAGGGGCTGGAGCCGTGCAATTGCAACCGTCCTGATGCTGCTCGCCCTGACTTCCCTGCTCGGTTACGCTTACAGTGCACCTGAGCTGTATATGGGTATCGACGATGTGACCGCCATGTCGCTGCTGGCATCTATCCTGTTTCTCCTGCTTGGCGTTGGCGTAGTCTGGATTCGGGCGGAATTCGGCCTGACCGCGCTGATCGCAGAGCAATCAGTAGTCGGGACGCACATACGGGCTTTAGTTCCGATGGTGGTTGGCGCACCCATTCTCGTCGGCGCTGCCGTTGCCGCTGGCTACGGCAGCAGGTACGAGGGTCCGTTTGCCATAGCACTGACATCGCTCGGCTCGGTGATTGCAGCAAGCCTGGTGGCAGCCGTTTCCATTGTATTGCTGCGGCGTGCGGAAGGGGATCTGTATGTGAAAGACCGTGCCCTGGACGCAACCACGAACGGTGTTGTGATCACCGATCATGCACACCCGAACGAACCCATTACCTTCGTGAATGACGCCTTTTTGAAAATAACCGGCTATCCTGAAGAAGAAAGTATCGGGCGAAACTGCCGGTTTCTGAACCAGGGTGCGGATAATGACCCGGAAACTCTCGCAGAGCTTCGGAAGTGTATCAATGATGCTCGTAAAGGCACTTTCGAATTGCAAAACGTTCGCAGAGACGGCAGCAAGTTCTGGAATCGTCTGAGCGTCGCGCCCGTTGCCGATTACGAAGGTAAGGTGACGCATTTCCTCGGCATCATGAATGACGTCACCGATAAATATGAGCAGCAAGCCCGGCTCAGTAAAGCACTCGATGAGGCGCGTACTGCAAACGAAATGCGCAATACATTCGTACGCCTTGCCGGTCACGAGTTGCGCACACCACTGAATGCCGCTATGACCTGGATACGGCTGATGGAAGTCGATGACAGCGTCGAGATCCGCGAAAAAGGCCTGAACGTCATAGCCCAGAGCATCGAATCACAGTCGCGTTTGATCGACGACCTGGTTGATGTCACGCGGTTTGCAGCAGCCGGTGTGCGCCTGGAAAACGAAGATGTCGATGTCGCGGAGATTGTTGCGGCAAGCACTGAAGAGTTGCGACCAACAATCGAACCCGGACAAACACTCGTCGTGGACATAGACGACGGTGACTATTCCGCCCATGTGGATCCACTGCGAATGCAGCAAATTGTTCGCAACCTGGTTACCAATGCGAACAAATACACACCAGCCGACGGCCGAATAGATGTACACATGGAAGCAGACGAGCAAAGGATTCAACTGACCGTTACTGACAATGGCAAGGGATTAAGCGACGACGATATCGACAGCATTTTCAAACCTTTCTGGCGAGCCGATTCCAATCAGCCCGGTCTTGGCGTTGGCCTCGCCATTGTATCTGCGCTGGTCACAGCTCATTCCGGTACGATTACGGTGCAAAGTGACGGTGCGGGCATGGGCAGCTCATTTCGGGTGCAGATTCCGCGGCGCGCGCAGCCTGACGACGCCGAAATACATACTGAGGATGTACTGGGCGCGTCCGGTAGTTATGCTGCGGCTGTTGATCCGTCCCAGGCCTGACTCCCAAAACCTGTAGTCAGTGACACAGGCCGGATCGTGCGAATGAACACACAACTTAAACTTGCGTCAGTCCTGCTTTCAGCATTTTTCATGTTTGGCTGCGACGAGGGGCCGATGAAGGACTGCTAAACCAATTGACCGGAGTAAATTCATGACTATCGATTTTCCCGACCTGCCTTACCCTGCAGACGCGTTGCAACCGCATGTCTCCGCGCAAACCCTCAAGATACATCACGGCAAACACCACAAAGGCTACGTTGACAAACTGAATGCCGCGATTGCCGGGACACGCTACGAAAACCAGTCAATTGAAACGATTGTCGCGTCCGCGCATCAGGAGGGGGACACCGGCGTTTTCAACAATGCCGCACAAGCCTGGAATCACACGTTTCTTTGGCAAAGCATGTCACCGGACGGTGGCGGCGATCCAACGGGCTCCCTGGCAGAAGCGGTCAAATCCCGGTTCGGCGGTTTTGACGACTTCCGCGAAGCATTCGCCACAGCGGCCAAAGGCCAGTTCGGCAGTGGCTGGGCCTGGTTGGTGCAAACCCCGGACGGCCTGGAAATTGTCAGCACCGGCAATGCTGACACGCCGGTGACCGGCAAGAACACGCCCTTGCTGACGCTCGATGTCTGGGAACATGCCTATTACCTGGATTACCAAAACGAGCGGGCAGCTTACATTGAGGCGTTCTTGCAACACCTGATCAATTGGGAGTTCGCGGCACAGAACCTCAAATCATGACAGGCACGACTTTCTACCTGAAGCGCTAAGGAAATCCAGAATGACGACTATTAGCAATAATCCTGAGAAGTTCGCCGATCTGCAGGCTGTTTTGATTAACTGTTCTTTGAAACGCAATCCTCAGGACTCCCATACGCGCATCCTCCTATCAGTTGCCGGCGATATCATGGAAAAGAACGGCGTCGCCGTAAAGCACGTGCATGCCGCGGGGCAAGACATCGCTTACGGCGTCTATCCGGATATGACTGAGCACGGCTGGGACAAGGACGACTGGCCGACGATCTGGAAGGATGTTCTGGCGGCGGACATCCTGGTGGTGGGTACGCCCATCTGGCTGGGCGAGGAAAGCTCGGTTTGTCGCGTCATTATCGAGCGCCTCTATGGCATGAGTGGCGAACTCAACGACAAGGGACAAAGTATCTACTACGGCAAAGTCGGCGGCAGCGTTGTCACCGGCAATGAAGACGGTATCAAGGCTTGCGCTCAAACGGTGCTGTATGCGCTACAGCATCTTGGCCTGGTAATCCCGCCGCAGGCCGATTGTGGCTGGATCGGCGAGGCAGGCCCAGGCCCTTCCTACGGCGACGAACGGGATGACGACACGCCGGTTGGTTTCGACAACGAGTTCACCCAGCGCAACACAACCATCATGGCCTGGAACCTGATGCACATGGCACGATTGCTGAAAGATGCAGGCGGGTTGCCCAATGAAGGCAATGACCGCAATGCCTGGAAAGCGGGTTGCCGGTTTGACTATGAGAATCCGGATTACCGGATCTGAACTACTGAAAGTCTCGCGGGATTTCCTCTTCCCACCTTTTCTCGGCATACAATTCGCCGTCGACGCGTACCCAGCGGTGCACCTCAAGGTAGAAGTTTTCGGCGTCACTTCTGAAGTCGACAGTCTGTTCGAAGTCCAGAACCCGGTCTGATAGCTCCTGGGTTAACTTGTAACGACCCACGACGGACGTGTGCGCGGGATCGGTGTCCGAAGTCCGATGTTCAATCTCTTCCTCAAAGCGTTCAATACCCCATGGGTATTGGGTGGCCCCGGTGTTGGTTGCAACACCTGAAGCAGTAGTCCTCTCGGGGTCGCGTTGAATTGACGTAATCGAGGCGTAGCCCGTGATATTGCCAGTATCGAGCGTTGCGTAACCGGATAGCTGTGGATTCGCTGCGGGTTTCTTGAAATCGGGTTGCCCGCTGCCGCCCGGCGGCAGCACGGGCAATTGAATATGCGCACCCTGCTCGCTACCGATTTCCAGTGTCGTCTCCATTGGCGTTGGCGTCGGCCACAGCATCGGCCACTGCGCATTGCTGATTGCAACGCGAATCCGGTGGTCTTTGGGAAACACCCACGACGTAAAGTGCAGCGAAATATCCAGCGGGAAGGTCTCTCCTGGCGTAATGTCCTCGGGATTACGCGCAGAATGTCGGTGTGTACCGTTGAAAGCTGCGCCGGCGACCTGCGTCACCTGGCCATCCGGCGCCACATCGGAAATTCGAACGACCCAGTTTGCCCGCTGCGCCGTTGCCGAAACCTGGATACGCGCAACCGGCCTGCCCAGGATTTCCAGCGGCGCGGACAATGGCTCACTGTCATAGACGAGACTGTCATCGTCCATGGGTTGTTGATCCGGCGTCACGCTGCCCCACCACATCGTCTGCCCGCCACCTTCCAGCCCTATAGAGGGTTTATAGGTGAGCTGATGCGTAGCCGATTCCGTGGGTTCCCTGGCAAGTCCATGATCGGCCTGCGCATACCAGTCTTGCCAGTCGGTCCGCTTAATCGGCCAGCCGTCTTCCCAGCGCCATTGACCGGGCACCGCTTCGATTGCGGGGTTCGGCGGGTGATAGTCGCGCACGTATACCGCGAACGCCGGCTCGTCCATGATGCCGTTGTCCACGCCTTTCAACCAGTGATCAAACCAGCGTACCGCTTCGTGTCGCCACTCCACCTGGGGTTTCGGCCAGGCATTGTGCGGAAAATAATGATCCCAGGGACCGATCATCGCCTTTACCGGGGCGTCGACATGCTCGAGCATGCGCGGCAGGCTGTTACGATAGCCGTCATACCAACCCCCGATGTGATAGCCGGGCACCTTGATTTGTTCGTAGCGGCCGCGCGCCGATGCCCGGTCCCAGAACGAACCATCACGCTGGTGCCGCATGTAAGCGAAAACGCTGGGCTCTGCATGGAATCGATTTTCCAGCCATTCTTCATTGAGTTCGAACTCCGGCGCACCCGGCATGGCGTTATACAGGTCGTGACTCATCATCCATGAATCTGTGTGAATGATGCCGTCGATGTAATGCACATCTTCCTGGTACAGGTACTCGGTCGCCATCATTGCCACGAACGCTTTTAAGGCAGGCGGATTGCGCATCGCCATTTGTATTGAATTGAAGCCACCCCACGAAATGCCGAACATCCCCACATTGCCGGTCGACCACTCCTGCTCGGCCAGCCACGCGATCACTTCCTCGCCATCATCCAGTTCGATATCAGAGTATTCGTAGGGAATGGTTTTGCCTTCGCTCCTGCCGGTGCCGCGTATGTCGACGCGCGCCACGATATAGCCATGATCGAGAAAATAAGAATAGGCAGAATAGTTTCGCGATCTCGATTCATCCTTGCGATACGGCGTGTACTCAAGCAACACTGGCAGCCGGTCGCTTTCTTCTGCTCCCGCGGGCTGGAAAATGTCGGCAGCCAGCCGGACACCGTCGGACAAGGTGATCCAGTCTTCAGTGATCGTATAGCCCTCGCCGGGCGGCGCAGCCGGCGGCGGATCCCCTGGCGAACATGCAACCAAGGTCAGGACCAGCCCAAATAAGGCGATTGGAAGTTTCACCGATCGATTGTAGCCCAACCAGCATAAAATCGGGGACAGGCTACTGTTTCACTGTTTTTCAATTTCGCTAATTGAGACCTTCAGTACAGAACATCAAAAATGGTGAAACAGTAGCCTGTCCCCGATTTTCCTGTCATTGCGACTTCGCATCGCGGCGAGAATGGAGATTGCTATACTCGCGAAAGAAAATAGGAAGGTAACTGATGGCCACAAAATGGAACATGCCTGCGACGACGCACAAGCCGGACGGTGCGCCTCGACAGGTCGGCATAGAGATTGAGTTACAGGGAATCCCTGTCGATCGCCTGGTCGCACTCGTTCGTGATGCCCTGGGTGGTACCGTTCGCGACGTATCCCGGTCTGAATACGAAATCGATGTTCCCGATCAGGGCACCTGGCGTGTGGAAGTGGATTTCGCCTTACTCAAGGAGATGGCCAAGGAAGAAGCAGCGCTCGAGAAAAGCGACGAGAACTCGTCGCAAGCAATAGCTCTTGATGCGCTGGACGCGATGTCCTCCCTGCTGGTCCCTTGTGAGATCGTCAGTCCGCCGTTGGGGATGGAGTCGATCGGCGAACCTATGGATGCCGTCGTGCGCGCGGTTCGGGACGCCGGCGGAAACGGCACACACGCATCTTTGGTATATGCCTTTGGCGTGCACTTCAATGTCGAGCCGACCGACATGCAGGCAGGCACCGTGCTTGCTTACATGCAGGCCTTTGTTTGCCTGTTCGACTGGATCGTGTGGAAGGGCGAGATTGACCTTGCGCGAAGGGTCACGCCGTACATCAAACCCTTTCCACGCCAGTACCAGGCTCTGATCCTGGAACCGGACTACCGGCCAGACTTTGCCGGCCTCATCAAAGACTACCTGGCCCACAATGCCACCCGGAATCGCGCGCTGGACATGTTGCCGCTTTTTTCAATGATTGATGAGGATCTCATCAAGGAAACAGTCGACGATGACCGGGTCAATGCACGGCCGGCCTTTCACTATCGACTGGCGAACAGTTGTGTGGACGAGCCCGACTGGAGCATTGCCGATCCCTGGAATCGCTGGTTGAAGATCGAACAACTGGCTGCGGACAAGGATGCCCTGGCAACACTCTGCGCCGAGATGCTTGCTGATTCCGAGCGAATGCTGCATCCGCTGGACAATAAATGGCGTGAAAAAGTGCAGTTGTGGGTCGACCTGTCCTGATCGGGGTCACCGGCCCGAGCCATGGCATTCGCTGGGCGTGGTGGGCAAGTCGCTGGCACCTGCGTCGCTGCGGTGCAGATGCGCGGTACCTGCACGCTGCCAGCGGCTATCCCGAGGATGGTTTTGCCGGTTTCGTGATCGGCGGTGGCAATGACATTGACCCGGCAATTTACGGCGGCGATGTTTCAACGTCGCGCAGTGTCGATCCGTTACGTGATGAGTTTGAGCTGAGCGTGCTGAATCTTGCGGCAGAGCGCAGTCTGCCAGTGATGGGAATTTGCCGCGGCGCGCAGCTTTTGAATGTGCATGCCGGCGGCACGTTGTACGGTGACGTCAAAGACATGCGTCGGCATACATCGAACAAGGGCACCTTGCTGCCGAGAAAACACGTATCGATCGAGCCCGGCTCGAGGCTGGCCAGGATGCTTGGTGCGGATACAAGCCGCGTCAACAGCCTGCATCACCAGGCCGTGCAGACCCTGGGCGATGGCTTTGTGGTGAGCGCACGCGATCGCGACGAGATTGTGCAGGGCCTCGAGTCCCTCGATGAGCCATTACGGATTGGTGTGCAATGGCACCCGGAATATATGCCGCAACGGGCGGACCAGCGTCAGCTCTTTCAAAGCTTCGTGGACTATTGTCGCGAGCGCTCGTCGCGATAACGATCAGCGGCTTGGCGAAAAGCGGCGAACAAACGCTCCTGCCGGTTGTCCCACGGCAAAACTTCCGCGTGCCACTGCACGCCGATCATCCCGAACGGATCGTCGGTCGCTACCTCGATCGCTTCCGGTGTCCCGTCCGGCGCGTGAGCAATAATCGTGACGTCATCACCGGGATCATCAACGTACTGGCCATGAAAGGTCACCACGCTGGCGATGTCGGTTTCGGCGAAGATTTCCGCGAGACGGGTATCGTCTTTGACAGAAACGGGATGACCGCCCCAGTAACGCCTGTGCCGGCGGTAACGGGCGCTGTCTTCGCGGAAATCACCCAGGGTGCCACCACGGTGCACGTTTAACAGTTGGGCTCCCCTGCAGATACCGAGTACCGGCATGCCGGCACGATCAGCTGCCGCCAGTAAATCCAGTTCGAAGTCGTCGCGAGCAGGATTCACGTCCCTGCTGATATTTTCGTCGCCGCCGTAGTGAATGGCGCCAACGTCGCCGCCGCCGCTGAGCAACAAGCCGTCGATGCCTTCCATCCAGTCACTGACGTCGGTGCCTTCCGGCAAATTGCCGAAGGTCATCAGCACTGGTCGCATACCCGCTTTGCGCAATGCCCGAACATAGGTCAAGCGATTGAGGCCAACGCGATTCCACAACGTTCGATCGACCGACACCAGCACTCGCGGCGCGCCATCACCCGGGTCGGGCTCGTATAACCACGCTGCATAGCCGACCACAGCCAGTAGCAATACGAGGATTGTCCGCCGCAGAATGCGGCCTGCAGATCCACCTGTTCGCGTCGATCTTCTGTATCTTTTTGCCATCGTTACTTGTTCGCCGCCTTTACTCGGCGTGCCCGGATCCGGCGGCGACGATCGTCCGGCGGCCGTACCAGATGATGAGAATCAGCATGAGGACACTGAGACCAACGCCGAAGAGCATTGTTCCTTCCTGCATCTTTTCCGACTCGCCGCCTGAACGCAGTATCGCTTCGCCGCTGGCCCAACCAAGGTACAGGTAGATTAACGTCAAGGGGATCGAACCGACAACGCTTGCCAGAAAGTAGGTAAGTGGCCTCATCGCCGTAAGGCCGAACCCGTAGCCGTTCACAAACCCTGGTACGAACGGGTTCATACGCATCATGACCAGCATGCGGAAACTGTTGTCCTCAACGGCTGTCATCAGATCGCGGGCTGTCGGCATTTTCTCAAGCCGGGCGGCAACCCAGTCAGCAAGCAGGCCCCTGGCGAGCAGGTAGCTGCACATAAAGGCGGTCATTAATGCTGCCATTACCACCGTAAAAGCGACGACCGGGTCGAACGCAATGCCTGCCGCGATTGTGAGGACGGTTCGGGAAAAGCCAAGCAGCGAAGCGAACACGAACACGAAGAAAAAGATGACTGGCGCAGCGGCACCAGCGCCACGAATTTGGGTGATCAGATCAACTGCGATCTCCCGTGCCGGCAAAAGGGTAAGGATGGCTACCAAGGCGGCGCTGACGGCAATAATTACCAGACTGATTCGTGTGTTCCTGCTCACACCGTCAGGATAGCCCAAATAGAAGCAGGCCTCAGAAAAACCGGGGACAAAAACCGGGGACAGGCTACTGTTTCGCCAAATTTGATGCCCGGCAACTGCGCTCCCGGTTACCGAGTTCAAAAAACAGTGAAACAGTAGCCTGTCCCCGGTTTTTGTCCCCGGTTTTTCTGAGGCCTGCTTCTATTTGGGCTATCCTGATGGTGTGAGCAGGAACACACGAATCAGTCTGGTAATTATTGCCGTCAGCGCCGCCTTGGTAGC
>Ga0102946_1000218_pt1 | contig 20258 bp, 19 predicted proteins | sample SalPon2A_A_D1_MG_FD_78209 | JGI IMG/M metagenome (GOLD analysis project Ga0102946, IMG submission 78209) | Soil microbial communities from South San Francisco under conditions of wetland restoration - Salt Pond MetaG R2A_A_D1_MG | ecosystem: Environmental > Terrestrial > Soil > Wetlands | place... | reverse complement strand
CCGTGTCGGTGACCCCTGAACCCCAAACGCACAGGCACATTTGGTCAGAGGGCGCTAAACTGGTTTTTAAGCAGCTAGTGCGTAGTTGTCGTCGTTGGCAACTATAAGTTTTACAGCTGTATTAACGAGGTAATCTGTTCCTCGGCATGCACCTGGAGTTTCGCGACCCACGTCGAAGCCATGTCACCCCCGTGTGACACAGTAGTCTATGGGCTTTCTCAGGAAATACAAGGTCAAAAAGTACTTTAATTATAATCTATAAATACTTGTTATTTAACTATTTTTTAGGATTCTCTCTTTCTGGCGTTGCCAATCCCGGTCTTTCTTGTCGGCACGCTTGTCATGCTGCTTCTTACCCTTGGCCAATCCAATTTCCAGTTTCGCCTTGCCATTGGTCCAGTGCAGGTCCAGCGGCACCAGCGCATAGCCCTTGCGTTCGACGGCCCCGACCAGTCGGTCCAGCTCGTAGCGCTGGATCAGCAGTTTTCGCGAGCGCGTGGGGGTTGCCTGCGTATACGAGGCTGTCGTCTTTGCTGGCGTGAAGTGTGCGCCGATTAACCAGGCTTCATTCTTATGTATCTGCACGTACGCTTCGGTAATCTGGGCGCTTCCTGCCCGCAAGCTCTTGACCTCCCAGCCTTCCAGGACCAGCCCGGCTTCAAGGCTGCTCTCGATGAAATAATTGTGGCGTGCTTTGCGATTGACCGCGATCACGCGGTCATCGCCCGTTTTCTTTTTGCTGCTCATTGGGGGTACTTGAAACTGGAAATGGCTGCCGATTATAACGATGCTGTTGTCTGATCTGTGCATTTATACGAGAATCGGCCCATCTACTTACCTGTAAGAGAATAATAATGCTGGGTAACAAGGCCTCCGACACCGGGAAGCGTTCGTCGCTACACGGCCATTGGTCGTCGCGATTTGCATTCATACTGGCGGTCACGGGCTCCGCGGTCGGTCTTGGCAATATCTGGAAGTTTCCCTACGTCGCGGGTGAGAATGGTGGCGGCGCATTCGTCCTCGTATACCTGGCATGTGTGGCGATCATCGGCATGCCGGTCATGATGTCAGAGATCCTGCTGGGTCGGCGTGGTCGGCGAAACCCGATCGCCTCGATGGCGTTGCTCGGCGAAGAAGAGGGGAACTCGAGAAACTGGCAGTGGATCGGCGGGCTCGGTGTTATTGCCGGCATCATCATTCTTTCCTATTACAGTGTTATCGGTGGCTGGACGCTCGCCTACGTCTTCAATAGTGCAGGCGGTGTGTTTGACCAGGCCGGGCCGGACAAGGTAACGGCTGTGCGCGATGGCTTCATCGGCAGCTGGCAGAAAGTCGGGCTGTTTCACACGGTCTTTATGGCGCTGACCATATTTGTTGTCGCGAGGGGGGTGGAGCGCGGCTTGGAACAGGCGGTGCGCTTCATGGTGCCCGCACTCTTGCTGCTGATGCTGGTCTTGCTCGGTTATTCAATCAATTCCGGATATTTCGGCGAGGGCCTGGCGTTCATGTTCACTCCCGATTTCAGCAAACTGACCTGGGATAGTGTGCTGGACGCGATGGGCCAGGCGTTCTTTACGTTGAGTATCGGCATGGGAGCCGTTATGGCTTATGGCGCTTACCTGCCGGAAGAAACGTCGATCACCGGCGCATCCGCAGCGGTCGCAATTGCCGATACATCGATAGCGATGCTGGCCGGACTGGTGATTTTCCCGCTGGTGTTCGCCAATAACCTGAATCCCGGCGATGGGCCGGGGCTGGTATTTATCACACTGCCATTGGCCTTTGGCCAGATGGCTGGCGGCGTATTCTTCTCGACAATCTTTTTTGTCCTGTTGTCTTTTGCTGCCTGGACCTCGGCGATCAGCCTGATGGAGCCGGCAGTCGCCTGGATCATGGAGCACATGCGGCGAACTCGTGCCCAGGCCGCGATTATTACCGGTGGGTCGATCTGGGCGCTGGGTCTCGGCACGGTGTTCTCGTTCAATATCCTGGCGGACTTCAAATTCTTCAAAGGGACTATCTTCGACAATCTGGATTTCCTGACGATCAACGTAATGCTGCCACTGGGTGGTTTGCTGATCGCCGTGTTTGCGGGATGGGTGATGTGCCGCAATTCCAGCGCTGACGAGTTGGGCGGTGCGGGGCTTTCCTACAAGCTGTGGCGATTCCTGGTCCGCTACGTTGCACCGATCGGCATATTGATTGTATTCCTGAAGACAGCGGGCATCTTGTCCATCCTGTCCTGAGCTCGATGCGCAAGGTTCAACGCAGCGCGCTGGTACCCTATTCGGCGGCGCAAATGTTTACGCTGGTCGATGACGTCGAGTCCTACCCCGAATTCCTGCCCTGGTGCAAGAGCAGCATGGTGCATTCGCGCGATGGGGATACGCTCGAGGCCACGATTGAAATGCAGCGCGGCAATATCAGCAGGAAGTTTCGGACCCGCAACACGAACGAACCGCCCACTCGCATCGATATTGCATTGGTGGATGGACCGTTTCGGCATTTGCAGGGGCGTTGGGTGTTTGAGCAACTCGACGAGGCGGGCAGCAAAGTTGAGCTTAACCTGTCCTTTGAATTTGCAAGCAGCATGATCGACGCATTATTGGGTCGATTCTTCGAAAATACCTGCAATACACTGATTGAGGCATTTAACCGCCGCGCGGACAAGCTGTATGGCGGCCGCTCATCGTGACCGAGGAACTGGACGTCGAGGTTGCCTTCGCCGCGCCGGAATCGCAGGTGCTGTTGGCACTGAAGGTGCCCGCGAGTGCGACCGTTGCGGACGCTATCCGGGCGTCTGGCATTCAGGATCGATTTCCCGACTACCCGTTGGCTGCCCTGCAGGTGGGAGTTTGGGGCAGGGTGGTTTCATCAGGTCGGCAACTACAGGCAGGTGACCGGGTCGAAATCTATCGGGAACTGGAAATCGATCCGATGGAGGCGCGCCGCGTCAGAGCGTCGGCGCCAATTCCTGATCCTTCCGAATCTCGCTAACCAGATCATCTTCGAAGAAAATCGAGATCCAGCGCTTGAAAGTGGCATCCTCGCGGCCGATTTTCAGGTAATAGACGTAGTCCCATCGGTCCTTGTGAAAAGGATCGTCGATCATTGGTGTGCCAAGCAGAAATCGAATCTGGTTGCGGGTCATGCCAATCTCGACCTGGTCCAGATCCTCCTGTTCGACCAGGTTGCCCTGGGCAATGCTTTGGCGATACACACAGCCGGTGCTCGCTATCAGCGATGTGAAAATTATTGCGATGATAAGATATCGGGTCATAATAGGCGCGCATCATACCTGCTTGGCTTGCTGCAAAACAGCGCTATTCTTTTGACCCGATTACAGCAGGAAATTCACATATGGAACAACGCCAGGAACTACGCAAGGTCGGTTTGAAGGTAACCCTGCCGCGCCTGAAGATACTCGAGATCTTTGAGCAGGCGGAAAACCGACATCTGAGCGCAGAGGATATCTACAAGGACCTGTTGGAATCCGACGAGGATATTGGCCTGGCCACCGTGTACCGGGTCCTAACGCAGTTTGAAGCCGCCGGCCTGGTGACCCGACACAATTTTGAAGGCGGGCACTCCGTTTTCGAGCTTGACGACGGCGAACATCATGACCACATGGTCTGTGTCGAAACCGGTGACGTCATTGAGTTTTTTAACGAGGAAATCGAGGTGCTGCAGCGCAAGATGGCGGAGGCGCACGGTTTCGATCTTCTGGATCACAGCATGGTCCTGTATGTGCGGCCGCGCAAGTTTGAATCGTCAGGCAGCTAAATTACGCCCGTTTTCTTTGGGATGCGGACAGCATCTCGGCCGCATGATCGATCGTTTTCTGAGTGATCTCAACGCCGCCTAACATACGCGCAATTTCGTCGATGCGCTCATCGCTGGATAGCCCAGCAACGCCGGTTCGCGTGGCTTTTCCATCGGACACCTTGCTAATGCGAAAGTGCGCGTCGGCCAGGGCGGCCACATGCGGCAGATGCGTAACACACAATACCTGGCGCCGGCTGCCCAGTTCCTGCAGGCGGCGACCGACCATTTCGGCAACACCGCCGCCGACCCCGCTATCAACCTCATCGAAAACCATAGTTGGGATAGCGCTGCCGTCGCTCGCGATAACCTGAATTGCCAGCCCCATCCGTGACAACTCGCCGCCTGACGCCACCTTGGCCAGCGGTTGCAGGGCCTGGCCCGGATTTGCGCTGATCATGAATTCGATATTGTCGATGCCCCATGAGCGGGCGTCGGCGTCCGCAAGTTGTTGCAGCTGCACTGCGAATTCACCGCCGGGCATTCCAAGTCCTTGCATGGCGGCTGAGACGGCTGCCGACAACTGGCTCCCGGCTTCGTGCCGCGCAGCCGATAGAGACCTGGCCAGCACCTGGAAATTGTTGCGCGCGCTGGTCACAGCATCTTGCAGCTGCTGGCTGCGCTCATCAGCGTGCTCGATAGCGTTGAGTTCGTCGGCGAGCTTTTGGTGAAAGTCCGACAGCTCGGTGCTCTCGACTCGATGTTTGCGTGCAACGGTCTGAATTGCATCCAGTCGTTCTTCCACCCAGTCACGGCGCGCCGGGTCCATATCCAGGCTCTCGCCATAGCGCTGTAATGCATCCGACGCCTCGGCAACTTGAATGGCTGAATTTTCCAGCAATTGATGAACGGTGCCGAGGGCATCGTCATACTGCAGCAGGCCCTGGATTGATCGGCTGGCATCGGCCAGCAAGGCGTTCACATTTGCGGCATCGTGCTCCGACAGGTTGCCAAGAGCACTCGCAATGCCGTCGGCGAGCTTGCCACTGTGCAGCAATTTTTGCCGTTCCAGCAACAACTCCTCCGGTTCCCCGGCACCGACCGCCAGTGCGTCCAGCTCGGATAACTGAAACCGCAGGAGTTCGAGGCGCGACTCCCGGTCCGCATCCGCCGCCTGCAGTTTCTCCAGTTGGCCCTGCAAAACGCGCCATTGCTCGAAAGCCGCTTCAGTGGCTTCGAGTTGGTCGGTCAGGCCACCAAAATGGTCCAGCAGGTTGCGTTGAACGGGCCCACGACCCAGGGATTGATGAAAGTGTTGACCATGAATATCAAGCAGGAGCTCCCCCAGCGACTTCAATTGCTGGATTGTCACAGCATGGCCATTGACGAACGCCCGGGAGCGACCGTCTGCGTTAACTACCCGCCGCAGCAGACAATCGTCGCCCTGGTCCAGCGCCTGCTCGGCAAGCAATGACCGGACCGTCGGCAGATTGCTTACATCGAATTCAGCACTGAATTCTGCGCGTTTCGCGCCTTCGCGCACCAGCTGGCTGCTGCCGCGCTCACCGAGCACAAGGCCAAGCGCATCTACCAAAATGGATTTACCGGCACCGGTCTCGCCAGTCAGAACTGTCATCCCAGGGCCGAACTCGAGCTCGACCTGGTCGATGATTGCAAAATCTCTGACCTGCAGATTCAACAACATGCTCAGTCCGCTCCGTTGCTTCGCACTCGGTTGTCGCGACCCCAGAATAGCTTTGAACGCAAAATACCGTAGAAGTCGTAGTCAGGCGGATGGATCAAACGAATGCGTTGGTCGGCTTGCTGAATGGTGAGTTCATCCTCGGGCCCGATCACGCCGATGGAGTTGCCGTCGATAACCACCTCGGCTCTGGTGTCCTGTCGCTCCAGTACGCGCACCGTAATCGTCTGGCTGGCCGGAATCACGATGGGCCGCACGGTCAGTGTATGCGGACAGATCGGCACGACCACCACCACGTCCAGCTTTGGGTCAATCAACGGGCCGCCGCAGCTGAGTGCATAAGCGGTGGAGCCGGTGGGCGTTGCAACAATCAGCCCGTCGCCGGATTGCGTATTCAAATGTGTGCCATCAACGCGGGTCACCATGTCGAGCATTCGGCCGGTTGCGGAGCGCTGCAGCACGACATCATTCACCGCCACGGCCGTCACGGATTTACCATTGGCAGTCTGCAGCCGCGCGGTAAGCTGCACGCGGGACTCGACGGTGGAGTTGCCCTGCAGAATATGGTCGACGCTGTCCAGCATCGCGTCCGGAGAAACGTCAGCCAGAAACCCGAGGCGACCCCGATTAACGCCGAGCAGAGGTACACCCGAGTTGTGCAGCAGGTGACCTGCATGCAGCATGGTGCCGTCACCGCCGATGGTAATCATCAGGTCAGCGTTGGCTGCCAGCTCGTTTTCAGGCAAGCGCTCGACATCCAGCTCCAGTTCAAGATCATTGCTGGCAAAAACGGCAATTCCAAGTTTTGTCAAATGCGCGACCAATGCCGTCATCAGCTCCGCAACATGCGGATCTTCCTGCCGGCCCAGTATGGCAACTCGCGTAATCCTGTTGTTCATCTGTATGTGGGCTAATTCCTGAATTTATTCGCTTTTTGTATCGCTTGACCGGGTGCCGAGGCATTGCTAGCTTGTCGCAAGATACCCTAACACAGCGAGTTGCCTGCAACGGTTCAGAATTATCGAGTATGTCAGCAGACGCGGTAACAACTCCACCGAATGAGCGTGCGCAACACTTGCTGCGCGTACTGATCCAGCGTTATATCAAAGATGGTCAGCCGGTTGGGTCTCGTACGCTGTCCAAAGATTCCGGCCTGGCCCTGAGTCCGGCAACCATTCGCAACGTAATGTCCGACCTGGAAGATATGGGCCTGGTGTCGGCACCGCACACATCTGCCGGGCGAATCCCGACTGCGCAGGGCTACCGGTTGTTCGTCGATACACTGGTTCGCTATCGGCAACCGAAAGAAGGCGACATCAACATGCTGCGCACCCAGATCGTGCGCAATTCGGACAATTCCGGCGCGCTGGTGTCGTCCGTGTCGAGTGTGTTGTCCGAATTCACCAGCCTGGCAGGCGTCGTGACCGTGCCAAGGGGCCAGCACGCAGCGCTGCGCCAGATCGAATTTTTGCCCCTGTCAGAAAATCGTATCCTGGCGATCCTTGTGGTGAACGACCGGGACGTGCAAAACCGTATCTTGCACGTGGATCGAGAGTACACGGAATCAGAGTTGCAGCAGGCCGCCAATTACATCAATCAACAGTATGCCGGCACTGAGATGATCCAGATCCGGGAGCGCATTCTTGAGGACCTTGAAAGCGCCCGGTCAAGCATGAACCAGGCGATGCACGACATCATTGAGGTCGCGCAGTCGGTGCTGGAGGGCACGAATTCCAAAGACGGTGGGTTCGTTTTGGCAGGCGAAACGAACCTGATGGATTTCGCCGAGTTGTCGGATGTAGAAACGTTACGTGGCCTGTTCGAGACTTTCTCGCGCAAGCGTTTGATGCTGGATCTGCTGGACCGCAGTATGAACGCCGATGGTGTGCAGGTATTCATCGGCTCCGAATCCGGTTATGGCATTCTGGACGCCTGCAGTGTCGTGACGGCGCCCTACCAGTTGGACGATGAGACCGTGGGTGTACTGGGAGTCATCGGGCCTACACGGATGGCTTACGACAGGGTAGTGCCAATCGTCGATATCACCGCGCGCTTGCTGAAATCCGCACTCAGCCAGTAATTATTTTGGAAAAAAAACCGCCTCGCTCTTGATATTTGCAGGCTGGGCCCCACACTCCGACACATCCTGGAACAAGCTTGCCCGCTGGAGAGGGGTGACATAGAGCAATGAATAATCAGTCAAAACGTCCGGACGAGGGCGAGGAAACTATCGATAATCCTGAGGAACATGCGGTTGCGGAGATTGCCGGGGATCGGAGTGCGGATGCTGCCGAGACCCGGGATACCGCGGATCAGGTCCAGCTGTCAGTCGAAGAGCTGCAGGCCAAGGCCAACGAGTACTGGGATCGATACCTCCGGGCTGCCGCGGAAATAGAGAATGTCCGCAAGCGTGCGGCCAGGGACGTCGAACATGCGCGTAAATATGCGCTGGAGCCCTTTGCCAAGGAAATGCTGGCAGTGCGGGACAGTTTCGAGATGGGAATTGATGCAGCGGACAACGCGGACGCCGACGCATTGCTGGAAGGCAGCAAGGCAACGCTCAAGTTGCTGACCTCTGCGCTGGATCGTTTCGGCATTAGCGAATTGGATCCGGTTGGCGAGCCATTCGACCCGGAGTTTCATGAAGCCATGAGTATGCAACCGTCCGCTGATGCCGAGCCCGGCTCAGTGTTAATGGTGGTGCAGAAGGGCTATGCCCTGAACGGCCGTTTGCTGCGGCCGGCCATGGTGATTGTCGCTGCCGAGGATGAGCAGGAATCAGCCTGAGTTTGGCGGCAACGGAAATGCCATACGGCCGCTTGAAACAACCATTAGCGGCCCCATCTATCAACAAGTTTTGAACAAATTTTTACAGAATTCGGAGCATTAACATGGGAAAAGTGATCGGTATTGACCTGGGTACCACCAACTCCTGCGTCGCAGTGATGGAAGGTGAAACTCCCAAGGTCATTGAAAACAGCGAGGGCGATCGCACGACGCCGTCAGTAGTAGCATTCAGCAAGGACGACCAGGTGCTGGTCGGTCAGTCTGCCAAACGGCAGAGTGTGACCAATCCTGCCAATACGTTGTTCGCGGTAAAGCGACTCATCGGTCGCCGCTTTGAGGATGAAGTCGTGCAGCGGGACATCAAGATGGTGCCGTACAGCATTATCAAGGCGGAGAATGGCGATGCCTGGGTTGAGGCGAACGGCAAGAAGATGGCGCCGCCCGAGATCTCTGCGCGCGTTCTGATGAAGATGAAAAAGACCGCAGAGGACTACCTCGGTGAGGCAGTGACCGAAGCCGTCGTCACAGTGCCCGCGTACTTCAATGACTCGCAGCGGCAGGCGACCAAGGACGCTGGCAAGATTGCCGGTCTCGATGTCAAGCGCATCATTAACGAACCAACAGCCGCTGCGCTTGCATACGGGATGGACAAGAAGCGAGGCGACAAGAAGATCGCCGTATTTGACCTGGGTGGTGGTACGTTCGACGTGTCGATCATTGAGATTGCCGAGGTCGATGGCGAACATCAATTTGAAGTACTCGCAACCAACGGCGATACGTTCCTCGGCGGCGAAGACTTCGACATGCGCGTAATCGAGTATTTGGCTGCTGAATTTGAGCGCGAAAGCGGCGTTGATATCAAGGCGGACCCGCTCGCTATGCAGCGCCTTAAAGAGGCTGCCGAAAAGGCGAAGATCGAGCTTTCGACGCAACAGCAGACAGAGGTTAACTTGCCGTATATCACCGCTGATGCAAGCGGTCCCAAGCACCTCAATATCAAGCTGACCCGGGCGAAGCTCGAATCACTGGTCGAAGAGTTGATCGATCGGACGATGGGCCCGTGCAAGACTGCATTGCAGGATGCCGGTCTCAAGGTCAACGAGATTGACGACGTCATTCTTGTGGGTGGCCAGACGCGTATGCCGAAGGTGCAGGAAGAAGTGCAGAACTTCTTCGGTCGTGAGCCGCGCAGAGACGTCAATCCCGACGAGGCTGTTGCGCTTGGCGCAGCAATCCAGGGTGGTGTACTCGCGGGCGACGTCAAAGACGTATTGCTCCTCGATGTGACGCCGCTTTCCCTCGGTATTGAGACGCTGGGTGGCGTTATGACCAAGGTTATCGACAAGAACACGACGATTCCTGCAAATGCGGAACAGGTGTTCTCAACGGCCGACGACAACCAGACTGCTGTGACGATTCACGTGTTGCAGGGCGAACGCGAGCGTGCTGCGGATAACAAGTCACTGGGTCGATTTGACCTGGCGGACATTCCGCCCGCGCCTCGGGGCTTGCCGCAGATCGAAGTCAAATTCGATATCGATGCCAACGGTATCCTGAACGTGTCAGCCAAGGACAAAGCGACGGGCAAGAGCCAGACGATTGTGATCAAAGCGTCCAGCGGATTGTCGGACGATGAAGTCGAAAAAATGGTTGCGGATGCAGAAAGCCATGCGGAAGAAGATCGTAAGTTCCGCGAGCTGGTCGATACGAGAAACCAGGCAGACGGCTTGATTCATGCGGCCGAGAAGACGCTGAACGATCTCGGCGACAAAGCCAGCACCGAAGAACGTCTGCAGGTGGAGAATGCCGTTTCGGACTTGAAATCAGCGCTCGACGGTGACGATAAGGAGCAAATCGAAGCCAAAACAGCGGCATTGGCTGAGGTGTCCGGCGGCCTGGCCCAGCGGCTTTACGAGCAGCAGGAGGCACAGGGCGACGGTAGTGCCGAGCCATCAGACTCGGAACCTGCTGATGACAGCGTAGTCGATGCAGAGTTTGAAGAAGTCGACGACGACCAGTCAAAGTCCAAGTAATATCAGGTCTGGTTAAACATGGCGCCGCTTGCGGCGCCATTTACTGAAGAGCTATGTCCAAACGCGACTACTACGAAGTACTCGGAGTTTCTAGAACAGCGAGCGACGATGAGATCAAAAAGTCTTATCGTCGTCTTGCTATGAAATACCATCCCGATCGCAATGCGACTGACGACTCAGCCGTGGCGAAATTCAAGGAAGCTAAAGAAGCCTACGAAGTATTGCGCAACAGCGAGAAGCGTGCGGCCTATGACCAGTTTGGTCACGAAGGCGTGAATCTGGGCCAGGGAGGCCACGGTGGATTCGGTGGCCAGGGCTTTGGCGACATTTTTGGTGACATTTTTGGCGAAGCCTTCGGCGATATCCTCGGCGGAGGACGCCGACGTGGCCGCCAGGTATTTCGTGGTGCCGACCTGGGCTATGAGCTGCGCCTGGATCTTGAAAATGCAGTCAGCGGCGACAGCGTAACTATCGATGTACCCACTCAGGTAAGCTGCGAACCCTGCAGCGGCAGCGGCGCGAAGAAGGGCACTGAGCCGACCACTTGTTCGACCTGCCAGGGTGCGGGCCAGGTTCGCATGCAACGCGGGCATTTCTCGGTGCAGCAGGCGTGTCCGGCTTGTAAAGGAGCGGGTTCCGTCATTTCCGATCCCTGTCCGGACTGTCACGGTCGCGGGCGAATTCAAAAGACCAAGACCCTGTCGGTTAAAGTGCCGGCCGGGGTTGATGACGGCGATCGCATTCGCCTGTCAGGCGAGGGCGAGGCTGGTCGAAACGGCGGCCCGCCCGGCGACCTCTACGTGGAGATACGTGTCAATCCACACAAGATCTTTACCCGCGATGGCGCCGATCTCGCCTGTGAGGTGCCCGTGAGTATCGCCATTGCGACGCTGGGTGGTGAGGTTGAGCTGCCGACACTGAATGGCAATGTCTCTCTCAAAGTTCCCAGCGGTACGCAGTCCGGGAAGGTTTTTCGGCTGCGCGGCAAAGGCGTGGCAACGGTGCGTGACCCGCGTACCGGAGACCTGTTCGCCAAGGTGGCTGTAGAAACACCGGTCAATCTCACGGCGGAGCAAAAGTCGTTGCTCGAGAAACTGGACAAATCGCTGCGCAGTGGCGGCGAGAAACACAGTCCGCGTGAAGATGGGTGGCTCGACAAAGTGAAGCGTTTTTTCGACAGCATCAGTTAGCGGGAGCGACAGCATCGCCAGAATTCGTATAGCAGTTGCCGGGGCCGGCCGTATGGGCCAGTCGATAGAGCGGGCAATTGACAGTACGGAAGATCTGGAGCTCGCGGGCATTTGGAAGCGTGGCGAATCACTGGAACGCATCGTAAAGAATGCCGATGTGCTGGTCGATTTCAGTCTGCCAGAGGCAAATGCCGAAGTGATTGCGGCCGTCCGCCAGTTTGCCAAACCTTTGGTTTGCGGCGTTAGCGGCCTGGATGCGGATCAACTCGATGCGCTGCGCGAGTTGTCCGGGCAGATCGCGATCGTGTACGACCGGAATATGAGCCAGGGCATCGCGGTATTGCGCGATATCGTGCAACGCGCAGCAGCTTCCCTCGGCCCGGAGTTCGGTGTCGAGATCCATGAGACGCATCACGTGCATAAGCTGGATTCCCCGTCAGGCACAGCGTTGCAGCTGGCAGATGCCGTTGCCGCCGGTCAGGGTGTTGACCCGTCAGGGGCAGCAATAGAATTCAAGGTAGAACGCCGCGGCGAAGTACCGGGCGATCACAGTGTTGCCTGGTCCAGCGCTACCGAGGCCCTGACCCTGTCCCATAGCGTAACCACTCGGGATGTATTCTCTGCCGGCGCTCTGCTCGCTGCTCGTTGGGTGCATGGACGCGGTGCCGGCTGGTATTCGATGCACGATGTGCTGTTTTCCGGCAAATAAAGCCGAAAAATAGTGTTCGCGGTCTGGCGCCGCCTGCCTACCTTCAGTAAACTACGCCGGATCGCTGGGCGGTCAGCGAAGAAAACCAGCGGGAGGCACGTCCTTCCGCTTTTTTGCATCTGAGACAGACGCCCGTTTGCGATCTTGGTTCGAACTATGACTGAGGGTCGCTTTTTTGGGTAAGCCTGCTGTTCTGGCACTGCAAGACGGAACCATATTCCAGGGCACATCCGTCGGCGCCGATGGCAAGACCATTGGCGAAGTGGTTTTCAATACCGCGATGACGGGGTACCAGGAAATCCTGACGGATCCGTCCTATTGCCGACAAATTGTCACCCTGACGTATCCGCACATCGGCAACACCGGCACGACCAGTGAAGATATGGAATCGGCCGCGATCCATGCGTCAGGCCTGATCATCCGCGACAGCTCTATGGTGACGAGCAATTGGCGTTCGGAGCGGTCATTCACCGATTTTCTGCGCCAGGGCAATACCGTTGCTATTGCCGACATCGATACTCGCAAGCTGACCCGAATTATTCGCGAGAAAGGTGCGCTGTCCGGTTGCATCATGAGTGGGGATGCGGATCCGGAGAAGGCCATCGAGCACGCGCGCAAGTTCCCGGGTATCGCGGGTATGGATCTGGCCAAATTTGTCAGTACAAACAGCAGTTACCAGTGGTGTCATGGCACCCAGTTTGGTCGCAAGCCCAGAATACTGAGTCGTCGCATTGCGCCGTACCATGTTGTGGCTTATGACTTTGGGATTAAACGGAATATTCTGCGGTTATTATCCGATCTCGAATGCCGCATGACGGTCGTGCCGGCGACCACCAGTGCAGCCGAAGTGTTTGCAATGGATCCTGACGGCGTTTTTCTGTCAAACGGGCCCGGTGACCCCGAGCCGTGTGACTATGCGATCGCAGCCATCCGGGAGTTTCTGGACGCGGAAATTCCGCTGTTCGGTATCTGCCTGGGGCATCAATTACTTGGGCTGGCGGCAGGGGCGAGCACCCTGAAGATGAAATTTGGTCACCACGGAGCGAATCACCCCGTGCAGGATCTCGCCACCGGCCAGGTCATGATCACGAGCCAGAATCACGGCTTTGCAGTCGATGAAGACACGCTGCCGGACAATGTCGAAGCCACCCACCGCTCGCTGTTCGACGACAGCTTGCAGGGCATCGCTTTTACTGACCGGCCGGCTTTCGGCTTCCAGGGGCATCCCGAGGCCAGTCCGGGGCCGCACGATCTCTTGCCGTTGTTTGAGCGTTTTATTCAGGCCATGGACTCGAGAAAATCGGCAACCTCGAAGACAGTAATAGCCACATAAAGTCTTATAAAACAAATAATTATGGCTTCTATTTAATGTATTTTCACACTAAAAAACATGCCCAAACGTACTGACATCGAAAGCGTACTGGTGATCGGCGCGGGGCCAATCGTGATTGGCCAGGCCTGCGAGTTCGACTATTCCGGCGCGCAGGCCTGCAAGGCACTCAAGGAAGAAGGTCTGCGGGTGATCCTCGTGAATTCGAACCCGGCGACGATCATGACCGATCCCGAGACGGCCGACGCAATTTATATTGAACCGGTGCACTGGGCAGCAGTGCGCCAGATCATTGAGAAAGAACGACCGGACGCGCTGTTGCCAACGATGGGCGGCCAGACCGGTCTCAATTGCGCCCTGGACCTGGTTCGTGAAGGCGTGCTCGAAGAATTCGACGTGGAATTGATCGCAGCGTCCCGCGAAGCCATCGACATGGCCGAAGACCGCGATCTGTTTCGCAAGGCGATGAGTGACATCGGGCTCGAGTGTCCCCGGGCTGAGATCGCGCACAGCCTGGAAGAAGCGATTGAAAAACAGATTGGTATCGGCTTTCCGACCATCATCAGGCCATCCTTTACTATGGGCGGCACCGGCGGCGGTATTGCCTACAACAAGGAAGAGTTCGAACGGATTGTGTCGCACGGACTGGAGATGTCGCCAACGACCGAAGTGTTGCTGGAAGAGTCCGTCATCGGCTGGAAAGAATTTGAAATGGAAGTGGTCCGTGATCGCAACGACAACTGCATCATCGTCTGCTCCATCGAGAACCTTGATCCGATGGGCGTCCACACGGGCGATTCGATCACCGTGGCGCCGGCGCAAACATTGACGGACAAGGAGTACCAGCGGTTGCGTAATGCATCGATCGATGTCTTGCGCAAGATCGGGGTAGAGACCGGTGGCTCCAATGTGCAGTTTGCGATCGATCCGGACACTGGCCGGGTGCTGATAATTGAAATGAATCCGCGGGTCTCGCGCTCATCAGCACTGGCGTCCAAAGCCACCGGATTTCCCATCGCGAAAGTTGCGGCAAAGCTGGCAATCGGCTACACGCTGGACGAGTTGCGCAATGACATCACGGGCGGCGCTACACCGGCATCATTTGAGCCGAGTATCGACTACGTGGTTACCAAGATTCCCCGGTTTACCTTTGAAAAATTCCCCGGCGCCAGTGATCGATTGACGACGCAAATGAAGTCGGTTGGTGAGGTTATGGCATTCGGCAGGACGTTCCAGGAATCCTTGCAAAAAGCATTGCGCGGCATGGAAACCGGGATCACCGGGCTCAACGAAATTACCACCCGCATCGATACGGATGAAGATAAAGATCGCTTGCGCAATGAGTTGCGCATGCCGGGGCCGCAGCGATTGCAGTACGTCGCCGATGCGATGCGACTGGAGTTCAGTCTCGAAGATGTGGCCAAGGTGTCTGGCATCGACCGTTGGTTCCTGGGGCAGATATGGGACCTGTTAGTTACCGAAGACGAGTTGCAACAGAACGGATCAACAGGTCTGACCGCCAGATCACTTAGAGCCGCCAAGCGCAAGGGTTTTGCAGACGCGCGCATCGCACAGCTGTGCAAGGTGGAAGAATCTTTCGTGCGCAAGCTGCGCCACGAACACGACATTCGGCCCGTGTTCAAGCGGGTCGATACCTGCGCGGCAGAATTTTCGACCACGACGGCATACATGTATTCTACCTACGAGGATGAATGCGAAGCGATGCCGTCAGATCGGCCGAAGATAATGATTTTGGGCGGCGGTCCGAACCGGATCGGGCAGGGCATTGAATTCGACTATTGCTGTGTGCATGCGGCGCTTGCATTGAAAGAGTCCGGGTACGAAACCATCATGGTGAACTGCAACCCGGAAACGGTATCGACCGACTACGACACATCGGACCGATTGTACTTCGAGTCGCTGACCTTTGAGGACGTCATGGAGCTCATCGAAAAAGAGCGGCCGCGTGGCGTGATTGTGCAATATGGGGGGCAGACGCCGCTGAAGCTTGCCCGGGCGCTCGAGGCTGCCGGTGCACCGATTATCGGTACGACTCCGGACTCCATTGACCTGGCGGAAGACCGGGAACGATTCCAGCAAATTGTTGCGAAGCTGGAACTTCGGCAGCCGCCAAACAGCACGGCACGAAGCAAGCAAGAGGCACTGGAGTTGAGCGGGGATGTGGGGTTTCCGCTGGTCGTTCGGCCGTCGTATGTGCTGGGCGGACGTGCAATGGAGGTGGTGCACAGCGAAGAAGATCTGGCCGCTTATATGGATGCAGCGATTGATGTTTCGAACGACAGCCCTGTGCTCCTCGATCGTTTCCTGGACCTGGCGACGGAAGTTGATGTGGACTGCATCTGCGACGGTGAGCATGTACTGATCGGCGGGATCATGGAGCACATCGAACAGGCAGGCGTGCATTCGGGTGATTCCGGCTGTTCGTTGCCGCCGTTCAGTTTATCGGCCGAATTGCAGGCAAAGCTGGTCGAGCAGACGGTCAGGCTCGCAAAAGGTTTGCATGTTGTGGGTCTGATGAATGTCCAGTTCGCCATTCAGAATAACGTGGTGTACCTGCTCGAGGTAAATCCCCGGGCCTCGCGCACAATTCCCTTCGTTTCCAAGGCAACCGGGGTTCCTTTAGCCAAGATTGCCGCCCGTGTTATGGTCGGAGAGTCGCTGGCGCAACAAGGGTTCGTCAATCAAAGGATTCCGGAATACTACTCGGTTAAGGAAGCGGTATTCCCGTTCATAAAATTTCCCGGATCCGACCCGATCCTGGGCCCGGAGATGAAATCCACTGGCGAGGTCATGGGTGTCGGTCGGTCGTTTGGTGAAGCCTATGCGAAAGCGCAACTCGCCTCTGGCGTAGTCCTGCCGCGACAGGGCACAGCGTTGCTGAGTGTGCGGGATCGCGACAAAGAGGGTGCCGTCGAACTTGCCAGAATTCTTATCGAGCGAGATTTCGACATAGTTGCTACCCACGGTACCGCGCAATTTCTGGCCCGCGCAGGCGTAACGTGCAGGCGCGTGAACAAGGTTCGGGAAGGACGACCTCACATTGTCGATATGATCAAAAATCAGGAAATCGAACTCATTGTCAACACGACGGAAGGCAAGCAGGCGACTGAGGAATCAAAATCTATTCGTGCGGAGGCGGTGCGCAGGGGTATTACTTATTACACGACTCTGGGTGCGGCGATCGCGACCTGCACCGCCATCGAACATCTGGATAACAGCGAAGTGAATCGATTGCAGGATCTGCATAAGGAGGTAGCAGCATGAGTAAGGTACCAATGACGGTACGCGGTCACGAGTTGCTGCAGGAGGAGCTAAAACGGCTCAAGAGTGTTGAACGGCCTCAAGTAATTCAGGCAATTGCCGAAGCGCGTGCGCATGGCGATCTCAAGGAGAACGCCGAATATCACGCGGCCAAAGAGCAGCAGGGATTTATCGAAGGACGAATCAAGGAATGCGAGGGTAAGTTATCCAATTTGCAGGTGATTGACGTCACCGAGATTGATGCTAAAGGCAAGGTCGTCTTTGGTTCGACCGTTGAACTGCTGGACATCGCCAAGGATGAGGAGATTACCTACAGGATCGTTGGTGAGGATGAGGCAGACATCAAGCAGGGACTGATTTCTTATACGTCACCGATTGCCAGGGCATTGATCGGCAAGAACGAGGGCGATGAAGTGGTCTTTTCCGCGCCGGGCGGTGAAAAAGAATACGAAGTGATTTCGGTAAAATATATCTAGTTATTTGCCGGGCAGTCGAATTCGCTTCTTTTTTTCGGGGTTTTCCCGGTAGAGCAATGCCATGTTACCGATGCGCTGTACGAGCTGAACCGAATGATCTGTACAGAGTTTGGCAATGACCTGGTCGCGTGCCTCGCGGTCCCCAACCCGGACACTGGTCTTGATCAACTCGTGATGCATTATGGCGCTTTCGAACTCCTGTCCAACGGCTTCGGTCAGGCCGGATTCGCCAATCATGATAACGGGCTTTAGCTGGTGGCCGAGCCCGCGGAGATATTTTTTTTGTGCTTCACTGAGTGCCATGGTCGCGAAGTGTAACAGTGTGCCTGGGCTGCTGTCGCAGTTCCGGATTGAAAAGGCATGAGCAAGCCTCGAGGCTCCGGCCGAAGCTGGCGCGAACGCCAGGAAAGAGACCCCTACGTCCAGAAGGCGCGCAAAGAAGGATGGCGCTCACGTGCTGTCTACAAACTCGAGGAAATTGACGCCAAGGAGAAGCTCCTGCGGCCCGGCATGACCTGCGTCGATCTCGGCGCCGCACCGGGGAGTTGGAGCCAGTACGTTTCTTCCAGGCTGGATGGCAATGTTAGGGTGATCGCGATTGACTTGCTGCCAATGGATGCGTTGCCAGGCACCACCTTTATCCAGGGCGACTTTACAGAAGAAGCGGTATTGCGTGAGCTGGAGGCGTTGGTCGGAGAGCAGAAGGTAGACCTTGTAATGAGCGATTTGGCCCCCAATATCAGCGGGAACCGGGCGATAGACCAGCCTCGCGCCATGTACCTGGCGGAACTGGCGCTGGATTTTGCCCGGGATGTGTTGGCTAAGCGAGGCGACTTCGTGATCAAGCTGTTCCAGGGTGCCGGGATAGATCCGTACATAACGGCTGTCCGCAAGAGTTTTACGACTGTAAAAGTCAGGAAACCCAAGGCCTCCAGGGCCGGCAGCCGTGAGGTGTACTTGGTAGCGAGAAACTATCGTTTGTAGTAGTGTCTAAAACGCTTAGGCGTATCTGTTTTCTCTGAATTGGCGCGTTTCGCCCTGGATTCCAAATGTGAATGATTTAACCAAAAATGTTCTGGTATTTATTGTCATTATCGTAGTGCTGCTGTCCGTTGTGCAGAGCCTGTCGAATGTCAACACCGGGCAACCTCAGGCCGTTGAATACTCGGTATTTCTTGACCGGGTCCGATCGGGCAGCGTGAATATTGCCCGGTTCACGGATAACAACACGCGGATCGAATTCGGTAACAAGGAGCCCCTGGGCTACTACACCATCAATCCGGAAACGGACACCGGTCCGCTGGTCGACCTGTTATTGAAAAATGACGTGCAGTTCAGTGCGGCGGAGCCGCAGTCACCGAATATTATCGGCCAGTTGCTGTTTAGCTCCTTCCCAATACTTCTCCTGATCGGTGTCTGGATTTACTTTATGCGGCAGATGCAGGGCGGCGGTGGCGGTCGCGGCGCAATGTCGTTTGGCAAAAGCAAGGCGCGCTTGCTGGGCGAAGACCAGGTCGGCGTTACGTTTGCCGATGTGGCTGGCATTGACGAGGCGAAAGAAGAAGTCTCCGAAATTGTCGAGTTTCTGAAAGATCCCAGCAAATTCCAGCGCCTGGGCGGCAAGATCCCGAAAGGGGTGTTGATGGTGGGTTCTCCGGGCACGGGTAAGACCCTGTTGGCACGTGCTATTGCCGGTGAGGCAAAAGTACCGTTCTTTACTATTTCGGGTTCGGATTTCGTGGAAATGTTTGTCGGTGTCGGTGCATCGCGGGTGCGTGACATGTTCGACCAGGCGAAGAAACAGGCGCCATGCATTATCTTCATCGATGAGCTTGATGCCGTCGGCCGGCATCGTGGTGCCGGACTAGGCGGTGGCCACGATGAGCGCGAACAGACTTTGAACCAGATGCTCGTCGAGATGGACGGTTTTGAAGGTACAGAAGGCGTTATTGTTATTGCTGCGACCAACCGTCCGGACGTGCTGGACCCGGCATTGCTGCGTCCCGGCCGCTTCGACCGCCAGGTCGTCGTGCCGCTGCCCGATATTCGCGGGCGCGAGCTCATTCTGAAAGTGCACATGCGCAAGGTGCCGCTGGATGAAGATGTGAAGCCATCGGTTATCGCCAGGGGCACGCCAGGCTTTTCGGGTGCCGATTTGGCGAACCTCGTGAATGAGGCGGCTTTGTTTGCTGCGCGCGCAAATCGACGCGTGGTCAGCATGGAGCATTTCGAGAAAGCCAAAGACAAGATCATGATGGGCGCCGAACGACGGTCCATGGTAATGAATGAGCGGGAGAAACTAAATACGGCTTATCATGAAGCCGGGCACGCGATCGTCGGTTACCTCGTGCCGGAACACGATCCGGTCTACAAAGTAACCATCATTCCTCGAGGGCGGGCATTGGGTGTGACCATGTATTTGCCTGAGGAAGACCGCTACAGCCTGTCGAAACAGGCAATCGAGAGCCAGATCTCCAGTTTGTTTGGTGGCCGAATCGCGGAAGACATGATCCTCGGATCCGGCGGCGTTACAACAGGCGCGTCGAACGATATCGAGCGAGCGACCGAGCTGGCGCGTAACATGGTCACCAAGTGGGGACTATCCGATCGACTGGGTCCGTTGACCTATTCCGAGGATGACGGCGAGGTGTTCCTGGGTCGATCGGTAACACAGCACAAGCATGTATCGGATGACACCGCACACGCTATCGATGAGGAAGTCCGCAAGATTATTGATAGCAATTATGCGCGGGCCAAGGAAATTCTCGACGAAAACGTTGAGAAGTTACACGTGATGGCAAAAGCCCTGGTCAAGTACGAAACCATTGATTCAGAGCAAATCAAGGACATCATGGATGGCAAGGAACCCCGTCCGCCACAAGACTGGGAATCGTCGGACGATACGCCTCCCGGATCTGATTCGAAGGCCCCGAAGACTGATGAGGCGCCCGGATCGATCGGCGGACCGGCGAGCGAGCACTAGCGCT
>Ga0102946_1000217_pt1 | contig 20360 bp, 17 predicted proteins | sample SalPon2A_A_D1_MG_FD_78209 | JGI IMG/M metagenome (GOLD analysis project Ga0102946, IMG submission 78209) | Soil microbial communities from South San Francisco under conditions of wetland restoration - Salt Pond MetaG R2A_A_D1_MG | ecosystem: Environmental > Terrestrial > Soil > Wetlands | place... | reverse complement strand
TTCAACGCCAAGTGCCGGGAGTCGGTGCTGAAGTACACCGACGAATGGCGCGACTACGTCACACGGCAGGCGCGCTGGGTGGACTTCGACCACGACTACAAGACCCTGAACCCCGACTACATGGAGTCGGTCATCTGGGCGTTCAAGGAGCTGCACGACAAGGGCCTGGTCTACGAGGGCTTCCGAGTACTGCCCTACTGCTGGAACGACCAGACCCCGCTGTCGAACCATGAGCTACGGATGGACGAGGACGTCTACCAGGTGCGTCAGGACCCGGCCGTGACGGTGGGGCTGCGGATCGACTCCGAGGACGACCTGGACGGTGCGCTGCTGCTGGTCTGGACCACGACGCCGTGGACGCTACCGGCCAACCTGCTGGTGATGGTCGACCCTGAGATCGACTACGTGCTGGTGCAGCCCGGCGACGGGGAGGCCGGGGACGAGCGCTATCTCATCGCCGAGGCGCGGCTGGGCGCCTACGCCCGCGAGCTCGGTGGCGACCCGGAGGTGCTGCGTCGCCTCACCGGGGCCGACCTGCTCGGCTACTCCTACGTCCCGCCGTTCGACTACTACGCCGGCCACGCGCGCGCTCACCGCGTGGTCGAGGCCGACTTCGTCACCACGACCGACGGCACCGGGCTGGTGCACAGTGCCGGCGCCTTCGGTGAGGAGGACAAGGAGGTCACCGACCGCGAGGAGATCGAGCCGGTGATGCCGGTGGGCCCGGACGGGGCCTTCCACGCTCCGGTCGACGACTACGCCGGCTTGCTGGTCTTCGACGCCAACCCGGGGATCATCGACCACCTCAAGGCCGCCACCCGCGGGTCCGGCGAGACCGGCTCCGTGAGCGCGGGCACGGTGCTGCTGCGACACGAGACCTACGACCACTCCTATCCCCACTGCTGGCGCTGTCGTGAGCCGCTGATCTACAAGGCGGTGTCAAGCTGGTTCGTCGCGGTGACCGAGTTCAAGGACCGGATGGGCGAGCTCAACGAGCAGATCACCTGGGTGCCGGAGCACATCAAGGAGGGTCAGTTCGGCAAGTGGCTGTCGAACGCTCGCGACTGGTCCATCTCCCGCAACCGGTTCTGGGGCAGCCCCATCCCGGTGTGGCGCAGCGACGACCCTGCCTACCCGCGGCTCGACGTCTACGGCTCCTTCGCCGAGCTGGAGCGCGACTTCGGTGAGCTGCCGCGCAACCGCGACGGTGAGCCCGACCTGCACCGCCCGTTCGTGGACCAGCTGACCCGCCCCAACCCCGACGACCCCCGACCCGAGGGCGAGCGCTCGCAGATGCGCCGCGTCGAGGACGTCCTCGACGTCTGGTTCGACTCCGGGTCGATGAGCTTCGCCCAGGTGCACTACCCCTTCGAGAACACGGAGTGGTTCGAGCACCACTTCCCGGCCGACTTCATCGTGGAGTACATCGGGCAGACCCGCGGCTGGTTCTACACCCTGCACATCCTGGCCACGGCGCTGTTCGACCGGCCCGCGTTCTCGACCTGCCTGAGCCACGGCATCGTGCTGGGGCACGACGGGCAGAAGATGAGCAAGTCGCTGGGCAACTACCCGGACGTCCGCGAGGTGTTCGACCGCGACGGCGCCGACGCCATGCGCTGGTTCCTCATGTCCTCGCCCATCCTGCGCGGGGGCAACCTCATCGTGACCGAGCAGGGCATCCGGGACGAGGTGCGCCAGGTTCTGCTGCCGCTGTGGAACGCCTGGTACTTCTTCGCCCTGTACGCCAACGCGGCCGAGCCGGCGGACCCCGGCGCAGGTCGCGACGACGGCTCCTACACCGCCCTCTGGTCGACCGGGTCGACGCACCGGCTGGACCGCTACCTGCTGGCCAAGACCCGCGAGCTGGTCGAGCAGGTGCAGGAACAGATGGACGCCTCGGACATCGCCGGGGCCTGCGCCAGTGTGCGGGCCTACGTGGACGTGCTGACCAACTGGTACATCCGGCGGTCCCGTCCCCGATTCTGGGGCTCGGAAGCACAGGAGACCCAGCCTGCCTTCGACACCCTCTACACGGCGTTGGAGGTGGCCTGCCGGGTGGCCGCTCCGTTGCTGCCGCTGCTGACCGAAGAGGTGTGGCGCGGCCTGACCGGCGGCGAGTCGGTGCACCTGACCGACTGGCCGCATGCGCTGGACCTGCCGGCCGACCCGGACCTGGTGGTCTCGATGGACGTCGCTCGCGAGGTGTGCTCGACGGCCTCCGCTCTGCGCAAGGCCGAGAGGCTGCGGGTGCGCCTGCCGCTGTCGCGACTGACCGTCGTCACGCCGATGTCCGAGGGCCTGCTCGACCTCGCCGACATCGTCCGTGAGGAGGTGAACGTCCACGAGGTGCACGTGCTGCACGTCGACGACCCGGCCGCCGAGGTGTTCGGGGTCCAGCAGCGGCTCACGGTGAACGCCCGCGCGGCCGGGCCCCGGCTCGGTGCCGACGTGCAGCGGGCGATCAAGGCGGCCAAGTCCGGCGACTGGGCCGTCGGGCCCGACGGCACGGTTCACGCCGGTGGCTTCGAGCTGCGTGAGGGGGAGTACGTGCTCGACACCGTGGTCGCCGAGGGTTCGGAGTACGCGCCGTCAGCGGCGTGGCAGCAGTCGGCAGAGGAGGACCTGGAGGTCATCCAGGAGCAGGTGGGCGGCTTCCCGGCGTCGGCGATGTCCGAGCACGAGCCCACCAGCCAGGCCACCGCGACGTTGCCCTCGGGCGGCTTCGTGGTGCTCAACACGACGGTCACTGCCGACCTGGCGCGGGAGGGTCTGGCCCGCGACCTGGTGCGCGCCGTGCAGCAGGCCCGGCGACAGGCCGAGCTCGAGGTCACCGACCGGATCAGCCTGACCGTCGTCGGCGACGACGAGGTCTGGCAGGCGGCCATGGAGCACCAAGGGCTGGTGATGTCCGAGACGCTGGCCGTGCAGTTCGGGGCTGCGGGCCCGGGGACTCCCCTGCCGGAGGCCGGAGCAGCCACCGGTCAGTTCCGTACCGAGGCTCGGCTCGACGGTCGGCGCTCGGTGCAGATGATGATCTCCAAGGTGGCATCGTGAGCACCGAGCCCGACGACCTCGAGCTGCGGATGGCGGTGGTCACCGAGGAGATCCTGCAACGCTCCCCGGAGAACGTCGTCGAGCCCACGCTGAGCCGGGTGGCCCGGGTGATGGACCTCATGGGCAACCCGCAGCACACGTTCGCCGTCGTCCATCTGACCGGCACCAACGGCAAGACCTCGACCACCCGCATGGTGGAGCGGCTGCTGCGGGAGATGGGCCTGAACACGGGCCGGTTCACCAGCCCGCACCTGCACGACATGCGGGAGCGGATAGCGATCGGCGGCGAGCCGATCGGCATCCAGCGCTTCCTGGACGCCTACGACGACGTCCTGCCCTACGTGCAGATGGTGGATGCGGAGTGGGCGGCCCAGGGCGGCCCGCCCATGACCTACTTCGAGGTGCTCGTCGTCGTGGGGTACGCCGCGTTCGCGGACGCTCCGGTGGACGTGGCGGTGGTCGAGGTGGGGCTGGGCGGTGTCTGGGACGCCACCAACGTCGCTGACGGCCAGGTTGCCGTCGTCGCTCCGGTCGCCATCGACCACACCCGACTGCTGGGTGACACCCTGGAGGCGATCGCCACCGAGAAGGCCGGAATCATCAAGCCGGGTGCGCTCGCAGTGATCGCGGAGCAGGAGCCCGAGGTGATGTCCATCCTGCTGGAGCGGTGCGACGAGGTGGGGGCCACGGCCTACACCCAGGGCATCGCTTTCGGCGTGACCGAGCGGGATGTGGCCGTCGGTGGTCAACAGGTCTCGGTGCGGGGGCTCGCCGGGGAGTACCGCGACCTGTTCCTGCCGCTGCACGGCGGGTACCAGAGCCACAACGCGGCGCTGGCCGTCGCCGCCGTGGAGGCGTTCGTCGGCGGCGGTGAGCAACCGGTGAGCGAGGACGTCATCCGGGCAGGGTTCGCCGGCATGACCTCGCCCGGCCGTCTGGAGATCGTGCGCCGCAGCCCGACGGTCATGGTGGACGCCGCGCACAACCCCGCGGGGATGCGCGCGCTGGTTGATGCCGTGCGCGACTCCTTCACGGTGCACCGACTCGTCGGGGTGTTGGCGATCTTGGCCGAGAAAGAGGCCGAGATCATGGTCGAGATGCTGGAGCCCGTGCTGGACCACCTTGTCGTGACCCGGACGACCTCGCCACGGGCGATCGCCCCCGCCCGCCTGGCCGAGATGGCGACGGGCTACTTCGGCGCCGACCGCGTGACGATGGTGCCCGACCTTCCCGATGCCGTCGACGTCGCCGCCGGGCTGGCCGACGAGGGCGGGGTCTCCGGTGCGGTGCTGGCGACCGGGTCGGTCGTGACCGCCGCCGAGGTCCGCATGCTGCTGGGCCGCACCGATACCTGAGCCCACCCGCAGGCGGGACACCGGACCGAATCGGATCAGTGCGGTTGATCGGCAACAATGGCCGCGTGACCGCTCTCTTCACCTCTGACGTGCCGGGGAAGATGACCCGGCGGCTCGGGGCGGTGGCGCTGTTGGGCCAGGCGATGACCGTGTTCTTCGGTGCGCTGGTGGCGCGCCAGTTCGCCGTTGCCGTCGACGAGCCTGACCGGGCCACGACCTACCTGGTGGGGGGTAGCGCGCTGGCCCTGCTGTGCGTGGTGGCCTCGGGCCTGCTGCGCCGACGGGGCGGCGTGCTGCTCGGCTGGCTGGTGCAGCTGCTGACCCTCGCCAGCGCACTGGTGCTGCCCGCGATGGCGATCGTGGCGCTGATCTTCGGCGGTCTGTGGTGGATGTGCCTGACCCAGGGCGGCAGGATCGACGACATCCGAGCACAGTGGGAACGCGAGGACCCGACCGGCCCCGGCGAGGGGGCCTGAACGTGGACTACACCCAAGCCATTCTGCTGGGTCTCGTCCAAGGCCTCACCGAGTTCCTGCCCATCTCCAGCAGTGCTCACCTGTCCATCGTGGGCCAGCTCATCGGTGGACAGGACCCCGGGGCAGCGTTCACCGCGATCAGCCAGCTCGGCACCGAGGCCGCGGTGCTCGTCTTCTTCTGGCGAGACATCACGCGCATCATCAGTCGCTGGAGCCAGGCTCTCCTGGGGCGCGTCCCCCAGAGCGACCCCGATGTGCGTATGGGGTGGTTGGTGATCATCGGCTCCCTGCCCATCGGCGTGCTCGGTTTCACGCTCCAGGACTGGATCGAGACCGACCTGCGCAACCTGTGGCTGACGGCCACGATGCTGTTCCTCTTCGCGCTCGTGCTGTATGCCGCGGACCGGCTCGGACGCACCGAGCGCAGGCTCGACCAGCTCACCTGGAAGCACGGCATCATCTACGGCTTCGCCCAGGCGATGGCGCTGATCCCCGGCGTCTCCCGCAGCGGCGGCACCATCGCCGCGGGCCTGTTCATGGGCTACACCCGGGAGGCGGCGGCGAGGTACTCCTTCCTGCTGGCCATCCCCGCGGTGCTGGGCTCGGGCTTCTACCAGGTGCTGAAGATCTCCGACGACCCGGTGACCCCGGCCTGGGGGCCCATCTGGGTCGCCACCGCGATCGCCTTCGCGGTGGCGCTGGCGGTGATCGCGTGGTTCCTGCGCTTCATCTCGACCCACACGTTCACGCCGTTCGTGATCTACCGCATCGGGCTGGCGTTGGTGTTGTTCGCCCTGCTGGGCACGGGCGTGCTCAACGCGACCTGAGCGTCCTCGGTCAGCGGCTCGGCACACCGGGCCCGAGCGGCAGGCCCACTGCGTACCAGAGCAGGAAGAACGCGGTCCACCCGACCAGGATGGCCACGGACACCGGCAACGTGATCGACAGCAACGTGCCGACTCCGGCGTCCTTCCGGTAGCGCTGGAGGTAGGTGAGCATCAGGGCGAAGTAGACGTTCAGGGGCGTGATGATGTTGGAGGCCGAGTCGCCGATGCGGAACAGCATCTGGGTCACACCAGGCTGGATGTCGAGCAGCATCATGGCCGGCACCAGCACCGGCGCCATGAGTGTCCACTGTGCCGAGCCGCTGGTGATGAACAGGTTCAGCAGGTACACCATCAGGATGATGGCCAGGAACAGGATGACGTTGGGCACACCCAGCGACTCGATCGCGTCGGAGGAGACGACGGCGAGGACGGTGCCCATGTTGGACCAGCTGAACCAGGCGATGAACTGGGCCGCGGCGAAGAACAACACCAGGACCGGGGCCAGGTCCTTCATGCCCGAGGTCATCCAGGCCGGCAGGTCCGACCACGAGGACAGCGTTCCCACCGTCTTGCCGTAGGCCACTCCGACCACGACGAAGAGCAGCGCGATGATGATCGACACGCTGAGCAGAGCCGGGCCGGTGAGGATGGTGCCGTCCGGGGCGCGCAGGGGCGAGCCGGGGATGGCCACGGCGCCGCAGAAGGCGATCACGAACACGGTCGCGGCGATCGCGGCGTTGCGCAGCCCGCGCTTCTCGGAGTCGTCCAGGGCCAGGTCCTCCAGGGACTCGGCGTCCTCGAGGGCGTCCGAGGCAGAGGAGTCCTCGGATGTCGCATCGCGCTCCTCCTGGCCGTGCGTCTGACGGCCGCCCTGCTCCGAGGTGGTGAAGTCCTCCGCCTCGCGCTCCAGCCGCGGTCCCACGTACCGCTCGGCCACCAGGGTGATCAGGGCGGCCAGGAAGATGGAGGAGACCACCGTGAAGTAGATGTTGGCCAGCGGAGAGACGACGTAGTCCTCCTCGACGATCTGCGCCGCGCTGGTGCTGATGCCCGCGAGCAGCGGGTCGGTGGCGTTGATGACCAGGGAGGCGTTGAAGCCCGCCCCGACCGCGGAGAACCCGACCCCGATCCCGAGCAGCGGGCTGCGGCCGACGGCGAGGTAGGCCATGGCCGCCAGGGGCGGCAGGATGACGATGATGGCGTCGGAGGCCAGCGAGCCGGTGACGCCGGTCAGGGCGATGGCGAAGGTGAGCCAGCGTCCGGACACCTTGCTCACCACCAGGCGCACGGCTGCCGTGATCATGCCACTACCCTCGGCGACGGCCACCCCCAGCATCACCGTCAGGACGATCCCGAGCGGGGGAAACCCGGTGAAGTTGGAGATCGACTCGACGACGATCCGGCGCATGTTGTCGACGGTGAGCAGGCTCTCGATGGCCACCGGCTCGTCCTCGCCCGGCGCGTCGACGCTGATGCCCAGCGGCCCGAGGATGGCGCTGAGGATGAGGACGATGAGCGCCAGGATGAGGAACAACCAGAACGGGTGAGGGATCTTGTTCCCCACCCGCTCGATCGCGTCCATGGCGCGGGTCGCCAGACTCGGCTTGTCCGTCTTCGTCTGTGTCGCTTTCGATGTCATCGCATCCCCTTTCCGCGGGGGAAGGCTAGCAGCGGCCGAGGTGACTCTCGCCGCGAGACTCACCGGTGCTTCTGGATAGGCTGGCGTGCGTGACTGAGCACACGCAGCCCGAGCGCTCCCTGGTCCTGGTCAAGCCGGACGGGTATCAACGCGGCCTGACCGGAGAGGTCCTGCGGCGGATCGAGGCGAAGGGCTACACGCTTGTCGCTCTCGCGGTGACTGATGCGCGGCCCGACCAGCTGGCCGACCACTACGCCGAGCACGAGGGCAAGCCGTTCTACGAGCCGCTGGTGGAGTTCATGTCCTCGGGTCGCCTCGCGGCCGCGGTGATCGAGGGACACGGGTGCATCCCCGGATTCCGCGCGCTGGCCGGTGCGACCGACCCGACCGCCGCCCTGCCCGGCACCATCCGCGGCGACCTCGGCCGTGACTGGGGAGGCTCGGTGCAGCAGAACATCGTGCACGGCTCGGACTCGACCGAGTCCGCCGCTCGCGAGATCGACATCTGGTTCCCCGACCTCGGCTGAGCCGGGGCCACCGCGTCGGACCCCCGCGGTTGCGCCCACCGCGGAGGGGAGTAGACATGGGGGCGGAGCCGGAGTGAGAAAGCCGGCCGCAGACGGCAACGACGGAGGAGACCATGAGCACGAACGACTTCCAGGACTCGAACCTCAACAACGACGAGGACGTGGAACAGGCGTTTGCCGAGCACGGCCCGGCCGACGGTGGAGCCGAAGGCGGCGGCGCGGACGGCGGCGCGGATGGTGGTGCCGACGGTGGTGCCGACGGGGAGGCCGAGCACGGTCCCGCTGACGGAGGAGCCGAAGGCGGCGGGGGTGACGGTGGTGCCGACGGTGAGGCCGGGCACGGCCCGGCCGATGGTGGTGCCGAAGGCGGCGGCGCAGATGGTGGTGCCGATGGCGGGGCGGACGGTGGTGCCGACGGGCAGGCCGGGTGAGCAGTCACGATCTCGAGGGGCGGGTGCGGGCCGGTAGCACGGCTCTCACCCGCCTCCTCGCGTGCGACCTCGACACTTTCGCGTCGACCTACTGGGCGCGGGAAGCCCTGCTCAGTAGCCGTGCCGACCGGAACGACGAGGACTTCGGCGACCTGTTCTCCCTCGCTGCGGTGGACGAGCTCCTCTCGCGTCGCGGCCTGCGTACGCCCTTCCTGCGTCTGGCCAAGAACGGGAAGACGCTGCCGGAGTCGGCGTACACGATCGGCGGCGGTGTCGGGGCCGGTGTCCGCGACCAGATCAGTGACGATGCGGTTCTCTCGCTCTTCGCCGACGGGGCCACCGTCGTGCTGCAGGGCCTCCATCGCACGTGGGAGCCGGTCGCCCGGTGGAGCCAGGACCTCGCTGCCGCCCTCGGGCACCCCGTGCAGGTCAACGCCTATGTCACACCCCCCCAGAACCAGGGGTTCGCCGACCACTACGACGTCCACGACGTCTTCGTGCTCCAGGTCCACGGCCAGAAGCGCTGGTCCATCCGCGAGCCGGTGCTGCCCGCGCCCCTGCGCGACCAGCCGTGGGCCGAGCGTCGCCGTGAGGTCGAAGAGGCGGCGGCGGGCCCGGCGGCCATCGAGGCCACCCTGGAGCCCGGGGACTGCCTCTACCTGCCGCGCGGCTACATCCACAGCGCTGCCGCCCTCGGCGGAGTCAGCATCCACCTCACCGTGGGCGTGCACGGGTGGACGCGTCACCACCTTGCCGAGGCCCTGCTGGACGAGGCCCGTTCATGTCTGGGCAGGCGACGCGAGGTGAGGCAGTCGCTCGCGCTCGGGGCCGACGTCGCCCGTCCGGACGCGATCAACGAGGACCTCGAGGTGACCCGCGAGGCGCTGATCCAGGCCCTCCGTGAGGTGCCGGTGGACCGGGTCGGCGCGCGGATGGCCAGCCGGGCCCGGGACTCGCAGCGTCCGGAAGCGCTCAGCCCGGTCTCGACCGGGGCCGCGGTGGCGTCCCTGGACCTCTCGTCCGCGCTACGCCAACGTGCGCACCTGATGCTTCAGACTCACCCTCACGGCGAGCGGGGAGCGATGCAGGTGCGCTCCCGAGCCGGCCGTTTCACCGTTCCCCCGGAACAGGTCGGCGCCCTAGACGTGTTTCTGGACGCCGACTGGGTCACGGTCGCCGACCTCGACCCCGACCCAGAGACTGCCCTCGTGGCCGCGCGCTCGCTCGTGCGCCATGGGGTGGCTGTCCCGGTCGACGCGTGAGCGCCGACGCGGGCGACGGGTCGGCAGCGGGGGGCGCTCCCGCCACGTCCGCGGGCGCCCGATCCGAGCCTCGCTGCTCTGACCTGGCGCGTCGGCGGGGCGACCCCCTCGTCGGCACCGCCCCGCCCGCGCGTCGCTGGCTGCTCGTCGAGCTCGAGAGTCGATGGCTGCCGACCGCAGTGGACTCCCTCGGGCTCGACCCGAGCGCGCGAGAGGACCTCACCCGGGCCGCGGCGCACGCTCGGGCTCGCATCATGCTGATCCGCCGCCCCGGCCGGCCGGCTGCGCACGAGCCCGCCTCGGCCCCGGGGGCCCGTCGCCGCGCTTGGTGCGTCGTGGACGATCCCGTACTCGCCCGTGGCCCGGTGACCACGTGGGGCACCTGGACCACCCCCGGGGATCTGCTGGAGGCCGGCCGGCTGCTGCAGGCTCAGGCCACGAGCGAGTCGGCCCCGGTCGAGCCCGTGCGAGCCGGGCCGGGCACGTCGGACGGCACCCCCTCCCTGTTGCTCGTCTGCGCACACGGGCGGCATGACGTCTGCTGCGCCACCCGCGGGCGCCCGGTGGCCGCCGAGCTGCGCCGTGCCTGGCCCGAGGCCACCTGGGAGTGCTCGCACACCGGAGGGGACAGGTTCGCGGCCAACCTCATCGTTCTGCCCGACGGGGCGTGCTACGGCGGCCTCGACCCCGACTCGGCCGTCCAGGTCGTGCAACGACACGTCGCGGGCTCCCCGGACACGGCATACCTGCGCGGCCGTACCGGTTGGTCCCGCCCCGCCCAGGCCGCGCTGCTGGCGGCGCATCGCGCGATGCCCGGATCGGCCTGGGGTGCTTTCGCGGTGAAAGACGTGACGTCTTCGGGGCCTCAGCACATGGTGTACCTGTCCGCAGGGCAGGCCACTCTCGCCGTTCCCGTCACCGAGCAGGCCCGCGACGCCGAACGCATCACGTGCGCCGCCACAGCCGACGGCCGGGTGGTCGTGCCGGTGGCCGGCGAGGTGCAGCTGCTCCCATGAGGGGCCAGAGGCCGCTGCTGGCTACCATCGGCGGGTGAGGTTCGGATCCGGGTCGCCGATCTTCGGCCGAGACCTGGCCCTCGACCTCGGTACCGCCTCGACGTTGGTCCACCAGCAGGGTCGTGGAGTCGTGCTCGACGAGCCCACCGTGGTGGCGGTAGAGGCTCAGACGGGCAGCCTGCTGGCCGCCGGCGCCCCCGCGTTCGAGATGGTCGGTCGTACCCCGTCGACCGTACGCACCCTGTATCCGCTCAGCAACGGTGTGATCACTGATGCCGAGGTCGCCGAGGCCATGTTGCGCACCTTCGTGGAGCGAGTCAGCGCTTCGCGCCTGTTGCGGCCACGCATGGTCGTCTGCGTGCCGAGCGCGGTGACGGCGGTGGAGCGGACGACGTTGGAGAACGCGGCGATTCACTGTGGGGCGCGTCAGGTCTTCGTGCTCGAGGAGGCGATGGCCGCGGCGATCGGGGCCGGGCTGCCCGTCCACGACGCGTCCGCCTCGATGATCGTGGATATCGGGGGCGGCACGACCGACATCGCCATCATCAGCCTCGGGGGCGTCGTCAACGCGCGCAGCGTGCGCACCGCGGGTGCGGACGTCGACGCCGCCATCGTGGCCGGGGTGCGGGCTCGGCACGACCTGCTGCTGGGGGAGCGGAGCGCTGCGGGCATCAAGCACGCCGTCGGTGCTGCCGTCCCGCTGGAGATGCCGTTGTCGACCCGGGTGCGTGGCCGCGATCTGAGCACCGGGCTTCCGCGCACCGTGGCGCTGTCGTCCGAGGAGGTCAGCGAGATGATCGAGCCCGTGGTGGGGCAGATCACCAGCGCCGTCCTCGAGGTCCTGGACGTCTGCCCACCCGAGCTGTCGGGTGACCTGCTGCACAGCGGTGCCGTCCTCACCGGTGGCGGTGCCCTCCTCCAGGGTTTGGACCGCCGCCTGCATCGCGACCTCGGCCTGCCGGTTCGTGTGGTGCCGGAGCCCCGCTACGCGGTGATCCGCGGCGCCGGAGCCTGTGTGGACGACTTCTCGGCCCTGCAGCGGGTCCTGGTCACGGCACCCACCTGGTGAGCGGCGTCTCGTGAGGAAGGTCCTGGGGGTGTTGCTGGCGCTGACGTGCGCGGTGCTGGTGCTCGACCTGGCCCGCCCGAGCTGGACCGAGCCGGTCCGGGCCGCCTCGGCGAGCGTCTTCACGCCCGTGCAACAGGCCATCCGGGGGTGGGACCGGGACGAGCTGGACCGGGTTGCGGCCGAGCGGGACCGCCTTGCCGTCGAGGTCGAACGCCTCCGGGGCCGGCAGGACGCGGCCCTCGCGGCAGGGGACCTCGACCTTCCCGGGACGGCGGGCCTCAGGCCGGTGGGGGCGAGGGTGGTAGCGGCCACCCCACAGACTTCGCCGGCCGGAGCGCGTGTCGTCACCATCGACGCGGGCTCACGGCAGGGGGTACGCGCCGACCGTACGGTGCTCAACGCCGACGGCCTCGTCGGCCGCGTGCTGCGTGTCGACCCCTCGAGTGCAGAGGTCGTGCTGCTCGGTGACCGCAGCGTCGTGGTCGGCGTCCGGGTCGGGCGTGAGGGCGCCTTGGGCTCGCTCTCAGCGACCGCGCCGTCCGAGGTGCCACGCCGAGGTGCCGATGAGCTGACGTTGACCGCGATCGGGGACTCCCCGATGTCGGTGGGGGATGTGGTCAGGACGCTCGGGAGCCCGGGTGACGTGCCCTACAGCGCCGGCATCGAGGTCGGCACCGTGACCTCGGTGGATCCCGACTCGGGACAGCTGGCCGGGACTGCGGTCGTGCGGCCCGCCGTCGACGCCGACCGGCTCGACACGGTCGTGGTCCTCACCGGCGGGCAGCGGCCGTGACGCGCGCCCTCGGCCTCACGGTGCGGGGTGCGCTCTTGCTGCTGGGGGCGCTCGCCATGTCGGTGGCCCCCCGCTCGCTGCCCGGACCCCCCGACCTCGTGCTCGTGGCGGTGGCTGGCACGGCGCTGCTGCGGGGACCGTGGGCCGGGGCGGGTATGGGACTGGCGGGAGGGTGGTTGCTGGACGTCGTGCCACCGGGGGCGGAGCCGATGGGCGCCAGCGCGCTGACGTACGCCGCGGTGGGCGCCCTGCTGGGTCTGAGCCGCCGGTATGTCGCCGCCTCCCCGGTGGTGCTTCCGCTGGCTCCGCTGGCCGCAGTGGCGCTGGCCAGCCTGGGTGTAGTCATGGTGCGGGGAGTTGCGACGGCCGCGGGCATCACCGAGGCGGGTCTGGTCGACCTGTGGTGGACGTGGGCCGCCACCGTGCTGGTCGCGGTGCTCCTGCTGCCTCCACTCACCGGCCTGGAACGGTGGCTGGCGGTGCGCCGGTGGACCTGAAGCCGACCTTCCACCGGGGCCGGCGCAACCTGAGTATCGGGCCGACGTGGGCCTTGATCGCGGTGACCGTGGCCCTCGTGGGGATCCTCATCGCGCGGCTGGTCCAGTGGCAGGGCCTCGACCAGGCCGACTTGACCCGACAGGCTGCCGAGGCGAACACGCGTGAGGTGCTCGAGCCGGCCCTGCGCGGGCGGATCCTCGACGCGGACGGCGAGACCCTGGCGGGTAACGCGGCCAGCACCGTCGTCACCGTCGACCCTTCGACCTTGGCCGCCTCCGACGACGAAGGCCGCGCCCTACTCGATGGCGTGGCCGGCGAGCTCGGCCTCGACCCGGGCCGACTGTGGGGCCGGACGCGCGTGTGTGGCACCGAGGGCGCGCCGGCCGCGCCGCTGTGCTTCAGTGGCCTGCCGTTCCAGCCCGTCGTCATCGCGCGCGACGTCGACCCGATGGCGGCCCTGGCCCTGGTGGAGCGTCCGGAGGACTTTCCCGGGCTGGCCGTCGAGTCCCGCCCGGTCCGGGACTACCCCTCCGAGGAGGTGAACGCCGCCCACGTGCTGGGCTACCTCGGCCGCCCCAGTGAGGACGAGGTAGCCAGCACGGACCCGCCCTTGGGGCCCGAGGACGTCGTGGGTCGTGCGGGGCTCGAAGCCGTGTACGACCAGGCGTTGCGGGGCGAGCCGGAGCGCAACGTCCTCTCCGTCGACCCGAGCGGGTCGGTGACCGGTGAGGTGAGCCGGGACAAGGCCGTCCGGGGGCTGGACCTGCGCACTCATCTGAACGTGCAGGTCCAGTCTCGCGTCGAGCGAGTGCTCCGCCAGACGGTCGGCCGGGCGCGTGCCGCCGGGCGCCCCGCTCGCGCCGCTGCCGGTCTGGTCATGCGGGTCGACGATGGGGCGGTGGTCGCGGCGGCGAGCTGGCCCACCTACGACCCGGACATCTGGACGTCCGGAATCTCCGCGGCGGACTACGACGCCCTGGTGGACCCGGACGGGGGAGAGCCTCTGGTCAACCGGGTCCTGGCCGAGACCTACCCTCCAGCCTCCACGTTCAAGGCCTTCTCGCTCCCCGCTGCTCTCGCCTCCGGCGTCGACCCCGACCAGGAGTACGCGTGCCCGGGCGCCGTGCGGATCGCCGGTACCCGGTTCACCAACTTCAGATCCCAGGGCTACGGCGAGCTGGACCTGCAGCGCATCCTCGAGGTGTCGTGCGACACGGTGTTCTACCGGTGGGCCTACGACAGCTGGACCGACCTGGGAGGCCTGTCCGCCGAGCGGGACCTGCGTGACCCGTACGTCCTCATCGCCGAGGACGCCGGGTTCGGACGGCGCAGCGGCATCGACCTGCCCGGTGAGGTGGTGGGCACCGTGCCCGGCCGGCAAGCGACACGCGAGGCGTGGGAGGCGGAGAAGGGGCAGATCTGCCGGCGCGCCGAGCGCGGATACCCAGGGGTACAGGACCGGCAGCGTCGCGCCTTCCTCGAGCGGTCGGCCCGCGAGAGCTGTGCCGACGGCTGGCAGTACCGAGCCGGCGACGCGGTGAACTTCGCGATCGGCCAGGGTGACCTCGCCGTCACCCCGCTGCAGCTGGGCACCGCGTACGCCGCGGTGGCGAACGGGGGCATCCTGTGGGCTCCTCAGGTCGCCGCGGGAACCCAGCGGCTCGACGGCACACTCGTCGAAGACTTCCCGGCACAGCGCCGCGGCGAGCTGTTCTGGGACGCCGAGGCCCTCGAAGTCGTGCGATCGGGGCTGCTCGGGGTCAACACCGCCGGGACGGGCGCGTCGGCGTTCGACGGCTTCGACCTGGACAGCTATCCGGTGGCCGGCAAGACGGGATCGGCCGAAGCGCTGGGATCCCGCGCCACCGCGTGGTACGCCTCGTACGGACCTGCTCCGGACCCGGAGTATGTCGTCGTGGTCCTCGTGGAGGAAGGCGGTATCGGAGGCGAGATCGCCGCGCCGGCCGCGAGGAAGATCTGGGAGACGCTGCGCGAGCTTCCGCCGGAGGAGCAATCCCGGTGAAACACCATCCTCGATATGGTCACCTGCGTGAGCCATGACCCGATCAGCCCCGAGCTGCGCGCCGACGTGCGCCGCGTGTCCACTCTGCTCGGCCAGTCCCTGGTCAGACACCACGGCCAGGAGCTGCTGGACCAGGTCGAGCACGTCCGGATGCAGACCAAGGAGAGCAAGTCCGGGGACCCCGACGCAGCCGCGCGCGTGCGCGAGCTGCTCGCCGACCTTCCGTTGTCCACCGCGACGGACCTGGTGCGAGCCTTCGCCGCCTACTTCCACCTCGCGAACGCCGCCGAGCAGGTCCACCGGGTGCGCTCGCTGTCCGAGCGCCAGGAGTCCCACGGCTGGCTGGCCAGCACCGTTGCCGACATCGTCGAGACCAGTGGGACCGAGCGGCTGGCCGAGGTGGTCGCCGAGCTCGACGTGCGCCCCGTGTTCACCGCCCATCCCACCGAGGCCAGCCGCCGTTCGGTGCTGACCAAGATCCGGCACCTCTGCGACGAGCTGGCCCGCTCCACCGAACCCGAGTCGATGGCCCGGCGGCGGCAGGACCGCGCGCTGGCCGAGTACGTGGACCTCATCTGGCAGACCGACGAGCTGCGCGCCACCCGGCCGACGCCGATGGACGAGGCGCGCAACGCCATGTACTACCTCGACGAGGTGCTGACCACCACCATGCCCGAGCTGCTCGGCCAGCTGGCCGACCTGCTGGCTGAGCACGGGGTGCGGATGGACCCGGCGTCGCCTCCGGTGCGCTTCGGCTCCTGGATCGGTGGCGACCGGGACGGCAACCCCAACGTGACGCCCGAGGTGACCGCCGAGGTCCTCAGGCTGCACCAGGAGCACGCCACGCGCGTCGCCCTCTCCATCCTGGACGTGCTGATCTCGCAGGTCTCCAGCTCCACGGTCATCGTCGAGGTCTCGCCCGACCTTCGGGCGTCACTGAAGGAGGACCTGGACCACCTTCCCGGCTTGGACCCGCGAGTCAAGGAGCTGAACGCGGCCGAGCCCTACCGCCTCAAGCTGACCTGTGTGAAGGCCAAGCTGCTCAACACCCGGCGGCGGGTGCGTGCCGGGTCGGCGCACGAGCCGGGTCGCGACTACACCAGCACGCGTGAGCTGGTGGCCGACCTCACGTTGGTCGCCGACTCGCTGCGCGACCACGGGGGCGAGCTCGTGGCCGACGGGCGGCTGGCTCGCGCCACCCAGACCCTGGCCGGCGTGGGTCTGCATCTGGCCACGCTCGACGTGCGCGAGCACGCCGAGAAGCACCACGAGCTGCTGGCCGACGTGCTCGACACCGTCGGCCACCTGCACACGCCGTATGCCGAGCTGGACAAGCCCGCTCGCACGGCGGTCCTGGCCGAGGAGCTGGCCTCGCGCCGCCCCCTGCTGACCCCGGCCGCCGGCCGGCCTCGGACCCTCGCGGTGTTCGACGAGATCCGGCAGGCGCTGGACACCTACGGCCCGGAGGTCATCGAGACCTACATCGTCTCGATGACGCAGGGCCCGGACGACATCCTGGCCGCCGCGGTGCTGGCCCGGGAGGCCGGACTGCTCGCGTTGCATCCCGGTCCCGAGGGCAACGGGGCGTTCGCTCGCATCGGCTTCGCGCCGCTGCTGGAGACGATCGACGAGCTGCGCGGCTCGGCCGACCTGGTCGACGCGCTGCTCAGCAACGCCGCCTACCGTGAGCTGGTCCGTCTGCGCGGCGACGTGCAGGAGGTCATGCTGGGCTACTCCGACTCCAACAAGCAGGCGGGGGTGCTGACCAGCCAGTGGGGCATCCACCAGGCGCAGCGTGCGCTGCGCGACGTCGCGGCTCGCCACGGCGTGCGGCTGCGGCTCTTCCACGGGCGCGGCGGCTCTGTGGGCCGCGGTGGCGGCCCGACGTACGAGGCCATCCTCGCCCAGCCGCCCGGGGTGCTGGAAGGGGAGATCAAGTTCACCGAGCAGGGAGAGGTCATCTCCGACAAGTACTCCCTGCCCGCGCTGGCCAAGGAGAACCTGGAGCTGTCCGTGGCTGCCGTGCTGCGAGGCAGCGCCCTGCACCAGCAGGCCTGGGCCAGTGCCGGGGAGATCGCCCGCTGGGACGAGGTCATGGACCTGGTCAGCGACGCCGCCTACGAGACCTACCGCGCCCTGATCGACAGCGAGGATCTGCCCGCCTACTTCGTGGCCGCTACCCCCGTCGACCAGCTCGGCGCGCTCAACATCGGCTCCCGGCCGAGCAAGCGACCCGACACCGGCCAGGGCCTGGAGGGGCTGCGGGCCATCCCCTGGGTGTTCGGGTGGACCCAGACGCGACAGATCGTCCCCGGATGGTTCGGCGTCGGGTCCGGCCTGCGCGCGGCACGCGAGGCCGGCCACGCCGAGCTGCTGGCGGACATGCTCGAGCACTGGCCGTTCTTCGGCGCCGTCATCTCGAACGTGGAGATGACGGTGGCCAAGACCGACCTGGACATCGCCAAGCACTACGTCGACACACTGGTGCCGGGGGAGCTGCGGTACATCTTCTCCACGATCCGGGCCGAGTTCGACCTCACCGTGGACGAGCTGCAGCGGCTGACCGGACAGGACGGCGTGCTGGCCGACCAGCCGACGCTGGAGCGCTCGTTGGCGGTGCGTGACCAGTACCTCGACCCCATCTCCTACCTGCAGGTCGAGCTGTTGCGCCGGCTGCGGGCCGAGGGAACCTCGGATGAGGACTCCGCGGATGGCGACACCTCGGATGGCGACGAGCACGCCCAGCTGCAGCGAGCGCTGCTGATCACGGTCAACGGCGTCTCGGCCGGCTTGCGCAACACCGGCTAGGCGGTCGGCCCAGGTGCGGCCGGATGCTCATCGACAGGCAGGATGGGCCGCATGCCCGAAGGCCACACGATCCACGCTTTGGCCCGTGACCTCGACGCGGCGTTCGCAGGCACGGCACCGATGGCCAGCAGCCCGCAGCTGCGTTTCGCCGACGGTGCTGCGCAGTTGGACGGCCACGAGGTCGAGGCGGCGGATGCCTGGGGCAAGCACCTGTTCGTCGACTTCGCCGCCGACCTGCGACTTCACGTGCATCTGGGGCTGATCGGCAAGTTCACACTCACCGCTCTCGATCCCGAGGCGCAGGTGCCGCCGGTGCGCGGCCAGGTGCGCCTGCGGCTGGAGACCGCGAGGCACGTGGCCGACCTGCGCGGCCCGATCATCTGCGCGGTGGTGACGCCGGAGGAGGTGGCCGCCGTCATCGCCCGGCAGGGTCCCGACCCGCTGCGGCCCGGCGAGTGCGACCCGGAGCGTGCCTGGGCGAAGATCCACCGCTCGCGACGCAGCATCGCCGAGCTGCTGATGGACCAGCAGGTTCTGGCCGGTGTCGGCAACGTCTATCGCAGCGAGGTGCTGTTCCGGCACCGCGTCGGGCCGATGTTCGAGGGTCATCGGATCAAGCGGCATACCTGGCAGGCCCTGTGGGACGACCTGGTGCTGCTGATGCCACTCGGAGTGGTGACCGGCCGCATCGTGACCGTGGAGCGCCAGGTCACCACGGTGCTCGACCAGATGGCGCGAGGGGTGGCGCCCCGGCCGGGTCGTCGACGTTCGTCGGTGTACAAGAGGCAGGGTGAGCCGTGCCCGCGCTGCGGGTCGGTGGTCCGAAGCGCGGTGGTGGCCGGGCGCAACCTGTTCTGGTGCGCCAACTGTCAACGACGGACCTGACCCGGGGCGCCCGACGTTCCGACCCGGCAGAGCGCCTACGGGGACTGCGGGGCGAGATCGGGGCAGAAGAACTCGACGGCGGGTGGACCGATGATGCCGAGGGCGGCGCCGTGGAACTCGGGCACCCGCTCGCTGGTCGTGTCGATGACCTCCTCCGTGTCGTGGCCCTCGTGCAGTCCCGCACAGATGGACGCCGCGGACGCGACGATCTCGTCGTCGGTCATCCGCCGGGCGACCTCAGCTCCACGCGAGCCCACCGCTTCACCCGTCATGGCGTCGACGCCGCTGAGCAGGGAGTCGACTCGTTCAGCACGTGCGCTGTCGCTGAGTGAGTCGTCCCAGGCGTAGCTGTCCCCGCAGCCGCCGAGAGCGATGGCGCTCAGAACCAATGCCGCTGAGCAGCGTGCACCTTCCATGCGCCTTCCCCCGTCCGGCCGAACCCCCCGACCTCGATGCTAGCTCAGCGCTGGAAAACCTCCAGGCCAAGTGTGTAGTCACCGAGATCCTCGTGGGTGGACGAGCCCAGGATGGCCTGGAGGAGCTCCGTCGGTGTGGGGTAGTCCGGGCCCAGCCCCTCGAGGTACTGCTGGTGCGCCTCCAGAGACGCCACGCCATCTGCGAACGTGTCGGTGACGTCGACCGTGTGTGTGGGTGCGGGCGACCCGGCGAAGCAGACCTGCCTGACCCCTGACCAGGGCTGCAGGCCCTGTTCCTCGAGCTCGGGGTAGATCCAGCGGTTGCCCGCATCCGCCGCCGCGTCCAACGCGGCCAGGCCGAGGTGGCGATGGTCGGCCTGGTTGGTGCCACCGCCGGCGAACCGCTCCCGGTGGGTCAGGGAGAAGACCACGTCGGGTTGTCGCAGGCGGATCTGCGAGGCGATGGCCCTGCGCAGCTCTCGGCCGTACTCCAGGCCGCCGTCCGGCATACCCACGAAGTCGACCACGTCGACCCCCACGCGCGCGGCCCCGTCTCGCTCCTCCTGCTCGCGGAGGGGGCCGACCTCCACCGGGGGGATGCCGTCGATGCCGGCCTCGCCGCTGGTGGCGAGCAGGTAGGTCACCGTCTTCCCTTGCCCGGTCCAGCGCGCTACCCCGGCCGCGAGGCCGTACTCGAGGTCGTCGGGGTGGGCGGCCACGCACAGGCCGGTGGTCCAGTCTTCACCGAAGGTCTCCATGGATGCCATGATCCTGCACCCCCAGCCCCGAACGCGACCTCGGGCCTCGAGTTGGCGGCCGGAGGTCGCCACATGTGGCTGGGGGTGGGGGAATTGGGGGTGAGAGCCGCGCGCTGCTAGATTGACAGTTGCCGTTCAACGGCCGCGGATTCAGAGAGCCCTGGTGGAACTGCCCAGGAGCGCCGCGCAACGAGTATCAAGGGAGTCGCCCGTGGGGCTGGATGTTGCTGTCAAGAGGCAGATCATGGATGAGTACGGCACGACCGAGGGCGACACCGGCTCTCCTGAGGTGCAGGTGGCGCTGTTGACCCAGCGCATCCGCGACCTCACCGAGCACTCCCGGCAGCACAAGCACGACCACCACAGTCGTCGTGGCCTGTTGCTGCTGGTCGGCAAGCGCAAGCGTCTGCTGCGTTACCTGGCCGACACCGACATCGAGCGTTACCGGTCGCTGATCAAGCGGCTCGGCCTACGCCGCTGAGCACCACCCGCAGAAGCGACTCCCGAGGATGACCACCATCCG
>Ga0102946_1000216_pt1 | contig 20441 bp, 9 predicted proteins | sample SalPon2A_A_D1_MG_FD_78209 | JGI IMG/M metagenome (GOLD analysis project Ga0102946, IMG submission 78209) | Soil microbial communities from South San Francisco under conditions of wetland restoration - Salt Pond MetaG R2A_A_D1_MG | ecosystem: Environmental > Terrestrial > Soil > Wetlands | place... | reverse complement strand
CAATGTGGGCGCCGATGGCAATGAACACGGCGTCAAAACCGCCCTGTTCTTTTTCAGCAAGCACATCTTCGACCTTGTGATTGAGCGTGATTTTTACACCGACGTTTTCGATGCGCGCGACCTCGCGGTCCAGCACATCCCGGGGCATGCGGTAGGCAGGGATGCCAAAACGCATCATGCCCCCGGGCAATGGCCCTGCATCCCTGGTCTCGACCTCGTGGCCCAGGTGTGCAAGGTGCCAGGCGGCGGACAGGCCCGACGGCCCGGCCCCGATCACCAGGACTTTTTTTCCGCTCGGATCGGTGTTAATGCGGCTTACCCAGCCATGCTCCAGCGCCTGGTCGCCCAGGAACCGCTCGACTGCATGAATACTGACCGGGTCATCCACCTGGCCGCGATTGCACGCGGTTTCGCAGGGGTGATAGCACACCCGCCCATGCACGGCTGGCATGGGGTTGTCGCGCACAAGGGTCTGCCAGGCAGCTTCAAAATCGCCAGCCTGGGCCTTGTCCAGCCAGGCCTGGATGTTTTCACCGGCCGGGCAGGCGTGATTGCACGGCGGCTTGGAGTCGACAAAGACCGGCCGCTGCTGGCGCGTTGGACCAGTCCCCGACTTGATTCCAAGGTCGGGTGGATGGGTAAAGTCGGTGCGCGTGTTCATTTTCGCCGACCATGCTAGCGGCAAAGCGCGGCCTGAAAGGTGATCTGTGTCATGCTCACCGGATTCGTCCCGGGAGCGCTGAGAGGGGGAAAAGAGGGCCGATTTTCCTTTCAGTGGCCACCTGCGCCTCTTTTTAATCTTTATTTATCCCGGCTTGATATTTGCGTTCAGCCTGAACAAATTATCGGGATCGTATTGGTTTTTTAGCTGTACCAGCCTCGGGTAGTTTGAACCGTAATTGCCCCAGGTTTTTTGTTCGGATTCTTCATTAAGGTTGGTGTAGTAGCCAGCCATATATGGCGACATCTCGTTGTAGTACTCACGCACCGCAGCAATTTTCACATCGTTTTGTGCCGGATCGTCACCAACGTACATGACGCCGAAATTGAAGGCCGCCCGGCGATGAGTAAAGGCCGTTGCATCGGGTGCCACTTTCGCTGTTGCGCCACCCAAATGCTGGAACCATGAATTCACTTCCCCGCGATTGGCGTACTCAATGATGACATCCATGGCATCCGGAGAGAGCTCATTTAAAAAGCCGGATTTCATGTAGTACTGCTTGCCATGGCCGAGAAACCCATCAGCACTGGTCTGTATATCGTGGTACGCAAATGGAGCCAGTGTGCCGCCCAGGAGGCCGGGAAACGCCAGCATCGGCGCGAGCGCCTTCTCTCCCGCTGCATGATCACCACACCAGGTGATTCCGACGATCGCCAGTGTCTCGCCGTTTTCGCCCGCGCCGGGGGCCAGCTGAGGTTCGATGTTTGCCTCAACAGGCAGGGTTGCGGCCATCTCGGCAAAAAATTCAAGAAAATCTTTATTGACCAGGTAGGTCAGGCTGCCGCCGTAAACCATCGGGTTGAAGGGATGTAAGCGGTATACAAATTCGGTGGCGATGCCAAAATTGCCCCCTCCGCCGCGCAAACCCCAGAACAAATCACTGTTTTCTTCTTCGCTGGCGCGAACAACCTCTCCGTTGGCTGTTACAACCGTCGCTGCCAGCAGGTTGTCGACAGCCAGGCCCATCTTGCGGTCGGTACGGCCAACGCCGCCGCCCAATGTGAACCCGCCAGTGCCGGTGTGCGAGACAATTCCGGTGGTTGTCATGAGGTTGTGAGCCGATGAGGCAATGTCGAGATGGCCGAGTAAACATCCACCATCGGCACGCATGCTCATCATTTCGGGATCGACATCAACCGAGTACATTTGCGAGAGGTCAATCATCATGCCGCCATCTGATGTTGATTTGCCCGGCAGGCTGTGACCGCCGCATTTTACGGACAACAACAGACTTCGCTCGCGCCCGAAATTGACAGCGTTGACGACATCGCCTTGCGAAAGGCATTGAACCACCATCGCTGGCTTCTTGTTGTCAAACATTCCATTCCAGATGGTCCTGGCGGCGGCATAACCGTCATCGCCCTGGAGAAGTACGCGACCGTCAAGGCTTCCGGCCAGTTCAGAGATCGCGGAAGATTCGATTGAAAGCTGTTCGCCATTTCTCGAGATTGCAGAAATCATATTTCCATGGTCTGTCGTCGACTGCAAACCGTAGGCGGGTAACGCTGCCGTGATGGCTGCTGCGAGTGTTCCTTTGCAGAATGTTCGTCTATGCATGGTGTGTCTCCCTGGTCGGTTTCACAGATACTCATACCCTGGGCGACAATAATCCACTAGTATTTTCGAAGTTGAATCTCAGGAAGGTTCGTATGAGTATCGTCAAATGAAGAGTGCCTACGGACAATATTGCCCCATCGCCCTTGCCAGCGAAGTCCTGGGAGAGCGGTGGACCATTCTCATCATATTCGCTCTGTGCGAGGGCAGTTGCCGGTTCAATCGCCTGCAGCGTGCTTTGCCGAGAATTTCAGCCTCAACCCTGGCACAGCGCCTTCGAACCCTGGAAGAAGCCAGGGTGATCAGCAAACGAAAGGGCGCTGCTGCCGGAGCATATGAGTATCAACTCACGGATGCGGGTGAAGAACTCGTTCCGATTGTCAGGCAGATAGGCCAGTGGGGGCAGCGCTGGGGGCGCGACCTTGAAGTAGAGGATCTCGATCCACGGCACCTGATCTGGAGTGTGCATTTGCGTTTGAATATCGATGCAATGCCAAAAGGCAGGACAACGATTCAATTTGAGTTTACCGATTTACGCCAGGTCGACCGGTTTTTCTGGATCGTGGTCAATGAACGCAAGGTCGACGTGTGTTTAAAGCACCCGGGGTTTGAGCCGGATGTATGCGTGGGGTCGGAACTTCAGCGTTTTGTCGATGCATGGCGAGGGTTTCGCTCGATGGAAAAGGAAGTGCAGTCCGGGCGAATAAAAGTTTCGGGCCCGCCCAAAATGCACAAGGCGTTTACCAACTGGATGCTGCTTAGCTCTGTTGCACACGTGGACCGGAAAAGACCAGGGCGCGAACGATCGCTGCAGCTTCGAAGCAGAAAATAGGGGCCAGTCCAAATTCCAATCAGGGAGTCTGGACCCTTTTCTGTTACACCTCTTTTTGGTTGCCAAACTGGCAACCGTTTAAGCTGGAATTCTGACCAATCAGGCGACTGCAAGGCCAATTCCCGGAAAAATCGCAAGCCTGGTCTATACTTTGGCAATACATTGGCTTTACTCAATGAAGGGGTTCGCTGAGTAATGGTGCAGGGTACCAAAGGATCTGAAGCATCAGATGATTAGATCATTATTCACCCTGATGGCATTTCTGGTAGGAACCTGCCTGGCCGGCAATGCCGCCGCTCAAAGTTACATTCTTTCGAAAACCCGATCAGATGAGCTTCGGGCCCTTGCCGACAATCTGCGGCAGCGTGATCAACTGGAAAGATCTGAAATTCGGGACTATGCCCGCAATCTTGGTATTCCCCTGAAACAGGAGCTTCCCAGCGGGCGTGTGCTGGAATTACAGCGCATTGCGCCCGGCATAGGACCTGTTTTCTACATCACCAACAATGTTGATGCTGCCGATACGATTTCGACAGATGAGGTCTGGACTGGTGGCTCGGCAGGGCTCAATCTGGATGGCGCGGGAATGACCGTGGCAGAATGGGATGGTGGAGCAGTTTATTCCGATCATCCGGATTTTGCCGGGCGCCTGACCCAGGTCGATGGCGCAACCGAAGTCAGCGGCCATTCAACCCATGTGGCCGGGACACTCGCGGGTGAAGGGGGCTGGTTGCTTCCTGAAGCTCGCGGAATGGCCTATGCCGCAAATCTTGATGCTTATGACTGGAATTCCGACACCGCGGAAATGGCCGCTGCAGCGGCCAGCGGACAACTGGTATCCAATCACTCCTATGGAATCGCGGCAGGCTGGCTCTTCATTGGTGATCTGCCGCCCGACCAATGGTGGTGGATCGGAGGGTCGGATCCGACAGACCTGGAAGACCCTAATTTCGGTTATTACGACATTGAATCGCAACTCTGGGACCAGATTGCTTTTGATGCACCATATTATCTTCCGGTCAAAGCGGCAGGAAATGACCGCAGCGACTTTGGCGCAGCTCCCGGCGAGGAATACACGGTCATAGACCAGGATGGCAATTTCCTCTTTACCTCCACGGTCAGCCGGCCTGCCGATTGTGCACCAGCCGGATATGATTGCCTGCCCACCCACAGCGTGGCGAAAAACATCCTGACAGTTGGTGCTGTCGACGATGTCCCGGGCGGATACTCCGACCTGTCGGGCCCTGGCCCCGTCAACATGGCCGACTTCAGTAGCTGGGGGCCGACTGATGATGGTCGTATCAAACCTGATGTGGTCGGAAACGGCGTGCTGTTGTACTCCACCTGGCATGTTTACCCTTACTTTGCATTGGGAATTGGCACATCAATGGCCGCGCCGAATGTCACCGGATCGCTCCTGTTGCTGCAACAGCATTATGAAAATCTCAATGGGGTGGGTAACTACATGCGCGCCGCCACCCTCAAGGTTCTGGCAATTCATACCGCCGATGAGACCGGCGATGCCCCCGGTCCGGATTACGAGTATGGCTGGGGCCTTATGAATACACGCAAAGCTGCCGGCGTCATTACCCAAAACGGCAACGATCACGAAATTATCGAGGGCAGTCTCGCCAATGGCGGCGTGGACAATCATGTATTTTCTGTCGCGGATTCAGATTCTGTTCTGACCGCAACGCTGGTGTGGACGGACCCGCCTGGCACGCCGCCGGCACCCTCACTGGATCCACCAGACCTGATGCTGGTCAATGACCTGGACCTGCGAATCGTAAATGGCCCAACCACCCACTTCCCGTGGGTGCTGAACCCCGCCAATCCGGCAGCTGCAGCGACCACCGGCGACAATTTCCGGGACAATGTGGAACAGGTCGAAGTCCTGAATCCCGGACCGGGCTCGTTCACCATCGAGGTAAGCCACAAGGGCGCCCTGCTCAATGGTTTCAACCAGGACTATTCACTGATTATAAGTGAAACCTCGGCGCCACCAATGGGTTCAGGTTATTTGATTGACGAGGACTTCTCAGGCGGAATGCCTGCTGGCTGGTCTGTCGAGACCGCCTCGGGTATACCATGGAGCATCCGGACCCCGGTGCCGGGCGGAAGCAAATACGACAACATCACCGGGGGAAGTGGCAACTTCGCCATGGTGGATAACAACTGGACAAACAGCACGCTGACTTCACTGCGCACACCGGTTCTGGATCTTTCCACCAATGATGCCGCGGTGCTGAGCTTCAGAAGCCATTTTTACTTTGATCTGCTCGAGACCATCGATGTTGATGTCAGCACCAATGGCGGGCTCAACTGGACCAACGTCTGGGAATGGATCGGATTCAATAATGCACCCACTAATATAGTGCTGGACCTGACAAGTTCCATTGCCGGTTTCTCAAACGTCATGATCCGCTTCCGCTACGACAGTCATGGCGATACGCAGGGCAACTTCTGGCAGGTCGACGATGTGCGGCTTGAAGTATTCGGCGGGGAATTGCCGGTCGATGAACCTCCCGGAGTGCCTTTTGGTCCTGTGCCGCTCGAGTTAGCCGTCGATGTCGACATTGACAGTGATCTTTCCTGGGCACCGGGCCCTGGCGCCACGTCACACGACGTCTGGTTCGGGACATCCAGCCCGTTAGGCGGCAGTGATTTCGAGGGCAACCACACGGCTGTGAGCTTTGATCCGGGTACCCTGAGTTACGACACCACCTATTACTGGCAAGTCGATGCCGTTAACAATGAAGGTACGACAGCCGGGCCGATATGGTCCTTTACCACGCAGTCGGCACCGCCATCACTACCTGATCCAGCCAGTGCCCCCAACCCCACCCAGGGTGCCACAGGCGTGAATATTGATGCCGATATTTCCTGGGCGCCTGGTGCGGGGGCGACTTCTCACGATGTCTATTTTGGAACCACGAATCCACCAGGCGGCGGCGAACTGCAGGGCAATCAAGCCGCGGCCAGCTATGATCCTGGGACCCTGAGTTTTGAGACCACGTATTACTGGCGAATTGACGAAGTGAACGCAGCGGGCACGACCGCCGGCACTGTTTGGAGCTTCACAACCAATGTCGAAGCTGCTGAATCTGTTCACCTGGCGGATATTTCAGGTGCAGCAGTTCCGCAACCCAGGGGCAAGTGGACAGCTCAGGTCGGATTCGTTGTCGAAAACCAGGGCGGTACTCCCGAAGCGGGTGTGACGGTTGATGGCAACTGGAGCAATGGCGCCAATGGTACCGGTAGTTGTGTGACCGATGGCGGCGGGGCATGCACGATAAGCAAGAACAACCTGAAAAACAACGTTAGCAGTGTTGATTTCACGGTCACCGCGCTCACCAGGGCTGGCATGCCGTATAACCCGGGGGACAATGAAGCGGGTCCAGGCATTACCATTTCAAAGAACGATGTGAATCAGACACCCAGTGCAGCAAATGACAGTTACCAGACGGATGTGGATGTTGCGGTTATTGGAAATGTGATGACCAACGACAACCAGGGTGACGGGCCGGCAGCCATCGACAATCACAGCCTGCCTTCCAGTGGCTCATTGAACCTGAACCTGTCTGACGGATCTTTCACCTATACCCCGAACCCGGGCTTTGAAGGCAGTGACAGCTTTACCTACAGCCTTATCGACCAGGATGGAGATGTGAGCAATACAGCGACCGTGAGCATCACAATTGCCAGCTCGCCACCACCCGGAATCCTGACGGTGACTACCTTCGCCTATAAGGTCAAAGGCAAGCAGACCGTGGATGTGAGTTGGCAAAACTTCAGCAGTGGAACGGTCGAAATCACCCGCGACAATGTCTTAATTCCCAACATGCCAACCAACAACGATGAATTTCACACCGATGATATTGGTGTGAAGGGCGGAGGTGTGACTTATACCTACGTCGTGTGCGAGACAGGCACCAGCAACTGCGCCAGTGCCACTGCAATATTTTAAGTCAAGGGCTCAGAGCGCTTTTCCCGCATCAATTTGCAGAAAATTCCTCTATTACCCTGGCCAAGAGGCCGAGGTATGATTTATTCATACCACTAATTTTTGGCGGCCTCATACATGACAACAGCTGTGAAGAAAACCATCTCACTACACCCCGACCTTGCCGACCTGGTTGAGGATCTGGCTCGTGACGAAGGTAAAACCGTCAGTGGTGTGGTGCAGGATGCACTGCGCATGGCGCAACGTGCTCGTCTAAAAGAGCAGTACCGCGGTATCCAGGATTATTGGTGCAATCGCGCACAGGAAAAGGGGATCATCTCCGAAGCCGATCTTAAGCGGTACCTCGAAGATTGAGGGTCGTTTTCGACACCAATATCTATGTGTCAGCCTTTGTCCTTCCTGGTAGTCGTGCAGATGCCGCGATGCTGGGGGCGATGGACGGTGACGGTCAGCTGCTCCTTTCAAAAGCCATCCTCGACGAATTACTGGGTGTGATGGCACGAAAGTTCTCAAAGAACGCGGGTGAGCTTGCCCGAATTGCTGTATTCCTGTCCGAAATCTCGAAAATCGATGCCGAAGGCGAAAAACTCAGCGTGCTGACCGACGAGCCAGATAACCGAATTTTGGAGTGTGCCATTGCAGGGCAGGCCGATGCCATTGTCACCGGTAATAAAGCCATGCCGGAGCTGCAGGAATTCAAAGGCATTCGAATACTTTCCTCGAAGGAATACCTCGAGTCAGAGTAGGCACAACGAACAATTCACGTTTACCGAACTTCTTCAGAAGCGTTTCCGCGGAAACGAATAAAGGGCTCTGAGCCCTTTATTCGTCTCCAGCTTCCTGGCCGTTGCTCAGCCACCGAGGTTTGTGATCAGGAGATCTATTATTTCGCGCACTTGAACCTGGGCTGAACAGTCAGTGATCCAGTCGTTGCGGTCAGGTTCGCTACCACAGCCATCGACGGTTCGCCGCAAATCCTGAAGGGCCTGGATTGCGCCTTCGTGATCGCCTGCCGCGATTTGTTCTTCAATTCCGGCAATACGGTTTTGCATGGCGTTGCGTTGGCCCAGCGGATCGGCGCTGTTGCTAAACACCCCAAGGGGCAGGCCAGCAACGGCCTCGGTCAGCACACTGGGATCGATGGCGTCGGGAATGCCGTCGTCGTCTGAATCCGGGTCTGTCGGATCTGTTCCCAGGTCCACTTCTACACCGTCATCCAACCCGTCACCGTCGGTGTCAGGATCCAGCGGGTCAGTGCCCAATCCAATTTCCTCGCCGTCACTGAGGCCATCGTCATCGGAGTCAGAATCCAGGGGATCCGTACCCAAATCTACTTCAGTCCCGTCTCCGAGCCCATCATCGTCGCTATCGGTATCGAGCGGGTCGGTGCCGGCGGCAACTTCATCACCATCGGATAACCCATCGCCATCCGAATCCGGGTCCAGCGGGTCGGTGCCGCGAGCGACCTCGTCAGCATCAGTGAGTCCGTCGTCATCGCTGTCCGGATCGAGAGGATCTGTACCCAGCGCCACTTCATCGCCATCTGATAACCCGTCATTATCGGAATCAGGATCAAGCGGATCGGTACCCCGGGCTGCTTCATCGCCATCAGAAAGGCCGTCGTCGTCTGAGTCCGGATCGAGCGGGTCCGTGCCATTGATAATTTCATCGCCATCGTTTGAGCCGTCTCCGTCCGTGTCGGGGTCCAGCGGGTCAGTGCCGAACATGGGCTCGTCACCGTCCTCGATGCCGTCGTCGTCTGTATCACGGTCGTTGGGGTCGGTGCCCTGGGCTATTTCATCGTCGTCAGAGATGCCGTCACCATCACTATCGGCCGGACCGGATTGAATTTCGTAGGCATAAATCTGACCTTGCCCGATCAGTTCACCCTCTTCGTAATACAGCCGGAAAGCGTCCGGGAGAAACACATGGTTTCCGGTCAACACGGCTCCTTCGTTACAGGGCCTGGTGAAAAGCGAATAGATGGGATCCACATCGGACAAGGTTGCGCGGTGGACCCAACCATCAGGCGTTTCGCGAAGGACAGAAATGATTTCGCTGAAATAGTCACGCCAGAGCAATTGATCGCCATCGAACCTGGAACAACCATCGACATTGGGCGTGAGGCCCATGATGACCTCGGCCATGTCCCAGCCGGAGCTTGTCCGTTCATATATGACGGGCAACCATTCCGCCACAGAGTAGTCCAATCCGACCAGCCAGCTTTGCTGGCCGTCATAGGGCACAAATGCTACTCCCGGAGCATCGATCAGAGCCCACTCTGAACCATCGTGCTGATAGTAATTTCGATGGGAGAAACTTCCGGAATTGTATACGTCCACTGACAGCAGGTTAGCCCCGAACGACCAATTGGTCTTGCCTTCGGTAAAAATAATGCTGGGACTCGACCTGACGTTGAACTGCCTGGCATCGGCTGGAAGCAACGACTGCGTGTGGGACCAACCCAATGTATCCCTTTCATAAATTTCCAGACTTCCGGTGTCATCGCCGAACACCGTGTCACTGCCCGGCCGGTTGGTTTTGGGCGCTGAGACGACGATGGTCTCACCAATGATGCGGACCTGTTCGCCGAACTTGTCGCCGTAGCGCAATGCCCCATCAATGGTAGGGCGTGGATGCTCGATTGTGTCCTGCAGAAGCCAATCCCCGCCCAGGCCCTGACGGTAGACCAGGACCAGGCCCATGTCATTGCCACCGCCGAAGTCATACGCAGGCATGCCCACCACCAGGGTCCCGCCTTTCATATCGAGTGAATAGCCGAAGCGGTCGCCACCATTAGGCGCCGGGCTTTCGATTGTGGCCTGGTACTGCCACTCCGTTCCGTCGAACCAGAAAATGTCGACCGAGCCGGTATTGTCGCCATAGACGGAGTCATCCATCGGGATGCCCACCGCAGCCAGGTCACCGTCAATCGCAACCCCGCCCGAACCGAATTCGTCATCGGGCTCGGTGTCCGGACCACGAATGGTCTGCAGGAACACAGCCTCATCGGCCAGCAATGGACTGGCAATAAATCCCGCGGCGATCAGGAGCAAGAGGGCAAGCCTGCAAATGACGTTAGTCGTATGGGCAATCTTGAATTGCTGGGTATTGGCGTCCCGTTTCATAATCTCCTCCACAAGGTACGGACTAAATATTCAATGGTCGATAGCAACCAGAGGGTTTACGACCTGTTAGTAGGTATATCGGAATTGGAGGAGAGAAAGGGACAACACTCGCAACGAACGAAACCATGTCCATCCGGGCAGGACTTCGGAAAAATTTTCCACCCAAGCACCAAACTTTCCAGCCTCAGTCAGGCTGATTTGGCCTCTTTTACCGCTGATCCCCGAATTCAATAGGTAACAACAGAAAAAAAATCCGCTGTGCCGTTCTGAATTTGGAGTGTCAGATGAAAGTGCAAATATGCTTTGGGCCTAAACATGCGTTGCTGATCACGATTGCCCTGTTCGTATCCGCGACAGCGCAAGGTGCCGTATATACGGTTGACAGTACTTTTGACACGGGTGACAACAACCCGGGTGATGGCGTCTGTGAAGCAACCTCAGGCGGAACGCAATGCACTCTCAGGGCTGCAATCGAAGAAGCCAACGCCAACGCCAATACCGACCAGATCGAATTCTCTATAGGGCTTTTTGTGCTCAATGTCAGTTCTGCCCTGCCGACCATCAGCAACAGGGTGCGAATTGATGGGCGCACAGCGCCAGGGTACAACAATGCCGCAAGTGATACGGGTGACGCCCCGCCTTCGGTATACATCAGCGGTGCCGGTCTGGGCGGCAGTACCGCCGACGGCTTTCGTATTCTCAACACGGTGACCGCTATTGAAATTATTGCCATCGGAATCATTGATTTCCCGGACAACGGAATTGAAATCATCGGCACAGATTTAGTGGAGCTTGATGGTAACTGGATAGGCACCTCAAGAGGTGGATCCATCGCCGGAAACAGTGGTGCAGGTATCTATGTCGATCGCTGTAGTGGTTGCAAAGTCGGCAAGTGGGATGTCAGCGGAAGTCTTGCTGGCATTGGCAACCTGATCTCCAACAATGGCGAGGACGGCATTTTCATGACGCTGGGTGGCAATAACGAGATTGGGGGCAACTACATAGGCCTCGATGTGCTTTCCGGCCAGCAGCATGGAAACGGCGGGCACGGAATCAACCTGATCAGCGCCAACAACGAGGTGGGTGTTTATATTAGCGGGGTAACGGCGCCAAACTTTATCTGGCATAACGGTGGCGATGGCATTCATACCGAAGCCGGAGGTAATCGCATTCTCGTCAATAATGTCCAGCAAAACACCGGTAACGGCATGTCCATCAATGGCGGCAGTAATCTCGTGGGCTTGATGGTGGCGGATTCAGGTAACTTTGTCGTGCAGAACGGCGATCATGGGATCGAGGTGGGCAATGACCTTCCATCGTCAAGCAATGAAATTCGCAACAACAGAATCATCGAAAATGGTTTTCGCGGCGTCAACGTAACAGACGGCAACAGCAACACGATTTCAGGGAATACCATCTGGGGGAATTCCAGTGGCGCCATACGCGCGGATACCAACAGCAATCAGATTTCGACCAATCTCGTCGGCATCGCCAATGGCATCGTGCAGGGGAACGGTGACAACGGCATCATCCTGAACGGTGACAATAACGTGGTCTCGTCCAACACTATCGCAGGCGTGGATGCCAACGGCGTCCAGGTGACATCCGGGGACGGTAACCAGGTTCTGGAAAACCTCGTCGGCAGCGGTCCGGCGGGTGAAGACTGGGGCAACAACCAGATCGGCGTTCGCGTTGGCGCCGCCGCTACCAGCACGCTGGTGTCCGGCAACGTGATTGGGCACAACGCCCTGGATGGCGTGTTACTGGTGGGCGGCGGAACTTCGGTTTGCGATAACCACATCGGCCTGGGACTGGGCTTTGAGGCCGCCGGCAACGGTGTCGAGGGCGTGCTGCTCCAGGGCGGCGGCAATGTCATTGGCGATACAGGTAATGGGTGTGCGGGCAACTACATCGGTAATAGCGGCTCGGACGGCATCCAGATCAACAGTGACGCCAATGTCATCCGTGACAACTACATCGGCGGCGTTGGCACAGTCGACCAGATGTACGGAAACAGCTTTGGCGGGATTCTCCTGACCCAGGGCGCCGACCTGAATGAGATCATCGGCAATGATATTGTTCGCAATGGTGACGATGGGGTGCGGATCAGCACCACTGCGGGAACGCGCAACCGGATCCAGGAAAATTTCTTCTGGATGAACGGAGATCTTTCGATCGACATCAATCTTGATGGAGTGACCAACAATGATCCGGGCGATGGCGACACCGGACCCAACAATGTTCAGAACTGGCCGGATCTCGATTTGCTGTTCAACGGGGTCAACGACATTGAAATCACCTATCGTGTGAACTCCGATCTGGCCAATGCCACATACCCCATGACTGTTGATTTTTACCTCAGTTCCTCCACCACGCGCCATGGTGAATTCGTACACCGGGATGTTTATGCCCTGGCCCCTAACACCCAGAAAACCATTAGTTTCGATCCGGGTCCCAGCACGGGCTACATCTTTGGCATGATCACTGATGCAGATGGCAACTCCTCTGAGCTCGGGTTTCCAGTTCAGTACAGAAAACATACCCTGGTCGACATTGAGAAACTAACCAATGGAGCGCAAGCCGATAGCGCCAATGGCGGGGATGTACCGGTGATTTTCCCAGGGGACCCTGTGACCTGGACCTATCTCGTTACCAATATCGGGCCGTACGCTCTCTCGTTTGGGGATATCACCGTCACGGACAGCGTGGCTGGAGTTTCGCCTGTTTTTGACATCGCTTCGGACGACGGGTCAGATCTTACATGGTCACCTGGAGAAGAGTGGGTCTACGAAGCGCAAGGCACAGCGCTGATCCTTAGCGACCCCGCAAATTCCGATGTAGTCGTCACCGGGTGTAATGGCGCTTCAGGTGCAACTCCTGGCACAAACGCCTATCAGAACACCGGGACTGCAACGATACCTGGCGATAGTGACATTGATGACAGTCACTACTGCAACCCCTCAGCATTGGTAAACATCGAAAAACTCACCAACGGTATACAGGCCGATAATGAAAACGGCGCGGACCTTCCTGTGCTGACGCCGGGTGACCCGGTGGAATGGACCTACCTGGTAACCAATACCGGGGGAACGCAGGTTCCACTTGCGGATATCTCGGTGACGGACAGCGTTGCGGGAGTTAACCCGGTGCGGGATCCGGCAAGTGACGATGGCGGGGATAATACGCTCTCACCTGGAGAGCAATGGGTTTATGAAGCCCAGGGTGTGGTCCTGGACCTTGCTGATCCTGCCAATTCCGGCGTTACCGTCGTGGGTTGTATCGGGGCCGTTGGAGCCGTACAGCCGTCAAATGCCTACAAAAACACCGGAACTGTAACCATTCCCACCCAAAGCGACACCGATGACAGCCATTACTGCAACACGGGCCCCATGATTGTTATCGAAAAACTGACCAATGGGAGCGAAGCCGATAATGCAAACAACCCAGACGTGCCGGTACTTTTGCCGGGTGACATGGTGGAATGGGCCTACCTGGTGACCAATACCGGTGGCGTATCCATTGCATTGGCTGATATATCCGTGACCGACAACGTTGCGGGTGTTAACCCCGTTCGTGACCCGTCCAGCGATGATGGCGGGGATGGTATTCTGTCGCCCGGGGAAGAATGGACATACGAAGCCCAGGGTGTCGCCCTGGATCTTGGTGATCCGGCGAACGCGGGTGTCACTGTCACGGGTTGTAACATGGCCAGCGGCGCAGTACCGGGTTCAAATGCCTACCACAACACCGGAACCGTAATCGTTCCCGGTACGGGCCAAAACGATGAAAGCCATTACTGCAATCCGGCCGCACCCATGATCGATATCGAAAAAATGACCAATGGCCAGGATGCAGACTTTCCAACCGGCCCGGTAGTGCCCATTGGCGAGAATGTTACATTCGAGTACATGGTATTGGCAGATTCTTTTAATCCGCTGGAAAACGTAGTGGTGGTTGATGACAACGGAACACCGGGCAACACCGGTGACGACTTCAACCCGACATTTACAGGCGGTGACAGCAATATGAATGGTTTCCTGGATAACGGCGAAATCTGGACTTACGAAGCATCGCACACAGCGACCGAGGGCCAGTACACGAATATTGCGACAGTCACGGCCATGGACAGTCTGACTGGTGTAGAGGCGAGTGACGACGATGCATCAAATCACCTGGGCTCGGCTGATCTTATCCTGCAGGAAGGATTTGAGTAGTGATGCCGAAAAATACCGGTGCTTTGTTATTCAGGACCCAGGTCGGCCACCGGATGGGCCCTTGCCACCGGGAAGGCTCGAGCCTTGACCCAGTCTCGCCTGATCGCTCGCTCGGAGCGTGATTGCAGTTCGGCGACTTCCTTTTGTGTCAGGCCACCAAAGAACCGCAGCTCGATCAGTTCCTGCAGTCGACTGTCGACCTTGTCGAGTTCGTCCAGGGCAGTTTGCAGGTCCAACAGCTACTGGCTTCGGTCGGGTTGCGAGGCGAGTGCATTGGTAAACGCACAGTGCTGGTAGTCTCCGCCACGTTGATGAGAGTTTTGTTGAAGGCTTTTTGCGCGAGCGACAGATCCTTTCAGATCTGCATCACCCTGGAATCGCACAGCTGATCGATGGCGCCATCACCACGGCGACTGAAGCTTATGAACTTGGAAAGCTGTTCCTGACCCTGGCTGAGAGCCTGGAACTCGACGGCGAACGACAAAGAGTCCTGGAAGTGGCAACTGCGGAAGATCCTGAGCATCGCTAAGTCAATGCCCGTCAGTTTGGCAACGACCTGGTTGCGGGGCGCGAAAAGTGACCGTTGCACGTTTGCCCAAACACCAATGCCTGCCGGTTCAGGCGTTTCGTTGACCGTAATCGTCTGGGTGTAGCCGCAGCAACCCTGGTTGCACTCTCGATTCTGGGCGGGTTAGGGGTTGCCATATGGCAGGCCCAGCAGCAGGAAATACCACAACACGAGATAGACGACGGTCACCAACACCGGGCCCGAGGAATTCTGTAATTCCATCTTGGAAACTCCCGGGTATGCCTTTTTGAAAGGATAGCAGCCCTTCCACCCAGGCTGAATTTTATTGGCTTTTTGAGCGCCAAATGAGTACCATTAGAAACTTGCTTGTCGCTAACAAGTTTCATTAAAGCCAAGAGAACGAACACGAACCATGAGCGCCACTGCACCCCGGATGACACAGGCCGAACGTACCGACCTCTCCGATCGGTTAATGCTCGATGCGGCCGTCAAACTCATCGTCGAACGCGGCGTTGAGCGCACCACCCTGCGTGAAGTGGGAGAGAACGCCGGCTATAGTCGCGGCCTGGCCGGACATCGTTTTGGCAACAAGGCGGGCCTGCTGGAATTTATTGTTCAGCGCGTGGGCGAGGAATGGCTCAGACAACTTACCCGTGCCACCAGCGCTGCCAGTGGTTATAGAGCCGTTGCAGCCGCCATTGACGAGCATCTGAAATTCTGCCTGGAAGCGCCGGATCACGTGCGCGCTTTTTACATCGTGTGGTTTGAATCTGTCGCGCCCCAGTCGCCACTTAAGAAAGTGATGTCGGGCATCCACGATCGCAGGCGCCGCGATGTGGCCAAGTGGATTAATGAGGGGGTGGCCAAAGGCGCCTCTAAACCCGTGTTGTCAGCCGATGCCATTGCCGGGCAGTTTAATACCGCCATCGTGGGCATTGTCTACCACTGGCTGCAACACCCCGAAGACACTCAAGGTGTAGCCGAGCTGCACCACGGTCTTAAAAAGACCATGAAACAACTTTTACAGGGGCGAGAATAATTTGGGGTCAGAGTAAAAACTCGCGGTTTTTTGAGTTTTTACTCTGACCCCAAATTTCTCTGACCCCATTTTTACCGGGATTTAAAACATGAACCAGACCGCCGAAAACATCAGCCCCGAACAGGAAACCTCGACCAAACCGTTGCGCTTTGTCACTGCCGCATCACTGTTTGACGGCCACGACGCGGCCATCAACATCATGCGCCGATTGATCCAGGCGCAGGGTTGCGAGGTGATTCACCTGGGCCATAACCGCAGCGTGCTCGACATCGTGCGAGCGGCCATCCAGGAAGATGCCGATGCCATTGCAATATCGAGCTATCAGGGCGGGCACAACGAATATTTCCGCTACATGATTGACCAATTGCGCGAGCGCGGCTCGGAGCACATCAAGGTGTTTGCTGGCGGAGGCGGCACCATCACGCTGCAAGAGGCACGTGAGCTGCAGGACTATGGGGTTGAACGCATCTACCACCCGGATGAGGGGATGAAGCTGGGCCTGGTGGAGATGATTGAAGATGTGGTCAAACGCACAGCCGATGGCCGTGTTCCAACCGCCCATCCAACGGGTGGATCCCGGCTCGTAGGCCGGGATGACAACAGGGGGGCGGTCGAAAATATGACGTCATCCGGGGCCGACGCCTTTGAACCGTCATCCCGGACCGACGCCGAAGGCGGCGAGATCCGGGACCCACGTCGTGGCACAGGCGCACCATCAGACGAACCATCCAAAATCGTCGCCAACATGCTCTCCGCCCTTGAAGACGAAGTATTCGGCGAAGCTGAACTCAAACTCAAACGCCGCGAATGGGAAGGCTCACAAAAACAAGCACCCGTCATCGGCATCACCGGAACAGGCGGGGCGGGTAAATCATCGGTCACCGATGAACTGCTCAATCGCTTCACCCAGTGCTTCCCTGAAATGACCATCGCGGTACTGGCGGTTGACCCCACACGCCGCCGCACCGGTGGCGCCCTGCTGGGCGACCGCATTCGCATGAACACCCTGCGCAACGAGAACATCTATATGCGCAGCATGGCTACCAGGCGCCAGCATGTGGCCACCTCCGCCATCCTGCAGGACGCTGTTTCTTACCTGAAATCCACCGGCTTTGACCTGGTGCTGGTGGAAACCGCCGGCATTGGCCAGTCAGATTCAGAAATTGTCGACCTGGTCGATTTCCCGATGTACGTGATGACCAGTGATTTCGGCGCCCAGAGCCAGCTCGAGAAAATCGACATGCTCGATTTCGCCGAACTGGTGGTGCTGAATAAATTCGACAAGCGCGCAGCAGAAGATGCATTGCGCGATGTACGCAAGCAGTGGAAGCGCAATCACCTGGCCTTCCAGATGCCCGATGAAGAAGTACCCGTCTATCCCACCATCGCCAGCCAGTTCAACGACCCAGGCATCACCTGGATGTTCACCAACCTGTGCCGCCTGCTGCGCGAGAAAATGATCAAAAAGGGGCCGGATACATTTTCCGAAAATGTATCCGGCCCCTTTTTGGTACCCGACATCGACACCAGCATGAAGGAACCCAAAGCTACGGTGCTGATCCCCGGCCAGCGCCAGCGCTACCTGGCAGAAATTGCCGAACAGGGCAGGGACATCAATGCCGAAATTCAGCACCAGTCAGAGTTAGCCAGCAAAGCGCAAAATTATTGGGAGTGCCTCAAGGACCTGGGCGTATCAGATTTACCCGAACCGTTGGTGCCTTTTTCCACGTCATCCCGGACCGACGCCTCTCTTTCTCCGTCATCCCGGACCGACGCCGAAGGCGGCGAGATCCGGGACCCACGTCGCGGCGAAAACGCTGGTAACGATGTAGGAGCGGACTCTGGCCGCGACCAATCGGTCGAACGACCGCTGCAGCTCCTCCGCGAACGCTACAACGCCGCCATCAGCGAACTCTCCGACGACGCAATCTCGCTCCTTAATGATTGGCCCACCCGCAAAGAAGGCATCCGCACCGAACAATACAGCTACGAGGTTCGCGGCCGCGACATCACCGGCTCCAACTACCGCGAATCGCTAAGCAAACTCATGATCCCCAAGATTGGCATGCCACGCGATTCAGACTGGGGTGAACTCTTAAGCTTCCTGATGCGCGAGAACCTGCCCGGCGCTTACCCCTATACCGCAGGCACTTTCCCCTATCGCCGCGTTGGAGAAGACCCCATCCGCATGTTTGCAGGCGAAGGCCCGCCCGAGCGCACCAATCGCAGGTTCCACTTACTCGCAGCCGGCCAGCCAGCTGCCAGATTGTCGACCGCGTTCGATTCGGTCACCCTGTATGGAGAAGACCCGCACAACCGCCCGGATATTTACGGCAAGGTGGGTAACTCGGGCGTTTCCATTGCCACGCTGGATGACATGAAAAAGCTCTACTCGGGCTTTGACCTGTGCTCGCCCACCACCTCGGTGTCGATGACGATTAACGGCCCGGCGCCGATGATCCTGGCGTTTTTCATGAACACCGCGATTGACCAGCAGGTGGAAAAATACTTAAGAAAACACAATAAGTGGGAAGCGGCTGAAGAAAAGATCAACCAATACTTTGAAGGCAAGAAGCGCCCGCAATATCACGGCGAATTGCCTGAGGGTAACAACGGCCTTGGGCTTGCCATGCTTGGCATCACCTCGGACAGGCTGATCGGCATCGACGGTCTGGACGAGGAAACCTACAACCAGATCAAGGCAGCAACCCTGGCCACCGTTCGTGGCACCGTGCAGGCCGATATTCTTAAAGAAGACCAGGCACAAAACACCTGCATCTTCTCCACCGAATTTGCCATGCGCATGATGGGTGATATCCAGCAGTATTTTGTCGAGAACAAGGTACGTAATTTCTACTCGGTATCGATCTCCGGCTATCACATTGCAGAAGCCGGGGCGAATCCCATCAGCCAGCTGGCCTTCACACTGAGTAATGGTTTCACGATTGTCGAGTACTACCTGGCGCGCGGCATGAACATCGATGAATTCGCGCCGAATTTGAGTTTCTTCTTCTCCAACGGCATGGACCCGGAATACAGCGTGATCGGCAGGGTGGCAAGACGCATCTGGGCACGCGCCATGCGCGAGAGGTATGGCGCCAACAAGCGCAGCCAACAGCTCAAGTACCACATCCAGACATCGGGCAGGTCACTGCACGCGCAGGAGATTCAGTTCAACGACATCAGGACCACGCTGCAGGCGCTGTATGCATTGTTTGATAACTGCAACAGCCTGCACACCAACGCTTATGACGAGGCCATCACAACCCCCACGCCCGAATCGGTGAGAAGGGCAGTCGCCATCCAGATGATCATCAACAAGGAACTGGGCCTGAACTTTTGCGAGAACCCCTGGCAGGGCAGTTTCATCATCGATGAACTGACCGAGCTGGTTGAAGAAGCCGTCTACCAGGAGTTCGAAAGAATTTCAGAACGCGGCGGCGTGCTGGGCGCCATGGACACCATGTACCAGCGCAGCAAGATCCAGGAAGAAAGCTTGTATTATGAACACCTCAAACACGACGGCAGCCTGCCCATCGTGGGCGTAAACACCTTCCTCCCACCAGATGGCGAAGGCGAGGTGGGCGAGATCGAACTGATGCGCAGTTCCAAGACAGAAAGAGACCAGCAAGTCGCCAACGTGGAAGCTTTCAGGGACTCCCACGCAACAGAAGCTGAACCCAGGCTGAAAGCATTACAACAGGTGGCACGTGAGAGGAAAAACACCTTTGCGGCACTGATGGAGGCGGGGAAGGTTTGTTCCCTGGGGTCAATGTCTCACGCACTTTACGATGTTGGCGGCGAGTATCGCCGCAACATGTAAAGTGTGATCTCGTTAGCCAAAGAGCTACTCTCCTCAGCGCAGGCGAAAACGAGGTTGCGGTTTTGGCGAAGCCAAAGAAGCGGCCGAAGTGAAGCCGTTGCGCGCACTTTACGATGTTGGCGGCGAGTATCGCCGCAACATGTAGCAACGAATTCGGTACCAGCTCAAAATACTTACGTCATCCCGGACGAGCGATTCGCAGAATCGTGAGATCCGGGACCCACGTCATTGCACCCAACGCCTTCGCTTTCTTCCCAACCGACCTATCGTCCTGAACGGACCGTCCTGTATTCAGTCATTTCCGAGTACTACCTGCGGTTTGTGCAGGCGCGGCATTTCAACCTTCCTGATCCGGCTGGCGGGATTCATTGTGGCTTCCGGGGCCCGGCCCGGCGCCGTCACGCTGATCCAGCGCTTTGGCTCGGCCCTGAACCTAAACCCCCACCTCCATATGCTGTTCCTGGACGGTGCGTACCGTTTCGGTGGCAACAAGGCGCGCTTCCATCGCGCCCGCCGGGCCACCAATGATCAACTTCAAATATCGAGGCAGGATCGTGCAACGCCGACTGCAGGGCAAGGTCGATATCGACAGGCCCATAGCTCCCATGTCGTGGATGCAGCGCCTCAAGCGGGTGTT
>Ga0102946_1000215_pt1 | contig 20446 bp, 15 predicted proteins | sample SalPon2A_A_D1_MG_FD_78209 | JGI IMG/M metagenome (GOLD analysis project Ga0102946, IMG submission 78209) | Soil microbial communities from South San Francisco under conditions of wetland restoration - Salt Pond MetaG R2A_A_D1_MG | ecosystem: Environmental > Terrestrial > Soil > Wetlands | place... | reverse complement strand
TGTCAGTCGTGCAGTCGTTGGTCGCGGTCGCCTGATCCTGAATGCCGATGACCAGCTCCTTGTTTCAAAATCAGACCCTTATCCAGGTGAACTGGTCTGGTTCTCCTTGCACGCTGACAATCGAATCGTCGCAGAGCACTATGCTGCGGGCGGCACCGCATTCTTTCTGGACGACGGCAAGTTGGTTTGGGCTGATGGTATTTCCTTGCGCAAAATCTGTCGCGCAGATGAGATCACTATAACGATGGGTGGTGCAGCGCGGCATAACGTTGCCAATTCCCTGGCGGCCGCTGCGCTGACGTCTTGCCTGGGCGCATCGCTGGCAGAGATAAGAGAGGGTTTGACCTCTGTATCCCAGGACGACAACCCGGGACGTAGCAATGTCTTCGATATCGATGGCCGCAAGGTACTGGTCGACTTTGCGCACAATCCCCATGCCATGCAGGCCTTGTTCGACATGGCAGAATCGCTGCCGGCGAATCGCCGCGTATTGTGTTTTGGGCAAGCCGGGGATCGGCCGGATGCTGCCATTCGTGAGCTTGCACAAAATGCCTGGGCAATCGGGCTGGACCGGGTGATCGTGTCGGAATTGGCCAACTACTACCGTGGCCGCGAACCCGGGGAGGTCTTTGGCCTCATCAACGACGAACTAACGCAACTCGGCGCTGATGCGGAGCAGATCGGGCACTACGACGAAGAAACGGAATCGCTGGAAGCCGCAATGCAATGGTCAAGGCCCGGCGACCTCGTAATCATGCTGGCGCTCGGCAGCCCGGCGAAAATTCAGGAGTTGCTCAAGTCCTGGCAAATGTCAGAGTAGCGACAGGATAAAGTTCCAGTGCTCCTCGTCGACGGGCATGATCGACAAACGGTTGCCGCGGCGGGTCAATATCATGTCGTCCAGTTCCGGGTGTGACTTGATTTCTTTCAGCGTGATGACGCGGTCAAACTTACGAACGAACTCGACATCGACGAGAATCCAGCGCGGATTGTCGACGGTACTTTTCGGATCGAAATAACGGGACTTCTCGTCAAACTGTGTGGGATCCGGATAGGGTTCGCTGCACACCCTCGAAATACCAACGATACCCGGTTCTTTGCAGTTCGAGTAGTAGAAGAAAACCTCATCACCGACGCGCATATCGTCGCGCATCATGTTGCGCGCCTGGTAGTTGCGAATGCTGTCCCACATTTCGCGTCCGTCCCGCTCCAGATCGTCGATGCTGTAAACGTCCGGTTCGGATTTCATCAACCAATAATTCATCGAGCCAAGTGCCTGATTTGCAAAGGGTTCGGAGTGTAACATGCCGTGACTTGCCGGATGACAGCTTACGCGCTTTTAAATCCGGAGAAATCTTCTCGGAATCGGAATTCTCTATGTTAGGATGACGCCGAATTCCCCCGCAGGAGTCCTTGTTCGATGGCAAACATGCTGGCCAATATTTTTGGTTCGTCGCCCGTGCAGCCGCTCGAAAAACACGTTGACCTGGCTTACAGCTGTGCGAAACAACTCACTGGTTTTTTTACAGCTGCGATTGCCGGGGAGTGGGACAAGGCAACCGAGATACGTAGTGAAATCGATCGTCTCGAACATGCAGCGGACGACTTGAAAAAAGAGATTCGACTGCACCTGCCGAAGAGTTTGTTCATGCCCGTGCCACGTGAGGATTTGTTGGAGTTGCTGCTGGTGCAGGACAAGATCGCGAATCGTACCAAGGATGTTTCCGGTATCGTGCTTGGCCGAAAAATGCTTATCCCGGCGGCGATCTCTGAGCAATTCCTCGAGTTTGTAGAACGCAACGTCGATGCTGCCAAACAGGCACGCAAGAGTGTCCGCGAACTGGATGAGCTGTTTACGGCCGGGTTTCGCGGCGCGGAGGTCGACCTCGTCTCTGAACTGATTGAAGAACTGGATCGGATAGAAACGGATACCGATGACAAGCAAGCGGCGTTACGGGCGGCACTGTTTGAAATCGAGACGACCTTGAATCCGGTCGATGCGATTTTCATGTACCAGGTGATCGAAACGACCGGGGAAATCGCTGACATGGCGGAGCGCGTCGGTCGTCGACTTGAACTGTTGTTGTCGCACTGAGAACTGTCGCACCAAGAATCGAAAACCGAACACTCGCAGAATAAAAACTTAAGGTGTTTGCAAGCACCGCGATAAACCGGGGACTCCAGATGGAAGCAGGGATTGTTTATATAACGCTGGCCGCGCTGTTTGGCATCTTCATGGCGTGGGGAATCGGTGCGAATGACGTAGCCAACGCGATGGCAACGTCGGTGGGCTCGAAGGCGCTGACCATCAAGCAGGCCATCCTCGTCGCCGCGGTGTTTGAGTTCCTGGGAGCAGTGCTTGCCGGCGGCGAGGTGACCTCGACCATTCGCAAAGGCATTGTCGATTCGAGTTTGCTCGGCGACTCGCCGGAATTGCTGATCTACGGCATGTTGGCCGCATTGTTGGCAGCTGGTACATGGCTACTGATTGCTTCCCGCAACGGCTGGCCGGTATCCACGACGCACTCAATCGTCGGTGCAATTGTCGGCTTTGCCGCGGTCGGTATTGGCATGGATGCGGTGCAGTGGGGCAAGGTTGGCACCATTGTCATGAGTTGGGTGGTTTCGCCCCTGACGTCTGGCTTTATTGCCTATCTTATTTATCAGACAGTTCAACGGCTGATACTTCAGAGCGAGGACCCGTTGGCGATGGCCAAGCGCTATGTGCCGGTTTATATCTTCCTGGCCGCGTTCACTATTACTCTGGTGACGATTCTCAAGGGGCTGAAGCACGTCGGTCTGACGATCAGCCTTGCCGATAGTTATCTCTTGGCGATAGGAATTGCGGCAGCGATTGCCGTTTTCGGCTCGATTGTCATTCAGCGCATCGAGCCGGATCCCAAGGTGGAAAAGCGCCAGCATTTCTACACAGTTGAACGGGTGTTCGGTGTCCTGATGGTCGTTACCGCATGCGGTATGGCTTTTGCGCATGGGTCGAACGACGTCGCGAATGCGATCGGACCGTTGGCTGCGGTTATCACCGTCGCACAGACCGGCGCGATATCGGCGAAATCATCAGTGCCGCTCTGGGTACTGGTTATCGGCGGAGGCGGAATAGTCATCGGTCTCGCAACGTACGGACGGCATGTGATCGCAACCGTGGGCAAGAAAATCACGCAGCTGACACCGAGTCGTGGCTTTGCGGCGGAACTTGCCGCTGCAACCACGATCGTGATTGCGTCCGGGACCGGGATTCCAATTTCTACGACGCACACATTGGTGGGTGCCGTCCTTGGGGTTGGCCTGGCGCGCGGCATCGAGGCGATCGACCTGCGAGTCGTGGGCCGAATATTGGTGTCCTGGGTTGTGACGATCCCCGCGGGTGCCTTTCTTGCGATCCTGTTCTTCTTTATATTCAAGGCTGTCTTGCCGTAATTCGAAAGAGAAGACTTGATTCAACGCCTGATTCTTTTCGTCATCTGCCTGCAGTTCGCGCTGCATGGCATGCCCGCAAATGCGCAGGCCATCGTCGACTATGGCGCCATGCATCACCCGGTTGTCAGCAAGACCGGAATGGTTGCCGTACAGAATCGGCTGCCCGCCGAGATCGGTGCGCAGGTTCTGGCGGACGGGGGCAATGCAGTTGACGCGGCAGTAGCCGTGGGCTTTGCCCTGGCAGTGACACTGCCGCGGGCGGGCAATATCGGTGGCGGTGGCTTCATGCTGGTCTATGACGCCGACACGGGCGACACCACGGCGATCGACTACCGCGAAATAGCGCCGTTGGGTGCGACCCGCGACATGTTCCTGGACGCAGATGGCAACGCTGACGCGTTCTTGTCCCGGGATTCGCACAGGGCGGCAGGCGTCCCTGGCACGGTCGCCGGCCTGTACCTTGCTCACCGGGAATTCGGCAGCTTGCCGTGGCAGCGATTGCTGCAACCCGCGATCGAGCTTGCGCGAGACGGTATCGTCGTGACGCATGACCTCGCAACCCAGCTCGAGCGTCGACAAGAAAAACTGTGCAACCATGCGGCGACCTGCCGGTACTTTTTTCGACCGGATGGCACGCCCTTCGAGATGGGCGACAGACTGGTGCAGGCGGACCTCGCCTGGTCGCTACAACTGATCGCGGCGCAAGGTCCGGACGCTTTTTACAAAGGCGAGATCGCAAAAAAGATTGTCGCGGAAATGGAGCGCGGCGATGGCCTGATCGATATGGCGTCGCTCGCAGCCTATCGTCCAACCATTCGCGAGCCAGCACGTGGTAACTACCGGGGCTACGAAATCGTCGCAATGTCGCCGCCGAGTTCCGGTGGCGTCCATATTCTGCAAATGCTGAATATCCTCGAGCATTTTCCGATTCGGGAATTCGGCGCGGGCAGTGCCGATGAGGTCCACGTGCTGACCGAAGTCATGCGGCTGGCCTATGCGGACCGCAGCAAACACCTTGGCGATCCCGAATTCTACGACGTGCCCGTGCAATGGCTGACCAGCGCGGACTATGCCGCGGATCTGGCGGCGACGATTAAAATGGATAAGGCGCGACCGTCTGCGGACGTGCATCCCGGCGTGCCGGTGCCGGCTGAGAGCGAAGACACAACGCACTATTCCATCGTGGATGCAGACGGCAATGTTGTTTCCAACACATATACGCTGAACACCTCCTATGGAACCGGTATCGCGGTTGCCGGCGCGGGCTTTATTCTGAACAACGAAATGGATGACTTCGTCTCCAAGCCCGGCGTGCCGAATGCCTATGGTCTGCTTGGTGGCGATGCGAATGCCGTCGAGGCGCGCAAGCGGCCATTGAGTTCGATGACGCCGTTTATCGTGTTTCGGGATGGTAAGCCCTGGTTTGCAGCGGGGAGTCCGGGCGGGTCGCGGATCATTTCGGCCTGTCTGCAAATGATTGTGAACGTCATTGATCATGGCCGAAATATCGCCGACGCGATCAATATGCCGCGCATGCATCACCAGTGGTATCCCGACAAGTTGTTGATGGAATCCGGCTACAGTCCCGATACGGTGAAGATCTTGCAGCAGCGCGGGCATGCGGTCGTGCACGGTGCGTCAACGTATACGAGCTTGCAGGCTGTGGCTTTGGACGACGGGCTATTCCTGGGCGCTGCGGATCCGCGGCGACCGGATGCCGCCGCGGTTGCTCCCGCAAGAATCGATGTCGATTCGGACTAATCTCGCCTCATCAACTTTATCCGTCAGCCAGCGGCGCTATGCGTTGGGAATTCTGGCGGTGGTTTACATGTTCAATTTTATTGACCGGCAGATACTCGCGATCCTGCTGCCCGCCATCAAATCTGAGTTTGACGTCAGTGACACAGTGCTCGGTTTGTTGACCGGGACCGCGTTCGCGTTATTTTACGTATCGCTCGGTGTACCGGTCGCACGCTACGCCGATCGTGCCAACCGGCGCAATTTGATCGCATGGGCAGTCGCAATCTGGAGCGGTATGACGGCAGTGTCCGGTCTGGTGGCCAACGTCTGGCAGCTGGCTCTGGCACGTGTCGGCGTAGGCATCGGCGAGGCTGGCTGTAGTCCGCCGGCACATTCCATGATTGCCGATATGTATCCCCCGGAGAAACGTGCCACGGCAATGGGTGTCTACACGCTCGGGATTTCTGCCGGCATCATGCTGGCCTATCTTGCTGGTGGCTGGATTGCTGAAAACGTCGGTTGGCGCCAGGCGTTTCTCGCCGTTGGACTGCCGGGAATCCTGCTGGCGCTGATAGTACGTTTTACCGTTCGAGAACCGAGTCGCGGTGCATCCGAGCAGCGCACTGACAGCGGTGAGCAACCGCCCTTGATCGAGGTCGCACGCTTTCTGTTGAGTCGCAAATCGTTCATCTTCATGGCGGTCGGCGCAGGCTTAAGTTCCTGGGTCGGTTATTCGATCATATTCAACATGCCCAATTTCCTGGTGCGTAGTTTCGACGTCGGTACCGCGTCCATCGGCATCTGGCTGGGGCTGATCTACGGTATTGCAGGTGGTTTAGGATTCTATCTCGGCGGCGTTTTCGTCGATCGTATAGGAAGGCACAGTCAGCGTTCGGCACTTGCATTTCTTGCGGGCGCAACGATTATCGCAGCCGGGTTCAACGCAGCGGTCTTCCTGTCATCCAGTCTGCTCTGGTGTCTGCTGCTCCTGATTATTCCGTCGGTGATATCCAACTTTTACCTGGCACCCGTGCTTGGGCAAACGCAGAGCCTGGTGTCCTTGCGCATGCGCGCGGTCGCCTCGTCCCTCGTGCTGTTAATTATCAACGTGATAGCGTTGTTGATCGGGCAACCGGTTACCGGTGCTATCAGCGACTACCTGGCAGCGAACCATGGAGCGGAGTCCATGCGCTACGCCTTGCTTCTGGTCAGCGTACTCGGTTTCCCGACGGCGGCTTATTGTTACTGGCGCGCGCGGCTGTCGATAACGGGTGATTTGCAACGCGCAACCGAGCGGGACTGAATCAGACGGAACGCAGGTACCAGTCGAAATCCAGTGCATGCACCGTATCGTGAAAACGCTTTTCCTCAGCGCGCCGATTAATCGCATACGCATTACAAAAGTCTTTGCCGAGATACTCCGGCAATATCTTGCTTCGTGAAAACTTGCGCAACGCTGCGTCCCAACGATCCGGAATGCGAAGTTTTGGCGTGATGACTTCGCCTTCCTTGATCATGCGCCCGGGGTCGCACTTGTTCTTCAATCCATAGTGCACGCCTGCGACAATTGCGGCCGTAACGAGGTAGGGATTGGCGTCTGCGCCAGCGACTCGATGCTCGAAGCGCAGATTTTTCCTGTCGGCTTGCGGAATCCGCACTGAAACCACGCGATGGTTGACGCCCCAATTGGTATCGACCGGGGCAAAGTTTTCGGGCAGCAGTCGCCGGTAGGAGTTTGCGTTCGGCGAAAAGATCGCCGTTGCCTCGGGCATGGTTTCAAGCAAGCCGCCAACGGCATAGCGTAATCGGGCAGAGAAGGGCGGGGTTGCCAGGCTGTCCCGATCCTGGGAGAAGTAGTTTCGACCTTTCTTGTCGACCAGGCTCATGTGCACATGCAGGCCGTTGCCGGCGTCCTCAGCAAACGGCTTGGCCATAAAGCAGGCAACAAAGCCGTGCTTCAGGGCTGCTGCCTTGATGGCACGCTTCAGGAGCACGGCATGATCGCAGGCGAGGACCGGATCGCTGACATGCATCAGGTTGATCTCGAACTGCCCGGCTGAATATTCTGAGATCACTGTATCTGCCGGAATGCTCTGGGTATCGCAATAATCGTAGACGTCATCGAGGAAGGGCTGTACTTCGTTCAGGTCGTCCGGGTGATAGACCTGCACGCCGGGCTGACGGCGTCCCAGGCCAGGAATTCGCGGTGCCCTGGCCGTCGGTTTGTCGGTTTTCGACGAGAGCAAATAGAATTCCAGTTCGGTCGCCATGACCATCTGCAGCCCCATCTTGCTGAGCGGTTGCATCGCCCGCTCGAGGACTGCACGCGGATCGGCAAAGTACGGTGTGCCGTCTTCATTGAATGATCGAAATAGGGCTTGCGCCATCGGCCGGCTTGACCAGGGTACCGGCGCAAGACTGCCCGCAACGATGCGACAGGGAATATCCGGGTCGCCATCGTCATACCCGGGCAAACCCTCGACCACTTCGCCGAGGACATCGAGAAGCACGGTGCCGCCACAGAAGTAAAACGGCTCGGCGCAGGTTTTCTCAAAGTCTTTGGCTCGAACTCGTTTGCCCTTGAGAATGCCATGGATATCCGGAATCAGGACTTCGAGAAAGGCCGTGTCCGGGTATTTCCTGAGAAGCCGCTTTAACTCAGCGAGCTGTGGGTTGGTTTTTTTAGCCATATGGTGTGCCAGCTTCCCTGATCTAATTGCTGCCTGCAAGCGAGGGCTTCGTGGCGGCTTGGTCGATCGTCCGGTATGGGATATCATAATATGAACCTAAGTTCATAATGTGAGAACAGCTATGGCAACCGCATCGCCGCCGCAGGGCGCCCAGGCCGCGTTACGCGCATTGCGCCTGTTGAAGCTGTTCACCGCATCGTCGCCTGAGATGAATCTCGCCGAGATCAGCGAACGTGCCGCTCTCAACAAGACCACAACCCACCGACTGTTACAGGCTCTGGCCAGTGAGGCAATGGTCGAACGTGACGAAACCACCTCCAGATATCGGCTGGGAGCCGGACTGATGGCCCTTGGCGTACAGGCACTATCGAGCAGCGACTTGCGATTGCGCGCCCGCCCGATGCTCAAACGTCTCGCCCGGGACACCGGGGAAACGGCGACACTCGAGGTACCGATTGATCGTTCCATGCTGATACTGGATGAGGTCGCTGGCAGTCATTTTGTCGGCGCAGCGGGTAATGTCGGCACGCGCTGGCCGATGCACGCGACGTCAACCGGCAAGGCACTCATCGCGTTTGACGAGCAGGCAATGAGTCGGCTTGGCGACGAACTGACCGCCCTGACCGCGCGAACGATTGTTCGCCGAGCAGATCTCGAAAAACAGCTCGGCCTGATCCGCCAGCGCGGTTTCGCTGAGTCTGTTGACGAACTCGAAGAGGGTTTCTCAGGCGTCGGCACCGTCATACGCGGGGGCCTTGGCGAAGTGCTGGGCACCTTGTCGGTATGTGGCCCGACCCAGCGAATGAGCGATTCCCGGCGTGCCAGGCTCGGCGAAACACTGCGTTCGGCGGCCGCGCAGTTGCAGCCTGCCTGAGCCATAAAGTGCTAACATACGACCAGCCGAAGCGTCAGGAAAAAGAACATTAATACGCGCAAGTTTGCTGCCCTTATTCGGGGATTCACTCTCACTCTCGTCCTTACAGGCATCTCGTCGTGGTCCACAGCGGCGCATGCGATTGATATTGAACTGCCGCAAGTCGGCCTGAGCGATGTGCCGGTCGAAATAATCGTAACCGGCGTACCTGCAGGAGAACTGGTTACCGTAAATGTGAACGGTGAGGATTATTGGGTAACTGTTGCTGACGACGATCGTGCGGCGATACCGGATGTCCGAATCGCAGAAACCGGTACCGTTCAGATCGTCGCGACGTACGAGGGGCTCACGGCGAAGTCCGAGTTACGAATATTGCCCGGCTGGATTTCCCTGATGCCTGCGTTGCTGGCGATCGTTGTCGCCATGCTACTGCGTAATGTCGTTCCGGCGCTGCTCATCGGCCTGTGGCTTGGAGCAATGGCGCTGCAGGGGTTCACCCTGGCTGGCGCGTTCGCAGGACTTCTGGATGTATTCGCCGTTTTCATAATCCATGCGATAGCGAATCCGGACCATGCGGCGATTATCGGGTTCAGCATGATGATCGGCGGCATGGTCGGGATCATTACGCGCAACGGCGGCATGACGAGTGTCGTGCGCCTGGTCGTCAGCCGCGCAAAGACCGCTGTCGGTGGCCAGGTATCAATCTGGTTCATGGGCCTGATGATATTTTTCGATGACTACGCCAATACCATGGTCGTCGGCAACACGGCCAGGCCAATCACCGACCATTTGAAAGTGTCGCGCGAGAAACTCGCCTATATCGTTGACTCCACAGCGGCACCGGTTGTCTGCCTCGCCCTGATCACGACGTGGATCGGCTATGAAGTCAGTTTGATCGATGATGCAATGCAGGGCATCGACGAGCTGCAGCATTTGCCGGCCTATTCCGTGTTCCTGAGCTCGATACCATTCAGCTTCTACCCGATACTGGCCGTGTTTTTCGTGATCGTTGTAGCAGGGACGGGGCGTGACATGGGGCCCATGTACAAGGCCGAGGTACGTGCACGGCAGGGCAAAGTTGTACCCCTGGCTGCCGACGACCTGCCGGCCATGAGCGGTGACACGCTCGAGCCCAAAGAGAATATTCCACTGCGCGCCATGAATGCGTTTATACCGATAATCGTCATGATCATCGGTCTCGGGCTGGGCCTGTATGTCACGGGCACCTCGAGCCTGGGACCGGGCGACCACTCGTTGCGTGACATCATCGGCCAGTCGAATGCGTATCAGGCGATGCTCTGGGCATCCTTCATCGGTGCGCTGACTGCGGCCGGATTGTCAATTGGGCAGCGCATCCTGAATACACACGAGGCCGTAGACGCGTGGTATGGCGGTGCCCGCGCCACGTTATTCGGCATGATCGTTCTGGTACTGGCATGGGCGATGTCAGATGTGACAACGGCATTGAACGCCAAAGGCTACCTGATCAGCATACTCGGTGATGCCATGCCGGTTGCGCTGGTCCCGGCTATAATTTTTGTGCTGTCGGCCGTCACGGCATTCTCGACCGGCACCAGTTGGGGCACGATGGGAATAATCATGCCACTGACAATTCCGCTGGCCTGGGCGGTCATGACTGTAAACGGTATGGCTGACCCAGGTGGAATGCACATACTGTATTCAGCAGTGGCCTGCGTGCTCGCCGGTGCCGTCTGGGGAGATCATTGCTCGCCAATATCAGATACGACCGTGCTCTCGTCAATTGCCAGCGGCTGTGACCACATTGAACACGTAAGGACGCAGATGCCGTATGCCTTGATGGTCGGTACGGTTGCAATTGCATTGGGCACGATTCCTGCAGGCTATGGACTGTCGCCGTGGATTTCGATAGTCGTCGGCGGCGCTCTGTTGTTTTTCCTGCTGCGATTTTTCGGGCGCAAGGCTGACGAGGCAGTATGAGCAGCAAGCCGGTCATCGGTGTGCCGGCGGATCGACGCATGGTCGACCCGCACCCGTTTCATATGGCCGGGGAAAAGTATGTGCAGTCCCTGGTCGATGGTTCGGGCGGGCTGCCTTTTATCATTCCCGCCCTGGGCGATCCGCTGGATGTTGACGATATCATCGCCAATATTGATGGATTGTTGCTGACCGGTAGCCCGTCGAATGTCGAGCCTTATCATTATGAAGGTCAGCCCAGCGAGCCCGGGACCCTGCACGATCCGCATCGTGATGCATTGACCTTGCCGCTTGCAAGAAGAGCAATGGAGCAGGGTGTGCCGCTGCTGGCCGTTTGTCGGGGTTTCCAGGAGCTCAACGTTGTGCTGGGCGGCACCCTGCACCAGAAAGTGCACGAAGTGCCGGGGTATCATTTGCACAAAGAAAATCCGGAAGACCCGCTGGAGGTGCAGTATGGACCGTCCCACGTGCTGAACCTGGTCGAAGGGGGTCTGCTGCACAAACTGGCTGGCACAGACCAGGTAATGGTAAATTCTCTGCATTCGCAGGGCGTCGCCAGGCTGGCAGACGGGGTTACGGTGGAGGCGGTTGCAGACGATGGTTTGATCGAAGCGTTCGTTGTCGACAGCGTCCCGGGCTTTGCGCTGGCGGTGCAATGGCACCCGGAATGGCAGGTCTTGCTGAACGATTTCTCGACGGCAATTTTCACTACTTTCGGCGATGCCTGCAGGGCTTTCGCTGAACAACGGCAGGTGCAAGGTGAGTGAGGACGACGTTTTTCAATCCTGGTTTCAGGAACGAAGTATCGAAGATGTAGAAGTGTTCGTGCCGGACATGGCAGGTTCAGCGCGCGGCAAAGTATTGCCACCTGAAAAGGTTGGTAAAGGCAACATGAAGATGCCGGAAGCCATCTTCGGCCAGACAATCTCCGGGGATTACACGTCAAACAAACACAACGTCGAAGATCGCGACATGAACCTGGTCCCGGATCCGAGCACGCTGCGCATGGTCCCCTGGGCGTCCGATCCCGCAGCCTCCGTATTTGTCGATTGCTACCACAGCGATGGCACGCTGGTTGGCGCCTCGCCACGCGGAGTGCTCCGCAGCGTGCTTGGCAAGTATGAGGCGCGCGGCTGGATTCCGGTGGTCGCGCCGGAAGTCGAGTTCTACCTGCTGAAACCGCATTCGGACCCCAACGAGGAAGCCGAGGCACCGGAAGGCAGGCTGGGATGGACGGAGGGTGCGCGACAGCCCTACAGCGTCGATGCGATGAACGACTTTGAGCCGTTCATTAATGATCTGTATGCCAACTGCGAGGCGCAGGATATTAGCATCGATACCTTGTCGCAGGAGATGGGGCCGGCGCAATTCGAAATTAACTTTCAACACGGCAACGCCGTTGATCTTGCGGACCAGGTATTCCTGTTCAAGCGCACGGTACGCGAGGTCGCTATCCAACATGAGATGCACGCAACTTTCCTGGCCAAGCCCATGGCGGAGGAAGCTGGCAGCGCTCTGCATGTGCACCAGAGCATTCTGGACAAGGACGGCGAGAACATTTTCTCGAGCAAGCAGGGTGAGCCTACGGATCTTTTCTACGGTTTTCTCGGTGGTTTGCAAACCTACATGCCGGAGGCATTGTTGATATTTGCGCCATATGTGAATTCCTACCGGCGCTTCCTGAGTCCCTGGGCATCGCCGGTTAACCTCGCGTGGGCCGTTGACAATCGGACCGTAGGTCTTCGTATTCCCGATTCTGGGCCGGAGAATCGGCGGGTTGAGAATCGCCTGGCCGGGTCCGACGTTAACGCCTATCTTGCTATCGCAGCGTCGCTTGCCTGTGGTTACCTGGGCATGACCGAAGGTCTGAAGCCGACGGACGAGACGAAAGGCAGCGCTTACAGCGACGTGTTCGCTTTACACCGCAACATGTTTGTGGCCCTCGAAGCATTGCGCCAATCCGAGGCGATGCGCAGCATTCTGGGCGAAGAGTTCGTCGATCTTTATTGCGGCGTCAAGGACGACGAATACCGTGAATTTCAGGAAATTATTACTCCCTGGGAACGTGAAATCCTGATGTTCAACGTCTAGCGACGCCATTCGCCGCAACGCGAGTTTCAGAATATGATCCAGGCGGGACTCGGTCCCGGCTGTTGGCTATTATTGGGGGTCCAGCAACTCGGAGACGGGCCATGGCGGCGATTGAGAAACACTCGGGAACGGAGTGGCAGGAGCTCGACAAGAAACATTACCTGCACCCGTTTACTGACCACAAAGACCTGCACAAGAAGAAATCGCGGATTATTACGCGCGCCGATGGTGTCTACATATACGATGCTGACGGCAACAAGATCCTGGATGCGATGTCCGGGCTGTGGTGCGTCAATGCAGGTTACGGCCGCGATGAACTGGTGGAGGCTGCGGCCGCGCAGATGCGGGAACTGCCGTATTACAACAGCTTCTTTCAATGTGCCCACCCACCATCCATTGCCTTGGCGAAGTTGCTGCAAGAAGTGACGCCGGCGCATATGAATCGTGTGTTTTTTACCGGGTCCGGCTCGGAGTCGAACGATACGATCGTCCGCATGGTACGACGCTACTGGGACCTGATGGGTCAGCCGGAACGGCAGACGATAATCAGTCGGCAAAACGCCTACCACGGGTCTACCGTCGCAGCGGCCAGTCTCGGCGGCATGAAGCCCATGCACAAACAGGGTGGCTTGCCGATTCCCGGCATCGTGCACGTGGACCAACCTTACTGGTTTGGCAGCGACCACAGCATGTCGCCCGAGGATTTCGGTTTGGCAGCAGCGCGCTCGATTGAGGCAAAGATCAACGAACTTGGTGCCGACAAGGTCGCTGCATTTATCGGCGAACCCGTGCAGGGTGCCGGCGGCGTCATTATCCCTCCGGACAGTTACTGGCCGGAGGTGCAACGAATCTGCGATGAATATGACGTGCTGCTGATCTCCGACGAAGTGATCACCGGTTTCGGTCGGCTCGGTGAATGGTTTGGCGCGGACTACTACGAAACGCGCCCGGACTTCATGCCTTTCGCAAAAGGCGTGACGTCGGGCTACCTGCCGCTCGGAGGCGTCATGGTGAGCGATCGCGTCGCAGACACGCTGATCGACAAGGGCGGCGAGTTCTTCCATGGCTATACCTACTCGGGGCATCCGGCCGCCTGTGCAGTGGCCTTGGCGAACATCAACATTCTGAAAAAGGAGGGGCTGATAGAGCGAATCAAGAGCGATATTGGTCCGTACCTGCAGAAGAAATGGCAAGCTCTGGGCGAACATCCGCTGGTCGGCGAAGCTCGTATGGTCGGACTGATGGGCGCTCTGGAACTGGTGCAGGACAAGAGCAATTTGCAACGCTTTGATGAGGATCGGGGAGTCGGCACGATCTGCCGGGATTTCCTGGTGAACAACGGACTGGTGATGCGCGCCGTCGGGGACACGATCGTGGCAGCGCCACCGTTTATTCTCACGCATGCCGAGGCCGATGAACTGGCGGAAAAAGCATGGCAGTGCCTGGACCTTACGCAACAGGCAATCTCATGACCCGCAAGCAAAGCAACGATAATGCGATTACGCGGGAAAGCCTGTACGGCACCACCGCGGAGCCAACGTATTCCGGCATCCTGTCGTTCATGCGCCGCAAATACAGCAAAGATCTGACCGGCGCAGACGTTGCCGTGCTCGGTGTGCCTTTTGATACGGCGACAACGAATCGGCCAGGTGCTCGTCTGGGCCCGCGCGCCATCCGGGCTGCATCCGCCATTATCGCCTGGGAAAAAATGTACGGCATGGAATTCGACCCACTCGACAAGCTCGCGGTGGTCGATTGGGGCGATTGCTATTTCGATCACGGCCGACCGCAGGGTGTGCCGGATGAAATAACCGAATGTGCTTACGAGATTATTGACCAGGGACCCGGTTTGCTGACCCTCGGCGGGGATCACTTTATTTCCTATCCATTGATCAAGGCGCATGTCAGGAAATACGGTGGGCCTCTTTCCATTCTGCATTTCGATGCACACAGCGACACCTGGGCTGACGAAGACGGCAGAATTGACCACGGCACCATGTTTTATTTCGCGGCGAAAGAGGGCCTGGTCGATCCGGCCACGTCCGTCCAGGTCGGCTTGCGCACTACCAACCCGGATACGATGGGTTTCAATGCGCTGGACGCCCCCTGGGTCCACAAGCAGGGTATCGAGGCGACGATCGCGAACGCGCGCGAGGTACTCGGCGATACCCCGGTCTACCTGACCTTTGACATCGATTGCCTCGATCCCAGCTATGCGCCCGGCACCGGTACACCGGTCTGCGGCGGACTGACCTCACACCAGGCATTGCAGATTCTACGTGGCCTGCAGGGGATCAATGTTATTGGTATGGACATTGTCGAGGTCGCGCCGGCCTATGACGTCGGAGAAATTACCGCGTTGGCGGCCTCGCAGCTGGCAATGGAAATGCTGTACCTGTACGCCAATCGTCCCGTAAGTTAACCATGTCCGGGTTTGACGATGGGCGGGAACATACAGGTTCCTATTACGCGGCATCGCGCAATGACCTGTCCGAATACCCTGCGCTTGACGGCGATCAGAGCTGCGACATTGCGGTCGTCGGCGGCGGCTTCACGGGCGTTTCCACGACATTATTTCTTGCCGAACGTGGTTACGATGTGGTCCTGCTCGAGGCAAATCGTATCGCGTGGGGCGCGTCGGGTAGGAATGGCGGCCAGCTCATCGACGGCTTTACGAACACAGAAAAGTTTCGCAAGAAGTTCGGTGAGGAAACCGCCGAGATGGTATGGCAAATGGGCGTGGAGTGCCGTGACATCGTCGTCGAGCGCATCGAGAAGTACGCGATCGACTGTGACCTGAAGCTCGGTTACCTGGACGTTGCTACGCGCGGTCGTCCGGCCGAATTGCGCGGTCTGCAGGAACACCTGGACGATCGCAGCAAGCACAATTTTCCCTACGAAATGCGCCTGCTGGGGCCGGATGAGCTGGGCGAATGGATCAATTCGGACGCCTATGTCGCCGGACTCAGCAATGCGGGGAATGGTCACCTGCATCCTCTGAATCTCTGTGCCGGCGAAGCACGCGCTGCTGCAGGGCTGGGGGCCAGAATCTTCGAGCAGACCAGGGTGCGGAAGATCCGGCATGGCGCGAAACCTGTAATTGAAACCGAACGCGGCAATGTGTCTGCCAGGAAAGTCGTGCTGGCGGGCAATGCCTACCTGCGCGATGCCGAGCCGCGCCTGAGAAATGCCGTTTTTCCTGCGGGCAGCTACATCATCGCCACGGAGCCATTGGATGCCGCGCGCGCGCACCAGCTGATGCCCGCTGACGTTGCCTTTTGTGAGCAATGTGTCGCTCTCAATTATTTTCGCCTGTCGGCGGACAAGCGACTCCTGTTCGGCGGCATGTGTAATTACTCCGGGCGACACCCGCGCGACATTACGGCGTCGATCCGGCCGCGCATGCTCAAGATATTTCCCAGTCTTGCCGATGTCCGCATCGACTACGAGTGGGGAGGCAATATCGCCATCAGTATCAATCGTTGTCCCCAATTTGGGCGCATCAAGAACAACACGTATTACGTGCAGGGTTACTCCGGGCACGGCGTTGCGCCGACCCATCTCGCTGGCAAGATGCTGGCTGATGCCATTTGCGGTGATACCGAGCGCTTCGACGTCTTTGCCCAGATCTCGCATCTGTCGATTCCGGGCGGTAAATGGTTTGCCGGCCCGGCCGTGGCACTGGGTATGAGCTATTTCCGGCTCAAAGAGATGCTAAATTAGCGCGCATGAATGCTTTGAAAATGCAGCGCTTCTTCGAGCAGCGCAAAGCCCGCAAAGAACCGCTCGTCCTGGTGTCGGTTCGGGAAACGTCCGGATCGACCTACAGCAAGGCCGGCGACCAGATGCTGATCGATTGCAATGGTGTTGGTTGCGGCATGTTGTCGGGTGGTTGCCTGGAAAGTGACCTGGCTGTCCGTGCACAGGTGGTAGTCGAGTCGGGTGAGCCGCAATCGGCTACTTACGAACTCGCCTCTGGAGATGAGGATGTGTGGGGTCTCGGCATCGGTTGCGACGGCTCGATGACGATTGATCTGCAGTTGATCACGGCCGACGCGGACTATGCGCCACTCAGCATCCCGGCACCCGTCAGCGTGCTGGTCCTTGGCGCCGGCCTTGATGCAGTACCGCTGGCGCGGCTGTGTAGTGAGCTCGGTTGGCAATGTACGCTCGCGGATCATCGGCCAGCGTACCTCGAAAATGCAGATTTCCCGGCGAACTGCCCGATGCATTGCCTGCAAGCGGAAAATCTCGCGGCATCGATTGAACTGGCGGATTACGATGCGGCGATCATCATGAGTCACCATCTTGCCAGCGATCGCGAATACCTGCGGCAACTGGCGGCATCGCCGATTCCCTATGTTGGGTTGCTGGGTCCGGCCGCTCGCAAGGAGAAGTTACTGGCAGATATGGGTGGGTATGCGGCGCAGCTCGGTGACCGGCTGCATGGCCCGGCCGGACTGGATCTTGGCGGTCGCGGGCCAGAAGCGATTGCACTGTCCATCGTGGCCCAGGTGCAATCAAGACTTATGCGGAGTTAGTCGCGAGGAGGCAGGTCCCCGGGAAAAAATACACGGATGATCATGTTCGCCAGTTCTTCACGTCGCTGCTCGTCGCTGAAGTCGACGTTACTGGTGCCGCGGACCTCGAGACCGAGCGCCAGCAAGCCGCCGGCCGAAACCCGAATCATGTTGTACAAGAGTGCAGGATCTCCTGGCGGTGTGACACCCAATTCCTGCAATCGAACGAGCTGGCTCTTGACCATTTCATAGAGCGGCTTCAGATGGTTTTCCACCAGCCAGTCCAGACGCTCACTCTCATAGCTGGACTCCTGCAGGATGATTTTGTGCAGTGCCGGCTGGCTGAATGCATATTTTACGTAGGTTCGGACAAAAGCTTCTGCCCGCGCCTTGGGATCGACTTCCGGGATTTCGGCCATGGCCTTGACCAGTGAGACATGAAATTCCCTGAAAATACGGTCGGTTGCGGCTCGCCACAACTGGTCCTTATTCTTGAAATGGTAGGTAATGAGCGGGTGGTGGACGCCGGCCCGATCAGCAATGTCGCGCGTCGACGTGCCCTTGAAACCGTTCTCGGAAAAGGCCTCGATGGCCGCATCCAGCAGTTTTTGCTGGGTGACGATACTGCGTTGCTGCTGTTTTCTCGCCGGCCGTACGGCTCTGACCGGCTCGTCGCGCCGAATCTGCTCCACACTCAACTTTCCTACCTCCGAAACCGTTTAAACTGAGTCTAGATTAGCCACAATTTTTTAATTTGTCCAGTCTGGAAGAATTCTGAGCGTGACCGCGCTCTATTCGACGGCAAACATCATGCGCACGGCTGCGCGTTTTTGCACAACGGTGCCGTTTTCGACGACCGGTTCAAACTCCCAGTCCTCGACGGCTTTTACTGCAGCATTGACAAAGGTCAGCCCGGGCTCGGAATTAGCGACCGAAACCTGTGTCACTGAACCATCGATGTCGACGGTAAATTCGATCTCGACCCAGCCCTCCACGCCACGGCGCTGTGCCGACCGCGGATACTTGGGTGCAACGTATTTGACGCGATTCAATGAACTGGCAGCGACCGGCCCGGCCTGCTGGATAATTTGCGGCTGTGGTGCCGGTTCGGGCTGTTCGTCCGGTACCTGCGGTGCACCATCCGTTGCCTCTTCCGTCTGCCCCTCTGGCGTCTCTACCTGAGCCTGTGGTGTCGCTTCCGGGACGGCGAGATCAGCCGGAATCTCGGTCTTCTCATCGGTCATCAAATCGGCTTCAGTGGCTTCGACCGCGAATGTCTGCGCTGCTTTCTGCTCCGCTGCTGCCTTTTCTGCCGCTTGCTCTGCGGCCAGACGCTCTGCTTCTTGCGCGGCACGCTGTTCCGCTGCTGCCGTGCGCGCGCTATTGAGTGCGGCGGTCGAGCTCGCCAATTCGCTGCTCTTCGGATCAAGCCGTCGCGCATCGGCCAGCAAGGCTTGCGCCGCGTCGAAACGGCCGGCATCGATTTCAGTTCGAGCCTGTAGTACCAGTTTGCTGGCGACGACCAAAAGTCCCTGGGCTGCTGCCGCATTGCCGGGTTCATTGCTCAGCGCAAGCTCGTAAAAGTAACGTGCGTTGTCATTCGAAGGCGATGTGAGTTTGCCTGCATCCAGGCGCGCTTTCGCCTTTGCGAGTACGTCGTCAACCCGTTGTGCGCTGAGTGCCCGGTTGAGTTCATCAGAGACAAGCTCGATCTCGCTGCTGTCTTCCGGCGCCAGCCCGCGAGCACCATTCAGGGCGATCGCTGCATCTTCAAAGCGATCTTCCCGAATAGCGACACGTGCGCCGTCAAGAAAATCACGCAATTGCATCTGCTCAAGCTGTGCGTTCAGAAAGGGGAGACGCGGGTTTTCCGGGTCCGCAATTGCGACCCGTTGCAATGCCGTAGTTGCGTCTTCCAGGTTTCTTGCAAGCAGGGATGACTCGGCAGTGGCCAGTTCCTGGTCCACATCGACATCCTCCGCTGCAAGCTGGCCGCGCGGGGAACCGTTCGCGACGGATTCTTCAATACCGGTTTCTGATCGAGAAGCCTGCACCGCCGCGGCGCCGCTGCCGTCGTCGGGTCCACCGTAGAGCCACCATCCCAATCCCAAAACGGCTACCAGGGCGATCGCACCGGCACCGAGTAATTTGGGATTGGAGAAGATCGAACCATCGGAATCGTCGAGCGGGTCGTTAGCAGCCATCGGTGCAGGTTCAATCGTGTCGTTCTTGCCCGCGGACCCAGATGAAAATTTCTCGCCAACCGTGCGAATGATTCCGGTCATTGTCTCGGTAAAGCGGCTGTCATCACCAGTGAATGCATCGCCCAGACGATCATTGTCGAAATTCTGCTGATCAACCGGCACCGGTCGGGGCTCCACGACAATTTTCGGCACGGATTGTGAGGCGGCTACGTTCGCCTTCGGTCGCTTCGGTGCCGCTGGTTCGGGTCGCGGCTTTATCCTGGCAATCCTGGCTTTTCTCGTCGGCGCAGGTCTCGCGGGTTTGGGGGCGGGCGCTTTCGTCCCAGGCGCTATCTTGAATGCCGAATCCGGCGCTTCCATGTGGTGTTTTGCCGATGCTTCGATCGCCAGCCGGGCACGACCGGGCGATACCGGTTTGAGCAGGAAGCGGTAAACCTTGCCGCGGTTAATCAGGTCCATCAACATTTCGCCATCGTCACGACGGCCGGCGACAATTGAAACCAGGCGCGGCGACCTGGTACGTAAATGCAGGGTCAGTTTTTCGACATTGTCACCGACCATTGCGGCGTCAACGACGGCGACCCCGACAGACTGCTTGGTGACAGCTTCTTCAGCTTGCGCCAGTGTGTTGGCCTCAATAATAGTATGCATGCCGCGCGACGATTCGCGAACGGTCGTGAGGAATTCCTCGTCCTTGGTCAGAACCAGCACATCCACCGAGCTTGCGCCGACATTCGCACCCGGCATCTTGTCCGGATTCAAAGCCTGCATCTGACCGGTCGCGTCAGTGATGATCGAGGACCCGTTCTCCCCGGTCTCCATCACGATGTGTTCTGCCGATTTATCAACATTGGCCGTTGTGTCATTGGCCGACTCGGCAAGTTGCATCAGCCGCGCCTGGCGCGTCGCATCGTCGATCAATCCTCTCAGTGACTC
>Ga0102946_1000214_pt1 | contig 20489 bp, 12 predicted proteins | sample SalPon2A_A_D1_MG_FD_78209 | JGI IMG/M metagenome (GOLD analysis project Ga0102946, IMG submission 78209) | Soil microbial communities from South San Francisco under conditions of wetland restoration - Salt Pond MetaG R2A_A_D1_MG | ecosystem: Environmental > Terrestrial > Soil > Wetlands | place... | reverse complement strand
GGTAACCATCGGTGTACCACGGGTCGCCGGTCAGGTTTCCACGAGGGGCATCATAACTGTATTCGCCGACCCCACCAGCATAGCCAAATGCCTTCAGGGACTGGGCGTAAGCCAGGTTTTCAAAGGAAGCAGTGTACACAGCACCACAATTGCGCAGCTGATGACCTTGGAGTCGTATCGGCCTTTTCTGTGAGGTCTGCCAGGCCGGCCGTACAAATCGGCTGCAGCAGAGGTACCATCAACATTTCGAATCACGCGAACTGGCATATGACACCGACCCTCAATTTTTGCTGAACAAATATCATCTGCCGGGTTAACATAGCGTAGTTAAGCGAGCGAGCCTAACTTCATAACACCAACCACACCCAACATTTACCAAAGTGAGATGGTGGGATGGGGCCAAACAGCATCAGGCAGAAATGCAATCATTTAAAACGATTGCTGGTCTACTTTCCTGATCAGTAAAATTTAATTGCATGGAATGAATTGGTACTTCAGACTCGCGGCATTTCCTGAGAACCTGAGATTGTTTGCAAGGTCCTGTGGAGGATCATCAGGAAACCTGGTGTTGGTTGCATGAGGCACAATTCAGGTCTACCAGGTTGAAGTTTTGTCATTACTCAAAGGGATTGATTCAATATGAACAGCATAAGACGAAATGCAGCAGTAATCGGTGCTTTTTCACTCATGATGGCCTCACAACCCCTGTTGGCCGACGACGGTTGGGATCATAACCTGGCCGTTTATCTCTGGGGTGCAGACATCGCTGGCAAGACGTCCACAGGACAGGGCCTCGACGTCGACTTCAGTGACATCCTGGATCACCTCGAAATGGCTGGCATGGCTAGCTACGAGGGCCGCTCCGACAAATGGTCAGTTCTCACTGATGTGATCTACCTTGATCTTTCAGAGAACGACCGCGTCGACCTGGTTCCACCGGTGGGTGGTGGCATTAACCTGACGGGCGTTGACGCCAACCTGGATCTGGAAGGCCTGGTGGTTCAGGCCGGCGTAGGCTACCAACTGGCAGATGATGGCGAAGGGACTGTCATCGATTTTGTATTTGGTGCGCGTTATCTCGACCTTTCCAGCGATCTGACGCTTAATTTTGACGTCTCCATCCCTGAGCAACCACCAACGGTGAGGACAGATCTCGGAGACAGCGTGATTGACGCTCTCGTCGGATTCAAAGGAAGAATCAGGACCGGTAACAGGTGGTTCATGCCATGGAGCGCAAATGTTGGCACAGGTGAATCTGACCTCACCTGGGGGGCACTTGTAGGGATTGGCTACCAGGCGACAGATACATTCAACATTGTCGCCAGCTACCGCTATTTGAGATGGGAGTTCGATGACGACTCCAAACTGGCAGACCTGGATTTCTCAGGGCCGTTGCTGGGTGCTGTCTGGCGTTTCTGAGTTCAGTTCTCAACCCTGACATAACGAACCTCGAATGCGGCTTTCCAGGCACTGGTCTCGGTGTCGAAAGTCTCAAAACGCTGAATCACGTCGCCATTGTATTCCGGCGACCGGATTTCGCAAAAACAAGCTGATTTCGGCAGAAGGACCTCATTTATTGAAAGTTTTCCGGGCATAAAGCTTCATATGGCTGGCCGGCAAAGAGCTCTCGCCACTCGCTTAAAATAAGATTGCGGCCAGCTTTGAGGCAGGCGAGGTCAGCAACGCTTTCCGGCTCAAGCGGCAACATTCTGATGTGCCACCCTGATGGACCTTTTACTTCAACCGCAACCAGGGTTTCGTCAGGGCTGATCGACAATCCAGGCCCAGGAAGCAATATGGGATCAGATTGAGCTGAATCCGGCTGCAGGCGCCAAAGCGCCCCGTCTGCCAGTAGCCAGTTACCCCCTCGACTGAATTCAACCACCGGGCACTTTTCTTCACCGTCCCGGGCACTGATGCCTCCTTTGAGCGGCGTCAATGTGGTCAGTGGCGCAGGATGCATCAGGTCGAGACGATACAGGTCGATTTGCATGCCGCAATCACTACGTCCGGAGTATCCAACACCGAAAACCAACCAGCGTTCATCAGCTGAAAAAGTATAGATAGCAGGGTAAAGTCGACGGCCGAATTCAGGCCAGGCCTGCGGTTCGGACCAGTGCTTCTGAGTCCAAACCTGATCATCATCCAGCGCTTCGAATGATTTCCCGGACATCACCCTTCGTTGCAAGCCTTCGAAACTGACGCGCCACTGACGATCAGGGGAAATGACGCTGATGGATCCATGTTCCCCAATCCTGAACAGAGACTCGGCTTGTGTGGCTGATGCAGTATTGGGAGATGTCTGCCATGCCGATTCAACGCCAGGTATCCAACGAACTGAACGATCCGCAAGGTTCGCAACAATTTCACCGGCGGAACCGAACTCCAACATGGGTGTGCTCATGGCTTTGTCAGGCCAATACGGATCGTACGGATTTCCCAGACGACCAGAGCGATGGTAATCCAATTCATAAAGCGTGGCTGTGAATGCCAAGTGTTCCGGCGAAGTTCGTTCAAACAGTTCACGCCATTTGTCATCACCCCGACTCCAAAAATTCCAGTCACCCACATCGGTCTGGAGTAAAAGGTGTTCCTCGTTGGCATCGACAATGAAATTTCGAATGCCCAGACCGTCTTCACTGTAAAGCAGCAAGGCACGCTGCTGCCCTGTTGCAGACCAGCGGTGAATCTCACCATTTCGGTGGGCGGTGTAAAGCGCTTTGTTTGCATCAATCCAGTCAAAAGCGGTCACCCTGGCCGAATAGCCGCTCTCCATCAGTTTTGACTCGAGATCGATCAACCGATGGGTCCGATCGCCCAGTAAAATCAGCCACCGATTATCGGCGGTAACGAATAAGCGGTCGGTGCCAAAACTTGAACCATCAGCACGCTTTACATCTACCAGTGGCTTGAGGATTTCAGGCAACGGGCCATCCGACGGGGAATCCCAGGCGGGCAGAATCCAGTCGCCCTCGACATCCGGAAACTGTTTTCGAATGTACCCCCCGATATTGTCGATCCAGTCTCCCGAACTGTAATTGTCAGGGGCGTCGGTCAACAATCTGCCCGAGCCAGGCACATAATCACTGGCCAGATCCCAGGCGATGGCGCCATTACCGCCGAAATTACCCGTGACCAGCCAGCGACCGCTGGCATCACCCGCGGCCCAGGGTTCGGTATTGCGTTGAACGGGCCAGGGATGCTGAAATCCCGCCAACCCTGCCCCCTCAAGCCTGGTTGCCTGGCGATAAATAATCGAAACGGCGCCAGGCCTGGGAAAAAGTGCCTGATGGTCCAGGGATTTACGAATGGCTTGAGCAGCAATCATCAACGCCACCTCCGGTTGATCAGTGCGCTCTGACCGCTCAGCCTGGAGTGTCAGCAACTGCGCTTCTGCCCCGGCCTGTGCCTCCAGCGCCATGCCCCTTTGCACCCACGCCACAACTGCAAGTATTGCGACGATAAAAGTGACCATCGTTGATGCAACTGCCCATTGAGTTCTTCTGCGCAATCGACGAGCCCGCTCACGCTGCTCCATATCGTCACGGCTGACTTCGTACAGGTTGGCCAGCAACTGATACCACGGTGATTCAAACCGACCCTTGCCAAAATTATCTTTTGACGTGTCGAAACCACGAAAATCAATGCCAAGCGGCATACGAACCAGGTCAGTCAGTGCCGGTGGAAATGCCTTGTCCCCATCCCTGCCGGCCGCATTGTTGGGTTGCCCGCGCAGCAGGACCGGAATGATGTAATGAGGAGACTTCAGGCCGGCGAATCGTTCGATTTCGTCATTGACGTATTGACTGGCACTGGCCTCGGGGGAGCAAACCAGTATGAGAAAGCGGCTTTGTTCCAGGTGCTTGTTGATTGCCTCATCATAGTCGCTGCCAACCATGTCACCTTCATAACGAAATACCCTGGGATGGCCGGTACGATCAGTCAGTTGTTTAGGCGGCCGATAACTTTCCAGTGCAGATTCCAGCGCCTGTGCGAACGCCGCATCAGCACCGTTGTAACTGATAAAGGCATCGTTGTGGTGGCTGCTGACATTAGACATCCAGACTATGATGATTACACAAATTCCAGGTGTGTATCAGATTGCTCCTCTACTCTATTTCCCTGCAGTTGTGGCTGCATCCTTGTGCTGTCACACTGATACAGGCCTTGCGAACACGGATGTGACCATGCTGCTTCGACTGATTGCCCTGTGTGGGCTGTTTATCACCTCGATTGTCCATTCGGGAACGATTCTTTTTGTCGCCACAGACGGCGACGACATCAATGGCGACGGAAGCAGTGGCAACCCCTGGGCCACCATTACCCATGCGGTCGATAACGCCTCAGACAGCGCAACCATCATCGTTCGACCCGGCACATACAACGGGCGTGCAAGACTGCGCCAGGAGTTTGACTCCCAGGTCACGATACGATCAGAAATCCCCTATGCAGCCAAACTGCGGTATGACCAGGGCGCGGTCGTCATCTCATTCACAGGTCGCAATATCACCATGGAAGGATTCGATATCGCCCATGCTCCGGGGAACACAGGCGGACTGGTGATCCAGGTGCAGGACCTGCTGGGAAAGTTCAACGGCAGCAACAATGGAACCGACCCGGTGGTTTCCGGCATCGTGTTTCGAAATAACATCATTCACGACAGCACCAACAACGATTTACTGAAAATCAACAACGGCGCAGAAGACGTGCTGGTCGAGGGTAATATGTTCTTCAACCAGTTTGGCTCAGACGAGCACATGGACGTCAACAGCGTGATCGGGGTCACCATCCAGGACAATGTGTTTTTCAACACGGTCGATAACGACACCAGTTCCTTTATCGTCGTCAAGGACAGTGGCACTGGCGATACCGTGGTGGGTTCGCGTGAGGTCACAATCCGTCGCAACGTATTCCTGAACTGGTTCGGCAGCTCAGGCCAGAGTTTTGTGCGTTTCGGAGAGGATGGCACGCTGAATTTTGAGGCCCAGGACTTGCTGGTCGAGAACAACCTGATGATCGGTAACGGCACGGACCTGATGCGAACGCCGCTCACGGTTCAGGGGTCGAAAAACCTGGTGTTCCGCAACAACACACTGACTGGTGACATGCCCTCGCGAAGCTTCGCCGGGCGTCTGATCGCCGTTGGCGACAACCCGCCCAGCGAGAATCTTGAATTCTTCAACAATATCTACTCTGACCCCAACGGCACGATGGGCAGCGAGGCATTCAACGGTGTTGATCTGTTCGATTCGCCTGCCGGGCAAACTGCCAACGCCACACTGGATAACAACCTGTACTGGAATGGAGGCAACGCAATTCCAGAAGACGCTGGGCAATTCCTGAGATTCAGCGACGATGCAAATGCGATGACGGGTGACCCGGAACTGGGCGCACAGGGCGGGCTGGTGGTGCCATCATGGGATGGCAGCAACTTTGCTGACGGTTCGAGCTCCATTCACCAGGCGTTTGTGCGGCTGGTGAATCTTTATGGACAGCCCGACAGCACTTCACCTGCCATAGACAATGCTGAACCGGCCAATGCCGCTTCTGAAGACATACTGGGCCGCCAGCGTGGTCCTGACCCTGACCTCGGCGCCTTTGAGCTTGACCCTCTGGATACCACGTTCTTGGCCGACGGTTTCGAGTAAGAGCAGGATCAAAGCGAACTTTGATCCTGCTCTGGGGACTGTTTCAGTACCTAACCATCCGAATCTTCTTCCGGCTCGGTTTCCGAAGCATCTTCCTGCTCAACTTCGCCGAGTTCTTCAACGGTCACGAAGCCTTCCTTAAGTCTTCTGGTTTCTTCTTCCTTCATCTTCAGCTGGTTAATGTGCATCAAAACATCCGGGCTGAAGCGGCCCGGCCCCGGGGTTTTTGCCATGACCAGGGATGAAGCGACAGACATGTTGCCGCCCTGGGTGGCTCCCAACTGTCCGCCGCCAGGTTTCAGTCCACCTGACCCGGCACCGAGTCCATTGCCTTCCTCTGCAGGCGCCACAGCCACAATCGAATCCATCATCGCCGCCTTGTTATCTGAAAAACTGCCCCCGATTTGCTGATAGGAGCCATAGACATCGGTGATGGTCCAGTCGGTAATGTCCGGATCAAGCGTATTGGCTGCCTGCAGCGCGCCTCTCTCCGGGCCTTCGATGAATCGCAACAGATGGTTTTTCAGATCGACATCAAAATTCGGGAAATACCTGTCATTACGCTCATACATTTCGGACACTTCAAAACTACGATCCTGCGCATAAGTGCCACGGTTCGAGTTAATGAACTCCTCGGCGTTATCCTGCAAATACCGACGTACGTTTTCCGAGGTAAAAGCCCGCTTGCGGATGTTGGGCCCGCCAATTACACCCTGGTAAAGGCCATATAACACCATGGGGTCGTTGTCGTAATTGATTGGCAAAATGGTGTGCCGGATGTCATTCAGGCTCAGTTCCACACCGGCCACATTGAGCAACTTCTGGTCAAGGATTGATTTACGCCCATTGAGTTCCTTTTTCAGGTCATTTTCTGGGTAAAGCTTAACCAGTTCGTCGATCAGCGTGATGTTGTGAAGGTTAAGCCAGTATGCCAGTTGTTCAGTGCGATTGAAGTCCTCAAGGGGAACCTGGCTTGGAATGCCTTCCAGGTTGAGACGCACCTGGTGCAACATTACCCGGAAATCCTCGTTGTCCTCAAATTCCTCGAAGTAGAATCGATTGCCTTCGGTTGCTGTCTCCCGCTGAACCTTGTTCCTCATACGCGTGCCGGTTTGTGCACGAACTTCAGGTGCTTTTTTACGAGACGATCTTCCGATGTCCACCACCATCGTGCGAAGAATCGCGTCGACGTCTCCATACTGGATTTTGAATGTGGAATCGGGGTCATGTCCCCGAAATGGTTCCGGTACAGCCGTGTTGGCGAAGCCGGATACAGTCCACGAAATCATGTAAAAGAACAGTGCGAACTTCAATATTTTCATGTCTTTAGCCCCTCCTGGATCCCGAAACCCAGGGTTAGTTGACTGGTCCCCTAAGCATAGGGCGAACGATATTTGGGGTCAAAGATTGAAAGGGGTAATCCGATGAAACGAAAAACCATACTGAATATTGCTGTTCAGGCATTGACTAATCAGGCACCAGAATTCTGTGCCCATTTTTGCCGGGGAACCCGTGTATATACGGTTGGCATACTGCAGACCTTTTTCAGGTCGCTTTGCTCTTTTCCATTCGAAACAACCACTGCCCATAAAGCAAGATACCGACAGCAGATACTGCCCCGATCATGCCAATGACATACCAGGCCATGCCTACATTGTGCATCGCATAGAGTTGGTCGGTTAGTGCCTGGGCATTCTCACCCGTGAACTCAACAAGTCGGGTGAAAGCCTCACCTTGAGGTATCGCGGCAATCTGATCTGGCGACATCCCGTTTGTTGCCAGGAACTCACGCGAGAAATTTTCCTTGGAAGCGAATTCGTTATACAGCCACGGACCAAAGTAACCTTCCAACCCCCATCCAATCCCCTGCGGCAGCATCACGAATCCCAAATACATGGCGCGTTTGTTCTTCGGAGCGATATTGGACATGTATTCATTTTTCTTGGGACTGATCATCATTTCGCCCAGGCTGAACAGGGCCACGGCAAACACAACGATCCAGGCACTCTCAAAGCCACCGATCAGCAACATCGAAACGACACTCGCAACTGCACCGGCAAACATAGCCGTTGTGATTCGGTATTTGGCAGTCCAGGCAGCCACAAGGAAACAGGTCAGCATGATCATTGCGGCATTGAGATTAACGATGCCCTCGGGCTCAATCCGGGTTCCTTCATTGTTCATTCCGAGAATGAACTGGAAAAAACCATTTTGAGTACCTCCGGCACCAAATAAATCGGTGATGACAGTCGATGTATCCACCCAATCCCTGACATGCAGAGGAAGAACATCAAACAGCGCATTGAACAGGAACCAGAATCCGGCAAATACCAGCATGTACCAGTAGACAATCGGCTTCCTGAGTTCAGACCAGGCATCTTTCCACAAATGTGCTTGCTTGATTTCGCCTGATGCAACTTTCGCCTTGAGTAATAACCGCTCTTCTTTGCCAGGCTCTTTATAAGTAAGCAGCAACAGAAAATTGATCGAAATAATTCCGGCACACACAAAGAACAAGCTGTCCCATGAAAGCTGGCGGAAATGAACGGCGACAATCGGACCAAGAAAACCGCCGATGTTGACCACCTGGTAGAAAATCCCCCAGGCCATCGAACCACTCTCTTTTGCAACGGCGTTGCCAAGGGTTCCCTGGATCCCGGGCTTGAAGATTCCCGTGCCGGTTGCGAGCAACAATGCACCCAACATGAATCCCCAGAAGCTGGGGAAAAATGCCATGCACAAATAGCCCGATATCTTGATGATCGTGGAAGCAAAAATCGTCTCTTTGTAGCCAATACGATCCGAAATGCCGCCTGAAAACACCGGAACAAAAGTCTGCACCAGCGCCCAGGTCATCGTAATCAGGCCATAATCAGTAATCGTTAAGCCAAGGGCGCCTTCTGAAATCGGGTTGGTGGCATACAGTGCGGCACTGGCCTTAACGCCGTAATAGGCAAGCCGCTCCACCATTTCCATGCCACATACCAGCCAAAACACATAACCCAGGCTGACAATGGCAGCGAACATCCCGAGTTGTTTGGTATCTGCGAGCTGATTCTTGTCGGACAGCTCGACGGTTGGACTATTATCTTCAGGCATTTTTTTGATTGTCCCCCTGGGTGGACAGGAAGTATAAACCACCGTTTTCAGGGCAATGACGTAAAACGGACTCTGAGCCCTGTTTTTCTAATATCCCATTTTCCTATTTTCTTAGGCAAAGCGTTAAGCTGCATCAATGAGCAATGATTACGACACCCTGATACTTGGCGGAGGGGCGGCCGGCCTGATGTGCGCCATCACCGCGGCACGCCGCGGCCGTCGTATTCTGGTGCTTGAAAAGTCCAACAAGATCGGCAAAAAAATCCTGATGTCAGGCGGCGGGCGGTGCAATTTTACCAATATGCACATCACGCCCGATCGTTTCCTCTCGGCCAATCCGCATTTTTGCAAAAGCGCATTGAGTCGATACACACAGTGGGACTTTATTGAGCTGGTTGATCACCATGGCATCGAACACTTTGAAAAAGAAACCGTCAATGGCCTGAGCGGGCAATTGTTTTGCGTTGAATCTTCCAAACAGATCGTTGCCATGCTCCTGAAGGAATGCCAACAGGCTGGTGTTGAAATTCGCACCCTGTGTGAAACCAGTGAAGTGAATGCAAACGACGGTTACCACCTGAAAACCAACCAGGGAACCTTTCATGCCGGCTCACTGGTGGTCGCCAGTGGCGCCTTATCGATACCCAGCCTTGGTGGGTCCGGCTTTGGATACACAATGGCAGAGCAGTTTGGCATGGAACTGTTACCCAGATCAGCGGGACTTGTGCCGTTTACATTCACCGATGCAACGCTGGCACTCTGCAAGCGTATGTCCGGTTTGTCTTGTGAAGTGGGCATCAGCAATTCGAAAGCTCAGTTCCGGGAGGATCTCCTGTTTACACATCGTGGGCTCAGCGGCCCGGCGGTATTGCAGCTTTCAAGCTACTGGCATCCCGGAGAATCCATCGACATTGACCTGCTGCCTGGAATGGAAGCAGGGAATTTGCTTTTGCATTGGAAAAACCAGCATCCCAGGGCGCTGTTGCGCAGCCACCTTTCACATCAGCTGCCGCATAAACTGGTGGGCGAACTTCAAGCCATTTTCTGGCAGGAATTTGCCGAACGCCCGCTTGCCGATTGGCCGGACAAGGATCTCCAATCCGTTGGCGCCAGATTAAATCAATGGCAACTAAAACCAGCAGGCACTGAAGGCTATCGCACAGCGGAGGTCACACTGGGCGGCGTTGATACCCGGGCGCTTTCTTCAAAAACGATGGAGTCCAGCACGCCCGGCCTGTTCTTTATCGGTGAAGTGGTCGATGTCACCGGGCACCTGGGTGGATTCAACTTCCAGTGGGCCTGGTCATCGGGGTTTGCAGCCGGCACTGCCCTATAGATCTGCTATTCCAATTTAGCGAATCGGAAGTCCTGTTCGTGATCAAAGACGAACACATTCAAAAAACCAACACAGCGGTCAAAGGGATCATTCAGCGGACTGGCTACGGCTCAAGCTCCGCTGCCAGTTCGTGAATGCGACCCAGGATGGACTGGTTCTGAAAACCATCAATATTCCCATCAGGATCGTTGGCCAGGGCAACCACCACAACCGGTCTTTCACCTTCCCTTTCCATTAACCAGGCATGGGTGAGTACAAGCTGGCCATTGAACGGGGAATCAAGACTTCCGCCCTTGTACCAGATACGATCCCAACGTTCTCGCAGATTGGGTTGGGCGACGCTGATTTGCATGGCGCGATCCACCACCAGCTGCGCGTCGGTTCCAGGCGTGTGCTGCCAATGACGCGCAAATGCGCCACAAATGTCATTGGGAGAGGCGCGCCACGCACCCGGAATAAACAGGGACTCATTGAAAAACCCACCGCCACCGGTTTCTACAGAACCGAGGGGAACGATGCTGTTTTGGAGGAATTGTCTCTGAAATGATTCAGACCCATTCACATACATCAGCGCCTCGGCTTCAGGAAACGACTGAAACAGGTGAAACTGTTCGCTGATGTTGAGTTGAGGCGCCATCACCTCAGGCTGACTAAGGCCAAACTCAGCATGAATGGAATCAATGCGATCCCTCCCTGCCAAAGCGTGCAACATATCAGTTGAAGAGTTGTCGCTGATACCCATCATCAGGCTCGCGTACTGATCAATGGTCAAAGGCAATCCAGCAGGTTCACCAAATAGCGGCCCACCACGTACTTTCTTTGCCCCGTCCAGGGGCACCACCTCGTCATAAAACAAGGCACGGTCATCCAGCGCGTCTGCCAGTCCGGCCAATATCCAGATCTTGAACACCGAAGCGGTGGAGCGCAATACATCCTCGTTCCGGCCCACCACGGTCTGGCATTGTCCAGACTCTGTGACCCGGGCCACAAGCAGGCCGGGCTGATCGTAGTAAGAGGCAAATCGATCCGCTGCCTGTTCAAGATCCAGGTTACGGTCATTGGCAAAAACCACGCTTGCGTTTCCGCCGGAACCGAAAGGCGCGATACTCAGGTTGGAGATACGACCATCGGAAAGAGACACATCCAGAAAGAAATAGCCGTCTGCGTTATTGGAACCTGACAGGACGCCGGTCAGGCTCGCAGAGGTCATGCTGACCGGGTCAATCAGGCGGGGTGACGGGTATAAGTCACGCCTGGCCTTCAAGAAAGCCCGGGTCTCCGAGATACCATTATTGGCTAGGTATGCCGGGGTAAAGTGAGCCTCGATATCGCTATTGGTGAAGTTATCGTTGTCAGCAAATCGTTCGAATAGCCAGGACAACTGGGTTCCGGCCTCATGATCAGGAACCTCAGCCATGCCATTGATGATCGGATACCGGTTCGTGAGCGCAGGGTCGCTGCATCCAGACTGGTCAATGCCAGCAAGCCGCTGCAAATCGAGATCAATGGCTGTGAACGCATCAGTGTCGGTGGGCGTAAAGCTAACATAGGCGGCATCGCACGCAAGTCCGAGCCGGGCCGCACCAGCCGGCACCTGGACCACGTCGTCAGGATCAAAATCCGGACCAAACATACCGCCGATGGGTTTAAGCATATCCAGGTCAAGACTTCCCATGGCCGGGTCAGAGGTTCCAACGGCAATCATCCAGGCCTGCTCACCATTCCGGTTGTATGTGAACCAGTAGGCAACCTGCACACCATTTTCCAAATACTCGACGGCAAACCCTTCACCATCATGTGTCGGGTCATACCATGAACCGCTCTTGGCCGGCACGGCGGACGAGCCGGATGAAACGCTTTCCACCGGCCTGGTGAGGCGTACAAGCGACTGCTGTCCACTCGCGCCGTTGATGGTGTATTCCGCCAGCCCGACCGTATCGCTGTCGAATGTCAGCGTGAGTTCTCCTACCGGCATGTTTACGATGTCGTCCGGATTGAAATCCGGGCCAAAGACACCGCCCACTGGCATCAGCAACTCCGTAACATGCAGGCCGCTATCGGTCGCATCACCAATACCAATGAACCAGCGTTGGTCACCACTTTCTGTATAGGTGAACCAGTAAATCACGGCCAGATCATCATCAATGTATTGAACAACGAACCCCTCGCCATCGTGGGTTGGATCATACCAGGAGCCACTAAACTCCACTTCGGCCAATGCCATTTGCCAGAACAGCAAGCTTGTGAACAGGCAGATGACACGAAAAACATTGACGATGCGAAAAGTCATAAACACTTCCCCTTGATCAGGACTTCAGTTAACTCTAACCATTTGTTTTTCCAAAACGCAGTATCCTACAAAAACAATTACGTGATCCAACCAAAAATTGTGTCATAAAAGGCCCTGTCAGCTCAGGCAAATTCCCTTGTCTGGCCACTCCGATGGCTCGTTACGGGACAAAACCTCTTTACACACATCACAGGGCCAGGGTGAACCAGGTTGCATGAATACCGGCAATCCTGGTTTGCTTGCCCGACGAGGATTATTTGAGGACACCGGCATGCGGTGACAATCGATGTATGCGCAACTCTCGCAGACCAAGATAAATCCCGGCACCAAGGATCAGTGCAACACCCAGCCACAAGATCCCACGGGGAACGTCATTGAACAACCACCACGAAAAAGCGATGTTGAACAGAAGCTTCACATGATCGAACGGTTGTACATAAGACGCGTCTCCTAACTTGTAGGACAGAGCCAGGCACAACTGGGCCATTGCCGTCAGGAAACCGACAATCAACAACAGCAAAGTGACCGAGAGACTATCGGGCCATACGACGCCCTGCCCGATTCCCCACCAGGAATAAGAGTTTGCAGTGAAATCCGGATAGACCCAGGTTGCAAGAAGCGCCAAAGGTGTAAACAGCACCAACAGCCACAGTGTAATGGTTTCAGTCGAATCAACCCTCGCCAGGGGTTTCACACACAGAGATGACGCGGCCCAGGCAAATGACGCCACCAATGGAAACAGCAAATCAGAATTAAAGTCACGCCATGGCTCCAGGACAATCGCAACACCCACAAAACCAGTAATTGTTGCCAGCCAGCGGTGCGGACCAACCCGCTCCCTGAGAATTAATGCCGAACCAGCAATGACAAACAGTGGTGAAGTCATCAGCAATGCCACCATCGTCCAAAGTGGCAGACCCCTGGCAAATCCAGCCACCCACAATTCGACACCCACTACCGCTGCAGCGACGCGCAGCAGGTGCAAAGGAAACTGACTGGTTTTCAAAGCATCCAGAGAGCCTTTTCCCATCAGGAAAGGCAAGGTGCAGAGCAAAGCGATCCCGTACTGAAGGAATGTATAAGAGCGACCATCAAAACCGAAACACAATTGCCCTTGCGCGGTCTGACACCCCCATTCCGGACTACCTGTCACCAAAGCGGTCACTGAATTGACCACTGCGTAAAGCGCACCTGCGGCAATCATGAAGAAGGCAGCGCTTACAGGGTGAGGGTATCGAATCATGCGCGGATTCTACCCTATGTGTCCTTTGTAAATAGCGCACGTAATCAATGGATAAAGGGCTCTGACCTCTTATTCGATCCATGCGGATTATTCCAACTGCAACCGGTTTCAGTTCCCTGCCCCGTCTAAGCCGGTAGACAAACAGTCTACTTGCGCCCACCCGATGTTCTTCATCGGCGACCCAATGAAACAAGGAGCTCAAACCATGAATACGATTCGAACCACATTTGGCTGGCTGGCAGCGATTATTCTTCTGATTTCCGGCCATGCTTTCGCAGGAGGCCTGGTTGAACTGCCGGGCGATTTTGACGGCACATCAAATATTGTCGACAACCCCTGGTACCCGCTGGTGCCGGGCCAGCGATCAATCTTTATCGAAGAAGTTGAAGATGAATGCGAAATCATCATTATCGACGTCATCGCCACAGCCAATCAGAGCCGAACCAGTGTCAATGGCGTGGCCATTCGCGAAGTGCTGGACACGGTTTATCTCGATGAGTCCGGAGACTACTGCGAGGACGGAAGCGGTGGCCCTGAAGACTGGGAATTGCTGGAAATCACGCTGGACTGGTTCGCACAGGACATGGACGGCAACATCTGGTACACCGGTGAGCATTCCGTGGCCACCGATCATGATGAATGTGACCACCCAAGCGAAGATCCTGATCCCATTTTCCAGAACTACTTCATGCCTACAACAGTGACAGGCTGCCTGGATGGATCCTGGGAAGCGGGTTATGACATCTGGGAGGAGGAAGCGGATGAAGACATCCTGGCCGGTATCTATATGCTCTCCAACCCCCAGAAAGGTGACTTCTACTTCCAGGAATACTGGGAAGATGAAGCCACGGATATGGCCAAAGTTCTGAACTTCAAAGACGTCGATACCTTTGTCTACGGCGAACTGGAAGACTGTCTCAGGACCAAGGACTGGGTTCCTCTGGAACCTGGAAGCATTGAGCAAAAGACCTACTGTTTCGGCTTGGGCCAGGTCCTCGAAGCAGGCATTGCCGGCGGGAAAACAGGCTACGTCATCCTGGTAGAGGTGATCGACCCCTAGTCACGCCGCTTGAGCATGCAATATTACAAAGCATGAAACAGCACCGGCCGCTCGCGGCCGGTGCAGCCTGCGCAAGAATATACCCGGATAGTTGATATACGTCATAGTTCCCACCCCGCTTCGGTGCGAGCATATCTATTATGAACCGGAGGAATAACAGTGCTTTTCCGCAGTCTCTGATGTTGACCTTGATTGCTGCCACCATTTTCTTTTCGTCGACATCCCTGACTGCCGACATAGCCGAGCTTGCCGCTTCAGAAGACACCACCCTTTACGAACCTGCTATGCCAAATGAGGATGCAGCAAACGGGGCTGGACAGTACACTTTCTCAGGTGTGACCCGCGATGGTTTACGCCGTCGGGCACTCATTTCGTTCAACATCGCTGAAGCGATTCCAGCCGGTGCCACCATTGATAACGTCGAACTCAGTCTTAACGTTTCGCGCGTCCCCAACCCATCCAATCCCAGCCTGACTACATTGCATCGGGTTCTTAACGAATGGGGAGAAGGCGCCACCCAGGCACCCGGAGAAGAAGGTCAGGGCGGCATTCCGCCGGAATTGGGTGATTCAACCTGGCGCCACACGTTCTATGACATGGTGTTCTGGGGCGTCGAGGGTGGTGATTTTGAGCCCATGGCGAGTGCCAGCCTGGTGGTGGAAGACGAAGGCCCGTACACCTGGGCCAGCAGCACTGCCCTGGTTGCGGATGTTCAGCTTTGGCTGGACAACCCGGCGTCAAATTTCGGATGGCTGATCATCGGTGACGAAACAAACTCCAAGAACACCAAGCGCTTCGATAGCAGAGAGTTTATGGGTGCTACGACACCGTCCCTGATAGTCAGCTTTACACCACTGGTACCGGTTGGTGCCTGCTGTACAGGTGATATGTGCCAACTCGTCACGGAGGCGATGTGCATGGTTCTCGGGGGCGAGTACAACGGCGACGGAACCAGTTGCACACCTAACCCATGTGCAGACCCTTTTGGGGCCTGTTGCGCCAACAACGGCAACTGCTCCGAAACGACACAATCAGTGTGCGAGGCAGGTGGTGGAATCTTTCAGTTTGAAGGCAGCACATGTCAGCCTTTGCTCTGCCCGGTCAACCTGACACCATGGCTGGATGCACTGCCGTTGCCCGCCGTTGCAACACCGGTTTCGGGTATGCCGGGCGCCGCTGCCAACTACGACCTGTCCATTCGGGAAACTTCACAGCAACTGCACAGCGAGCTACCACCCAGTGTTGTCTGGGGATACGACGATGGCACCGGAGTGACCTACCCTGGACCAACCATCGAAGCCAGCAGCAATCAGCAAGTGAATGTCAGCTGGATTAATGACCTGCGCGACATCGATACCGGCGAGTTGCGAACAGACCACTATCTCGATGTAGATACAGCCTGCGTTCATGGCGCAGTGGATTTACCGGCCACCGTCACGCACTTACATGGCGGTCATGTCGAGGCGCGTTTTGACGGTTACCCGGAAGACACATTTCTGCCCGGCGAAATGGAAATGTACGAATACCCGAACCTGCAACAGGCAGGCACACTCTGGTATCACGATCATTCCCTCGGCATCACGCGGTTGAACGTCTACATGGGCCTGGCCGGGCTCTACACTTTGCGTGACCCTGTTGAAAACGCTTTGAACCTGCCTTCAGGGGAGTTCGAGGCACCCCTTGTGCTTCAGGATCGCCAGTTACTGCCCGACGGTTCACTCTACTATCCATCCGACTGGCAGGACCATTTCTTTGGCGACAAGGCAGTGGTTAATGGGAAGGTCTGGCCATTTTTCAATGTCACTGCTGGCAAATATCGTTTTCGACTGGTCAATGGCTCCGGTTCACGTACTTATACGCTTTCACTGTCGCCGTCGACCGGAAGCCTGGACTTTACAGTGATAGGCAATGAGGGCGGCCTTTTGGAAGCTCCGGTAGCGGGCGTCAGTTTGCTGACCATGGGACCGGGGGAACGATATGACGTGGTGATAGACTTTGCAGGATTGAGTATCGGTCAGGAAGTGGTGTTGGAAAACTCAGCCCCGGCGCCCTTCCCCAATGGCAGTGTCGATCTGACGGAGATCGTCAAATTTATTCTGGTCGATGGGGTGGCGCACACCGATCCGCTTCCCAATACGCTTCGCCCGGTGGATCAGATCGACCCCGCAGACGCGGTCATCGAACGTGATTTCATCCTCGCAAAGGCCGCAGATGACGGTTGTGGAAGACAAAACTGGCTCATCAACGGACTTGGCTGGGACGACATCACCGAATACCCCGAACTGGATACCGTTGAAATCTGGAGATTTATCAATGATTCTGGTGCTTCTCACCCAATGCATATGCACCTGGTATTTTTCCAGGTTCTTGAGCGGCAGGCGTTCGTTCTGGATGGAGATGGTGAAGTCATTCCTGTCGGTGACCCGGTCCCACCGCCCGAGTGGGAATCAGGCTGGAAAGATACTGCGATGGTTCATCCCGGTGAAATGCTGCGAGTTATCGCTCGTTTCGAAGATTATGCAGGCCGATTTGCATATCACTGTCACATCCTTGAACACGAGGATCATGAAATGATGCGGCAATTCCAGACCATCGTGCCGGGGTGCACCGTCACTGGCGATGAGGGACTTTTCTGCGACGGCGTTGACAACGACTGCGACGGCGCAATCGATGAAGGCTGCGATATTTTTTTTATCGATGGCCTGGAAGATATTTTGTTGCCCTAGTCTTTAGCCCAGGCATTCAGGCTGGACGAGGATCTTTTTTTCTCATGCGCTTAAACAACCCTCTTGGCTTTCATCTCTGATTGAGAGTCATCGAAAGCCTGTCAATCTGACCATTGTTTTGCGTTCAAATAAACCGATCCCAGACCCTTCTTCATAAGCAGTTGCATCGGATTTGGAAGATGTGTAGCATATGTACCATTAGTACACATGGTACATATGGTGCAACCGTCAATGCAGATACAAATCGACATGGAAAACCCCGAGCCAATGTATGCGCAACTGGTTCGTCAGGTTAAAGAAGCTGTCAAGAAGGAAGCCATCCAGCCTGGTGATGCGCTGCCCTCAATCAGGCAACTGGCCAATGACCTTGAATTGAACAGCAAAACCGTGGCGAAGGCCTATCGCCTGCTGGAACGTGACCAGGTGATACAAACACGGGGATATCGCGGAACATTCGTGCACCCTGAAGCATCCAGCCACTGCACCATTGATGTCGCCACAGAAATTCGTGGCGTACTGCAAAAAACACTCAAAGCAATGCGAAATGCCGGAGCCACCGATTCGGAAATTCGCATTGCATTTAATGATTTGATGAATCAAACACGCTGAACAGGATCAACCCGAATGAACCCAAATCTCTTCTATCTCGTATTTTTGTTACAGGTGCTGCTGTTGTCAGTGTTTCTGCCACGCCGCCAGGTGGCATTGATGAAAAACATGATGAACCAGTACCCACCAGCTGAATATCCCCGCCTTTATCCTCAACCGGAGCCCCACTACCAGGCATCAAGGAGGAGTTTCCTGCACATTAGTTATTTGATTGCCGCTGCCGGATTGGGGCTGTTGGGCTGGATGATCTTCGGAACTCGCGATAGCGGATGGGACCAGCAAATTGTGACTGGTTACTACCTTCTGCAGTTTGTACCGTGGTTTCGACTCGACCTTTCAGCACTGCGAGAATACCGCTTGATGCGGATGCTGAACCGGGAATCAAAACGCAGCGCAGGTCTCAAACGCCGGCGCCTGTTTGAAGCAGTTTCACCACTGCTTGTCTATGCGGCCATTGGTATGTACGTCATTTTCTGCCTGTTTATTGTCTGGATGACACGCTTTGACTATGAATGGTTTGGTGGATACCTAAATGTGGTCATTCTAACCGTCGTTAATGCAATCGGGATTTTCATTACCTGGCGCCAGCTCCATGGCAAGCGTGTCGACCCGCATGAGTCTGAGGCCGATCGTTTGATTCGCGCCGGTAATACAATACGCATCCTGCTCCTCACGAGCATTGCGCTGTCACTTTATGCCATGCTATCGGTTTCAATGAGAGCCTTGGGATTGGATGCCTGGCAACCTTTAGCGCTGAGTGTCTACTTCCAGGTTCTTGTGCTCTTTACACTCAGGAACTACCGATTCGAACGTCAGGATTATGATGTGTACCGCCCTAAGATGGAGGGGTCATGATGCCGGGCTGTGCCGGGCTGTTAAGGTGCAGGGCATATCAATGCCACAACAATGAATTCATAAAGCACGTTCTGACGACAGCCTCCCTGCAAAGTTACAGGGAGGCGTAGTCGCCCTAAAAAACTCTTACTCTTCAGTCACATCCAACGTAACGGTTGCTGTCGCCGTCAGTCCATCCGGATCAGATATGGTGTAAGTCAACGTATCGCCACCCCACCAGCCAGGCATTGGAATGTACAAAATGGTGCCATCCGACTGAATAGTCGCAAATCCCATCGTGGTGTGAACCACATCAATAACACTCAGGGGATCGCCATCAGGATCGCTGTCGTTGGCCAGTACATCAATGATCAGCTCGGTGTTCTTGACCGTAGACGCGAAATCATCCACGGCAACCGGGGCCCTGTTGGGCCTTTCAGTGACGGTCACCGTCACTGTTGCTGTATCGGTGAGACCACTCCCGTCACCAATGGTATAGGTGAAAGTATCGGTTCCAAAGAATCCAGTATTGGGGGTGTAGACCACGTTGGTGCCATTATTCACGACGGTGCCGTTTTGTGGCTCCGTTGTCTCGATCACCGTCAGGCTGTCGCCATCGGGATCAGAGTCATTAACCAGGATATCGATGACGGTATTGGCCGAATCTTCTTCCAGCGTGATGGCATCATTGACTGCGACTGGCGGGCCGTTCAGAAATACGACATCTCCCGCCACGGTTTCTGACTGCTCGGTCTGGAACTGATAGGTATCCACAATGCGTTTATGCATGGCGGGGTTCCTGAGCGCACGACGCAGCCAGTTTGGCTCGACTGGAATGGTTCGGGTTTCGAATCGGGCCTCGACCGGGACCTCGACCTCGACTTCCTCGTACCCTTCCTGCAGGGTGAGGAACCGGATATCCACCCGACGATTACGCGAGCGATTACTCTCGCTGTCATTCGGGTAACGTGGGTTCAATTCACCATCACCCCGGCTTCGAATTCGGGATTCATCCACTCCAAGTCGGATCAGCTCATCTCTGACCGCTGCGGCCCGCCGTTCAGAAAGACCCTGGTTATAGGGCACTGAACCCAGGTCGCAGGTGTTCCCGACAACCAGAATATCGCCTTCAATGGTTGCATTGTTAATGATTTCAGCGATTTGCGACCAGGTTTCTGAAGCGCTGGCATTAATTTCTGAACGATCCAGTTCAAAAAAGATATCGTCTTCAACAGAGATTTCGTTTCGAACCAGGCGCCTTTCGGGCCGCGTGGTGGTCAGATTTTCTGGCTGAATCTCAACCCGTTCCGTGACATTTGTCGGCCGGGAGTTGGTGCCAAAATCGTAGCGATAAATCAGGTATCCGCGAAAATCATTGTTATCGCGAAACTCGAAATCACCACTGCGATCAAAATACTCGACGTTGAGTCCGAATGAATGAGGTGAATTGACGAAGTGTTTGCGCAGGTTCACTGATGCCGTGAACTGGTCAGAAGAATAGTCGCCCCATTCGTAATCCAACCCGCCGGTCAGCCGCCACAGGGACTCATCAAACCAACGCCCCAGGCGCAAACCAACCCCATAATCATAGGCCTGCTCCCATAAATCCGTAATCGTCGTTGTGGTGAATTCCTGCATGAAATC